>Ga0310690_10011305_pt1 | contig 11023 bp, 9 predicted proteins | sample AusTroGonzalo_MG_2_FD_207661 | JGI IMG/M metagenome (GOLD analysis project Ga0310690, IMG submission 207661) | Bovine rumen microbial communities from tropical cattle in Woodstock, Queensland, Australia - Gonzalo_04 (v2) (version 2) | ecosystem: Host-associated > Mammals > Digestive system >...
ATTCCAGCCCTCTTCATGACCACCGTCTGTTCTACCTATGTCTTCGTGTCTAAGCAGATGTTCGGCTTGGGCGATGTTGGCTATTTCTTCGGTCTTGCCTGTCTGGGCGTGGCATGCATCTGGTTTGGCGTGTGGTATAATAAGGAAATCAAACAATCAACTAAATAAAACTCACTATGAAGAAAATCGCATTATTCGTCGTAGCGCTGGTCATGTCTGTTGCTGCCAACGCTCAGTTTGAACAAGGTAAGGGTTATCTGGGTGCTTCGCTCACCAATGTCGACCTGAGTTATAATGGCTTGAACAAAGGCCACTTCGGCTTGGGTGCAAAGGCTGGTTATCTGATTGCTGACGATTGGATGCTGTTGGGACAATTGGATTATCAGAAGACCAAGGACGTCCCCTATAGCCTGACCATTGGTCCTGGCATTCGTTACTATATCCAGCAGAATGGTCTCTATATGGGTGCTTCAGCTCTCTTCAAACATGCTGACGACTACAACGATTTCATGCCCAGCATTCAGATTGGCTATGCTTTCTTTATCAGTCGTACGGTGACTTTCGAACCTGAGGTCTATTACGAGCACTCGTTCAAGGACCACAGCAATTACAGTACGGCAGGTATCCGTTTGGGTGTTGGTGTCTATCTGTTCAAGGATCAGTATAAAATCAAATAATAATTGCCTATGTTAAGTATAGATTTCTACAGGCCGAACTACGACATGGATGTCAAAGAACTTGTAGACAGACTGATTGACCTTTCGTTTGCCGAGGATATTGGCGATGGCGACCACACCACGTTGTGTTGTATTCCTGAGGATGCAATGGGCAAGTCGCATCTGCTCATCAAGGAAGACGGCATCTTGGCTGGTGTAGAGATTGCCAAAGAGGTGTTCCATCGTTTCGACCCTGAGATGCAGGTCGAGGTGCTGATGCAGGATGGCACCCGTGTCAAGAAAGGCGATATTGCGATGATTGTGACTGGTAAGACTCGTTCGTTGTTGCAGACAGAGCGCTTGATGCTGAACATCATGCAGCGCATGAGTGGTATTGCTACGATGACAGACCGTTATGTGCAGCACTTGAAGGGTACCAAGACCCGCGTGCTCGATACCCGCAAGACCACACCCGGTTTGCGCATGTTGGAGAAGCAGGCCGTGAAGATTGGTGGTGGCTGTAACCACCGTATCGGACTCTTCGACATGATTCTGCTGAAAGATAACCACGTCGATTTTGCTGGTGGCATTGTGAACGCTATTGATCGCTGTCACGCCTACTTGAAAGAGAAAGGTCTCGACCTGAAAATTGAGATTGAGGTACGTTCGTTCGACGAGCTTCAGCAGGTGCTCGACCACGGTGGCGTGGACCGTATTATGCTCGACAACTTCAGCGTGCCCGATACCAAGAAGGCCGTTGACATCATTGCCGGACGCTACGAGACAGAGTCCAGCGGTGGCATCACGTTCGACACCATTCGCGACTATGCCGAGCAGGGTGTCGACTTCATCTCCGTGGGTGCATTGACCCATTCGGTGAAGGGACTTGATATGAGTTTTAAGGCCTGCTAAGTTAGATGAAAGATGATAGATGAGAAATGAAAGATATGATTAGTTTTAAGCGCAAAACTAATAAATTAATTTTGATTTTTATCAGTATTGTTTGCTTAATATCTCTGTTTTGCTTGTTTGTATGCACAGGTAATCATACCTCTCATCTCTCATCTCTCACCTCTCATCTTGAATATCAGAGTCCTGTCGACTACGAGATTACGCTCGCTGGCAACTTTGGCGAGCCACGTCCTTGGCACTTTCATGGTGGCATTGATGTCAAGACGGGTAATGTCGAGGGAAAGCAGATTTTTTCGATTGCCGATGGCTATATCAGTCGTTTGACTGTTAATATGTATGGTTTTGGCAATGCTATCTATGTGGCTCATCCTGACGGACATACCAGCGTCTATTGCCACCTTCAGCGCTTTGCCCCTCAGTACGAAGCCCTGCTGCATCGCACAGGCAAGGACACGCTGTCGCTTGTTCTGCCAGAGGGTAAATTTCCCGTTAAGGCTGGCGACCTCATCGCCATCAGTGGCAATACGGGCCATTCTACAGGCCCCCATCTGCATTTGGAGATTCACGATACCGAGACGTGGGTGATGCGCGACCCCTTGGCGTTCTTGGGCCATCTGATTGCCGATACCGTTGCCCCGCAGGCGCATTCTTTTATGGCTGTGCCGATGCAGGGCGAGGGTGTGTTTAATGGCAGTCAAGACAAGCAGACCTTTGGTTTTGGTGCCCCTGACATTAAAGTTCAACGTTCAACGTTCAACCTTCAACGTGAATTCACCGCATGGGGCAGGGTAGGTTTTGCCTTATGGGCCGACGACTATGCGCAGGATGTTCACAACCACTACGGTATCCGCCACATGCAGCTGCTGGTCGATGGTCGCGAGGTGTTCTGCTCTGATGTCGACAGCATCCCCATCAGTTGTCAGCCTGAGGTCAACCAATGGGGCGACTACGACCATTGGCGCCATACGCGCATCTGGTATATGAAGGCCTATCGCGAACCACGCATGCGACTACCCATTCTCCATACCGACATCCATCGTGGCATCGTCACGTTCAGCGAAGAGCGCCCCTACCATCTCACCTTCGTTCTGCGCGACTATCAAAACAATCAGGCCACCTACCATTTCACCGTTCAGGGACGTCGCAACAAGTCTGTTCGTCCTCATCCCAAAGGCACATTGCTCGACGACTACCAACTCTTCGACCAGTGTCTGTGGCCCTACATAACCTATAAGTAATTCATCTATACACGTTATAGTGCGATAAAACTATGCTATGATAGCTATAGTTTGGTATAAACGACTTATTATCAGTGGATTATCCTATAGCATAGTTTTCAAAAACCATGCTATAACTATGCTATAACCCTGCTATAATTTAACCAATGCAAAAATATAATGGCTGTTTTTGCGTATACGCGTACAGTCTTTTGCGTATGCCCGCACGGTCTTTTGCGTATACGCGAAAGGTTGCGAGAAGGCTTCGGAGTCCCTGCGCAAAGGCGTTTCGCACCCAGCAAGCCTATAGAACGCTCCCCGTCTGCTTACTTTATAACAGTCGTCTGCTTACTTTAGGACAGCTGTTTGTTTCTTTGGTCCTGCAAAACGCTGATTTCCAAATAAGGTCATGTTATTTTCCAATAATGACATGTTGTTTCCAGATAAAATTCGGTTATGGCATTCTAAAACTGTCATCTGTTATTTGTCATTTCTATGTATTTGAAAAATCCAGTTTCTATAACACTTTTTTAAAGAAAAATGCCCAATAATTTGGAAAATAAGAATAAAGTGCGTAAATTTGCTGCGTTAAATCGTATGTGGATATGTCAAGAAAGGAATGTATAGACGTACTGAATGCTTTCAAAGAAACTTTGCAGGACAAGTATGGCATTTTGTCGCTTCGTCTTTTCGGTTCTACAGCAAGGGATGATCAAAACAGTGATAGCGATGTGGATGTATTTGTAGGAACTCAGACGCCTAATCCTTTCCTGTTGATGGAGGCAAAAGATTATCTGGAAGCCTCTACTGGGCGTTCTGTTGATATCGTCCGCAATCACCGCAACCTCAATCCAAGACTTAAAAAACGTATAGAAAGAGATGACAACTAAACAACATTAGTAAGTCTATAACTAAATAACTGATTGATATGAAGAAACTAACCTTTTTACTAATTAGTCTTTTTGCCTGCCTGACAGTGTTTGCTGAAAAGGTTACAGAACAACAGGCATTGCAGATAGCGCAAAAGTTCATGCAAGGCAAGCAGTTCAAGCAACAGAACTTGCGACGTGCTCCTTCGGAAATATCAAACAATGCCTATTATGTGTTCAATGTAGAGAACAATGGCGGTTTCGTTATAGTCGCAGGCGACAACCGCATGCCTGAGATTTTGGGATATTCGGAAAATGGAAGCTTAAATTCTGAATCAGCACCATGTAATGTTAAGTGGTTGCTTGACTATTATACAAAGGTTGTTTCAACTCTGCCCGCAGGGAGCGATGCACTAAACCGTACTAAAAGAAGTGCAAAAACTGCTATCCGGCCTATGATTACGACCACATGGGGACAGGGAACTCCATATAACGATTTGTGTCCTGTCCTAAATGGCCAGCACTGTCTAACAGGATGTGTGGCAACGGCGCTGGCGCAGGTCATCAACTATAATCGTTGGCCTCAGGGTCCAACGAATAGCGTAGCTGCATTCAAGCCACAAAGACTTGGCATCAATATGCCCCAACTGGAACCCACCTCATTTAACTGGGACAATATGACTAATGCAGACGTTGCAAGGCTGATGCTCTATTGTGGCCAGGCTGTTGAGATGGACTATGGTCTTGATGCGTCGGGGGCATCCTCGTATAGACAGTCCGGTGCACTGATTAAAGTGTTCGGATTTAGTCAGACGGCTCATGAAATATATCGTGGCAGCTACAGTGACGAGGAATGGGAAGACATCATCTACAATGAAATGGCTGAATCGCGTCCGGTTGTTTACGATGGTGATAGCAACGGTAGTGGTGGACATGCATTCGTGGTGCATGGCTATAAAGATGGCATGTTCTATATCAACTGGGGATGGGACGGCAATGAAGATGGTTACTTCAGGCTGACGGGACTCAACACAAGCAGTGGTAATTTTAATGACAATCAGATTGCCACCATCAGTATCCAGTCGCCAGCAGGTGGTATCGTGAACCGTCCTAAAGTCGTAGTCAGAGAGGTCTCCTATTATGGACATCGCTTTGTTCGGCGTACAACAGACGGTTCGTTTCCTTCCATTAACTTGTCTACAAAACTTGTCAGCGATTTGTCTGAGAACAGAAACATTTATACAGGTATTGGACTCTATGATGAGAACGGCATGGTGAAAGTTCTATTCAATGATTCTAAATATTTTGCTGTCGGCCAGGAGTATTTGGACAATGTGTCATTCATTATAGGTAATGATGTTCATGATGGTACTTATCGTGTAGTGCCTATAAGTCGTACTTCAGAAACAGAGGACTGGATAGCTGACGCCAATTCTTCGGACTACTATCTTGAAATCAGTATTGACGGTCAGTGGATGAGAATCCGTTCATTCCTGTTAAGTCTTGATGAACAGGCTATCGAGGATGTGGCTATTGCGAGCATTGATGGCATCTCATATTCATTTTATAAGAGAAAGGGTGAAAACTGCGCCACTATTCTCTGCTTTGACGAGGGGAAACCGAGTGGCGAGGTGTATATTCCCAACAATGTCACGTTCAAAAATCAGTCGTACCTTATTTATAGAATAGAAGACGATGTGTTTGTAAACTGTCCAGATTTAACTTCTCTGTCCATTGCAACCACAAACGCTCCCTACATAGAAAATTGTCAGAATCTGACGAAAATAGATTTACGCGAAGGTGTATGTACAATGAAGGGTGGCATTAGTGGTTGCAATAACCTTGTTAGTATAGAGTTCCCCAGGTCTCTAACCATTATAGAGCATGGGCCGGAATGGTGTGACAAGTTAGAGTCTATGAGCTTTGCCAGTCAACAGCAGGTCACTTTCATCTTTACGCCCCAATGGAATGACGAGAAGCTTCCTGCGCTAAGGAACGTCAGTTTCATGTCTGAGAATCCACCAATCATTATGTTCCAAGATCAGCCATTGGCTGTGAATCCGGCAGTAACGATTCATGTTCCCAAAGGAGCCATGGCTTCCTATGTGAATAGTATATGGAGTGGTTGGAAGATTGTTGATGACCTGACTCAACCGGAAATAGACGGAATCGTGTGGGGCTATTGTGATGGTGATTTGGTCTCAGATGTATACAGTTACGATGATTGCGGAGAAAACAATGGCGAATATGCTCTCCGTGTTTCGGCAGATATGCTGGCTCCTTACGTAGGTATGACTATCAGCCATATTCAGTTCTACCAGCCTGAAGAAATGTGCGACTACGTGTTCATCACTAAGCCTGGGACAGATTATGTTGTCAGACAAGACGCAGTAAAAGTTGAAAATGCGTGGATGGATGTCGAACTGGCGCAACCTTATACCATCACAGGCGATGAACTATATGTTGGTATAGGTCGCAAGAGTAGGGTGGTAACCTATCTTTCTAGCATAGAAACAAAAATTCCAGAGGGCTTTTGGTTCAGGGCAATGGGGACGGACACTAACAATGAAATGATACCTGGCCAATGGAAGTATGTGCCTGCGTATCTTTCTTCTTTCAACAACCCCATTCCCCTAAGGTTCATCATCTCTGGTGACAACTTGCCAACAGATATGGCCGTCATGGACGTCTCTGTGCAAAATGACGGTGCAAGCCAAAAGGCCCAGCTGACAGTAAACAACCGCTCAAAGGAATTTATCGACAAGTTTACGTTAAACTGGGATGTTGATAGCAGTCGACAAGGGAGCGAGACGTTTGAAACGTCTTTGAATCCAGGACGTTCGACCACGGTATTCTTCAATATTCCAAATGGACTTGTGGGACGATATCACAAACTTGGTTATAGCATATCGGAAGTTAATGGCATAGATGATGCCATTAGTGCCAATAGTACGGGTGTCATAAACTTCAGAACGGGAGGCGGACATCCTGACGATGGTCCACAGGTGGTCAATAACGTTACATTAGGTCGTGGACAACTATGGTGGAACAATCACGATGTTAATCCAGGACACGGACAAAATATGATGATTGGTACAGGTATGGTAAATGTACGTTATGATGCTGCTATATATGTGCCAGCTGGCCTCATAGGCGGTAGCGGAACGACAATTGATGGTTTAAGCTTTTTCAGAAACACGCTCGCCTGTAAGAATGTTACCGTATGGGTGTCAACCTATCTGCCTGAAACCGAAGGTGATGCAGACATAGAGATTTTAGACATCCCCAACAACCAACTAAGTCCCAGGGAGTTCCAATTTCATCAAGTGGCCTTCCGCCAGCCTCACGTCATACCAGAAGGAGGACTTTATGTGGGTTACTCATTCGACATTACTGAAGATTTGAATAATGCCGGTTGTCCTTTCCCTTTTACAAATACTATCAGAAAGCGTGAGGGATCCCTTTGGAGTAAAGTCAGGGACGATTCACATCGGACGAATTGGAGTGATTTTAGTTCCGAATATGGAGATTTAAAGGCTCAGATACTTTTCGGAGGAGGTGATTTTAATAAGAATACAGCAAGACTTACAAATCTTACAAGCGTCTCAGCTGTCGTGGGCGGTTCGGGCATAGCAGAAGCCATTTTGCTGAACGATGGAGCAGATTCTATAAAGAACGTTTGTTTTACGGTGTCTGGCGACAAAGAACAGACTTACGAGGTAAAGGCGAATGTTGACGTATCACCCTTTTATTATGGCAAGGTCTCTTTCCTGTTGCATGCAGATACACAACAGGGAACAGACGAAAAAACTATCATTGTCGCCAAAATTAATGGGCATGATAATACGATACCAAAGGGAGCTTCGATAAATTGTCCATTATATACTCTTACAAGCAAGCCTGTAACGACTGCTGTGCTGGAAGAAAAAACAGGAACCGTATATGGTAATGGGACAGTCGGCATGACAGTGAGAGAAATCTTGGCCGAGAAATATGGCGATAAACTACTCATCATGGTGCCTCATCATATAGACATTATGGAATTGAATGAGTATAGTGAGCTGTTTAGACAAACCTATACCTCTGTCACTTATGTCAACCGCAAAGAACCTGTTGACATCTATAGCGGGAGCTATCATGAGAAATGGGGCATTGAAAAAGATATTCAGGATGCACTGGATGCCACGGTACCAGGTTCTGTACGTGTGCGTGCCATCTGGTCTGATGAAAGTAGAGACGGAATCAACATCTATACGGAAACCACCTTTGGGATGGATGCAGACAAACATCCGTTCCGCTTAGGTTTCGTTCTGCTTGAAGACGGTCTTAGCGGAACAGGCCCTGAGTGGGCTCAGACGAACCAAATGTCTGGATATAATTATGAAGAAGACCCTGTGTTCGACAAGTGGGCTGCCATGCCTTGGACGATAGAAGGACTGACTTACAACAATGTACCTGTAGCAGCCTGGTCACCTTACAAAGGTATAGAGGAATCTATTCCGCAATCCGTCAAAGCAGGAGAGGTCATGTATAATGCTTTCTATGCTGATATTGAGGGTAATATTCATATTCAGAATAAAGACAATCTTAGTGTAGTCGCATTACTTGTTGACAAACAGAATGGAACCATCATCAATGGCTCTAAGTGCAAGATTGATGCCTACGGTACGGGAATCAGTTCTCTATCAGTCAACGACCAAGCCTTTGACATCTATACGTTGCAAGGACATAAAGTCCGTACGAAAGCGACATCGTTGGATGGACTGCCTAAGGGTGTGTACATCGTAAAAGGTAAAAAAGTAGTGGTGAGGTAAGTAATGTTGCCTTACTTGGATATTACTCCATGCCGAATCATGGGGACAGTTCTGGTGATCCACTTTTGCTTTACAAATAACCATTTCGGGCCCGCATTCGCTGCGAGCCCGAAATGATTGTTTTACAAACTAACTAAAACCAAATTCAATGAGAAAACTACTAACCTTTAACTAAAACAAATTTATGAAACAATATAACCTTAGTTGGAACTCTTTCCTTTCTTTTTCTGATGCAAAAGTAGGCAGTTTTTCATAAGGAAACAAATAATAGAGCAACTTCTTTGTAAAGTTGTTGCGACAGGATCCTCGTTTCGCGACAAAATGCAGATAACGTATGAATTCGTGTCGTGAATTCAGTTACAATTTAAGAGTGAGGCAAAGTTATGCGAAATGGAAGAAGGTTGTAATCTATCTCTATTAACTGTGATTACGGGAGTAATCTTCCACTTCCTTTTTAATCTTGTTCTTTACCGTTTCCCAATCTACATCCTCAAACATATATGGCATAGGTTGTGGGTCTGCATCAGCGAAATGTACACAAAAGGGACGGTTCTTTTTGTATACTTTTTGTGTAAATAACAACCAACCATAATCATTCAGCAAAGGCATGTTATTTCCGCATAAAGGCATGTTATTTCCGCATAAAGGCATGTTATTTCCGCATAAAGGCATGTTATTTCCGCATAAAGGCATGTTATTGCAAGATAAGGATATGTTATGACCGGATAGGGATTCGTGACAGATGACAGATGACAGTTTCGAAATAACGCCCATCAGCCCCATGGAGAATAATTCTATATCTATTATTATTTATAAATATTTATATATATAGTATAAATATACAATTATTAATATAGATAATTCTTCTATCTACAGCCATCACCTCTTTATTTTAAAACTGTCATCTGTCATCTGTCATTTTTTTCAAAGATTCTTTGCTTTGCTGTGAGAGAAGCAATGTATTGCTTTCAGAGAAATATCAAAGAAATTTGTAAGAAAACGTACAAGTTTCGAAAACTTTTCGTAACTTTGCCAACATGAAACCAGCAAAGATTTTCCAGCAGTACGTCTGGCTCGTCAATACGCTGCGCCAGTACAAGCGCCTCACGCTCGAGGAGATTAACAACCTGTGGGTGAAAAACGATGTGATAGGCGGCAGTCCGTTGAACCGTGTGTCGTTCTATCGCCACAAGGACGCTATCCTCGATATGTTTGGCATCATTATCGACTGCGAGCCCAAGACCTACAAGTACTTCATCAGCAACCCCGAGGTAATCAGCGACGACTCCATCGAACGCTGGATGCTCTCCACGCTAACGGTGAATACTGCACTCTCCGACAGCGCTTCGCTGAACGAACGAATCCTTCTGGAAAACGTACCCGAAGGTGAAGAATACCTGCAGACACTCATTCTCGCCATGAAAACCAACAGGCGCGTTGTCATTGTCTATCAGCGCTTTGGGTTAGAAAGTGCTGAGCGTACCGTGTCGCCTTACGCCCTGAAACTGTTCCATCGCCGTTGGTATCTGCTGGCCTTTACTGGCAGACATATCGCCACATTCTCCTTGGACCGCATGCATGCTGTTGAACTTTCCGAAGAGACGTTCGAAATGCCTGCCGACTTCTCGCCACAGCAGTATTTCTCAGAGTATTTTGGCGTTACGACGGACGAGACACCACTGGCTCATGTTGTCATCCGCGTCACTGGCTGGGCTCCGAATTATATTCGTACGCTGCCTCTGCACCATTCGCAGCGCGAGATTACACATACTGATGAATATACAGAATTCTCGTTCGACATCCGCCCTACGGACGATTTCATTGGCGAACTGATGTCGTACGGCGATAGCCTGGAAGTGATAGAACCCACCGATTTGCGTCTTAAAATCTGTAAAAATCTAAAAGAAACCCTTAATAAGTATTAATGCAACGTGGGGTGCTGCGACTTTTGAAACACCCCTCTCCGTATCTTCGCTGCCGATAACACGATTGTCGAATTTAAAATTTTAATGTTATGGCAGGAATATTCTTATTGTTCGTAATGACGGTAGCTGTAGGCGGCCTGATGGAAGGTTACGTGAAGGAACTGAATCGAAAGGAGGTCGGATAATGGAAAGGATTGTTGACCTCACGATGACCCACTTGTTCCAGTTGGCAGAGTACATCCTCGATAAGTGCACCTTCCTAATTAAGGAACCTGCACATGTCGTTCCTCATGAAGTTGCACCCACCATCCGTTTCTCGAATGAGGATAAGATGGTGGAAGGAGAATTGTTTAAATAATAATAGAGAAACAAAGTATTGCTATGAGCGAATCAATGTGTTGCTATGCGAGAAACAATGTATTGCTTTCAGAGTAATATCAAAGAAATATGTAGTAAAACGTTCATGTTTCAATAACTTTTCGTAACTTTGCCATCAAATTGTATTAATAAACAAACATAAATGATTAACTACGGATTAAAGGACAGAGTGGCCCTGATTACGGGAGCAAATAACCCGCAGGGCGTTGGAGCAACTACAGCGTTTGCTTTTGTCCGCGAAGGGGCAAAGGT
>Ga0310690_10011306_pt1 | contig 11023 bp, 10 predicted proteins | sample AusTroGonzalo_MG_2_FD_207661 | JGI IMG/M metagenome (GOLD analysis project Ga0310690, IMG submission 207661) | Bovine rumen microbial communities from tropical cattle in Woodstock, Queensland, Australia - Gonzalo_04 (v2) (version 2) | ecosystem: Host-associated > Mammals > Digestive system >...
GCAGTCATCAGGCTTTGCGAACTTGGTATGCTCCAGCCTAATGACTGCACCATGGAGATAGGACCCGGCCCCGGAACATACTCTCTGATCCTGGCCCCGAGAGTGAGGAAATTGGTCTGCATGGACGCATCCAACAATATGCTGGATAGACTCTTCGAGGGCGCCAAGGCGCTGGGATACACCAACATAGAGCGTTTCAACATGGATTGGACCAAATACGAGCCGAAGAAAGGATACGATTCGTGCTTCGCGGCATTCTGCCCCGGCAGCACCACCCCAGAATCCATGCAGCGCATGGAAGCGACTGCCCGCAGGTCCTGCATACTCGTCACCGGGACCAAAGGCATGGGTTCGGACCTCAACGCCAAGATCTACGATGCTCTGGGAATGGAACAGGAAAAGGGACCTATGACATCCGCCGTCTGCCAGGACTGGCTGGAGGAAAACAAGAGAGACCCCATCGTGGAGATATTCCATGACACGGTCGAGATCGATATGAACATCGATGATTATGTCCGCAAGAAGCAGGCCCTGTTCACACTCAACGGAATAGACGAGGATATCGGCGACATCGTCATAGAACTGCTCAAGGACGATACCGAAGGGGACATCTACCACTTCAAATCGGAATCGGACGTAAAGATGATCTGTTGGAATGTTCCGGAATGATCATATAGCCAGATCAGGAAAGATGGATACCGATGTTGGACACAAAGGCGAGAGTCCAGCAGCCATACCCTGTTGAAGCTTCGCACGAATAGCATTTTCTAGTATCTGGATGATTGGGAAACATAGAGAGGCTTGAGTCATGGAACAAAAGACGACAGCAATCGTAACCTTGGTGGCCATCGTCGCCATCATAGTCGTGGTCTTCGTTGCGGTCAACATCGACATCAAAGGCAGCGATAAGCCCATCGACAACCCTACGAACGAACTGTCCCCCATTGAGCTGACTTTCAGCATAGACGAGTCTACAGTGAAGGTCATGTACGGGGACAAAGAGATCAAGAACAACGATGTGGTCACCTTCAAAGGCGACGCGAAGCTCGTTGCATACACCCTCGACGGACTGAGACACACCATCTCCTACGCGGGAAGCTGGAGCAACGGCGATGAGAGAGGTGCGGCGAACGGCAGCGAGCTGGGAACCAGTGCCGAGATCTACATCGTGAACTGCATTTACTTCGGTAAAGCCACCGGAACGATGAAGATCATCTGTGGCTGAAACATCGGGGGCAACTCCCCCGTTCTTCCTTTCATCCATTTTTCGAATATCGGTCATACTTTCCCGTCTTAACAGACGAAACAATCATATTCATCACAGGAATCCACGAAGCATGTTCTGTGATACGTTCAATCGCATCAACCATCTGCATCTGAAGGTCAGCGATAGAACGAATATCATACTGTGTTCTATGATCACCCTGGTCCTCATAGCATACAGCGGATCCGGGATCATATTCTTCATAAACCCCACGACGAATCCGACACCGTACATCATAACGTATACGATCGATGTGATCGTCGGAATAATAGTACTGGTCCGCTACAGGGACAGACCCCAGGTGGCCATAGGGCTGTATATGTTCGTCATGGGACTGGAAAGCCTGCTCATAAGCATGATGTTCCTCAGCGAGGGCTACTATACGGAGATACTGATCCCGATAATACTGACACTTATGATGCTGTTCTCCGGTATCAGGTGGCTTACAGGCGAGATAGTGAGCAGATTCCCTGCGATGATCTCGAGCCTGTTCCTGATGTACCATACGACTGTAGGAGTCATACGTGTCCTCACTGATTTCGACTTCCTCTTTTCAGATATGGCCTACTTCCTATCATGTCTTGGAAGCATGCTCTCGGTCGTACTGTACGTTCTTCTGATAATCACGCTGATATGCAACGATACCAAGAAGGATCTCGAGATAAGGAACGGGCTGCCCAGATGGGTCAAGCGCGATGCCTGATCAGGCATCGGAAACGATGTGCCCGTTCTCCAGACGTATGATGCGGTCGGCCTGATCGATGAGTGCCTGGTTGTGGCTGATAACCATCACGGTGCAGTCGGCGACCTGTTCGGTCAGTCTCCTGATGATCCTCTGACCTGTGATCGGGTCCAGACCTGCGACGGCCTCATCCAGGATCATGATCTTCGGATTCCCGGCCAGGGCACGTGCCAGAGCGACCATCCTGCGCTGTGCCAGCGGCAGACGTCCGCGGTTGGATCCTATGACGGTATCGTAGCCGTTCGCAAGGTTCCTCACGAAGTCGTCAAGACCCGTGATCCTGGAAATCTCGAGCATGTATTCCTCCGAGATATCACGGTTGTACATGATGTTCTCCCTGATCGTTCCTTCGAACACCCAGGGGTCCTGAAGAACGATACCGACGGTACCTCCGAATGCCTGCCGCGGGATGCTGGACACGTCATGGCCGTCTATCTTTATGCTGCCGGAATCCGGCTTGTAGAATCCCATCATCAGATTTGCGATGGTTGTCTTGCCTGAAGCGGTCGGACCTACGACCGCCGTTATCGTACCGGGCTCCAGCACGAAGGAAACATCGTGAAGGATCTCCTGCCCTTCTTCATAGGAGAATGAAACGTTCTCCACTCTGATCTCGCCCTTGGTTATCCGTGCATCTTCCGATACAGCAAAACTCTCCTCAGGCGACTCTATGACCTCCATCACCCTTGACAGGGAGATGCTCTCATCGCGCATCTTGTTGTAGGTCTTGGCCGACATCATCAGAGGTCCGTTGACCACCCTTACGTAGATCATGAATGTCAAGAACATTCCAACCTGGAGAAGTCCGTTGTACATCAGAATGGCTCCGACCACCACCGTCATGAAGTAACCGGAGTTCGAGACCACGCTCGCGATAGGGGCGATCATTCCGGAATTGACCTGTGAGGATACGAACGCCTGGGTGAAGTCCCTGTTGCTCTCGCGGAACCTGTCCAGGACCTCATCCTCCAGATTCTCCATCCTGATGGAGTCGTGAGATCTGACAATGTCGCTCATACCGGAGTTCAGCTCCGAGACTTTCTTCTTCTGAACGGCGAAATCGTTCTCGGACTGCTTCGTGAGGTGCTTGGACGCCAGGAGAATAACCGGGATCAGCATGAAGTACAGGACTGCGAGGATCGGGCTCGTTATCGCCATCATCATCAGGATGGCGATGATCATAGTGATATGGACCATGAATCCCACGATATCCTCCGAAACGAGCTCTGCGACCTGCTGAAGGTCTATCGTGAAACGGGAGGACAGATCTCCGGAGGACATCTCATCCAGATATGAGACAGGGACCTTCATCATCTTCCGGTTCATATCCTCTCTCATCCTCCTGCTGACCTTCAGAGCGATCTTCGTCATCCTGCTCTTGGACTCCATGGCCGTCATGTACCAGATCGCGATCATCAGCAGGATGAGCGTGCTCACATCCAACGCATCAGACAGGTTGATGGGGCCTGTAGAACTGATCAGATTATCGAGATATGAACCTCCGATGTATGGAATGACGTACAGGACAATCGTGGCTATCAACGATAGGATTATGCAGCGGCGTAATACTTTCTTATCATCCCCCAGATAGGCCTCGACCTTCTCGTTGGTCTTCCAGGCGGTCTCGATCATGCCCATGTGCCATCCTCCTTCTGACCTTCGGTGCACATCTCCCTGAACAGCACGGACCTGTCCCTGAGGTCAGCGTAACGTCCGCTGTCAGTGATCCTGCCGCTGTCCATCAGCAGCACGGTATCCGAGACCGCGCAAGTGGATGTGTCGTGCATGACAAAAACCACGGAACGTCCCTTGCAGAACTCCGATATCGTCTTCATGACACAGGACTTGGTGTCCTGGTCCAGTGAATAGAAGCAATTATCGAATACGTACAGAGGCACATCGCGCAGAAGCGCGCGGGCTATGACTATGAGCAGCCTCTGGCCTCCCGACATCGAGGATATATCCTCGGTAAGGACGGTGTCCAGTCCTTCCGGGAGACGATTGACGAGTTTGTCAAGATGAATGCGTCTGCACAGGTCCATTATCTCGTCGTCGGTATGGGCGCCGTGCGGATCCAGATTGTAACGGAGCGAACCTCCGAATATATGGACGGAATTGGCCGCGTATGCGACCGTGTCACGGATGTATCTGGAATTAACCTCCCTGGTATCCATCCCGTCCACGACTATGGTGCCGGAATCAGCCTCGATGAATCCGAAAATCAACGCGAACAGGGCCGTGTTCCCGCATCCGTTCGGTCCGATTATTGTCACTGTCTCCCCGGCCTTCACATCGAAGGAGACGCCATCCAGGGCCTTCCTGCCGAATACATCGATCCTATGGAGATCCGAGACGCGCAGGGCGTACGTCCTGTCCCTGTCCTCGGACGGCTCCTCCCCGGGTTCCTCAGCAACATCAGATGTGACCTCCAGGATACGGTTGTAGCAGACTCTCGCCCTGGGTGCCTCCACGAACAGATAGGGGACGATCGACAGGGTAGACAGGATGAAGGTCGCGTACTGCATGAAGATGATCAGCTCGACCGCCATCTCCATTCCTTCGCTGATCAGACAGACATATACGAAAACGAAGACGACGAACACCCACATGATCGCGGTCGCGATATGGGGGATGAAATAGTTGTTGAGCTCGATCTTGGTATTGTTATTTCCGAATCTGGCACTTGCCTCTTGGAACTTCTTATCCTCGTAGTCGTATCCGCCGTAGGCGCGAATCGCACGCGCGCCTTCGACCTTCTCCCTGAGAAGGTTGTTGACGCGGTCCATGGACTCCATACGGGGCTGATAGATCACACGGGTGCGCTTGGCGAAGAAATACGTGATCAAGGTGACCACCGCCAGCGAAGACACCAGGATGACGCTGACGACCGTGTTCTCCTCGAACGAGAAGTAGAAGAGGATGATTATGAGGAACGGCATGGCCAGATATACCCTCAGGAAATCGAACACATACCTCTGCACCGCGGATACGTCGGATGTAAGGCACGTCATGGTGTTGGCCGTGCTCCCTATCTGGTTGTCTATCCTCCTGGAACGCACCGCCGACTCCATGATCCCCATTCTGAGGGACTCGGAGACCTTTGTGGCGATCTTTGAGGCCAAAAAGGATGTCAGGACGATGGTCACCGATGCTATGACGGTCAGGAACACCAGAAAGTATCCCAGGGCTATTATGCCGTCCATATCCTTTCCGGTTACCCCTTCGTTGATGAGCGGCTTCAGGACCCCTATGGACAGGACCTGGGCAGTGACGCAGATGATATGCAAAATGATGATGAACGCTATTATGACGATATGCGAGCGGAACAGCCTCATGAGAATGCTCTTGTCCGTTTTGTTCATCGGCCCGACTATGGATGACTCACATATAATGTATGTGCAGGGCAACGGCTTATATGGTCCTTGTATATCGCATCAGCATGGTACAGGACCGTCCCTATGCAGCCAACTACGCCATAGGCCTTCTGGTAGTGATGGGTTTCCACATGGCATTCAATTCGCTGTCTGTCCTGCTGTATCCTGAACTGTTCAGGTCCGAAATGTACCGCGAGACGTTCTTCCTCTACCTATTCATCGGCGTCTCCATCTGGGAATTCATCCTTGCGGCAATGCTGTTCATGGGATCCGGACTCTCACACAAGCTTGCCGTGGCCTCGATGGTCCTCGTGCTCATACTCATTGTGGGCAACATCGTGATCGGCGGAGTCATAGGATTCGATATCTGGTTCCAGGTCGCCCTGGGCGCTTCGGTCCTGATCTTCCTGTTGCTGCCCAATGTCAGAGGATTCTACGACAACTGGTCGCTGGGTAAACTGCCAGATACCGAATTGTAACATCTTGGTTGATAGTGATAATCTATTCAAAGAAGAGGATATCAAAGCTTCTTCTCAAAAATGAACAACATTCCTGAACTGTCGAATAGAAATATCCGCATTCCCTTTCACAACCATGATCATCTACCAGAACGACGCATCATCGTTCCTCACAAGCGTGGATGATAATACCATTTCTGATGAGATAACTGACAACTTCAGGAAGACTTTCGGAAGAAGAGCCAACGGTTCAGAACAACGTGCCTGGGACAATTCGCTCCAACGTATGTCGGGAGTCATCCGTTCATCCAAAGTACCTCTCGATTGCGGGGTCATGATCGAGTATTGCATAAATCCCACGAACCTTCGCATAGACTTCGTAATCGCCGGTCATGACGAAAATGGCGACAAGAACTTCGTAATTATCGAATTGAAGCAATGGTCGTCACAGAATGTATCTTTCATTGACGGCGTGTTTGTCGTAAAGTATTCATCTGGACGCGGAGAATCCATACATCCTTCCGAGCAGGCCCAAGGTTACAAAGAGTATCTTACGGATATGAATGAGACTGTCTACAACGGAAATGTCCACGTAGAATCATGTTCCTATCTTCATAACTACAAGCCTGTCAGCAACGACCCTCTTTTCGGAAAAGAATACGAGAAGCTACTATTGGATACCCCTGCCTTCGTCCGCGGTGAGGAGAACATGCTCAATGAATTCCTCCGCAAATATGTAGGCAAGGGCGCTGGCAGAGAGATTCTCTTCGAAGTGGAGCATGGAAAAATCCGCCCTTCGAAGAAACTAGTTAATTACATTAATAGACTCATAGCGGGCAATAAGGTCTATACTCTTCTGGATAAACAGGCCATTGCATACGCCAATATGATTTATGCGGTCCAGAAATCAACAAAAAAGACTGCAATAATTGTGAATGGGGGCCCCGGTACAGGAAAATCGGTGGTTGCTGTCAATGCTCTGGTAGCGCTTGCAGAAAAGTACAACGTACGTTACGCAACACCCAACGAGGCTTTCAGAACCGCCATCATCAAATCCCTAGATCCCAAACTAAAAATTGGCGAGAATAAAGCTAGATTCTTGTTCTCTGGCACTGGTATATTTTCGGGCCGCAAAGAGGATTTAGATGTCATAATTGTCGATGAGGCGCATAGGCTGAAATCCAAGGGGGCCTACCATTATTATGGAGAAGGACAGGTTGAAGATGTGATCCGCTCCTCAAGAGTCAGCATATTCTTCGTAGATGACCAGCAAAGAATCCGTCCCAATGATGAGGGGACCAGACAATTCATCAAGGATACTGCAATCAAATGCGGATGCGAGATCAAGGAGATACAATTAGATGTACAGTTCAGATGTTCAGGAGCGGACGGATACATCAACTGGTTAGACCACACCCTTCAGATACAGGACACTGCAAACTATGACGGATGGGACGGTGATTTCCGTTTCGGAATCATTGATGATCCTAACGAACTGTACGCCAAGATATCTAAAATGAACGAAGAGGGTCAAAAAGCGCGTATGCTGGCTGGTTTCGCTTGGAAATGGTCGGAGGACCAGAATGCAAACGTAGACGATGTTTCCATTCCTGAATGCAACTTCTCTATGCCATGGAACAGCCACAAACATAGAGAAGAATGGGCCATCCGTGACGACATGGCAGGCCAGATCGGATGCATCCATACATCCCAGGGGTTGGAGTTCGACTACGTCGGAGTTATTGTCGGAAACGATCTAAAATACGATCCTGCAACGGGAAAGGTATACGCCTCATACAACGAATACAAAGATACCGGGGGGAAGAAAGGTCTCAAAAACGATCCTGAAAGACTCAGCTTATTCGTGAAACAGATTTACAAGGTCCTAATGACCCGTGGAATGAAAGGATGCTACATCTATGTGAGGGATCCTGATTTACGTGATTATCTAAAGAGCCGCCAGCCCAAGAATCCATAAACCGTGCTAAGTTCTGCTCAGTTGTCGTATAAAGAAAAAGAACACCCCTTCATAGGAGGGGGATGTGTTTTCGTATCAGTTTTCGCGATACTTGTTGGAAGTGTATGACTGGATACGGTTCAGAGGCGAATCGTCCGCAGGCTCCTGCGGCTGAGCCGGCTTGGGCTGCTGTGCAGGAGGCTGCTGAACTGGCTCGGGTCCAGGCTCGGCCTGCACCTCGGGCTCGGCGACAGGTTCTGGCCTCGGTTCCCTTATGGGCTCGATGTAGATCGGTCCGCCATAATCCACAGGTTCCGATTGGACCTCCGCTGCTGGTGCCGGTTCAGGAGCCTCGTAGGGTTCCTGCTCGATCTCGACATATTCGGGCTCCGCCTGTGCCTCAGGTTCGGGCTCCGCAACAGGTTCGGGTTCAGGTTCGGGAAGTGCCGCGGGTTCCGGTGTCTCCAGGGCGGGAGCGGGCTCCGGTTCCTCGTAGACGGGTGCCGACTCTTCCATATCTGGCACATCGTCGATCAGAACATACGGGTCGCTGGGATCCACCTTATCTTTCTCTGCCATCAGGGATGTGATCTTCCTTCTTCCGTCAAGGGCGCGGTTGTACGGCTCTCTGATGAGCGGCAGGTAATCCTCTCCGTTCAGCATACATCTGACGACGATCTCGCCTATCTCCTTGTAGGCCTTGTCGACGTTGCGCTTCTCATCCCTGATCTTCATGTCCTGCTTCTCGTTATCGATCGCGTTCCCTACGGAATCGATAGCGTCCTGGGCCGTGGACATCACCTTGTCGAAGAATCCCATTCTGACACCAGAATCTCGTATAGGTATATCCGTATAATAACTCTAATCAAAGTAGATAGTCCACCAGTACCAACTTTTTAAACGATGTATAATATTAGGTATCAGAGTGATTGACATGGGATTCCTAGACAAGACAATCAGCAAGACCAAATCATCCTTCGCCACCACCAGCAGCAAGCTGGATGAGAAGAGGGAGGTTAACGCCCTACAGAACCAGATCAAGGCAGAGAGGGCCAAAGTCAAGGAAAACTACGAGACCATCGGTAAGGAGTACTACAGATGGACCTATGACAGCGATGAGGAGCACAAGAAGAACTGCGACAGGATCGTAGAAGAGATCAACGAATCCAGGCAGATCATCGAGGACCTCGAGCAGCAGATCTCCAACGTCAGGGCCGAAGGAAAGGAGCACAGAAGCACCATAAAGGCGGAGACCGACGCTAAAATCGAGGAGATCGAGGAAGCGGACGCCCAGGCCAGGGACGAGAAAGAGAAGCAGAGGAAGGAGAGAGAAGATCCTTTCTGATCTTAACAATCAAACCTGCCGGACGGCACCGGCAGGCATCTTTTCCACATTTTCCATATTTCATCAGAGTCAGATTTATCTGTCAGGACACTCTGGCATGTAACATGACCAAAGGGGTGCTGGGCCTTATCGTATGTCCGATGGTGGACGACAATCTGGTGTACAACTTCCAGCACGACCCCGAACCCAAAAGGGTGGTCATCGTCGATAACAGGAATGCCAGGTCCATCAAGGCCAAACTGGACCAGATAGGCCAGCAATACGAGCTTGTACCATGGGATGACATCGTCTCCAGGAACCAGACCCTGAACGACGGCGGTTTCACAGTGCTCATCTACATGATTGATCTGGGTCTGCATTCCAAACCGGACGAGCTCAAGGCCAAGGTTGAGGATCTCACTTTCGAGATGCAGCCTTTCGTCGATTCGATCGGCTACTATCTGGGCACATGCGGCAACTATGATTGGAACATTCCCGAATGGTGCGAGAGCAAGGGTCTCAAGCCCAGTGCTATGTTCGTCGACAAGGACGGATGCCTCTGCCACGACTGCGTAGGCATCAACATAGCCGGCGGTCCGAAATACAATGAGCTCCAGCATACGTACATGGGTCATCTGTATGTCTTCCCCGCGATGGCCACCAACTTCGATGACTTCATGGATGCCGATCAGGCTAAGACCGCGGCGACCATGGCCAGCATAACCGACGAGATGAGGGAGGAGCTGGGAATCGAGCCCGGAAAGGACGGGTACCTGAGATGGCTGCTCGGACTTGGCGGTTATGAGTACATCCTCAGGATAGACACGGGGCTGGGGAACAAGGATGACTTCGACAGGGACATCCAGAAAGTGGCCGAGAGGACCCGCCTCAAAATCAGGCAGTCCGATGATTACTGGCCCGACCTGGGGCCGACTATTGCGATATACGAGAAATGCAAATCATTCCTGGAGCAGTGAGAGCGTGTTGACCCGCCAGGAAATCGGCATGGCGAAGAGGATCACAGACTACGATGTTCTAAGGGAGAAGATCCCCTCTCTGGTCAAGGATAGAATGGGCGATCCGGAGGAATGGCTCGACACCGGTTGCGGGATGGGAGGATCGATCCGCAGACCCATGGAGATCTTCGGGGAAACCCACTTCCATTTAGCGGAACCGAACATAGAAAACATGGCGGAAGCGAAGAACTGCACAGACAGTGCCAGATGTACGTATATTGCTTCGACCAGCGATGCTCTCGATCTCAAGGATTCATCGTTCGATGTGATCACTGCGATACTCTCGCACCATTATTACCCGGACAGGGAATCGAAGCTGAAGGCCACTTCCAACTGTTTCAGGATGCTCAGGAAAGGCGGGATCTTCATCGTTGTGGAGCACCGCCTGTCGGCCGATCAGGAGAGTGCCGACCGCGAGTGGAGATCATACATGGAACGGAAAGGACTGGAAGAAGAATCCATCAGAGAGATGTTCAACCGCAGGAACAAGGTCTATTTCCCCATGACGTCGGATGAATACCTGGAACTCCTGAGGGATGCCGGATTCTCCGAGATAGAACAATTCTGGGATACCTGTTCGGATATGGGATTCGTTGCCAGAAAGTGACGGATCAGATCACATCGATACGCATCTTTCCGTAACCGTATCCGTTGATGAAGTTGGCCGATGATACAGCCTTCTCGTACATCAGCGGATCGCAGATAAGAACCGCATCGCTGCCTGAAAGACACTTCATGGTGCAGCTCTCGGGGGCGTTGTACGGGAAGTCCACGGAAAGTTCCGAGTGCCTCTGGGCGAACCTTGCCGAGATTCCGTATATTCCTCTGGGAATGCCGTTAAGGTCGTTCTCCTCAAGTACAGCATTCAGATCCGTATCCCTGTCGGTC
>Ga0310690_10011308_pt1 | contig 11022 bp, 15 predicted proteins | sample AusTroGonzalo_MG_2_FD_207661 | JGI IMG/M metagenome (GOLD analysis project Ga0310690, IMG submission 207661) | Bovine rumen microbial communities from tropical cattle in Woodstock, Queensland, Australia - Gonzalo_04 (v2) (version 2) | ecosystem: Host-associated > Mammals > Digestive system >...
AGTTCGCGGCTCTTCATACCCTCGAATTTAACGTCACCTCCGAGGTCGAGAATACGCTCTGTGAACTTCTCTACCCAGCCCATCTCCTCATTGAAGTGGCCGATGTACTTCTCTCCAAGCTTGGTGATGCCCTGTGCCTTGAAGATCATACCCTGCTGCTTGTGAACGATGGCACCTTCTGCCAGATGGGTTACGAAAAACTGTAATGACTCAATTGATTTCTTTGTTTCCATAATTTTGTTGTTTTAAAGGGTTATTGATATTTTTTAAACTGATACTTTTCGCGTAGTGCCTGCTGCTGATCAGCAGGAAGAGAGGTGAAATAGGCTTTCCAGCCCGGACAGAAGTTGATGTGCCAACGCCAGAAACGTCCCATCAGAGATTTCGGCTTCCTGTCGTAATTGGCTCGCAATTTGCAATTTTCACATTGATGTGCCATACATTATTGTTTTAATGTGTTAATAATCGAATCCAGGTCCTGTTCCAGACGAGGATAGTCTTCCTTCTTCAGCGGACAGGCTGAAAGCTGCTGGTCCCAGCCTGAGGGAATCGTGGCAAAAGCTTTTTCCTCCAGCTGCTTGCCTTTCTTCGTCAGACTGACTATCTGCTGGCGCTTGTCCTGCTCACCCTTCCTGCGGCTGACGATACCGAGCTTCTCCATGCGTTGGAGTAGGGGAGTGACGGTGTTCGTCTCCAACATCAGGCGATGGGCGATGTCGTTGACGGGCTGGTTGTCTTTCTCCCAGAGCACCATCAGCACCAGATACTGTGGATACGTGATGCCCAGCGCCGTCAGCATCGGGGTGTACGCCTGCGTCACCAGTCGTGAAGCCGTATAAAGACGGAAGCAAATCTGATTATCGAGTTGTAACTCAGCGTGCATTACTTCAATTCTTCAATTTTTCAATTCTTCAAGCAAGCATTGCCTCCACGTCCTTCTCAAAGTCCTTGGGTTCAGTCGTAGGAGCATAGCGCTTGATGGTATTACCATCCCTCGAGATTAGGAATTTGGTGAAATTCCATTTGATGTCGCTATCCTTTTCCACGCTCTTGCTGATAGCCTTGAATAGTGTCTTGGCAGCTTTGGCCTTCAGGCCATTGTATTCCTCGGTGGGAGCCTGCGCCTTCAGATACTCGAAGATGAGTTCTGCGTCAGGGCCGTTGACGTCAATCTTCTTCATGATCTGGAACGTCACGCCGTAGTTCAGTTGGCAGAAGCCCTCTATCTCGCTTTCAGAGCCGGGGTCCTGCTTCATGAACTGGTTGCAAGGGAAGCCGATGATGACCAGCCCCTTGTCCTTGTACTTCTGGTTCAGCTCCTCCAGTCCTGCGAACTGAGGGGTGAATCCACACTTGCTGGCTGTGTTCACAATCAGTAATACCTTACCTTCGAACTGAGCGAAATCCAGTTCCTTACCTTTGCTCGTGAGAGCCTTGAAATCATAAATCTTTGCCATATTCTTATTATATTTATATCGTTTGCGATGTTTCTGGGTGCAAAGGTAAGAATAATAATTTATATCGCAAGCGATTTATCCAAAACTTTAACTTTGTTTAACAATAGGTCGTGCGCGATATTATTATAATATGACCTATCTCTTATTCTATGATGTATGCGCACATGCACGTGTGATTAGTCCCTTAGGATTACCTCCATAGTGGTCTTCTGTACTTGCATGCCCATGTTGCGATAGAACTGTAATGCAGGGGTGTTGCCCTCCCACACATTCAGCGTGATGTTATTGCAGCCAGTAGTCTTTGCATAGTCACGAACGTATTCGTACAGCGCCTTCCCAACATGTTTGCCACGTGAATTCTCATCCACACAGATATCGTCGATATAGAGCGTCTTTATGTCTTCTAACAGTTGATTGTCCTTTACCTCTGTAATCTGACAGAAAGCGTAGCCCAACACTGTACCTCCATCATAGACAAAGATGGGTTTGCAGTCATCACTGATTATGGCTTTCAGCTCCTGCTCATTATATTTGGTTGTATAGGGCTTGAACAGGTCCGGACGTATCACGTGATGCACCATGTTCACCTGATGTAGCAGCTCTATGATTCGCGGAATATCTTTTTTTATAGCTCTTCTTACCATTTTTCTAATCTCCAGTTTTATCTCATTAAAATTCGTACAAAGATACGAATAAAAAAGTGAAAAAGTAAAAGAATAGCAAATGATTCTTTTCTTAGAGCAGGTTTTGAAGGCGGGTTTGCTGTGTATTTAGTTCTTAATATATTTTATACCATTCTCAATGATTACACCTTTATCGTTCTTGTCGGCAGTTATGCCGTTTAGGTGATATGCCGTTGTGTTTACAGAAGTGTTCGCTTTGACGTTGTTGACCGATGTGGGCTGGGATGGGGTGAACTTCTCTCGTCTGAGCACCTGAGTCATGCAGTGCGCGGCACCATAGCCATCGATAAGGTTTTCCAGCGGAACCCATTCCACCTTCACGCCGGCATCGTTGAAGCGCTTTTGCAACTCTGCCGATTGTCCGTCGACCGCCATGATGTGGCGTGGTGCTATGGTGAGGAAGTTGTTGGCATAGTGATCCTCATCAATTTCGTCTATCGGTATGATCTCGAAACCACGGCTGCGTATATACTCCACGAAGGACAGGTCATTCTTCCATAGCGAATATTCTTTCGTGCCTGGCTTGCGTGCCCATATATCGCAGGTGTTGTATTCCGCTTCACCCGGCTTGGCATTGAGTCGGCTGCTCACCATCGTACACAGGTCCTTATCGATGATGTTGAAGTGGGTGTCCAGGTGCATCTGCTTCTGCCACAGTTTATGGTCGCGCACCACCACTACGGTGTCGTGTCCGAAGGCATCGGCCTCCAGCATCTGTCGTATACCCTCATCGTTTGTTCTCATACCACAGCCTATCAGCGAGATTGTTCCTGCAGGGATATAGTCACCGCCCTCCAGTCGTCCTGTTCCGCTGATGCGTAGAATGAGATCCTGTTCCGCATGCTTGTAGCATATCTCAATTATTTTTGTCTCAGGGGCGCGCTGACTGCTGTTCATATTGCATATCACATGTCCCCGTGGTGTCGTGATGCTCTGGTCGCGTGTGAAGTATAGGTTCATCAGCGGGTTTTGTATATACTCCGCCTGATAGCCCGTATTGCTGTCTGTCTTTACCAGTTTCACCGTCGGTTGGAGTATGATGCAGCGAATGAGGTCCGAGCGCGACATCTTCTTCAGCACTTCCTGTCGGTACTCCTCCTGCTCCTCCTGCTCCTCGCTTGACAGTTTGCTCACGTCGTATTTCAGCACGTCGGCAGCCAGTGCCCTCAGCTCCTCAATATCCACATTGTTCAGTACGTCCAGTACCGTATATACCTTGATGCCGTTGTTCTCGAGCATGCGGATATATCCCCTGTGCTCGTCGGCAGCCTTGTCCAAGTCGAAGTAGTTCTCAAACAACCCCGCCGAGGGATGTATCACACCGTTAAACAACTCTTCTGCAGGCGTATGCATTAGGATGTGGGCCGCCTTGCACCATTCCGCCTGCGGATAGGTCACCTCCTCTGTCTGTTGCGCCCATGCACCTGCCACTACGGTAGTCAGTATACATATACCAGTGATGATTCTTTTCATTTATGATGGTTTACAGTTTTTCGACCAGTGCAACAACCTTCTGCCTGGTTTCCTCTGTCTTCTGTTCGTCCAGCTTTGCAGTGACTGAGCCCATATCCTCAACCTTCCAGTAATTGCAGATATCTCGGAACTCGGCTGTGGCTCCGTCATAAACACCAGGTGAGTAAGAGGATACGAGCAGGGCCATCTTCTTTACCTTTGCAGGTGCATTCACGCAGTACATGCGCTGGATGGGAGCCTGAATCTGAGCGCAGAGCGTAAAGTAGTAGATGGGGGCAGCCAGCACCAGTGCCTCTGCCTCATTCATCAGCGGATAAAGTTCCTGCATGTCATCTTTCTGGATACAAGCGCCATTGCCTTTGTTATGACAATACTCACAGGCCAGACAGCCTGTAATCTTCTTCTTCGATACATTCACCAATGTCACCTCATGACCTGCTGCTTCAGCAGCTTTCTTGTACTCTTCTGCCATCCATACGGTGTTACCGTTTGCTCGTGGAGAGCCTTGTAAAATCAGAACTTTCATAATCGTATTGTTTTAGTTTGTTTTATTAAGTGTGATTGCAATATTGCAGGGCAAATATACGAAAAATCCGCCATATCACCACGATACGGAAGGGTTTACTTTACATAATATCTTATTAATTGATCTCATGGCACCTCTATAGTTTATTGATTTCATCCTGCAAATTAGCCAAGAACCTGCCAGCAACTCATTGGCCATCTGAAAGAATACATCCATGTTCCCTTTGGCATCCTCATAGAGTTTCTTGTAAACAGAAAGCGTGCCGCCATTTACACAGTTTTTCCCACATTCCGAGAAGAATGCAGACCGCTCCTCTGGGGAGAGCCGTGCTATACCTTTCTCGAATCCCTTAAACCAATTTGATATTTCCATGACGATAAATATTTAAACCAGGATAGTAGCACCACGCTAAATTTATTATTCAACAAACGATCCTATCTCTATGAGGTTTCCATCAGGGTCGGCAACGTAGCAAGTGCGCTGTCCCCAAGGTTCAGTAGTCGGAGGAAGAACGGACTTTGCGCCATTATTAAGAGCATTCTGATACTCTTTGTCAACATCAGCGAAAGATGGCACATCGAAGCTTAATTCCATTGTACCATTAAAACCTTCAGGATACTGGAATTTCTTTGAGACCATCTGCTCAAATGCACTACGTGGGAAGAGAATGATCCTATTGTTGCCAAGGAACATCTCCACATTTGGCTGTACACCATCCCATGAAGTGGTAAAACCAAAGGTTTTCGTATAGAAATCAACGGTTGCCTTATTGTTGTTTGTAAACAGTCCAACGGTGTTGAACGTAAAGCGAGCTTGGGAAGTTGTTTCTTTCATAAATTGTGTATTAAATAGACAAATACTTTTCTCCAAATATGCCCATGTCAATCCAGGTCCGACCTCCTCGCTCTTGTAAGGTTTGAATCCTTCACGCAGATAGAATTCGTATGGATGGCGCACCTGCTGGCATGTGCAGAGCCAAGCGCGATTATGCGGCAGACGTGATTGAATATCTCGGAACAGCTGCTTGCCGATGCCTTGTTTCTGATACTCCGGCAAGACCATCAAACGACCGATGTATAGGGAGCCATCTGTCACGTTACCATTAACGGAACCAATGAGAAGCCCATCTTGGTTTTGGACTTTCAGAGTCACACATTTTACGAATTCCTCGTAGGCATGTTCCAATGATTCTGTCAAAGGTGGCGCATCCTTCCAATCCAATTCCTCGCACAAGGGACCAAAAGCCTTGCGTTGCAGATCGAGAAGAGCAGGAACATCTTGTATTGTTGCAATTTCTATTTCCATCGTTTAAGCATCGGGAAGAAGCCTCGCATCATCTGTTTGTACTCTTCCTGAGTCATAGGCTTGGGCATCTGCTTGTTGACTTCATCCAAGAACTGCGTGCAATACTCTATCATCTCGTCCATCGTGCAGTCCTGTAAGAACTTACCATCCTTGTAGCAGTACTGGCAATAGTCGAAATTCGTGCAGCCATCAGCGTTGGTGCCGCAGTCCTCATTCTTAGTGAGAGGCATGCCACAACTCTGACAGAATTGAGGCAACTGACCAGGTTGCAAGGTTTTCTCTTTGACTGGGAAAGTTGCTTCGTAAGCCTCGAAAGCCTCAGGATTTTCGTCTGCCACAAAGTAACCCTTGGGTGGGCAATAGGTTCCCTCACGATTACCCCAATAGCCAGGAATTAGTTCTTGGGCAAGGAAATACGGCACTTCTGACCCTCTTGGCTCGGCATGATAGTGAATCTTCATCTTGCTGGCGAGGTCGAATCCTGCATGCTTGTAAAACTCAATATTACCTTCCATCTGCAAAAGGCCAATACCCATCTCCTTGGCTTTCTCCAACGCATATTGCAGCAACTTCAGGCCATATCCCTTGTGTTTGTAGTCAGGGTGAATGCTAATGGGGCCGAATGTCCACGAAGGGAAAAAGTCCCCCTCCATCTCCCCCGAGGGGGAGGGAGTGTCAAGAGCGATTTTGGCTTTCGAGAACATCACATGACCGATAATCTTACCATCCTCTTCCATCACGAAGTCCAACTCTGGGATAAAGTCGGGGCTCGTTCTATACTGATTGAGAACGTAATGCTCCGTGCATCCTGGACGATATACGTTCCAGAATGCCTCGCGAGTTAGGTTCTCTACCTCACCATAATCTTGTGGTTTTTCTAATCGTATTTTCATTACTTCTTTTTTGTCATTAAATTCAAAATTATAAGTAAGGTTGAGGATAGAATAGCAACAACGCTCATCTTAAACCCATATAGACATTTATTATTTGTTTTGATTCCATAGAGAAGAAGAATGTTCTTTAAACTCCCAATGTTCTTTCATTATCAACTTACCATACCAATGCTCTAAAACAGGAACCTTTCCCTTGGGTACTGCATTAACAATAACGATATCCGTTTCTTGTTCATTAAGTTGCTGATATTGTTGAAGAATTATCTGGGATGAGTTGGTATGATATACTTCCGTTGTCTGTCCATCATTATAAACAGAAACAAATGTATATGTGGGATACTCAGAGCCGTTTGGATTAAAAGGGAAGAGATATTTTCTGTCTCCTTCGTAATAGGCCAGATGAACCACATCCAATTTACCATTTACATAACTCTCAATTCTTTCCACTTTACCATTCTTTTGAATGATTCTATGGTAGTTCTTAGCATTAACGGGTAATTTCCGCTTAATTTCGATATGGTGTTTTTCTCTTTTGTAGCAATCCCAAAGTCCATCATCCAATCCAATGAAAGAATGACCTTTCGTTGGCATGAATGATATTTCTGCATCCTCCATTGTCAGAGGAACGAAAGGAACACTTTTCTTTTTGTTCTCAACATCATCTATTATCTGTTGAAGCGCAGCAAGATCTATATCTTCTTTATGCTTGTATAAACGGTGTTCCCTCTTGAATATTTTATTAAAAAGGCCCATAACTCATATCATTACCATTCATAATCCTCTACATAGCCATCGAAATGGACTTCTTCGTTCCATCCTGCCTCGCGGAAAAAGCTGCGCACTTCCGCCTGAACAGCAGGAGGCATAAGGCGTGAGCCATTACGATACTCATAATAATATGTTTTGCAATGACTGCCGATGAGCCGTTGCCGCACGAAGGGTTTCACTCTGGCGGGCATATCGGCATTGAAGATATGCATCATTCCCTTTGCAAACTTCACCTTCTCCGAATTGCGGTAGTGGGGACACTGCTCAGTTACCACATCCTGACTCCGAGGATTGACGCAATGATAAAAACTTGTGGCGTCAGGCATCTGCTGACCTACTTTCCAACGCAGGCACTGCTCCTTCTTAGGGCATCCGTCTGCATAGCATACCGTGTAGCCGTTTGCGGCTTGTTTGGCAAATATCTCTTGTTCTGTCATAACTATCTCTTAATTGACTGCAAAGTTACAAAAAAAACAGGTCAAAAACAAGCTTTTGAACATAACTAAGAAAAAATAGTCCGCTCGTTACGGAAAAAAAGTCCGCTCCTTACGGAAAAAGATTCCGCTCGTTACGGAATTATTCTAACCTCCTTATAGGCATTCTTTTTTTTTAGTTTATTGATTTCGTCCTGTAAACATTGAAGAAAGCGGGCAGCATGTGCGCCATCCATTTGCGTGTGATGGAACTGAAAGGAAATAGTGAGTGTCGTCTTGAAGAAGCGTCGTTTGTATTTTCCCCAAATGAGGAAGGGATTGTTGAAGATACCACTATACATGCCGACTGCGCCATCAATTTCGTACTGCGCCAAAGCCGAAGTGCCGATGACCATACTGTCGGCCAAGTCGTGATTGGTACAACTCTCTGCCACTTGTTTCGTGAGTCGAAGGTAACTCTGATTAAAGTCAGATAAATCGTCACTGAAAGGAATGTCGCATGAACTGACCTCGCCTTCTTTGTTTGCAACGATAGTATTCACAGCGATACTGTCGTATCGCATCAGTTTATCACCTTCAGGTAGCATATAAAACTCTTTGATACTGCTCGCCGCCTTGCCAATACACCAGCACATCAGCATGTTAAACTTCATGCCTGACCGTTTGCTGACCTTTACGAGCCTGGTTACATCCAGCGTCTTAAAGAACGTCACCATCGGCATCGGTGCTTTCATCCACATCTCGAAGGCATACGCCCGAGTGGTCTCTTTGGGATTAATTTCTGTCTTCATATTACTTATTCCTTTCCAACTTCATCACTTTCACAGGACGCTCACTGCCGAGCTGCAGGCGGCTGCAATAGTTGATTTCGCCTGTATCGCGGAAACCGCACTTCTCCATCACGTGGCCCGAAGCAGGATTGTCCACAAAGTAATCGCTCCAAATGGTGTGGAAACCTTTTTCATTGAAACAGTAGTCAATCAACAGTCGCAGCGCCTCTGTGCAGATACCTTGATTCCAGTAAGGTCGCGCCACCCAATAGCCTGCCTCCACATCGTTCTCACCAATATTGATGTTGCTCTCGCCGCAAGTATAATAGCCGATGCAGCCTATTATCTCTTTATTCTCTTTCAGCTCGATAGCCCAAGTGTGATCGTTGTTGAAGATGGTTCGGATAATCTCCAGACTCTCCTCAACGCTTTTGTGCGGCGGCCAGCCGGCACGAGGCCCCACCTCCGTGTCGCTCGCATAAATATATAATGTCTTTGCGTCGCTCTCACGCCAAGGACGCAATATCAACCTTTCTGTTTCCATCTTTTCTTTTAGTGTATTTCTTCCAATGCTCCTGTTTCAGAGTCGATGATAAATCCACGAACCACGATATCCTTTGGCACAAGCGGGTGAGTCTTGATGGTCTCAACGGTCTTGCGGACGGATTCGGGTGTGTCTTTGAAGCCTTCCAGCCAGTGATCCAAGTTGATGCCACACTTGCGGATGGTGTCGAGCGTTTCATCTGTTACACCACGGGCAATCATCTCATGATGGAAGTGGTCATAGCTCATGTGACAGGCACCGCAATGTGAATGAGCTACCACCATGATTTCCTCTACGCCAAGCTCATAGATGGCCACAATGAGGCTGCGCATAGCCGAGTCGAAAGCTGAAATCACCAAGCCACCAGCATTCTTGATGATCTTGGCATCACCATTCTTCAGCCCCAATGCGGCAGGGAGCAGTTCGGTCAGTCTGGTGTCCATACATGACAGCACTGCCAGTTTTTTGTCAGGGTACTTGCTGGTCAGATACCTCTCGTAGCTCTTCTGTGCCACGAAGTCTTTGTTGAAGGCAATAATCTGGTCTATCATAAAGCGACATTTATTAATATCCGAAATACTTTTTGCAATAGGCTGACATTACGCTATCGTACCGTTCGCTGCAATCCTTGTCTCGCATCAAATCGTGCCCAGAATTGGGGAATACAATCAAATCGTAGGGCTTGCCCAAACTGTCATATTGTGCTTGTAATGCGTGATAATGGTCAGGCTTGACGAGCCAATCTTTCTCACCGTAAGCAAATATGGCAGGCAGGGCTGTAGAGTCGTTGATGTGGCATACTGGAGAATTCAATGTCTTAACGCTATCGAGCAGTTCATCTGTAATCTCGCTTGCTTTCAGGCGTTTGCCTGTACAACTAAAGACTGCATTTTCTATATCTTCGTCCTTGGCATTCTCGTCTTTAGGGAAAAGGATACGGAAATCCGAAGGCCCGACCTTAATGGCTGCGAAGAGAATAGGCATGGGATGAGAGTGGTTGTAGGCAAACATCATAGCAAGGTGTCCTCCTGCCGAACTCCCTGCAATAGCCATCTGACGGATGTGAGCACCTTTCTCGGCGGCGAATCTCTCGATATGGCGAATACATGTTCCTATCTCGTCGTACATGGTTAAGAACGAAATGCCTTCCTCATTGAGCAGACTATAGTTCATTGTAGCAGTAGCGTAGCCTTTCTGCACCCAAGTGTAGCAGTCGCCATGATGCCAACTTTTATCTCCGCCCAGCCAAGAGCCACCATGAATATACAGGATAAGTGCCAGGCTGTCGTTCTTTTCTGCATCAACAGGCAAGTAGAGATCGTAAGTGTTATGTTCGCGATTGCCATAAGAAATATCTTGGAACCGCTGACCATAATCGTCGTTCCACTTAGGCTTGTTAACAAACCAAACTATTGTTGCAGCAATAAGTATCAGTACCACTGCCCCCAAAAGGCATCCGCAGCCTTTCTTCAAATATGTCTTCATATTATTCCTTATAAACGGAGAACATAATGCGTTTGTTGTTATTCGTCAGGCTACTGGCCGTCGTGATTCTTCATGTTGCTATTTATTTTTACATGCTCTCCTTGAGTATCTCCGTGATATCCTCGGGCTTCAGGTCGAGGTAGCCTGCAGGGTAACAGATAGTTCCTTCGGTAATGCCAGGAATCATGTCAGGCGTAGCTCCAATCTCGCTGATGGTGAGGGGCAGACCTATCTCCAGCATCCAGTTCTTCAGGGCCTCGAGACCTGCTTCAGCAATCTGCTCGTCGGTCTTGCCGTTCCCATCGATATTCCATACATTCTTGGCGAAACGCACGAACTTGGCCAAACCGGGCTTCATGGCGCGATGATAGTAGGCCATTGAGACAGCAGCGAGGCAGTAACCATGAGGGGCATGTGTCCATGCTCCGACAGAGTGACCAATCATGTGTACCATCCAGTCCTCGCGCTTGCCGAGGCCGATGAGCGTGTTGAGTGCCCATGTTGCTGTCCACATGATGTTCGAGCGTGCCTCATAGTCCTGAGGATTCTTCACGGCGATGCGGGAGGCTGTGATGAGACTGCGCATCAGTCCCTCTGAGAGATAGTCGCTGGTGTTGTCGTCGAAGTCAGAGAAGTACTGCTCCATGATGTGGTTCATGATGTCGTAGATACCTGCCTTCATCT
>Ga0310690_10011311_pt1 | contig 11020 bp, 9 predicted proteins | sample AusTroGonzalo_MG_2_FD_207661 | JGI IMG/M metagenome (GOLD analysis project Ga0310690, IMG submission 207661) | Bovine rumen microbial communities from tropical cattle in Woodstock, Queensland, Australia - Gonzalo_04 (v2) (version 2) | ecosystem: Host-associated > Mammals > Digestive system >...
TTGTGCGTCTTCGTATGTGTAGAACCTTCCATAGCGCATACACGAGAACGAATGGATGTCGCGGGTTCCTTCATAACAGACACTGCTGTCCGTCTCGAAATTGAGGTTTTCCGCCATCCACCTGGTAGGCCCGATATCTATGGTCTTGTAGGTTCTATTGTCGCGGGTGTCGGTAAATGTACCATATTCAAGTTCGGGATTCATCAAACTTAAGGTATCGTCGATCAAGCGCCCCTTCATACAAAACAGCCCTGACACATTCGCGGTATCGTCATCGAATACAGCCATATTCGAGCCCTTCGCAAATAAGACTCGACCTAGAATCTTCCCTTTTGTAGAGCCTCCAACAAAGAAACTTGCACCCTTGTCATCCGTGGGTTTCATGCCGACACCAAACGCATCGAGGGCATAATCGTCGCCCCACCCCTCCTGCGCCTTGAGCGTGTACCCGGCATAACAAGCCCCTCCGACAGTATATAAAAAATCATTCCATTCACTTTTAGTGGGAATGTGCCATTCGAAGGGGCACGCCTTCTTGCCATTTTCCTCAAAGAGTAAATAAAATGGACCATAGTCAGTAGTGTGCCCGTCAAAACTATGCGACCATCCTGAAACATAGATACTGCCGTCGTCTTTTAACCTACTTCCACAATTATTTTCTCCTCCTTTATTGCAGGCCTGCGTGCTAATAAAAGATTGTACTTCCACGCCGTTACATACCTTGCGGTCTTCGCCACGAACACCAAATGTAGCCTGCGGTCTAGTTACATTAGGTATCAAATCTCCCTTTATGCATCGCAACGAGGCTGGCATCGTATCGGGCGCGGGGCCATAGTCATCAACATCCCAATAGGAGAACCTAATCATATCAGGTTGTCCTGACGACCATTGCTCGGTCGTAAAGAAGTCCAGGGCTGACTGATCGTAACGCCCCGGGACAGCTATCGACAAGCCATACAAATCTATTCCCTCATAATAATCGTTATCCTTGGAAAACAGATACGGAGCCAGGTCATCCCAATCGTTAAAAGAGGGCGATGACCCATACAGTTTGTCGAGCAATTTTTCCCATTCCCATTCAGCCGGGATTCTCCATCCATCCGGGCAGATCCCCTGCAGAGGTGGGCTGCACATCTTCCCGATTCCACAGAACGATTTAGTGGAGTCGATAACTTCTGCCCAGGTATATTTTCTTCCATACTTGGTGCAGTCCTCGTTATCGCCCTTATGGCAACCGAGGCTCGATGCTGGAGCATAGTTCAGGTTCTGCGCCATCCAGGTTTGCCCCTCGATGGTAACGGTTCTGTATTCCTGCCCATCGCGCTTGTCGATAAACGTTCCCATCTCAATCTTAGAAACGTCGTAAAGGGAACTTGACGACAATGGGCCCCTGTGAGAAGAACTGGACCCCGTATTGCTGGAACTCGAGCCCTTCTTGGAACTGCTAGAACCGTCATCGCCATCAGAATCGCTGGAGCCGTCTTCCTCAGAAGAATCGTCACCACGGGCAACGAAGTCCGAATCGTCATCGCCACAAGAAGCCATGACGAGCAGAAACGCCAATAAAAGAATTTGCAGGAATAATTGCTTTTTCATAACCCCAAACTTTCTCCTACTTATTACAAAGCAATAATAAATAATTTATCGGTCGCGGCGTGCAAAGAATTGTGCGACAATCGTTCCGCTTATGGAATGGTAGGCGCAGCTTATCGCGCAGGGCACCACACAAATTGCAGCCTCCGGGTGTGCCGCCACGTTTTCCGGGTTTGCAAAGAAGGCCGCCGCAAGCACGGTCGCCATGCCCGCATTCTGCACGCCCACCTCAATAGCGATGGTGCGCTTTTTGGCCGTATTGAACTTGAAAATCCGCCCGACGGTATAGCCCAGCACGTAGCCGAGCCCGTTGTGGAAGGACACCACCGCAAGCACCAGGAAGAGCAGCGAAAGCCCGTTGGCAAGCAGGTGCGGGCGCACCGTCACAATGACGCCGCCCACAATCAGGGCAAGGCCGATCACGCTTACCGCAGGCATGTTCGCACGGATTTCCTGGAACACGGCATTCTTGCTGAGGAAATGGTTGCACACAAAGCCAATGGTAATCGGCGCCACCGTCACGTAGAGGATGTTGAGGAACATTCCGGCGGCGTTCACGTTGATGCTCGTATCCGCAAGCCAGAGCACAAGCAGCGGGGTCATGATAGGCGCAAGAAGCGTCGAGACCATCGTCATGCTCACCGAGTACGTCACGTCGCCCTTGGCAAGGAAGCTCATTACGTTGCTCGAAACGCCGCCCGGGCAGCAACCCACGAGGATAATGCCCACGGCAAGGTACGGGTCCAGCCCGAAAATCTTGGTAAGCGTGAACGCCACGAGCGGCATGATGGTGTACTGTGCGCAGGCCCCGAGCAAAATATGGAGCGGCTGCTTCATCAGATTACGGACATCGTCCATCGTAATCGTAAGGCCCATGCTGAGCATGATCACGCCGAGGATTATGGAACTCGTGTTGCCATGCACCCAGCCGAATGCGACCGGGACGAAGAAGGCGACAACGGCAGCGCCGATGACAAAGAGCGATGTGTATGAAGAAAGAAGACGGTTTATAGCCCTAATTATTTTCAACATGCCCAAAATATAGGTAAAGCACTAGGCCGAGGGCTCATCGAAATCCACGAGGTACATCTTATTGGTGTTGAAATTCTTCACAAGCACGGTTTTTTGTGAAAATTCCCACCTCTGCAATCAGCCGGTGCGTATTGCTTCGGATGAACAGTCTCGTCAAGCTCATAGGCGTCCATGTTAACCCGACATTCGCATATAAACCTCTTTCCACAATATACAATTGCATTGCGACAATAATTGTCGCGTACAGATGCTATTTTCAAAAAGAGGATTAATTATGAAAGATTCAGAAATCACATACATCCGGGACATGGATAGCCCGAATATCGGCGTCAAGCAACAGTCCGACATAACCTTCGTGAACTTCGAGAAGCGCCGCTACATCAACGAAAGTCCTATCAACGCTCAAGAACTTGACATTCTGTTCAAGAACGGTTACAAGGCCATTGACACGGCGATTGCTGATACCATTATGCGGCTCAACTGCATATTAGGATGCGAAACGCGTTATTGCTGTTCAGGACACCCCGGAAGATTTAACGAAGGGTACATCGTATTCGAAGACTTCCCCGAAACGCTGAGGAGAGAGGTCGGCAAGCTCAAATACTGGCAGCTGGAACCAAGCCCCGATGCAAAACGACCCCATTTAATCCGTTTGGGAATGAATGGTGTTCCCAGCACCGATTCGATCACATGGCTCAAGGCCCTGCTTGAACTCGCCGAAATGAAACGCCTGCCCCAATGCAACCCGTTTGACGAATACCGAATCGACAGCTCATACAAGGGACGCGCCCCGCACAAGCAGGAGATCAGGCACATTTACCCCGCAAGAAAAAACTTACGAGTCCGAACACAGGATTTTTAATTTTTTCTCACAATAGTCTTGATTTTTGCTAAAAAAGAATGTATATTACTTATGAAACCGACAAGTACGCTACGGCACGATGCCGTAAAACGGGCCTGCCGGTTTTTCTTTTTTAGACAATTCACAGCATCGTTGTAAACATTCGGATGGACAGGAAATGCATGTATTCCAGTCGATGAGTAGCGAATAGATATAACATTTGTGACAACTAGAGTATCTTTTCCGCCTAGTCCTATATTGTGAGGACATTTGATGGTTTCTTTTTTGGGGATACCATCTTCAAATTCAAGAATACCATTTCCAACTAGCGTTGGTAGAATCTCAATAATATTGAAATCAGGGTAAAAGAATGAATATCCCGCTTTCCCGGCTTCTAGTGATTTGGCATTAAAATACAAGAATTCCTTACTTCCGATTATGTGCCTGTACTGCTTGTTTCTATTGACTATTAGCTGTCCCCTGCTTTGCAAAAAAACGGGCCATAGATCGTTAAGCTCGTGTTCGGTATAAAGACCACGAGCTCTCGCTTTTTTAAGCAGTTTTTCATTTGGATTCATGGAATCCAAAACTATAATCCAGAAGTTCTTTTCTTGGCTTTCCGAATCATTGTTTCTGCCTTGTCCATTTTTTCGCGGAGGTCGTGAGTCATTTCGCGAAGTTCCCGGATTTTTGCAGAAAGCTCCGCAATATCACGCGCATTCTGTTCTGCCTGCAAAAAAACTCGGGAAAGGCCTGCAGGGTACAACAAGTCATTCAACTGTTTGAAAAAACGGATCAGTTCCATGTGTCGTGTTGCAACTTCGTCCCCTTCCAAAATCATTCCGAGTAGATACACGCCCTGTTCGGTAAAGGCATAAGGCTGTTCGCTAGAGCGCCTCTGTTTTAATGTTGGAAATAAAGCCTTAAACTCATTCTTCTTGAGTTGAAATCTGACGTCTTTGCCGAAGTGTTCAATGTTATTCTTGACAACCTCGTTGAATTGATCCAAGCTGAGACCATAAATCCTAGCCAAATCGGCATCGATCATTGTCACGATTCCATGAACCACACAAATCCGGTACTTAAGAAAGTTTTCGCCAAACAAGGACTTTGTGGGGTGGTTGTTGGACTTTGAGGTGGTCTGGGGCATTTTCTTTTTGTTCATACATAACTCCTATGATGATTTGTTTTGCAGATTTGCAAACAGGAGAAATGCATACAATGCGCAGAACACCGGTTCACAAACCTGATTATGTCAGATTGATGATCCCACAATCGTGGGGGTGCTCTACGTTAATCGCCAAGGGCCGGATTCCCCATAGGGTTTCTGTCCTCGAATCGCGGCATATTGCGCTAGCAAAGGGAGGGCGGCGTCAAGCAGAGAGTTAAACGACCTGCCCGAATCGAATACACTGTCAGCAGGATTAGCTTCTACAGAGGTAAATATACAAAAATTAGCCCTTTTGTCTTCCCCGCGCAGGCGGAAATCTCCTTTTCTCAATAAAAAAAGATATATTTCCCATTGACATAGCCCCGTACCGAAAGGTGCGGAGCGCCCGGAATTTTTGAGATTCGTCTCTTATTCTTAGTACGGAAAAATCACCACTTTCAACGTTACACGGGAATAAGACGAACGCTCACGTCCCATCTGGGGCGTGGGTCGTTTTGTGCTTATTGTGTAACACGGGTTGTGGTGACCCTTCCGTACTGGTAAGTTCAATCGGCTCCACGCCTTTTTTATTTGAACAAAGCCGATTGGACTTGATAGGGGCTTATCTCGCAGATAAGGAAGCCCCTATGGCTAAAATTGAGATTATTCAGTCGATAGACACTTCGAATTTTGAAGCTGCCAATGCCGAAGAATTGAAAAAAAAGATTGTTCACCATTTTGCTGAAAAGGGTTGTCCTCCTACTGTCGAAGTTGTTTCTGATACCTCTGTTCGCATTCTCTTTGATACGGATGCCCTTGAAAAAGCTGAAACAAATTTCCAGAAAGCGTCTGCCTGTTGTGCAGAGGGCCGATTCAATGCGGCCAAGGATTTGTTGTTGAAGGCAATCAAGGCTTGCCCTGGCTATTCCGAAGCGCACCGCTTGTTGGGCCAGGTTCTTTACCAGCAGGGAGAAATTGATAAGGGGATGAATGAAGTTTTAGAGGCTCTCCTAATTGACCCTAAAAATATGTGGGCGCTAATTATGATGGGCAACATCCTTGCCAATGGTAAGAATAATGTCGAGGGTGCCGATAAGTACTACAAGAAGGTCTTGGAATATTATCCAGATAACGCTATTGCGCTAAACAACGTGGCGGGCACCCTTATCCGGAAGAAAGATTATGATAATGCCATCCGTTATATGGAACGAGCCTTGGAGTTAGACGATTCCTATACGAACAGCTATTATGGAATTGCTTTAGCGTATTATCAGAAAGATGAACTAGATAAGGCTTTTGATTATGCGAGTCGTGGCGCATTGAACGGAACTAGCCGAGCCGAAGATCCCGGTGTTCGGCAGGAACTTCTGAAATTGTTATTGACCATAGCTAGAGATATTTCTGAATCAATTGATTATGAATCTAAGGTCTTTGATATTGCGAAGCAATTAGAATCAAATTTTGGTGTTACCATCAAGTTTGAAAAAGATGATGAGCAGGATACATTGGCTCATCTGGAATTTGCGGATTTCCATCATCGCAAGGAACATGTGGTCAAGTACAAGAGTGATGGCAATTATTGCCACTACATGCTGCACGAGTTGATGCATCTCGAAATGATGCTTTCGGCCCAAAAGGCTGGAAAACTAAAGGCGATTGGTTTTAATCAAAAGAATTTTGACGAATTCCAGCAAGATTATAAACGTCATTTTGACGAACTGCGGAAGAAAATTGGCACTATCAAGACGGAAGAACTCGCAAAGCAGCTTTTCCAGGGGATGTCCCTTCAAGTCATGAACGCTCCGCTGGACTTGTATGTTGAACAGAGAATATTCGACAAGGTTGAATTCAGACCGCTTCAACTCCATTCGCTATTTGCGATGGAAACGAGGAACATTGAGGCGGTAAAGCAAACCGCTAATGTGTCAGAATTTCCGCAGTTCATCAAGGACACGAACAAGTTGATAGATTTGCTTCAGTCCTTGATGCTGCGCAAGTTATATGGGCTCGACTTTGTGAATTATTATAAGCCATCGTCAAACATGTTGAACAAAGCAAATGAATTTTTCAAGATGTTTGAAGATTCTCTTGCTTCCTATGGCGCAGGCGACGAGTATGTCATCTTTGAGAAAATAGCGACATCAATTGGTCTGGTAAAATACTTCACGCTTTCTGGCGTAGAAAGAAGCGAAATCAAGACCGAAGCCGATCGCCAACAGGAACAGTTCAACGAAACGCACAATCCTGCAAATGCCAATCCTATTATCACCATGATGATGTCTTCGTATATGGTCGGTGCGTTGGAATACTTTGAGGGCCTGCTTCCAGAAGATGTTGAAAAGGTCGCTTTTGAATGCGCCATGGTCGGACAGAATGGAATTAGTCCGGCGCAAAAGAGCGGCTATAAACTGAACAATGTCCCTGGTAAGGATTTTGGCGGTTATGAGTTGCTAGCCTATTACTATGTAAGTTGGGCCATTTCCCACCCAGAAATGCTTGACAAATTGAAATTGCCGTTTGACGATGCGTATGCACTGGCAAGAAAACAATTTGATTCTATGAGAGGTCGCTAATGGATGATTTTGAAAGTATGAAGGCTAAGGTAAAGCAATTTACTATTGACCGCGATTGGGACCAATTTCATAACGGGAAAGACTTGGCAATCGCCTTATCGGGTGAAGCTGGGGAACTGCTCAACGCATTCCTTTGGAAAAAGCCTGAAGATGTAAAAATTGAAAAGGTAAAAGAAGAACTTGCCGATGTATTTAATTACGCGTTCTTGATTGCCGACAAGTATAATCTTGATATTGAAGAAATCATGGACGAGAAGTTGAGAATCAATGGTGAGAAATATCCTGTAGACAAGGCCAAGGGAACGGCAAAGAAGTATAACGAGTTGTAGGGGATTGAACTATGGAATTGAAACGTTTTCCTTTTAATTCAAATGGATGTGACTTGTCGGGAAAAGATTCTTGGGGGCAGAACTGGTCCGTCGTGTACATGATAAATAGCAAGAAAGAAATGTATGTTGGCGAAACAAGTAGTTTTCAAAATCGATTTCGCCAGCATCTCAACAATCCCCAGAGATCATTATTTGAGATAATTCGTCTTGTTGGAGATCAAGATTTTCATAAATCGTATGTCTTGGATATAGAACAGCGACTAATTCGCTTGTGTAGTGCGGACGGAAAGTTTAAATTACAGAATAAAAGTGCTGGACAATCTGCGGAGCATATATACCCGCAAAAAAAGGATTGTGAACAGAAAATGCGGGAAATATGGGGGCTAATGTCAAGCGAGCAATTGACAGATCACTCATATGACGAATTAATAAACACCAATATTTTCAAATACTCTCCTTATACAGTGCTCACAAAAGAACAGAATGAGGTTGCATACGAAGTCCTTCAACAACTTTTAAATGATTTAAGAGAAAAACGTTCGGGAACATCTGTTGTGAATGGTTCTGCGGGAACCGGAAAAACCATTGTTGCCCTTAATGTTATATTCACTCTTTCCAATATTCTGCGTATAAACCACGATGTTTCGTATAACCCAAGAGATAAGTGGCAAGTTCTTATTAAAGAATGGAAAGAATACATAGAAAAGAACTCTATGCCTAAAATAGCGTTTGTCGTTCCAATGCAGTCTATTCGCAAAACGCTTTCTCAGGTTGTAATAGAAATTGGAGATGGATTACAAAAGAATCTCGTTGTCGGACCAACGGCAGTTGTGAAAAACCATTATGATATTGTTTTTGTTGATGAATCGCATCGATTAAAACGGCGAAAAAATATAATGGAGTATAAGAGTTTTGACAGCTGTTGTAAAAAGCTCGGTATGAATCCTTCGAACACAAATCAATTAGACTGGATTATTCGCTGTTGCAAACATCGTGTTTTGTTTTATGATGGTTCGCAATCTATTAAATCAGCAGATGTTTCTCCCACAGAATATAAGCATTCATTAGGTTTAGATAGGACTTTTCAGTATTTCCTAAAATCGCAGATGCGTTGTCTAGGGGGAAATGATTACATTGATTATGTAAAAGATGCCTTTAATGCAAAGCTTACGCAAAGAAAAGAATTTGGATCCTATGAAATAAAAGTATATGAAGATGTTGACAAAATGGTTCAAACCATAAAGCAAAAAGATGCATCTCATGGATTAAGTCGCGTCGTCGCGGGATACTCATGGGAATGGGTTACCAAGAATGTTCCATTAGACAAGATTATTCAGAAAAATCTTTTTGACATTAATATACAAGGTCATAAATACATTTGGAATACTACTGACGAAAATTGGATATTAAGCGCAAATGCAATCAATGAAATCGGCTGTGTTCATACAACACAGGGATACGATCTCAATTATATTGGGATTATTTTTGGCAAGGAGATAGAGTGGAAAGAAGAACTAGGCGAGTTTCAAGTTAATCTTGATGAATTTTGGGACGTAAAAGTTAAATCTGCAACTCCTGAAGAAAAGGTCAAAGAATATATTATCAATGCCTATAAAGTCATGATGACTCGCGGCATCAAAGGTTGCTACATGTACGCTTGCAATCCGGGCATGCGAAAATATTTGAAGAAATGGTTTTAATGCCAAACATTTCGTGGTCTTAGGGGCGTTAGCCTCTAGGTGAAAGGGTGATGGAATACTCGGCGAGCCGAGGCTGCAATCAGGGGAAGGCTTTCCCCTTGACATCACCATTCAGTTTATATATATTACTCCCGTAATTCGATAATCCCCGTGACAGTCGGCATAGACCTTTGTGTCCGTACGTGCATCCGCGATGGGGCCCATCAACCTTCTTGTTGATGTTGTTGGATAGCTGGTAGGAACGCGACCTACTCGAGTGCGCTCGCCAAGGCGAGTGTCAGGTAACGCCGGGGAAGAACCCCGCCAACAGCACCGCAAGATCATCCCGTTCCTAGGCATCACCAGGAACACATTCCACAAAAAAGCAAGGGCAAAGAGTGCGCCGAATTTTTCGGCGTGTTCGTGCGTTTATGTCGCCACGTAAGCCGCCAAAAGGCTTGGAAATGCTATGACGAAAAACACTAAAAGAAAAATGATCGATTCATCGTTGAAGGTTGATAACGAGCTTGCTGCAAAAAATCTAGCTTTAGCCGAATTTCCTAATGAATCGTGGGTATTTATAAACGGGGTATATGTTTCGCAGACTCGAATAAAGCAATCCCAAAAAAGCAAGAATGCAAAAGACGTATTTGAAAAGGAAATGGCCATTGCAATGTTATTGGTGGACAATGGGTATTTTGTTTGGCTTTTGCCGGAAAACAGGGCCTATGTCAAGAATCCTGACGCTATTATAGACGGTCGTATATATGACTTTAAGCAGGTAAACTTCAAACAAATTGAACATGCTTTTTTGGATGCCCTGGAACAAGCTGATAATGTTGTTTTACGGATTGTAGAGAACAAGGAACGGATTTCTCGTATATTGGGAAAATTGAGAAAATACGCAAAAAAAAGAGAAGAGGGAACGCTTATCTTGATTCTTGATACAGACGTAAGGGTGTTTGAATTTGAGAGTATATAAAAAAGCCACGTTTTTTGGCACAAAAACGTGGAAAACCCAGGCTGTCCGGGCGCGTAGCCCCGACACATGCTTATAATATATAATTATTTATCGTCAAAGTCAATAGGGTTCATGGGCAAGTTGCTGAGTAAATTATGGAATCACACAATAATCAAAAAATTTGTCTTTTTTCTTCAACAACACTTTTTCCACCGAAAAAGTGTTTTTCTAGAAAATCGGCGATTTTCGATTAAATCCACCACTTTCTCAGATATCCCACGGACCGTCCGAAATGTCATTCGGATAGGCATAGACGTACGCGCTCGATGCCGGCTCGAGCATGGCGAATACGGTGCGGAAATCTGCGACACCTTCTTGGGTAATGGCTTTCGCAATGCGGTGAACCACTTCGGTGAACGGCACGCTGCCAACCATTTCGCGGTGGACCTTGTCAATTAATTCCTTTTGCGTCATAAAAACTCCTTTGTCGTTTTTTTCTTGACGTAGAATTTACTCCATACATGCGACAAATAATTACGCATGCGAATAGCCTCAAAAAATTTTTTCAAAAAAATCCTCCAATGCGACACCATCTGTCGCATGGGTTTTGTATATTGGGTTTTAGATTTATGCACGTATTTACATATATGCATAGACAAACAAAGGCAAATCAACGATAAAAAGACAGGCCAATAACAGGAGATTACTTATGGCTATTCATATTGATGATTCCAAACCCTTCCCGCAGTTCTTGCAGGAACCGAACAACAAGCGCGAATCCTTCGCCGCGATGTGCAAGCGCCAGGCAGAAGGCCTGAAGCTCATCAGCGACGAGATGGAACAGGAAGACCGGGAGCAGAAG
>Ga0310690_10011312_pt1 | contig 11020 bp, 9 predicted proteins | sample AusTroGonzalo_MG_2_FD_207661 | JGI IMG/M metagenome (GOLD analysis project Ga0310690, IMG submission 207661) | Bovine rumen microbial communities from tropical cattle in Woodstock, Queensland, Australia - Gonzalo_04 (v2) (version 2) | ecosystem: Host-associated > Mammals > Digestive system >...
GTAAACTCATGGGCTGGGTTGATGAGATTCGTCGTTTGAAAGTCCGCGCAAATGCTGAAACCCCGAAAGATGCCGCACAAGCTTTGGCATTCGGTGCTGAAGGTATCGGTTTGGCCAGAACGGAACACATGTTCTTTGATGCAAACCGTATTGCCGATATGCGCGCCATGATTTTGGCTGACAACGAAGCCGGTCGTCGTGAGGCTTTGGCTCGTTTGTTGCCATATCAAAAGCAAGACTTCAAAGATTTGTTCAAAATCATGAACGGCTTGCCGGTCACAATTCGTTTGCTTGATCCGCCGCTTCACGAATTCTTGCCTCACACAGATCCTGAAATGCAGGAACTTGCTGATAAATTAGGCAAGACCTTGGCTGAAGTTAAGGCTCGTGCAAATGCTTTGCATGAATTAAACCCGATGCTTGGTCACCGTGGTTGCCGTTTGCCGATTACATATCCTGAAATTGCCGAGATGCAAGCTCGTGCTATTTTGGAAGCTGCAATCGAATCTGAAGAAGCCGGCATTAAAGTTATTCCTGAAATCGAAGTTCCTTTGACAGGTTCAAAGAAAGAACTCGATATCGTTAAGGCTTTGATTGACACAACAGCTGAAAAAGTTTTTGCTGAAAAGGGCAAAAAGATTCACTACATCGTCGGCACGATGATTGAATTGCCAAGAGCTGCTTTGATGGCTGAAGAACTTGCTCAAAGCGCTGCATTCTTTGGTTTCGGCACAAACGATTTGACACAAACAACACTTGGTATGAGCCGTGATGACACCGGCGCTATTTTGGAAGAATATCGCGCTCGCGGTGTTTATGTTGCCGATCCGTTTGCTTCAATTGATGTTGATGGTGTCGGTAAACTCGTGAAACGTGCTTGCGTTGAGGGAAGAAGGGTTAACCCTGACATTCACCTCGGCGTTTGTGGCGAACACGGTGGTGATCCGAAATCTATCGAATTCTTTGAAGAATGCGGTTTGGATTATGTTTCATGCTCACCGTTCCGTGTTCCTGTAGCTCGTTTGGCAGCAGCTCAAGCTGCTGTTAAGGCAAAATCTAAGAAATAGAAATTTCTGTTTCTTAAAACAAAAACACCGCTTTGCTTTCAAAGCGGTGTTTTGTTTTGCGTGAAAGGATGTTATTTGGTAACTTCCTTGTGGCGCTCTTCAAGCGTGCTTATAAACTTTTCAAGCTCCCCACTCATTTCTGAAGAGATGGTTGGACGTTTGATGATTTCGTTGAACACATTCTTGTTTGGAAGCACTTTGGGCGTAACGTCCTTCCTAGTGTCATATGCCGTTCCCTTTTGGTTAGCATAGAAGCTGATTTTGTCGCCCTCCTGCTCTACCGAGTAGTAGACGTCATTCTTTAATGCAATAAACTTACGCATAACAATTTGGAGTTTATAATTATTCAACATCAAAATCTAAAAGTACTTTTTTCCCTATCATAAATAAATCTGTTTGACAACTCTTTTTTTTTTATGTTATTTTGTTTGTAGTTTAATTTTTTTGTGAGGTTTCTCATGCTCGGACGTTATAAATATACTTTAAGTACCTTAACCCCCGGTGAAGAAATTGCTCTTGTTGGGCGCCTTCACTACTTTGCACTCATCATACCGTTTTGTTTAACAGGTTTGGCATTTATTGCTTTTCTTCTGGCAATTGCTTTTACTTTTCAAATAGGAACAGGTAGTGCTTTGGCTGAAATTCAAATCTTTTTATTGTGGCTTGGTGTTCTCGTTTTAATGGCTTGTGCCATTGTTTCATGGCTTAAACGAAATTTAATTGAAATGGTCTGCACAAACAAGCGTGTTGTTAAGCGCACTGGTATCATCAATGTCACAACAGAAGAGCTTAATCGAGAAAGAATTGAGTCTGTAGAGATGCGGCAAAGTATTTTTGGACGTCTCTTCAATTATGGAGACATTTTATTTTCCGGCACGGGAACTTCTAAACTTGTTTTTCATTTTATCAATCAGCCGAGATTGATGAAGCGAATTATTGATTCTGTTGTTTCATCTCCGGATGAGCAGCCTCGAGCACATTAAAAAAAACACCGCCTTTATGGCGGTGTTTTTTTTATTTCTTTACTAAATTCCCAGTATTCTCTCGTCTCAGCTGAGTAACCTCGTTTCCTTTAATTTCATATTCAATAAAGTCATACGGAAAATCAACATTGTTACCATGCAAATAATATACTCCATCTTTTTCATTCGGATTATTAAGCTCAAAACCGATATCGCTTAAAATCATCTTCCCTAATACATAATGAGGCACAACAGCCGGAAGAGTTTCAAAATTTTTACTTTTAACAAATACCGGAACATGAGCTTGCTCAAGTGTCAAATTGTTGTGTCCCCACATTCCGTTATAATCGAAAAGTTGTCCATGATCTGCTGTAATAAAAATGCTGTTCCTGGTACCATGTGCTAATGTTTCAAATGCTTCAACCATTTGAAAAACGACCATATCGGTATATAAAAGAGCATTATCGTAAGTGTTTGTTTCATATTCTAAACGATCTTTTGCTGTTTCAGCCGGTGTCCATTTTTCAAACTCTGCTTCCCTTCCCTTATATCTGTTTTCGTAGGGAGAATGCGGTGAGCGCATGTGAAGCACCACAAAATTTTTATTTGATTTTAAAGCTTTTTCTTTTAAAAGCTTAACAAGCCCCTCATCTTTGTATTTTGAGAAGAAAATCGGATTCATATCGTTTGTCATCAATTCATCAATATCAGCTGTTTTCATCCCCATTGTTAAACGTGATTCCTGATTTGAAAGATAATATGTACGAAATCCCCTTGCTTTAGCGGCGGCAAACAAATCAGCCACATGATTTTTAAGCACCTCGGCATTAGCAGGCTCCCGAGCTGTGTTAAAAAACAACAGTGTTGAAGTTGCTGTTGCAATACCACCTGAAACACCAAGAGCCTTCTGCCAACCCTCTTTTTCTAAAACCTTGCTCATCAAAGGGAAAGTCTGCCTTTCATACCCATACATTGGCAAATGTCCGGCATATAAACTTTCACCCCAAATCACAAGAATATTTTGAACATCCGAGTTTTTTTCTTCTAGTTTATAGGGTTCATATTGTATCGACACATTTTCATATCCCTTCGGCCAATATTGAAATGTAAAATATGAAAAAGTACTGATGGAATTTTTCAAACTCGGTCTTGTTAATGCGGGCTGAAAATACCAAATTCCTTTGGTTTGTGTGTATGCTCTATAAGGCTTGTGTGCAGCCAAATAAAGCAACACAATCCAGATAAGCGGCAATTTAATCGGTTTTGTTTTTAAAAATGTCCAAATAAGAAGGGCAAAACAAGCAATAAGCGTAGGCATTACAAACCAGGTTTCTTTTAAATAAGAAACATCAAAAATATCCTTTGTTTCCCGGAACATATTCATAATGTTTGCCGGATCGATCGGACTTCCGAAATAAGCCATAAAATTAAGCTGTATGGTTTGCATGATAAAAATGAGAACGGTAAAAAAGAAGAAGATGATTTTATTTGTTAGGGAAAGCAAAAGACCAAATAAAATCACACCGCCTAAAAAGAGCATTTCAATCTTAATGGGCAGATGACAAACCAACTTGAGCATCAAATCAGGTGCCAAACAAGCCACAACAAAAGCTAAAACGATCCATAAATTATTTGATATTTTTCTATTTTTTATTTCAGGTTTTAAAAAGTTCTTCATTTTTAAGTCCGACCAATTTAAAAGCACCCGCCAAACGCAGGTGCTTTACCTTTTGTGTTGTTTATTTAGATTTTTCCTTTAGATCTTTAATCAAATCATCTAATCCACCGGGAGCTTGTTTGATGTAGGCGGTATATTCGTTACGCGCCGTAATGGCAAGTGAAACATTTTCTATAACAATGTCAACAATTTTCATCTGCCCACCATCTTTGACACGCCAAAGAACTTTTACCGGTTCGCCTTCATTCATTTTAACGGATGTATTTACAAAAATCTGGCCTTCTGAATTAGATGGTGTCGTACCATTAAAATCAAAACTTTTTCCTTTAAATTCATCAAAACGTTTCGACCATGTTTTAGTGTTAAATTCACGATAAACTTTGATAAAATCATCTTTTTGTTTGTCGCTTGCCGTTTTCCAATAACGACCTAAAACAAACCTTCCGATATAGTCAAGATCAAGATACTCATTAAAAAGTTTTTCAAAACGAGCATCTTTTTCCTCTATTGACGCGGTGGAATTTACAATTTCTTCAACACCTTCCGTTGTCACTTTTTTCACAAAATCTTCGGCCTTAGAAGCGTCAATTGCGTTTGCCTTAAAAGAAAAACAAAATACACAAGCACATATTAGCGCAATTAATTTTCTCATTTTTAGTCTCCTTTAATTTAAGTTAGTCTTCTTCGTCTTCAAAATCAAAATCATAACTTGCTGTTGCCTGGCTTTCAGTGTTTTTCGAATCACAGAGGCTTTGAAATTTCTGACGATTTTGCATAAATGCCGCTTTAATTGTTGCATAATAATCAACTGAACCTTCTTCCAAACTGTCCAATAATGCCATATTTTCAGCACGTTTATTGATATATTTTAAAGCCGTTCCGCCGTACGACAAGGCAACAGCCCAATCTTCATCCTGCTTATCCCAAAGTGCCCAATACATCGGATCAGTCATTGAATCGACGCCCCAACCAATGAGATAACGTGGTGTTGAAGGTCCGAGAATCGGCATCACAATGAATGGTCCATCCGGTGTGCAATACAAAGCCATTGTTGCATCAAAAGAATTCTTTTTCTTTTCCAGTCCCCATCCTTCAGCCACATCAAATGTACCTAGCAGTCCGAGTGTTGAATTGACTGCGAAACGAGCAACAGAAAGACCGCTGCTTTTCATTTCACCTTGAAGCAAATTATTGATGGCATAAGCCGGCTCTTCAAGGTTGTTAAAAAAGTTCGTTACCCTGTTTCTGATGCTCTGTGTCGTCACTGATTTATAACCTTTGGCAACAGGCTTTAAGACCATCTTATCAAATTGATAGTTAAAGTTAAACATTGCGCGATTATAAATTTCGAGTTTTGATTCTTCATCGCTGATTTTCATTTTTGTGCCGTTTGGGTTTGTTGCACAAGAGGCAAGCAAAAATAAAACAGAAAGCAAGATAATCTTATTTTTCATATATTTTCTCTTCTTTTGAGTTAGCTTGTTCGGTAATATATACATAAAAACATCTTCAATCAAGATAAATTCTTATTTTATAACGAGGTAATAAGGGAAAAAGTTCACCAAATGAAAATGTTACAAACAAGAAACCTTTTGTGTTTTGCACTTTGAGTGCAAATAACATAGTATCTTCCTAGTTTTTAACTTAATAAGGAAAAGAGAAATGTCTTATCAACCTTCTAAAATGATTGGTATTTTTGACTGTGCTACTTCGCAAAAAGTCATCGGCCAAGACAAATTTTTAGATGCTTTTAAAACAATTTTAAATCATGGTGCTTATTGTCAAGGCCCTGAAACAAAAGAATTAGATTCCAAACTGGCTGAATATTCCGGCACAAAATATTGTTCGACCTGCGGCTCCGGAACGGATGCCTTAACTCTTGCTTTAATGGCTTGGGGTGTCGGTCAAGGTGATGCCGTGTTCGTTTCTTCATTTACATTTGTTGCTTCAGCTGAAGCGCCTGTTTTGCTCGGCGCAACCCCGATTTTTGTTGATTCGGAGCCTGATACATACAATATGGATCCTGAAGATTTGAAACGCGCGATTGCTGAGGTTAAAAGAGAAGGCAAATTAAACCTCAAAGTCGTTATCCCTGTTGATATTTTCGGCAATCCTTGCAACTATGATGAAATCATCAAAATTGCTCATGACAATGGTATGAAAGTTTTGTCTGACTCTTGTCAATCTTACGGCTCTGTTTATAAAGGAAAGAACGCAGGCTCTATTGCTGACATGACAGCTACTTCTTTCTATCCGACAAAGCCTTTAGCCGCTTATGGTGACGGTGGCGCTGTTTTCACAAATAATGAAAATGAGAATGCGCTTGTTCAATCTTGCCGTGTGCATGGTATGAGCCCTGAAGATCACTATGATAATGTCAGACTTGGTATGACAGGTCGTATGAACTCTTTCCAGGCTGCCGTTTTGCTCCAAAAATTAACTGTCTTTAAGAAAGAACTTCAAGATCGTTATGCCATTGCTTCTCGCTATGATAACGAACTTTCATCTTATTTTGGAAAACAGCGCATTTTGGATAATTGCAAGTCAGCCTATGCTCTTTACACCATCAACTGTGAACATCGTGATGAGTTGATGAACTATTTAAGAGAGAACAATATCGGTTGCGGTGCATATTATCCGAGACCTGTTAACACACAAACTGCTTATGCAAAATGGAACACACGTTCATTACCTGTTTGCGAAAAGCTTTCAAAAACAGTTTTGAGCATTCCGATGCATCCTTATTTGAGTGAACAAGAACAGACATACATCATCTCTAAGATGAATGAGTTTGCTACTCGTTTTGCAACAAAGGCTGCATAAAAACTTAAATTATTTTTTAAGAGCCTCCGTTTCTTTCGGAGGTTCTTTTTTTTAAAATATTTTATTGACTTTTTGTCAAAATATCTCTATTCTCTCTTAAAATACTTTATTTTGTATACTCTATGTCTAACTAATATTTTCTTATTATGAAAAAGGCGAAAACTCAAACGAGTGAGCAAAGTGCTCTCCCTCGTTGGGATTTGTCAATCGGCTATTACAAAGGCCTTGACGATCCTCAGATTCAGCAAGATAAGGAAAGTTTGAAAAGACTTTCCAAAGAGCTGGAGCTGTACAGAAACCAAATTGCGAGTTTGGAACCCTACCAACTTGCTATATTGTTACAGAAATATGAGTCAATGATCGAGTTGTCTCATAAACTCTCTTACTATGCGTTTCTGTATTCGGATACGCATAAGACAGATCCCGCGGCCAACAACTTTGCCTCAAAGATTAATGAATCGATCGGTTCATATTTTGAGCAGTTGGGCTTTATCAATTTTGAGCTCAACAAATTGCCCGAGCTTAAGATGATTGAGTTCTTGAACCACCCGAAGCTCTCGTATTGGATTCCGTGGTTGACGAGAATTTTCAACAGCTACTGGAGCCTGAATGAGGCAGCCTCGTTCATTATTGCCCAAAAATCTATCGTCTCTTCTGCGTGGGATCGCTTATATAGCGAAACCTGTGCCAAACTTCGCTTTTCATTCGGTGGTAAAAGCTATAATGATGCGGAAATTTCCGCCAAAGCCGCTTCCGATGATCCTGAAGTCAGAAGAAAAGTCATGAAGGAAATAAACCGTGTGTACAAAAACAACGCGGATGTTATCACCTTGTGTTACAACATGATTTTAAAAGACAAGGAGACCGATGACAGCCTTTACGGCATGGACGAGCCTATGGCGGAGAGTTTATCCTCAAATCACATTACGAGGGAAGATCTTCTTGCTATGGCAAGCGAAGTTGTGGATAGCTATATTCCAATCTCCCAGCGCTTCTTCAGGCTTCTTGCCGAGATGATGAAGATTGAAAGAATTTCCTATGAAGACCGGAATTTCAACCCTATTCCCGCGCCGAAAACGAAAATCACGTGGGAGGAGTGCGTTCAGAAAGTGCTTCAGGCGTATGCCGACTTTTCTCTTGACTATGCCGTGAGTGCATCAAGCATCATCAACCAGAGCTTGATTGATGTGCCGCCGGCAAAGGGAAAAAAGAGTGGTGCATATTGCATCAGGGGTGAATACCCCTACATTCTCCTGAATTTTACCGGTTCAGAGAGCGATGTGACAACCTTTGCCCATGAACTCGGGCATGGTGTTCACCATCTTCTGCTTTCAAGGATTGGTGTTTTGAATGATTCAACACCGACAGCGTTGGCTGAAGTCGCTTCAGAATTTGCCGAAAACCTTGTTTTTCGCGAGCAGTTGGAAGCAGCTCAAACCGATAGAGAAAAGCTTCGGCTTTATATCAATCGAGTGGAAGAGATGCTCCAGAGCATTCATAGACAGATTTCATTCTTCAAGTTTGAAAATCGCGCTCATAGGGAAAGGAGAAACGGCGAGCTTTCGACTGAACGCCTCAATCAGATTTGGCGTGAAGAAACCTCACGCTATCTGGGCTTTGATCTTGGAGAAGACGGCGAATGTTTGTGGATGAGCATTCCGCACCTGTTTAACACCCCCTACTACGTGTACTCATACGCGTTCGCGGGTTTGGTTGTCAACAACCTGATTCTCGCCTATGAAAAGTGGGATGAGGATAGCGATTTGGAAAAAAAGGAGGATTTTGCCTCTTTGTATTTCAATATGCTGGCTTCGACAGGCGTCGAGAATTTCGTTTCTTTGCTGGAGCCTTTCGGTATTGATGCTAAGGATCCTGACTTCTGGGCAAATGGTCTCTCTCTTATCACGAAATACATTGATGAGATTGAGCGTTTGGCCAAGAAAGAAGGTCTTATCTAGAAAAAAAGCGGGAAAACTCCCGCTTTTTTTTATTGAATAACGTATACTCCGTTTTCAAACTTCAAAGCAAATCCTTTTTCTTTCAAGACATTTTGAAGCATTTCTAAAGTTCCTGAAAACTCTAAGCCGAAACGTACTTTGCCGTTTTCCATCACACCGGTTTCAATTTTTTTAATTTGTGGCACGGAATTCAATTCTTTTTGCAAATCAAGCCAATCTTTAAGTTTTTGATAGGTATAAACAGCATTAATTTTACTCTTAAATGAACTGTTATCGACATCTTTTTGTTGCATTGCATATACAATATATGAGACCATTTCTTCGATGGCATTTTCAAACGGGTCACCTTCTTGTACATTTACAACAATTCTTTTTTCTTCTCCGCCATAAGGTTTTAAAACCAATACAACATTATTTAAACCGGCACGCACGGCATGTGCTATCCAAATATTTTTGGCATTATTCATAAACTTAATTTTTTCATAGACTTCATCGCTCATATTCAAAACATTATCTGCCGTTAAAAAAGCACTGTTTGACGGCGTATTTTCAATCACCTCAAAATTCAATTGTCCGGCCTTAATGTGTCCTTTCGAAAGCAGTAAATCACGCCAAACATTACCGTCTTCAAACAACACGTTCCCCCTATATTCCATATCGGCATAAGTCGGAATAAGCAAAATATCCGCCGGTGCGGATACCACTTCAATCATTTCATTTTCAAGCATATACTGTTTTAATAAATCACCATCAATTTTGATATTTAAATCAGCCATGTAACTGTTGCCTGCACTTTTTTCGGCAACAACATTTGTTTCGGTGATAAACAGCAAAATTTGCTCATCTGAAAGTTCCTTTAATTTTTCAACATTTTCTTTTGTCGTTAAGCGTTCTGCCACATTTAAAAATGCTTGTCTGTATGCATCCTTTAAGGCTTCATCTTTTGCAACGGCCGAATTTTCAGCCTCCTTTTCTACCGAAACCCCGGCATCAAAGCTCACCTCTGCTTTGACATCAAATACCGTAAGTAAAACACAAACAAAAAATAAAACAAACTTTTTCATTTCTTAACCCTCTCATGAAAACAGAGAAAATATAAATCATGATCAGATAAAAAGCAAATGAAAATTTTTGCCTTTTTTGCTTGTGTAATAACTTAATTTTTTCTAGACTTTTTACTGCATTAGTGTTTAACTTGCGCCAGTTATTATTTATCAAAACAAGGAAGACATTAATGTTAAGCCCCTATTTAGAATCTCTGATTAAAAGAGCCTCTCAAAACATTCAAACAATTGTTTTGCCTGAAGGTGAAGATGAGCGTGTGTTGGAAGCTGCGTATTTGGCTGTTCAAAATAAAGTTGCCAAGCCTGTCGTTTTAGGAAAACCCGGTGAAATTCAAGCTTTTTTTGAAAAGAAAGGTTGGTCAATAGAAGGTATTGATATTATTGAACCGGAGAAATCCGAACATTTAGAAGAATATACCAATCTTTTATATGAGCTTCGAAAAGCAAAAGGTATGACTTTGGAAGATGCTCAAAAAACAGCCCTTAATTACAACTATTTCGGCACCTTGATGATGAAATCCGGCCATGCAGACGGTATGGTCTCAGGGGCCAATCACTCAACGGCAGATACAGTCCGCCCTGCTTTGCAGATTATTAAATCAAAAAATCCAAACATGGGCGTTTCTTCCTTTTTCATTATGGTATCAAACGGCAAACCCTTTATTTTATCCGATTGCGGTTTGGTCATTAAGCCGAGTGAAAAAGAGCTTGCTGATATTGCCGTTACATCTGCTCTTTCTGCAGTCCAGTTCGGTATTGAGCCCAAAGTTGCCATGCTCTCTTACTCAACAAAAGGTTCCGGCAAAGGTGAAGATGTTGATAAAGTTAAGGCTGCAACATCTTTAGCGCTTGAAACAATTAAAACAGAGCCATATAACACTCTTAACATCCAAATTGACGGCGAACTCCAAGCCGATGCCGCACTTGATGTGACAGTTGCCAACAAGAAAGCACCTGAAAGCAATGTTGCAGGAAAAGCAAAAGTATTAATCGTACCGGACTTAAACACCGGCAACATAAGCTATAAACTTCTTCAACGGCTCGGTGGCTGCGAAGCTTACGGCCCTGTTTTACAAGGTTTAAACGCTCCGATTAATGATTTATCACGCGGAGCTTTGGTTCAAGACATTTTAGGCACAATCGCTATCACAGCCATTCAGGCACAAAGCAAATAAGAAAGGTTAAAACTCATGAAAAAAATACTTGTTATCAATTCAGGTTCATCATCATTAAAATACCAACTTTTTAACGTTGACGGCGACCGCTATGAAGCCGTTGCCAAAGGTATTGCCGAGCGTATCGGTGGTGAAGGTTCAAACATCACCTTAAAAATCGGTGACAACAAACAAACAAAAGTCGTAGATATGCCAACGCATACCGAGGCCTTTCAGGAAGTGATTAACTTTTTGCTTTCAGGCCCTTTGAAAAGTGTTGATGAACTTTCTGCTGTCGGTCACCGCGTTTTGCA
>Ga0310690_10011313_pt1 | contig 11020 bp, 1 predicted proteins | sample AusTroGonzalo_MG_2_FD_207661 | JGI IMG/M metagenome (GOLD analysis project Ga0310690, IMG submission 207661) | Bovine rumen microbial communities from tropical cattle in Woodstock, Queensland, Australia - Gonzalo_04 (v2) (version 2) | ecosystem: Host-associated > Mammals > Digestive system >...
CGTCGGCTTCGTCGAAGACGAACGAGGCACTCGTGCCGTCAGCCGACAGCTGCTCGGCACGGCTCTCATAGCCAACGTCGAGGCGGATGCGGTCGTTCTCAGTCCACTTGAAAGTCACGTTGCCAGTGCCCACACCGGGAAACCGGCCGCTGAAAGAGCTGCGATGGGGAGCGCGACGAGGATGCTCAACGAAGTCATCAGCCGTCCGGCAGCAGACGGGCTGCGACACCATACTACCAAGGAAAACCACACGCCGACCGTTGGGCATCACGAGACTGTCGAGCTGAGAAATGAGATACTGACGCTCTCGACCCTCGGCATCCTTAAACACCATTGACACGTAGTCGTCATGGACCGTGCCGTTCAGATCGGTGCGAGAGTGGCTGATGGAGGCATCTGTAGCCACCTGCACCTTGTCAACCAAGCCGCCCTTCATATACACCTTCAGCTGCCGCCCCGTCTGTGCAGCAACCGTTAGTGTCATCGTTAACGTTAGCGCTATCGTCAGTATCTTTTTCATTACAGTTTACTTCTTCAGATTGTTATAGAGCGTTTGAACCTGTGAGGCCGTAAGGGCATCGTCGTAAATACGGGTGAAGACGATGCTGCCGTTCCATGATGCCGTACACTGGGTACTGCTATTGATTTCGCCTCCAACCATATAATAGTTGGCACCATCCGCCGTCGGCATGGTATGTTTGCCAGGTGCCGGTTTGGTATTAGCCAGCTCACCATTGATATAGAGGAGCACACGTGCCGAAGACTTATCGTAGACGCTCACTACGTGATGGTATGTGCCGGTCTGGTCGTCGAGGTCGTCGGCGTCATAAACGGAGCGATAGTCACCATTGGTATAGACCTGTGTAAAGAAGGCCTTATTGCGTATACCAATGCCCGAGCCTCCGTTCTCATAATTGGCGAGAATGTCTGATTCGGAATTGCTGTTCAGATAGGGCACTTTCACGACCGCCTCCAGGGTATGACCATCCATGAGACGTGTCTTGAATTCATCGTCGTAGAGGAAGCGGATAGAGTAATAGTGACCGGCTGTAGTGCTGAAACCATTGGCCGAGAGGTCGGCCTCGTAGCTCTTGTAGTCAGCGTTGTAGGTCATGGCAGGCGTACCGTGCTTCACACAGATCTGTTTGGTGAACGCATAGTTCTTAGCCGTGCCGTCGGCAGCGAATGCCACGTCGAGCAACATCGGCACACTAATGGCCTTCACCTCACCCTGAGTGTAGCTGTCGCCCACCTTGGCGAAGGCGCGGAAGTAGCGCACGCCACCATCGTAATTGTAATCTACGGAATAGTTGCCAACAGCATCGGCGTTGTTGGCCGTGATAATATTGGCTTGATCAGCGGTAGAGGCATCAACATCGGTGCTGCTGCCCACGATGAAGCCGTAGGTGACACCAGACACCGTGCCAGTGATGCCAAAGTTGCCGTGAAGGGTTGCCGTAGCTGCACCTATCGCCCAGTCAACACCGGTAGTCACGGCACCAATAGCTCCAGTGGCAGTGGAGCGTCCGTTGTTGATGACACCACGGATGGGGAAGCCCTCCCAGCGAGGATCAGGTTCAGCCCCCTTACCACCCGAAGAAATCCAAGTATAGTAAGCCTCGTTTCCGTTGTATAACGTCGAGAGCCAGAAGTAGCCCGATGAATTCTTAGCCGTCGGTGTTGTACCGTTCATCCATCCCGAGGCAGGGATAAAAATACTGTTCTCGGTATAGCCATCGACAAGACTGGTGACGCGGTAACCATTACGCCCGTCAACTGTAGTCCATACCCAACTGGTATACCGGCTGTCCATCAACTCGTCAAACTGAGCCTTAGTAGGCATTGACCATATACCGCCCATGATGGCACGGGCAGCATCGTATTTCGTGCCGGCAATGTCTTCACCAATAAGATCGTAATGGTTATCACGGTAATGCTCATTGGTGCTGGTAGAAAAGTCCGTCTTGTATTGGGTCTCACCCCACGCGAAGTATTTGCCGTCACCAGTTTCCGACTCGGCACCAATATTCATATTGGCCCATAGGGTATGGGAAGGCAGACCGAGGTCGACAGCCATATAGGCGGGGCTGGCACCCATCGTCATAAACATCTGTTCGGCTCCATAATGATAAGCAGTGCCGTCGTAGATGTAGGCACGATAATAATAGGTGGTATTGTTGCCAAGGTTGGTGAGTGTATAACTAAAGTCACCCGGCTCGCTCACGCCACTGACAGGGACATCGTAAGAGGCATTGTCGCCCACAGTAGGCGAAGATGACGTGCCGTAGACGAAGCCCACGCGGACACTGCCACTGTAGCCCCAGAAACTGTGTACACGTCCGCGAAGCTGGTAGGCAGCACCTGAAACCTGAGCCTTATCGGTACTTACGACGGATACCACGGGACGGAGGAACGAAGCGTAATAGACCGGATCGATGCCATTGCCATCGTCACCCGTATGTTCCGTGGCACTACCGCCACCAAGACCGCGTGCATAAGGATTGGTGCTATGCCACGACGAAGACCACCAGTTGCCATGATTATTGGCATACTGCATTGACGCATTGCTCTCCAAGTAGCCAGTGGTGGGCAGGAAAATGAAGCGTTCGGTATGGGTCTTGCTCGACACCTTGTAGCCTGGAACGCCATTCATCGTCGTCCATTCCCAGTTGCAATTGCTGGCGCCACCGACGTTAGCCAGCTCATCCATCTCGTCCTTCATCGGCAGTCGATAGGGACTTCCCAACGTGTTGCGCACAGCATCGTGCCCTGTTTCTGTCAGGTTCTGGGCGCGTGACTCATGAGAATCCCACCCTTCCTGCGGATAGGGAACCGTAGCGCCCCACCGATAATAGTCGCCATTGCCACAGATGGTGTCGGCACCGAGGTCAAGATTCAACCACAGCAGACCACTGGGCAGGTCGAGGTCAACCAGTTCGTAAGCAGTAAACTTCAGAGTGTCGCCCTTGGCAATATAGCTACCGCCTTGCTGGATGTAAGCTGAATAATAATAGCTCGTACCAGGAATAAGCCCTGTGAGGGTGACGGTGAACCGTCCCTGCTGACCAGCGGTGGCAAAGGTAGCGCTGCTATTGAGGTTATTGCGCGAGATACCATAGCGTACGCCCACGGTAGCGTTAGCGGGTGTGGTCTTGGCATTGCACTCTACCGAGACCTTAGTGAAGTCGTTGACGTCGCGTATGACATTGACGGTGTTGACATCTGGAGTTGTGTCGGCTACGGGACGAACTGTGAAACCATAGTTTTTGGGATCAGGAATGGGTGACGCATCCCTACCCTCGTTCCAGAATGTCTGGAAAAAAGAACTGTTACCACTGGAATAGGAAGACGACCAATAATCACCCGAAGTATTGCTGTAATCACGATGCCAAGAGCCATCACTGGGAGAATAATAGCCAGAACTTGGCAGGAAGATACTGCGGCCGGTATAGCCGGACTTCTTGCTTGTGGCGCGCACTCCATAATAGCCATTGGAGTTAACCCATTCAAACGTGCAATTGTCAACGAGTTCCTTCCACTCTTCCTTAGTAGGCATACGCCAATTACCACCCCACAGCTCGACAGCTGTATCGTAACCGCCCATCGGGGTGATGTCCTTACTCTCCCGATAGTATTGTACGGTATTCTTAAATGGCTCTATAGCACCCCACTGGTAAAAATTGCCACCATTGAATTCGCAAAGTGCCCCGACATTCACGTTGGCCCATTTCACCGAGAGGCCAAGGTCCACTTCACCCACGACATCGAAACTATCGACAGGGGTGTATTTCCACTGGGCACCGTCGTTGGCAAAAGCACGGTAATAATAGCGCTTGCCCGGCGTGAGGCCTGTGACTGTCTGTTGGAATGCACCGGTAGTAGTGGTGCAATCGTATTGGTGTAGTTTATGATCCTTATCCAAAATTATGTTCCCGCCAACGAGGAAGCCTGCCGTCTGACTATTGCCGCTGACATGATGGAAATAACCTTCCAGCTTATCAGTCTCAACACCGTTAACCATTTCGCGGCTGAAACTGATATTGTACAGTGAGCCCAGTTTTCCTTGTACAGGACGAACCGGGAAACCATAGTTCTTATAAGCATTCGCTCCTCTGTCATTAGCCAAGAATACGCGATAGGCTTCGTCATCATCATAATTGGTGGAGGTCCAATGGCTGTTCTCAGAATTGACAGCGTAACGATAACTGCTGTTATGTACAAACACACCACTGGTAGGCAGGAAGATACTACGATCGGTATAACCCTTTACCTTGCTGGTAAAGCGACGGCCCACAACACCGTTGTTACTGGTTTCAACCGTAATGTCACAGCTATCCATCAATTCACGGAACTCTGTGAGCGTAGGCATACGGTACTTGTCACCCCACAGCTCAGTGGCCGTGTCGTGGCCGCTGAGCGGCGTAATGTCCTTATTTCCTGTATAGTAATTGGAGTTATCGCCCAAGAATGACTTGGTGGCACCCCAACGATAGAAGTCGCCATGACTGTCGGCACTGGCAGCACCAATATCAACGTTGGCCCAGAGCACAGACAGCCCCAGGTCGACCAACCCCACGGCATCGACGTTCAGCGTGTCGCCGTAGTAATAGGTGTCATCGCTTTTGACGAAGGCACGGTAATAGGTGCGTTCGCCTGCCGTCGTCGGAGTGAACACGTACGAGAACTGTCCGTCGGTGGTCTTAGTAACAGGCACCTTGGTATCGGTGATAAACTGTATGTCAGTGCTGTAGGAGAAACCCACGGTGATTCCGGTGGTTCCTGCAAGTCCACGCACGGTGGCCTTCAGCGTGTCGGTCTCGGTCTGGCCGTCGTATTGCTTGGCGGCAACGAGGGTACGGATGAACATCGGTGTGCCGTCGGCAGATTTTGCATTCGTCTTATAGACAGGACGAACAGGAATACCATCGGCACGATACCAGGTATTCACGCCTGTGTTGCAGATAAGGGTAGCATGGTCAGCTTGATCATTAAGACCAGGCAACGATGAGGAAGCCATATAGCCTTCGGCATTATATTTTGTGATGGCAGAGCGGAAATAGCCCGATAAAGGCATGAACAGCGAATTGTCGTTCTTACGGCTCGTGATGGTGTAGCCCTTTATGCCGTTCATCGTAGAAGCTGTGAAATCACAGTTAGCCACAAGTTCCTGAAGGTCTTTGGTATTGGGCGTCATCCATACGCCGCCCCAATTGACGGAGGCCGCATCGTTATCTGTGGCCTGAATGTCCAACAAACGGTCTGGTTCTATCCACGTGCCGTGGCTGTACCAACGATAGTTGCTGGCATTATCTGGATAGCTGCTCTTGGTTGTCGTCTCACCCCAGGCATAATAGTTGCCGTTCTGATAAGGTGTGACATTACCCAAGCTGATGTTTGCCCATTTCGTACCACTGGGCAAGCCCAAGTCTATATAGGCGCGGCCGAACTGCAGGGCATTGCCATACTCGATGTTGCCATCCTTGTCCTTAGCATATGCGCGTATATAATAAGCGGTGTCCTTCGGCATATCGAAGTCTACAGAGAAGGGGCCGTCGGTCGTGATGGTGGCACCAGGCTCCATCGCCCTTGCGGCTGCAGCTGTCGCCGTTATCGTTCCCGTTGACGTTATCGTTATAGTGGGCTTATCACCCACCACGAAGCCCAACTCCACCGCAGTCTTAGCCTTGCTGATACCATATACCGTACCGAAGAGCGTCGCCGTGGTGGGCGTGGCAGGCGACCATTGTACACTATCGGTCATTACGCTGATCACCGTACCATCGGTCATCGTCACACCCGTGCTGACGACAGGACGTATACTCTCACCGAGGTAAATGTCATCACCCGACTGAGAAACACTGCGACTACTGCTATTGAAATTAAGATACCAATTATATTTTGTTGTTGAAGGAAGAAAAACAAGCTGTGAAGAACGATAGCAGCCACGTGAATTGATGTCACCGTTGTTCGTTCCACTACGATAGCCGGCAGCCGGCATAAATAGCGTATTGCCATTCTTACCCGTTATCTTATAGCCCGGCTTGCCTTTGAATGAGCTCTGCCAAGTCCACGTACAACTGTCCACCAGCATAATAAACTCTGCCGAAGTGGGCATAGAGAAGTTGCCGCCTAAGCGCATGTGTGCCACATCCTTGTCCGTCAAGCGGATATTGGTAATCTCTTCACGCGGCGTACTCTGGTAAATATAGTTAGTTTTCGAATAGTCGCCCTTATCGTTCAGTTCGCCGTAGGCGTAATAGCCGCCGTAGTCCTCAGGAGCGAAGGCACCCATGTTGTGGTTCAGGAACTTCACAGGCAGACCCAAGTCGACCACGTAGTTGTTACAGTTGGCCTTCACCACGTACACCATGTTTGACTTCACCTCATCTAAGTCCACCGTCTTCGTGTAGACACCCGTCGACTGCAGCACCGTGTCGCGCACCGTGAACTCACACGTCAAACGCGTGTTGCCGTTCTGGGGTGCTATCACCATATACGCCGCACTGTTCTCCAGACTCGCCTGACGTGGCAGGACGAAGTGTCCCTTGGTGGTCAGCGTGATGACGTGCGTCGTGTCCTTCCTAGGAATGATGCGCTCAGGTGTGAGCGTAAAGGTGCCGGCAATGGCACTGTCGCTGCGCACCGTCACCTTCTCTAACACCGTCCGCCCTAAGTCGTTGGCAATGTAGGGAAGGAAACAGAGGTAAGAAGCCTTGTGGTCGAGAACGAAGTTGTACGACTTGCCGTCCTGCGACTTCGTGGCCACCGCCGTACCGCAGTCACCCGACAGGCCGATGTGCGCACTGCTGCTCGGTGCTGACTGCATCTGCACGGTCTTCACCTCGACTCTATTGTAGGAACCCGTCTCTTGGCCAGGATAGTACACCGGAACATTGTTTTCGGGAACACTGTGGGTCTTAAAGAAGAACTCAGCCACGGCTTTCCCATCACGAATGAAAACGCTGTCGGCGGCAGGATAGCCGTCACCATTGTCGATATAGATTTTGTCGCCATCCTCCCAGAAGAACTCCACACCTTCTGCGGAACTTGCCGAAACGTTGAGAACGTCGAGCGATGTGCGCCGCAACGCCTTGCGAATACCGCTGCCACCATCCGATGACATACCGCCGGTGAAACGCACCAAACGGTAGCGTTCGCCGTCGCGCTGCATCACCACGCTGTCAAGTCCCTCAAGCGGGAACTGGCGCACGCTGCCGTCGGCAAGCCTCACGTCCATCAGCACGTAGTCAGCGTGCTGTCGGCCCAGAAGGTCGACACGCGAGTGAGAGATGCCCTTCACCTCGCTGAGCCTCAGCGTGTCGGTCACGCCGCCGTGGCGGTAGACATACAACTCATCCTGTGCGCGGGCTGTCAACATCAGCCCCAAAGTCAACGTTAATACTAACGTTATCGTTATTATCTTCTTCATAATATATATGTTCCTAATTATTTAATGTTCTCGGAGCCTTCTGTACGGCCACGGCGCGGACGGAGTGTCCGACGTAGCGCAAGGCGTTGCCATCGTAACTTCCAAAAATATGTCCCCATGGAGCAGAACTGTACATTTCCCTGTTAGAACTTGTAAAGTCCAATACATAACAGAACGAGGCATCACTGCCTTGCGTTGCCGTCATATACGAGCCGCCTGTATTTTCAAAGTTATAATTCGTATAGCTCTTGTAACCGGCAGCTGGCAGGAATATGCTGTTGCCATTCGGCCCGGTGACACGCCAACCACTGACACTGTTCTCCGAAGTCCAAACCCAATTGGCATCGGGCAGGTTTCTTAACTCTGTCATTTGCGTAGACGTGGGCATACACCACAACGACCCCATATTTGCGAGCGCCACATCGTAAGACGTACCCTGTATGTTGCCGCCATTGCCAAGCGTCGTGGTGCCAAGATTGTTATTCTCCGAAGTATATTCATCCTTCACCGAGGTTTCGCCCCAAGTATAGAAGCCGCCAAAGTCAGAAGGAACATTGGCACCAACATTCATATTAGCCCAAAGTGTACCAGACTCCAGACCAAGGTCAACCATCTCCCAGCCCACATGTCGAGCCTTGCCGTAGATGACGGTGTCGCCGTACTCCACAAAGGCTCTATACCAATAACCCATATTTTGGGAGATGGACAACGTAGTCTGGAACGCCTCGTTGGCGGAGGTATGCCTGGTATAACGCAAGGCGGCGCGATCCTTTCCAATGACAATTTTCGCACTGTCACCAACAATAAAGCCGACATTCACGCCGTCCATGCCGAAAGGTGTGGTGCTGCTGATGCGCCCGTGAAGTGTCGCCACCGTATTGGCAAGCTGGTCGTCAGCCTGCCAGTCGGCCTCATCTGTTTCAATGTGCATAATCATACCGTCAGTAGTAGTGGCATTTGGGATAAAGACAGCACGGACGGTATGCCCCCATCGACGGGCAGAGGCATCGTTGTAACTACCAAGTACATTCCCCCAGGGAGCACCATTATATATATCCTTTGACGAAGAACTGTAACACAAGGTATAGGCATATTCACTTCGATCACCACCCTGAGAGGAACTCATATACACACCACCTGTTGTCACAAAGTTCTTGGTTGTACCAGAGACATATCCCGCTGCAGGCAAGAAAATGCTGTTGCCATTTGTCCTACTTGTTACCCGATAGCCCGTCACATTCCCTTGAGATGTCCATTTCCAATCACAATTGTTTTTCAGTTCTTCCATCTGTTTCAAAGTCGGCATTTGCCATGCATTGCCCATATTGGCGTGAGCAACATCAAGCTCTGAGCCTGCGATGTCACGATCAGTGCCGAGGTTTAGCGTACCATAAAGATAATTGTCGGAATACTCATCCTTGTCAGAAAGGGTCTCACCCCAAGCATAATATCCTCCATATTCTTCAGGTGTACTTGCGCCGACATTCATATTGGCCCACTTCACACTCAAGCCCAGATCAACAATCTCCAATCCGTAATGGCGTGCCTTGCCATAGAAGACGGTATCGGATGTTGCTATGTACGCACGATACCAATAGCCGAAGTTGTCATGTACCGGCAATATCTCCGTAAACTGTCCTGCACTATTCATCTGTTGCGGATAGTCGCCGATTGCATTTGTCTTGGTAATGCTATCGTTCTCGCCGATGATAAAGCCCACCGTGACAGCCGTCTCTATCGGTGTCGTGCTGCTAAGGGTGCCATAGAGAGTAGCTGTTGCATTGCCAAACTTCCACATTGCACTATCCGTAAGAACATTCAAAACCATACCTCCAGATGAGATGCCATTAGGCACAGCAACAGCTCGAACGGAATGCCCCCATCGACGTGCAGAGGCATCGTTGTAACTACCAAGTACATTCCCCCAAGGATCACTATTATATATAGCCCGATCTGAAGAGTTGTAACACAGGGTATAGGCGAATGAACTCAGGTTGGCTCCCTGAGTGGAACTCATATAAACACCGCCTGTTGTAACAAAATTCTTAGTAGTGTTGGAAACATATCCCGCTGCAGGCAGGAAGATACTGTTACCGTTGGTCTTGCTTGTCACCCTGTAGCCTGTCACATTGTCCTGCGACGTCCACGTCCAGTTGCATTTGTCCTTGAGTTCTGTCATCTGTTCCAAAGTCGGTAGCTGCCAGGCATTACCCATATTCACGTGAGCAGCGTCATTCTCAGTACCAGCAATGTCATAGTCGACACCGAGGTTTTGAGTACCGTATAGATAACTGTCAGACGTATATTCATCCTTTGGCGTTATCTCGCCCCAGGCATAATAATTTCCATAATCACTTGGCTGGTCGGCACCAAGGTTCATATTGGCCCATTTGACCCCCGACGGGAGTCCGAGATCTACCATCTCGTAACCGTAATGGCGTGCCTTGCCGTAATAGACAGTATCAGCAGTCTCCACGAAAGCTCGATACCAATAGCCTATATTGTCATAGACGGGCTGCGAAAGGTTGAAACCGCCCAAAACACCGATAGTCTTTGTGAGTACAAAACGGCTGTCGGCTTTGACAATCGTTGCGCTGTCACCCACAACAAAGCCTACGGTCATTGTTCCCGTGAGCGGTTTAGTGGTACTGAGCGTACCATATAGTATTGCCGACGGGTCTCCCAGTTTCCAATGCACACTGTCAGTAGAGATCTGCAATGCAGTACCATCTGCAGAAACGCCACTCGGGAGAGTTACCGGACGTACAGAGTGCCCCCATTGACGTAAAGAGGCATTGTTATAAGCATTAAACACATTACCCCATGGGTCACTATTATATATCGCTCTCGTTGAAGAGTTGGCACATAGGGTAAAGGCATACGAACTCAGGTTGCCTCCTTGAGTGGATGTCATATATACACAACCTGAGCCAACATAGTTTGTAGATGCATCAGAGATATAGCCCGCCGCAGGCAAGAATATACAGTTATCCGTGCCACCAGTCTTCTTCTTGACAATATAGCCGTTAACGCCATTGATGCTGTTCCAAGTCCATGAGCAGCTGTCCATCAGTTCCACCATCTCATTATATGTGGGCATACGCCACAAACCACCCCAATTCACTACGGCTGCGTCGTTCTGCGTGCCGTTGATATCGTAGTTGTCGCCAAGGTTCTGCGTACCGTATAGGTAGGTCGTGCCGTTATAGGTGTCCTTCGCCTCCACTTCGCCCCAAGCATAGTAGTTGCCGTAATCTTCGACAGATGTCGCACCAATATTACGCACAGCCCATTTCACGCCCGACGAGAGGCCGAGGTCGACCATCAGCACCTCGACAGGGCGGAAGTTCTGACTCAGACAATCCTCTTTCATTGTTCCTGACTCGCAGGGCAGGAAGATACGCAGCTTCTCGCCGTATTCCTTAGCAACAGCAGCACCCTCGACGAAATAGCCCGTTTGGGCGTTGTATATGCCAAACGTCCACCGGCACTTCTCCAGTATCTCCTCACGCTGGTCCTCGTCGGGCATCAGCCACTGCGTCACCACAGTCTGCTCAAGCAGGGCGGCATTGGCCTTCGCGTCGCTTTCGA
>Ga0310690_10011314_pt1 | contig 11020 bp, 6 predicted proteins | sample AusTroGonzalo_MG_2_FD_207661 | JGI IMG/M metagenome (GOLD analysis project Ga0310690, IMG submission 207661) | Bovine rumen microbial communities from tropical cattle in Woodstock, Queensland, Australia - Gonzalo_04 (v2) (version 2) | ecosystem: Host-associated > Mammals > Digestive system >...
CTCGTAAAACTCGTCAAAGTTCAGCGGACGGTTATCATAGGCCGACGGCAGGCGAAAGCCGAAGTCAATGAGGTTCTTCTTGCGCGCGCGGTCGCCGCCGTACATTCCGCGCACCTGCGGAAGGGTGACGTGGCTCTCGTCCACAAAGAGCAGGAAGTCCTTCGGAAAGTAATCGAGCAGGGTATACGGCGCGGAGCCGGGCGCTCTGCCGGACAGGACGCGCGAGTAGTTCTCTACGCCGGGACAGATGCCCACCTCCTGCAGCATTTCCATATCATAGTGCGTGCGCTGTTCGATGCGCTGCGCCTCTAAGAGCTTTCCTTCACTGCGGAAGTACTGCAGGCGCTCCTGCAGCTCACGTTCAAGTTCGGCGAGAGCGCGGATCATTTTGCCGCTGTCGACGATATAGTGCGAGGCGGGGTAGATCGCCGCGTGCCGCAGGGTAGCGAGCAGCTCGCCGGTCAGCGGGTTGATCTCGGTGATGCGGTCGATCTCGTCGCCGAAGAATTCCACACGGATCACACGGTCGGACGACGACGCGGGGAATATCTCCACCACATCGCCGCGCACGCGAAACTTGTCGCGGACGAAGTTGATGTCGTTGCGCTCATACTGCAGCTCAACGAGCTTGCGGATCAGATCGTCGCGGCTCTTCTCCATCCCGGGGCGCAGTGAGATGACCATGTTGCGATAGTCGATCGGATCGCCCAGCGAATAGATGCATGACACGGACGCTACGATGATCACGTCGCGCCGCTCGGACAGGGCGAGGGTCGCGCTGTGGCGGAGCTTATCGATCTCATCGTTGATAGCGGAGTCCTTTTCGATATAGGTATCGCTCTGAGGGATATAAGCCTCAGGCTGGTAATAATCATAGTAGCTGACGAAATACTCCACCGCGTTCTCGGGGAAGAATTCCTTGAACTCCGAGCAGAGCTGCGCGGCAAGGGTCTTATTATGCGCGAGGACAAGGGTCGGACGGTTCACCGCGGCGATGATGTTCGCCATGGTGAAGGTCTTGCCGGAGCCGGTGACGCCCAGGAGCGTCTGTTCCCTGTGCCCCGCATTGATGCTGTCCACCAACTGCTGTATCGCCTGAGGCTGGTCGCCGGTGGGCTGATATTCAGAAACTAACTTGAAGTGATCCAAAACATACCATCCTCAGTCATATGTCGTTCAGGTTTAGGTTGTGACTGCAGCACATTATTGATACAGACCGCCAAGGCAAGAGACCTTTCCGAATCCATCATCAATCTTTGCAGCGGCTGCCGCACGCTTCACGTTAATCGAGCAGTCCTGTCAGCGTCATGGAGCAGCCGTCCCGGTCGGCAACGATATAGTGGTCAAGCAGCTCGACGCCGACCAGCGCGAGCGCCTCCTTCAGGCGGCGTGTTGCTTTCAGATCCTCCTGCGAGGGAGTCGCCATACCGCTGGGGTGGTTGTGCGCTATGACGGCGGAGGCCGCATTGTACCGCAGCGCCATATGCACCACATGACGGATCGAAATCTCCAGTTGACCGGCGGTTCCCTGCGCGAAGAAGTCGCAGATAATCTCTTTTCCCTTGCTGTCATACAGCAGGAGCAGAGCGTTCTCCTCATGCTCCTTACCGATAAACTTGTTGATAATATAGAAGCCTAAGCGATCGAGATCCAGCACGGGATTCTGCCGGTCGCTGTAGCGATCGACCATATACAGACGGGTAACGTCGGGGATCAGCTTGATGAAGGCCGCCTGGTTGCGGGTCAGACCGGCGTCGGTCAGCATATCCATCGACGCGTCAAAGACCGCCGACAGCGAACCGAAGCGGTCGATCAGGTTCTTTGCGATATTATTGGTGTTGCGCTGAGGGATCGCGTTGAAGAGCAGCATCTCCAGCACCTCGTGCTCTGCCAGCGCGTCGATCCCGTGCTCGATATATTTATCGCGCAGGCGGCCGCGGTGACCGCTGTGATCGGCCTTCTGCATACTGTTCTCCCCCTTTACGTTTATACTAAAAAATACTCGGTTTTTTCGTAAAAACATCACTTTTTCGGCAAAAATGAATGTTTTTCGAGCAAAAATCTTTACTTTTCAAAACAAGAAATTTTTGAAGAAAAACTGCCGATTTTGGGACAAAAACTCTGCTTTTTCGCTAAAAACACATCATTTTTCTGAAAAAACAGTCCAAACCCCATATCTAGCCATTATAGGAGTATATTAGCACAAATTATGGTGGAATGCAAGGATAATCACAGGTTTTTAACGAACAAATTTGCGAAAACAATGCAGCAAACCATACAGCAGCCCTCCGCACAAAAAAGAGAGCCGACGTTTCGGCTCTCCATCTGCTCTTGGTATCCGGGGGATGCAAGGCTCTCCCTCTCAGTTTTTGATTGCGGGAGGGGCAAGACTCTCCCCTATTGTTTGGCGGTCAGGAGCAGTCCTGCTCGCTCCTGATCATTTCTTTCTCTTCTTCTTCGGCTTTCTATTCGGCGGAGCGTAGTAATCCTCGTCTTTTTCATCCAGATTCCTATAGGATACGATCAGTGAGATCATCTCGTAAACAAACAGGATGATGATCAGCCCGACGAAAGCAATCAATCCTCCCGGCGAGAGGAAGAAGGTATATACCTTATCGATCCACGGCAGCGTGCGGACATACTTTCCCTCCACCTGATCATAAGAGATCTCGCTGTCCGGCACAGCGCCCTCCTTATCGCCCTTGGTGACATAATAGTATACGCCGTCGCGCTCCTCGGGCGTCTGGTACACGCGGTGCGTGATCGTCTGACCGGCCATTTTGCCTTCCAGCGACCGATAAGTAATGATGTCGCCCTCATGAATATCCTCTGCGTCGACGGTCCTGACCAGAATGACGTCGCCTACATTCAGCGTAGGCACCATGCTGTCCGTCTGAACCCGATAGACATGATAGCCGAGGATCGTGGGCGTGTTACCTGTCATGCGGGCGATGAAAATGAACACCACCAGCGCAATCATAATAACGAGGACAACAGTCGTAATGACATTAATAATCTTCTTAGCCATAACGCAACTCCAAAGCGAGATAATACTGATTTCTAATAAAAACTTCAACATCTGTTGCGTATAATTCCGCATATCTTGTTGTCGTCCTTGCCGGGCGCCAGCCTAGCGGCGTCCTCCGCCTTGCTCTGCGAAAATCTCCGCCAATATCATATTAAAGCGTTTTATCAGCAATTAGTATAAACCATGATAAACATATTTTACATCAAACAGATATGACAAGTCAAGTGATACCGATGAACCGTTTATTGCAAGTCGAAGTGCAGATCATCCCGGAAGAACGGGAATCGGCGGTCGGCTATGAAGACAGCAAAAAAGGCGAACCCTGTCGGTTCGCCTTGATTCAGTTATACATCAGATAAAGCCACTCGATCGGCGTATCTACACCTTCTGTCTGGCGCGTCACCCGGATGCTCTTTGTGGCTGTGGTGTCAAAGTTCTCAACGAACCACTCCACCTGCAGAAGACCGGGACCGTTAACATCAGCTTCATCCTTGACCTTGACATACGCATTGCGCAGGATGAAATAGTCATCATAGACATCATCGGTCAGGTGATACGTGTTGGAGGGATAAGTAATCGCAACGCCCACACCGGACAGCATCTGGTGGTGATACAGCGAGATGACAGAGGGATACTCCGTACTGGAGTTCTGGACATTGGTGCGGAAATATACTCTGCCGGGCGTGACGGTATCACCGTCTGTCGTCGCAGCCGGGATCGTAATCTCGGCGTTCTCGGCGATCGGCGAATTGCCGTACACGATCTGACCCATATAATAGCCCTCATACGAGCTATGATTGCTCGAGGTCACCAACACGCCCTGATAGGTCGAGAAGGTACAGGACTCGGAGCGGATCGACGCCGTCTTATCCAGCGACAGCCCCTCGCCCTCTACGGATGCGGGCGTGAACCATGAGTAGCTGAATACGATCAGGTTGACGACCAGGATCGTCACCGCCAGCAGCGCTATCAAGACGATCCCGAAGCGGGTATTCAATTGTTCTCTGGTCTTTTTCTTTGCATTTCGCGTCATACTCATCGTTCACCTCCTTTTCCGGTTTTACATCATGAGCATCAAATATCAGGATCAATACCCGCCTGAAGAACAGGTGAAGCGCTTCAGGGAGCCTATGGTCGTCGATGCGGTCGCCGTAATCTTGCGGGTTGTGTCAGTCAGGGTGACCTGGTCGGTATAGCCGTCGTAGATGGGGGTGGCAAAACCGCTGATCGTACCGGCGCTGAGAGTAGGCGTACCGTAATAACGCATGTGGTTGTTATCCATCGCTACAAAGCCGAAGCGAACCGCCTTAGCATTCGCGGGGATCATCACACGATAGTGAATTCCGTTGTCGCCGTTGGTATCAACGCCGTCAGCGTCATCCGCCAGCTTCAAATCCTGAGCCGCCTGGTAGCACAGGTTATCGCTGCCGTCGATGTAATAGCACATCACCAGATAGTTCTTGAGTTCCTCTCCGGTGTTGTTATCAAAATACAGCGTGCGGGTCGCGGAGGAGTCGGATGTACCGACAGTCGTATGAATAATATCACTGCGCGACGTGATCGGATTATGCTCCGCATTATAACCGTCCATCAGGATATAGAAGAACTTGGGACCGGTCGGATACAAATATGCCCTGATCGCGTTGACGAAGCTCTGGATAAAGCCGGAAGAAGGCGCGTCGGCGTTGGTGTAGGTGTTATTATCGCTGGAGAACTTCAGCTGGGTCGTGAAGGACGGATCGTCGCCGATATTATACTGGGCGGCGAGGGACACCGTCTGGTCGTTCATGTTAAAGATCTTCTGGAACGGCGCGTACTCAAACGACTTGATCAGCGGCTGGATGAAGTAGTACACATTCTTATCCAAGGTATCGTTGGACACATCGTTGCGCTCGGCACGCAGGAAAAGCGTAACATGACGCGTCGTACCGCCGTCAGATACTTCCTCTACCGAACGAGGATCGGGATCTTCCGGATCAACAGTGGGATAGGTGATCAACCGGTAATTGCTCGTACCGTCATCAATAAAGTCGATCGACGTCAAGTTCTCGGGAGTACCGTCTTCGTCGATGTCGGTGTCAATAATATACTCGGGATCAAAGCTCTCGTCCGTAGACCAGGTATACGTATAGTCCTCCACCGGGTGGCTCGTCAGATAGGCGCTGTCGACCGCCGCCGAGAAGTAATACCGTTCACCGAGCATGATCATATATGCCTTTGCAACCGTGGTGCCGTCGCGCTTGCCGTCTTCGGTCAGCACGTTATGCGCCGTGATAGAGAAGTCAGGAACATTCGGCTTGACGGAGACCGTCACCGGAGGATGCAAGGGATCCGTGGGATCGCCGGAAGACGCCGAAGCCTGATAGTTCGTGTTAACAACGCCGTTATCCTCGTTTGTATCGGTGACCGTCATGTAAACCGTGTATTCACCCGGCTGATCTGTGATGAGTTTACCGAAATCAGCATCGTCCGGGTCAGTCTCTACGCTGAATGTCGCTCCCGCAGGACCGGTCGTGGTAAAGGAGAAGCTGCGCGTCGCGTCGTCGGGACAATCCGACACACTGGGGCTCAGATCGAAGGAAACGGTGGATTCGGTCAGAACACATGTGCCGCCGGTCAACGACGGTGCAGCGCTGCTGTCGCTATACTTCGTCGGCGCATTGAGCCGCCATACAGGATAGAGGGTGACATTCTCGTTGCCGGAATAGCTGTCGCCGAAGCCATAATAGTCGGTGCCGCCGCCGGAGCTCTGGCTGTTATAGTTCTTAGTCGTAGCCCAGCCGACCTGCGTATAGCCCTCACGGGAATAGGTGCTGCTGGTGATCTGCGTGCTGGAGAAGTGCGTCTGGGAGCCGTTTGCGATCTGGGAGCCGCCGATCGTACCGCTTACGGGTGAGCCGGCGCCCTTATCGTAAGTGATGGTATAGACCTTCAGCGCATAATTCGCGCGCAGATTAACCGACGCGGCTGTTCCGTAGGGATAAACCGTCAGGTTACTTTGGGTCGTGCTGGAAGTGATAGCAGTGCCGCTTGCGTAACTGCCGGTCTTGACCGTACCGGCGGTGACCGTCCAGTTGACGAAGCGATAGCCGGTCGCCGGAGCGGGAGCGGTAACCGTCGCGGCGCTGCCGATGGCAACGGTAGAGGAGGCGGGCGTCGGAGATGAAGCTGAGCCTGCCGCAGGATTCTTTGAAGTCGTCACAGTGTAAGACGGATAGGCTACCGACAACGCCTTTGTGGACGAATTAAACGAGAAGGTATGCGTACCGCCCAGCGCCGCTGCCGTAACCGTTAGATTCTGACTGACGCTTGTAGACAATGTTCTCGACTTATTTGCATAAGTAATAGAACCATTATACCCATACCAACTATTTGTCTCAATAACGGATTTTGTGCCGGATTTGGTGACAACATAGTCATTTGTGACCTTGCAGATAGAGCTGGTATTTGAGGTCAGCGTAGCAGAATAGGAAGTGGAGTTAATATCATACGCCAGAACGCTCCATGTGGAATCGTCCGTACTGTTGATGACGCCCTGCAAATCCCACTTATCTGCGAAACGAGGCAGTTGACTGGTGGAAGTTGCCTGATACAAGCAGCAGACGGCATAACTGTTACTATTTACCGTTGTATTGGGATAAAATGCAAGAAGGTAAACATTTGCGGTAGAAGCCGACATGCCGAAATACATGTTAGACGTAACATTGTTATCACCATTGTTGTTATAACTCGGATTAATGTTATTAATCTTTACATTTCCGGTAGTTGTATAATAATCGCTATATATTTTTGCGGACTGAGTGTTATTCCAACCGGTGGTAGTAAACACTTTGAACGAATAATCTCCTGCAGCCAACGTGCCGAGAGAGCGATAACAATAAACATTATCCACATTCGTCATCAAATGCCCTGCAGCAGGTTCCGCCCATGAGGTAGCTGAACCGGAATAGTAGTAGGCAGATGCAGATGCAGGGTTACTGCCGGTCACGGCGAGGTCGGCGTTCGCGCCGGTCATGGCATAGGCCTCTTCTTTCTCCATGCCGTCAGTCACCATGTAGTCCTGAGCGACCTTGGTGTTGCGGACGCGGACGATCAGCGAGCCGCCGCCGGAGGGAGCGGTCTCGGCCTCGGTATCGGTGAAGGAGAAGGTAGCGGTAATGACAGTGAAGAGCAGAACCAATGCGGCCGCCAGCAGGATAAAGCGCTTGGGCAGCACCATAATGCGCCTGTTGCGGCGCGCCATATATCTGCGGTCAGAATACTGCTCCGCGTAATGATAATGGTTGTTCTTCGGCTTTCGGCTCATTACACACACTCCTTTCTCAAAATATTAAGCATGAAATCCCAGTGGCTACTCTGTCATATCAGGGACTGTCGGGGACATGGGGCGCTTCGGTGACGACCTTATAGATGCCGGTCGCAGCAGCGCTGGCTACATCGTGGGTATACGTGAACTGCGTATCCTCCGCAGAGAAGGTCTTAGACACATTGTCGGTTTCTGCATCATTATCATCATCGACATAAATGGTACAGGAATAGGCCGCGTAAGGCGTCCAGCGCCAGTAGACAACGTTACGGCCCTCCGCGTTGACATAGAAGCGATAGCGGTCATGCATCTTCGCGATGACTGCACCGCCGGACGAATAGTCGGTGGTATCGGTGGCGTCGTCACAGACCGTGTTCCAGCTTGTGCCGTCGTAAGAGAACTGCAGCAAGCCATAGTTGACGCGCGGTGAATAATCGATGCTGCCCGCTGTCGATACCGTACCGGTCGTAACAACCGGCGCATAAGACGCGGCGCTGCCGTCGGTCAGGGTATCGTAGATCAGGTTCTCATACGTTCCGTCGACCAGAACCGAGAGGTTCCAGTAGCCGTGGGTATATTCGGTCGTGGAGGTGCCGGTGCAGTCGACCGGATAGAAGGTGCTGTAGTCGGCGCCGTAGCTGTTGCGGCGTGCGGTGCTATACCAGTAAGCGGCGGGAGCGTCAGAGGAGCCGGAGGCTGTCTTTGCTGCATTATAGCGGAGGAACTTGATCTCTGCTGCAGTAGAACCCTTCGCTGCGGGAACATAGGCGCTGAAGGTCATATTCGACGCGTCGGGGATCATGACGTAGTAACCGGCGGAATAGCTGTCGGCATAGCCGATGAAGTAGCGGTAAGACGCGTTGAGGCTGTCGTCGATCATGTCGGTGCAGAACTTGATCTGTTCCACAGCGCCCCATGTGCCTACACCCTTCAGGAATCCGTTGATAGAGCTGTATAGCGTGGGCGTATAACCCACATAGTTGATCGATGTTTGGTTATGGGGATTGGAATATCCCAGGGCGGTGTAGACATACTCGCCGCCGTTGAGCGTCGCGGCAGAAGCGCCGCTGTACCAGCGCAGGGCAGCCGTGCTATTGCTGAAAACACCGCCGGGACAGTATGTGAAGGATACGCCGGTGCTGCCGGTCAGCCAGCTGGCGGGTACATATGCCTCAAAGACCTTTTCGGTATCGTCATAGTACATGGCGGCGGTTATCTTTTCAACGTCAGAAGTAAAGTTGTTCGCAGCCGTCGCGTTATTATAGTTATTTACGAATACAAGGTAATGTGTATGCGCGTCCGCAACAGCCGCCGCGTTCATGATCCGGAAGTTATTACCGCTGTTATAGTTGTTGCCGCTGACAACGGCGGTCGCCATATCCTTGAACTTGAGCAGAGTCATGGAGCGGGAGGGGTCGTTATCCTGCCAGATGCCGACGCCGAGCTTGACGCCCGTGCCGGAGCAGTCTGACCAGCCGTTGGCCCCGGCCACGGGGGTATAGGACGAGTTAGGCATATAGCTGTAGGCGTTGAAGGTGAAGTCGTCATCACCGGGCGCCGCGGGAAGCTCCCACTTATAGATCGCCGTCTTGGTGCTGTAATCACCGTAGCAGAAATACGACTTTGCGACTCTGTCGGCGGCGTTGGAAACACCGGCTGCGTTAGCGTAGCCGCCTTCATTCATCAGATATTCCATCATAGAAGCGGTGGCCGTGCTGCCCGCCCAGCGGGTGTGGGAAGCGTCGCTGTTCTCACGCTCGAGAGGAACATAATAGTAGCCTTCTGTACGCTCGGGATGGTCCTCATTCGCTTCAATACCGGGCTGATAGGCATAGAACCATACACTGTAGTCCGGGTTCTCATCCGTGAGGTGCTTGATGTTGACGCCGGTGTTATTGGTAAATGTATAATCATCAAAGTAGATCGACCGCAGGTCATTGCCGGAAGTCTTGAGCTTAAACTTAACGCCGACGGTGGCTTTGGGTATCTTCGCATAAGCGGAGTTCGCATCGCTGAAGCTGAATCCCGGTTCGTCCAGACCGAACACGGATCTGAAGTCGGGATCAAAATAGTCGAACCAGATACGGAAGGACACCTTGGTCTCGGAGTTCTTCTTGATGACAAAGAGCTTGTCGGATGTTATGACATTGTTGCTGTCAGTAGCGTATACGGAAGCTGCGAGGGGATAAGTCGTGACCCATGTGTTGATGTTATCGGCAGTATCACCGCTGCCGTCATACGCATAGGACTGGCTGAGCGTGGTGGCGTTCACGTCGACAGACTGATAACCCGAAGAGCCGGAATACGCCTTCTTGGCATAGATCTTGGTGTTGACGGTCGAAGAGTTCATCGACTGGGTGGTGATGGACATACGCATCGCGTTGCACAGGGCGGTCTTCTGCTCTGCGGACAGACCGTCGCCCGTGACGGAGAATATGCTGCTGTATGCCGCATCTGCATCAAAATATACGTCGCGGTTCTCAACAGGATTGTCTCCGGCTCCTCTGTTGCTGACAATAAAATCGAAGTAAAGATAAGAGGTGTTGTAGTCGATGGTATCGCCCCGGCGGTACTTTCCGGCCGAAGAACAGGTATTGTTCTTGCACGGGAAGAACATGGTGCGGCCGTCGGATGAGGTCGCCTTTGCGAATTCAAAGTATTTGACCTCGCTGAAGAAGCTGTTCAGCTCGGCAAAATCCTCGCTGCTGTAGTTCAGGTCGATCGTGCTGTTGAGCTGGGAGGCAATATCCATCTTCTTGGTCACATTGGTATCCACCTGAGATGACTCGGGACCGTTCTGGATCACCAGAGACGAGTTGGACTCGATCCAGCTGAAGGTGGTAAATGTGACGAGCAGGATACACTCGATGATGGCAACAACTGCGATCAGAATATGCACAGAGGTCATCATGCGGCGCGCTTTCTGCTGCGCCTGCTTCTTCGTCAGACGATGTGAAGATCTATTCAATTGTGCCACCACCTTTCGTGTAGATTTTTTGACTAAACCGAGCCGCTTATGACTGGAAGGTCAGATGCGGCCAATCAATTACAGCCCATGAGGCATACCGCAGGGTCGCGTTGTCGGTGCCGGTCACAACCTTATCCGGGGAAAGCTTGTTTTTCGTTTCATAAACGTCGCCGTTATGGATATTATTCAAATCAAGGGTGATTTCCGGCGACTGCTGAGAACTATTGCTCCAATAGTTGAAGATGATCTTGTTATATTTTGACGCGTCAACCGTACATTTGTACTTTCTCATACTGTCGACATCGGAATCCCATGTCATCAGAGCACCGGGCCAGCCGCCAAAGTCAGCGCCGTTATCCGTGGAGAAGCTATGCAGATGCGGCCTCTGGTTGTAATCCTGATACGTTGTCTGGAGGAATATCTCCGCACTGATCGAGGTCAGGGTCAAGCCGTTCTGATCGAGATACCTGACTTTCATATCATAGGATTCTCCGGTGAACGAATCAGTGAACGTAACGTCGGAGCTGCCGCTGACCGTGATGCCGTTAGTGACATTATACTTGTAATCACCGTTATAGCTGCAGTTCTCAATCCTGTATTTTGTAAAGGTCTTATCGTTCGGCACAACACAGACAAAGCCGCTGCCGCCGCTGCCATCAGTCGGGCTGAAATTGCCGTTGTAATACAGGAACACGAATCTGTCGTTGCTCTCGACAGC
>Ga0310690_10011315_pt1 | contig 11019 bp, 31 predicted proteins | sample AusTroGonzalo_MG_2_FD_207661 | JGI IMG/M metagenome (GOLD analysis project Ga0310690, IMG submission 207661) | Bovine rumen microbial communities from tropical cattle in Woodstock, Queensland, Australia - Gonzalo_04 (v2) (version 2) | ecosystem: Host-associated > Mammals > Digestive system >...
ATATCACCGTTTATAGCTTCTCTAATTGCGCTTGCTACTATGGCGGATAATATAGAGTGCTCTCCGTTCATCAATTCGGTATCTGCCCCAAGTTCTTTTAGTTTCCGCTCTGATAGTTCCATCTTTAGGGCGTTCTCCAGGGTTTCACGCATCGTTTTTTTCTGTCGCCTTATTTCCCCGCTTTTTAGACCGCCTGCCCTGCCCCGCTCTCTCGCTTGCTCTTTGGTTTGAACGGGTCTTAAGTTCTGTATATTACCCCTTTTGGTTTTTGGTTTACTACTATTATATATAGATGGGTTTGTATATTCCTTTTCCTGCCCCTTATTGGTTATAGTCTCCTGATCTGACGGATCAACGGCAGGAATTATATTAAGCTCGTTTGTATTCTGTTTATTGATTTCGTTATGGTCTGCCATTGTCTCGTGTCTCCTGTTATTGGTTCATTACTATATAAAAAGAACCGCATAAGGGTTTTATATATCCCCTTGCGGTCTTCTCCTGATTACCACTTTACAATATCTCGATGGGACTTTGGTAGACTTTCGGGGATATAGTGGGTAAATATATGCCCCGATAGCGTTATATATAGAAGAAACCCGTTTGAGCTGGTAATGTTGCACAATAAATCATATCTAGATAGCGGTATATTTTGTATATTATTCCGGTATTCCATTTATCTAGATAGCGTGATATTATTAGACCATAGCAAGGGAAACAAACCGCCCGAGCTCGTAACTACTAACCAACCACGAAAGGAATAAATCTATGACAACTCAAAAAGTCTCTATTTCATTTGGTAACCGTAAAATAGGACAAATCCCCTCGGTATCATTACCGCCCGTGATCACTTGTAAGAATTGCGCAACCTGCGCCAAAAAGTGTTATGCTGCAAAGCTCTGCAGGATATACGCAAGCGTTCGCAAGGCATACGAGAACAACTACGCCATATTAAAGGAAAACAGAAAAGCATATTTTCAACAGGTCAAGGCATCCGCAATGTTAACCACTTATTTTAGGTGGCATGTATCAGGCGACATAGTAGACCAGGACTATCTGCACAATATGGTAAAGATAGCTCGAGAGCTTAAGGCAACCCAGTTTCTAGCATTCACAAAAAATTATGAGGATGTCAACGCCTACCTGACCAACCACCGCAAGCCGTCAAACCTACATATTATATTCTCGTTACCGTTTGACGGTGCGACAGTAGACAATCCGCACAACCTGCCAACGGCTGCCGTGATCTTAAAAGGAAACGAGCCGAAAGCTAACTATAAAATATGTGGCGGTAATTGTACAGAATGCGCCTGCAGAGATTGCGGATGTTGGGAGCTCAAAAAGGGCGAGACCATAGCATTCTATGAACACTAGCAAATCAGGGCGCAGGGCAACCCTTAACCCCTGCAGATACTAACAAACCATACACCCAAGAGAGGAGATTAAAACAATGGCAATTAAGGAACTTAACGCAATTATGGCAGACCTGGCACAGTATCAGAGGATAGCGGATGAGACCACCGCTATAATAGACGGACTCAAGGACGAGCTCAAGGCATACATGACCGCTAACAACCTGGACACCATCACGGGAGACGAGCACAAGGCAACATATAAGCAGGTCGAGAGCTCAAGACTCGATACCAAGGCATTAAGGAACGAGCTGCCCGAGATCGCAGACCGCTACACAACGACAACCCACACAATGAGGTTTACATTCTCATAAGACAAACATACCGCCCCTGCCCGGTCACAATAGGCAGGGAGAAAGGAAACAAGATGAACATAAACGAATTATCTAATTATATATGGTATGTGCAGGAGATCATAATAGTTGAGTCCGTGCCGTCCTTGGACATAGGCGAATTAAGAGCCAAGGCTTTATTCGTAGGCGACAATGCGGAGCTAAGATCCGACATATACAAGGACTTAAAGAACAGACAAATCCAGTCTTTTGGAGCGGTAGAGGACTTTATAGTCGTAAAACTTAAGAAATAACCAACAGAGCTGCGCTATCGGCAAGACGGGCGGAAAGGACACACGATGAACGACTATATAAACAAGGTTCACAAGATAATAACAGACGGCAACACAACCACATTTATAATACAGACCGAGGGCGATTCTGATTTTTGGTTTTGGCAGGTCGACAATACAGATATAAGGAACTATTTCAGGACACACAAGAGCGCAGGCACAACCCTTGTTATCGCCCTTAACGGACACCTGACGCCCACGGCGGCGAACATATTCGCAAACGACCTGGACAACACAGACAAGGGCACAAGCTGCGGTGGATATGACACTATAGAGGACATATTAAGAGAGTTTAACATAATTAAGTAGGAAGGAGATCACTATGGATAAGATGGTAACACGCAAGGACTTTTTAAGAGCATACAGGCAGGAGCTCGATGCAATGTGGAACGATGACAACACGGACAAGTACAACATATACGGCAAGGACTTTACGATACATTGGAATGGCATCTATTGCAATGTTGGAGACGGAGCAACGCCTAGCAACTACATCATCCCTGCCATACAGGATTGCGATGAAGAGCTCGATGAAGAGGAGATCACGCAGGAAGACAACACGGACATACAGGACATAGCGACAAGGATATACGACCTGGTGCCTCCGTGGGATAGAGAAGAGGACGCAATGCAGGAAACAATAAACGCCCTTCAGGAGCATCCGATGGATATTGTCAAGTACCTACTGGACAGGATAGACGAGCTCGAGGGACACACGGCAGTTTTTGACTATCAGTTATAAGGAAAGGGGGACAATATGTTTTACAACATACCTAGAGACTATAACAAGACATTGAAGGAACAGATCAAGGAAGGCACAAGCCAGGGATGGACATACATCGGATGTTTTGGCAGAACCGGCAACGCAATATTAAAGTTTATCGGATGAAAAGCGCATCTATTCATAAGGGGATGGAGCGACTAATATACCAAGAGCCGCATCCGCCCGGCGTAACAATAGGCGGATAGAAGGGAGACAAAATGGACAAGGAAACAAAAGCGCAGATAATGGCAGATATTAAGGAAATAATGGACAAGGACAAGGCGGACAAGGAGTTTTTGCAGGAATTATTGATGGAGATGCAGGAAGCATACTAGGAAGGAGCGAAACTATGAAGACAATCAGGGCGATACTCATACTGGCACTACTGGCAATGACATACACCATCGTATTCAGGATGGAGCTTGACAAGGGCATCTGCCTGAACACGGAGCAGGACGGAGCTATTCTTAACGCCGATCCCGACTACAATTACATATCATACCGCTACACCGATGCAAGACCAGGCGATACGGTATATACAATACTAATACTTAACCCATTTAACACATATTGCGATGACTATATTTATAGGCACGACTGGATAAGGAGGTAAATAAGATGGAAGACTACATTGTATTCTATTTAGATGGCAAGGAAATCGGATCATACACAGTAAAGGGGACATTTGCAGGAGAACTTAATAGCACAATAGAGCTATTGGCTGCAGACCATGACACAAACCCTGACAATATCAAATGGAAACTAGAAAGGAGATAATTATGAAGACATTAGCAGAGCTTAAAAGAGATGCACAGACCGGCAGGATGATTTTAACATTGACCGAGAGATATGGTAGCACGGACATAATCGAGAGATTGCAGGGAGACCGCCCTGTTGTAGGCGTAAACACCGTGGCATTAAAGTTGATGAATAAGGACGGACAGACAAGCGAGCTCCGGCTCGATAACGCAAAGTTGACCGAGTACGATGGAGACACATTGACCATCTACAATCCTGCATACAGGGACTTGACGGACAACGAGACCAAGGTACTTGTATCGGCAAGAGCCAAAAGAGACGAGTACGACAAACAATATCCTTTTGGCAATGGTGGCTACTGGCTGCAAAAGGACTACATAGCAAAATCAGACTGTCCGTGGATGGAAGGATATGATTTTATCAAGGGTAAGAAGTACGATCAGAGCCGGAACAAGGTCGTAGACAAGAGCATCAAGGGCGATGCTATCCTGCGATACAAGGTCACAATGGCATAGGAAGGAGCTAATATGAAAGGATTGAAGAAAATATCCGACAAGACACAGAACACAAAAAGCAATGACCGGTCTACTTGGGTAGCACTCTACTACTCATACACTACCGACACGGTATATGATAAACCTGGCGATGGCAGGCACAAGATCACAGACCTGATAAACCCGAACACACCGCAGGACATACAGGAAACAGTGGAATACTTTAACAGATTATAGGAGGAGAACAAGATGACAAACATAACAGTATATGATGACACGGCAGAAAAACTGGAAGAGATCGCAGAAAAGAACGACACGACCATCGCAGAGCTTATTGATATGCTCATAGAGTACGCAGATGAGTTGTAGACAATATCACGCTACCGTGGTACAATCAGGACAAAGAGAGGAATACAATATGCCAAAAACAGATGCACAACGCAGAGCTAATGCAAAATACGAATCAAAAGCCTATGACAAGATACTAATCAGAGTCCGCAGGGATGACAACAGATCACGAAAGGACATACAAAGGGCAGCCGATGCCAAGGGCGAGAGCCTTAACCAATACATATTAAAAGCCATTGATATGAGGATGGCATCCGATAATTGACAACCCACAACATATAATTGTATAATATACATACCTTTCGTGGTTGGAAGGTATGGTTTGAGAAAAGCCCCCTGCTTAATTGCAAGGGGTTTTTCATTATATATCCATACTCTTGATGGTGCGCCTGATAATCTTATACACATTGTCTCTATCCTTATCAAGCTCATACGATATTCTGTTGACAGACAAGCCGTGGACATACCTTAACTCGATTATCTCTCTTCGTCTTGTGTCTCTGATCTTGCTTACTGATTCCTGTACCTGGTCTCTCTTAAGATTAGCTTCCTGCATTTCCTTAAGAAGTTTGTCTTCTATCTCCGCCATCTGCATCGCACAATCTTCCATCTTGTTTCCAGGGTTGCTTGACCTTATGGGTATCTCTCGCAATTTCTGTGTTATGTTTGTCGCTATGGTCTGCCACTCCTCAAGCTCTCTCTGAAGACCTTTTATCCGGCGGACGGATGATATGTACCCTTCTAGGTATCTCTTCTTCTCATTGTAAGTCATTTGCTATCTCCTTCGACCTTATCAGTGCTAATTTTCCCATTCCTGCGCTAATCACTATTGCTATCAGGACTATTGCCAGTGTTATTACATCCGTTAAGTGTGTCATATCGGCTCTCCTTCCATTCCTCGCTCTCGCTATCATCATATAGGCTTTTCTCTTCTTCGTTTATCTCGCACTCGGAACAAGGAACGCCTCTGTAACAAGGTTTCTCGGTGTATGGACATTTGCCTTCAAAGTATTGTCGCTCATATTTATCCATCAATCCTCTCCCTTCATAAGCAACTCATCAGGTAGCGGACAATAACTGCCACCCTCGAATATCTTTTTATAAAGTCTGTTCTGCGCTTCCTGTATCTCTTTAATACTTTTAATGGTGTTCAACGCTTCGATTGCCATATCACAGGCATCCACGCTTATTTCGTTATCACCACGGCAACTACGATAATCGTCTATCTGCCGGATTGCTTCATCAATAGTTATCTTACCGTTCATACGCATATTCTCCTAAATGCTTTAGCCCTAGTGTCGTGTCTAAGTATATCTTATATCCCTTTTTCCTGCATCTGTAAAAGAAGCTAAAGTCCTCGCCCAGTCCACCAAACGGCTCAAAGGGATTGCGGTCGGGATCGAATGATTTTAACACTTCATTCCTTATCAGGCAAAACCCTAGTCCTACTCCTGCCACTTCCATAAACGGCTCTATGTGGTCTATGTGTTCTACAAGTGGATGTTGCCTAAAAATAGTCCTCGGCTTGACAGTTTTATATGCTACTGGTTTTCTCTCTTCATCCTTCATAAAATACAAGCCTGATACGATAGGTTTTTGGTGGCTAGAAAGCCGTTCAAACGCTTCGGGGGTAAATTGTATGTCCGAGTCAATAAAAAGCAAATCTGCGCCATTTTGAAGGGCATATTGCATAAGGGTATGTCGGGCATCATATACCAAACTATTCCGGGTAAATATCAGTTCCACATCCGGCTTCTTTGACAGTCCGAATAAACTGGCTGCCACTTTAATCGGGATCGTTCCCATTGTCGGTACGCCTATTAGTATCATTCCTGCTCCTTTCCATACTCGTCGATAATCTCAAGTACCTTTTCAAGTTTAGAATATGGCATTAGTTCTCTATATTCCCCATAACCTCCGATTGAGAGTACCTCGGCTCTTATCTTGTCAAGTGGTATGCCATTTGCTATTCTACTTTCGTTAATTGTCATCACATGATTTTTAATCCATAGATAATCCCCTTCGGGTATATCAATTATCAGTTTCATTCCTTATCCTCACTTTCCTGTGGCTCATATATCGTTATCATCATCTGCCTCGTTAAATATTCGTTCAAAAGTACCCTTCGGTGCGGTTATCTGTGCGTGTATGCCGTTCCAAGTTTCGGTTTCCTCACTTTCCTGCTCAACCATTCTGCAACCGCAATGCGGACAATAATTCCAACTTGCGTCTATCGGTCTTGGATAATAACTGTCCTCACATTCTGAACAATAAACAAAATCGTCATCGGTCAATATCCAATGCCCTGTCTTTGGCTCTTGCTCTAGTGCCTTGATCGCCATATCGAGTGCGGTTATCAATCTGCCATCAGGAGTATCTCTGTCAAGAGCCTCTATCCATTCTTCGGGCATATATAATGCTTTATCTTCCTGCAATTCCTTGATTGCCTCTTGATTAGTCATTCGCTCTCTCCTTTATTTTCAACCCCCAACATCTTCTTAATGTCATATACCGCCCAACAAGCATGGTCCTCATACTTATCAAGCTCCTCGGTCATATACTTAACCGCTTCCACTATCCTCTTGGCTTCGTCAACCGCTGACCTCTCCATCTTCATCATGTCATAGGCATCCTGGATGTCGGTTAGTTCTTCTAATATTCGTGTATGTGTCATTCCTCGTCTCCTTCCAATACTCCCTGTAAATCCTCGATAACCTTGCGATAGACGCTTGCCTTGCCTGCTAATCGCACATTCACGATTCCTTCTCCGTTCCGTATGTCCGTTTCTAGGTCGTCAAGTTTCTTAATATACTGGGATAAAAGCCAGTTAAGGTTCTGCCGTATGGTCTGCGGTGTTTCCTTCGGTAAACGGTTATCGCACATCAGGTCGCACATATCTTCAAGATTGTCTATTGTTATCTCCATTCCCATCTACTTCTTTGCTCCCTTCTCTAATAACGCTATCTCAAACTGCGCTAGTCTTAATCTTTCCTGCAAATCGGTTATATCCTTATAAGCCGAGTAAACTATCAAGGCAAGCCATATACATAGCATTACTAAAGCCGTGATTATCACGCTACATACCACTATCATTTCTTTGCTCCCTTCATATACTCCGCATAGTTCTTAACCACTAGGCACTTCATTGAGTATTCAGGTAATGTCCCGTGTGCCTTGCTATACTTATCCACATATTCCTTGAATACTGGGTTAGTGTTATACATTTCGTTTATTTCAACTAATGTCATATCTCTCCTTTCTGCCGACTATCCGTGTGTAGAGATAGGTTAAGGTGGATAGTCGGCGGTAGCATGGCTTATTTGTTCTTCGTGATATATTCCTTGCATGAACATTTAGCCTCTATCTTTAACGCACTCCTGCGTTAAGATTCTTTCATAGGTCGTAAACCTATATCCGCAATACTTACACTCTCGCCTGCGCTTAACCGTATCGCCTGCTTTCCGTGTTTGTATTACTTTATGATCTTGATCCGTAAAACAATTAGGACATTTCATCTTCTTCTCCTTCGGGGAATCTCCTTTTTGTGACCGCTATACAAAACTCTTCCACTTCACTCGCCCCTACCGGCTTTGCTCCGCATCTGCTAAACACTAACGGAAAACCACCAATGCCATCAAACAGGCTTGCCATTGTTACTTGGTAATCAGCAGGGTATTGGTCGCATATTCTTCGTGCCATCCAATGCCACCATGGAAGTCCTATACTATTTCCGAGTGCCTTGTATCGAGGAGAATCGGCATCTTTATGCTTCTTGCCTTTACTGTCTACCCATTCTCCAATATCTGTCCATCCTTTGCCATCGACCTCTGGAAAACCTTGCAATCTTTCGCATTCCAAAGGTGTCAATCTTCTTACTACTGTTTCCATATCATCCTCCAAAACATACGGCATATTGTTTCCACCGCCCCCCCCATCCTGCGGCTGCCGTTACGCAAATGTCTCCCAGTTCTTTCATTCGTGTATCTTGGCGATGCCAATCATAAACTCTTTTCATATTCATTACCTGTGTTATTAAGGTAGGTGTCCGTGTTGCGCTATTATCAAAGACATTTAAGGTATCATTTACTTTAGCTTCTTCCCAACCTTGTGCATCCTCTAATCTTTTAGGATGTGATGTTTTGCGAAATGTCATAATTTTCATCGGATCATCCATACAGTTCAAGGTTTTAGATACTTCAATGTTTGGGCGAACCGCATTATCTACTTGACCATTACCAATGCACATTGTCCTGTACGATAACCTTTTGTTCGCTGACATATTGATTTCCTACTCCTTTATAATCTCTTGCACATAAAGCTCCTACTGTTTCGCTAGTACCCCCCCCGGTCCCTTTGCAACTATGGTTTGCGCTACTTCTTCCTGAACAGAGAAATCATATTGTGCGTTCTTACCCTGGTTGAATGAAGCACGATCAATGGCTAGTACCGCTTGACCTCTATCACTCATAGGGTTAGCAGGAATTGTATATGCTAGTTCTTCTGAAACACTCTGTGATGAATTGTCCCGATCCCCACTTGCTTGTGTGCTATAAGCGAGGATTGCTTGTTGGTCGTGCATACAATTCAAAGCACCAACCTTATCGTGTATTCCCGTCTGCATATACTGACCATTACCAATGCATACGGCGTGTTGTTCTACTGTTATTAGGGTTTGGTCTTGCGATACTCCTAATGTGCCACTCTTCTCGGTCTGAACTAATGCTCCTTTGCCTGCTCGTTTTCCGTTGCTATCTCGTTCGCAGCCCCCCTAATTTTAAGGGTGTATGCGCTATCTGATTCCTCAACGCCTGCTCCAATACTTCGGGTAATTTCTTTCCTCTCCTGTTCGCTCTGTTCAATATTCCCTGACAGGCTTTCGCCGATAGCTGATACTTCGTGTCGGGGTTCGTTTCCAATATATCCGACAGTTTGCTTGGTTTCTCCGTCAAAGGTTTCTCTCCGCAATTCAAAGAGTATCTTACCTGCGGTGTCTCCATCGAAGTCAGCAAGTACACATATCCTTTTTCGTCTTTGGGGGCAGCCGAAGTATTGGAGATCATGTAAACGCCAAGCGATTGAATATCCGTCTCCCAGTATGAGCCCTGCGTTCGCCCATTTCGCTCCTTCCGTAAGTTTAGGTATTGTGGCGTTTTCGTCTGCAACCTTGGCAATTTCTTCAAGGACGCATCGGAAGTCTTCTCCTTTGTTTGAACTGAAAGCTCCGGGGACATTCTCCCAAACCATGTATCTAGGTCGAATATTGTCATCTGTCCCTCGCACTGATAATTGTCGAATACACTCATTTCGCATCTCCTTAACTACTCTTATCTGCTCCATAAATAGTCCTGATCGTTCTCCATCGAGTCCGGCTCTCTTGCCTGCCACGCTCAAATCTTGGCAGGGCGATCCGCCACAGACCACATCTACTAACGGAACTTTACTACCATCTATCTTCGTTATGTCTCCATAATGTTTCATTGTCCACCCCCTAACAGTTTCTTCTCTAGGTCGTTATAGTCATAATTGTTCTGCTCGAAGTTATGGAACTGGCTTTTAGGCTTATCATCCTTCCGCCTTTTCTCCCAAGTCCTAACGGCTGCTTTCCAGTCCTTCATCTTATTCTTGCCAATAAGCCATCCTTTGCTCTCATAGAAATCAATAAAGGTCTGCGGATCGATGTTGTTCTTTCTCTCTGAACAATAAGCTCTTACTTCATCAACAGAGGGTGGAGTGAAACGACACCTATTATTTATATTATCCTTACCTATACTATCCTTACCTATACTGGGTATACCCATTATTGGTATACCAACACCCTTTTCTCGTTCGGTATATGCGTTCTTCGCATCCAGTTCCAAAGTATCTTTTTCCTCTAGGTAAGTGGTGCTTTGGTATCGGTCATTCCGCAGATAGTTATTTATTCTCCAATGCTTTATAACAATGATCCCGGAATCAAAACCAAGTATGTATCTCTTCTGCAAAAGCACCGCCATATCGTCCTGACTAGCTCCGCACTGGCGCATTATCGCTTTCGGGTTGCCAACAAAACCATCATCATCGGCTAACATCCCTAATGTGAAATACAGGCATCTTGCCGTTAAGGGCATATCCAGGAACGCATCACTTAATACTATTGATTTTGCAAACATCCTTCTCTCTGCCATCATTCGCTCCTTATCTGATAACAAGTAACCATCCTGCCCGTGTACTTATCCCTCTTCTTGCCTACCGGCTCAACCGTTCCATCCTGACACATTTCGGTAAGTCTCGGTGCGGCTGCGTTGCGATCCACCCTGTTTACCTTACCCATAACAAACAGGTCTTCTGCTATCTCCATAGCGGTTAAGGGTTTTGTGCTATTCGATAAGATAAACAATATGTCTTTGCGCCTCTTCTGCTTATCTGTTAGTTCGTGGCTATCTGCCCTACATTCGTAGGTCGTATTCTCTCCATATTCTCTTGGTATCATATTTATTCCTCTCTTATTTGCACTTCTATATATGGCTTATCCGTATAAACAAACTGGTCTTTGCTCGGCAGGAGATACTTTGGACTGTCATCCTTTATCACGCCACTCTTTACAAGGGCATCATTGATGATCTTCTTACCACCGCCTGTAAT
>Ga0310690_10011316_pt1 | contig 11019 bp, 9 predicted proteins | sample AusTroGonzalo_MG_2_FD_207661 | JGI IMG/M metagenome (GOLD analysis project Ga0310690, IMG submission 207661) | Bovine rumen microbial communities from tropical cattle in Woodstock, Queensland, Australia - Gonzalo_04 (v2) (version 2) | ecosystem: Host-associated > Mammals > Digestive system >...
ATCTGAATCCATGCCTGACTGAAGGAAGAAATTCACATTCTCCTCCAACCCCGCCTGTCTAAGCTTCTCCGCCAGAATCTCCTCGCCCTTGCGCCCTTGCACCCTTGTGTTTGACGACAACGCCGTTGCCACATTGGAGAGTTCCCGCGCAATCTTTCCGATTGTACCAACGTCCTTGGTTATGGTTTGTCCAAGATTGACACTCTCGCTTTGTGCCTTCTGAGTTAAATCCTGAAGGCGCACGACCTGTTCCCGCAACGGCTTAAGCGCAGCCTCAAGGTGTGTCTTGTTGAGGGCCGACAAATCAGCACTTTGAATCTTTAGCGTTTGCGCCGCAAGATTTGCAAACTGTTCCTGAAGAGTTCGCAGCGCTTCAGCAAATGTCTTCTCTTTCTCCTTTAGAAAACGTTCTATCTCAGTGTTTTTCTCTCTTATGACTTGCGCACACTGCTGGTCGCGATCGGAAAGCATCTTAGCGCATTCAATGTCTTTTTGCTTTAGAACACGATCCTTCTCTTCAAGCAACTTTGCGCAAGCCCGCTCTTTTTCTTCAATCGCACTATTGCAGGCATCGTCCTTCTCTTTCATCATCCGATTCCATGTTTCTTCCTTCTTGTGCAGGGCAATATCCTTTTCCGCCAATAATTTCACACATGCATTTTCTTTTTCCTGTAACATATGTTCAACGGCATTTGCCTTTTCCTGTATCATTATGTCACACGTATCTTTCATGTTGGCAATCAATTGCTGACAGGCAACTTCTTTGTCTTCTATTCTACGCAAAAGATTCTCTTCTTTTGCTTTCGATACATTTTGAAGTTTTTCTAATTCGATTTTTAACTGCACACTCTCTTCATTTGGCATAATCGCCTTATCTCGCCGTTTAGACATCAACATCAAAACAATAAAAACAACAACACCTATAAAACAGGTGCATGACATCATTGTGACAATAGTAGTATTCATGTCTTATTCCTCTGTTATAGGTTCATTTTTAACTTTAATTTTCCTACCCTAAATCACAACCACTCTTTGGAAGCGCAGCAATAATAAATTTTCTTTGTTAACTCTTTTCCCGTGTTTGCCGTTTCACACTTACCACCCTCAAACACGAGAAAAAGAAAGTGGCGTGCCTCGACCAATTCATGTCTTGTAGGAGGCATCGCCAAACGCCTTTGCCAAACATGAATGGTGAAGCACGCCACGTGGATTACCACGTAGCGCGATCACCGTATTCCGCTTGGCTTTGAATCTTTGGCGAAGTTCCCTACAAAGCGTCACACGCTGATTCGCGTACGTGCCGGGGTCCTTTTGGGATTTCCCGGCTCCTCGTTCCGTCGCCCTGCCTGCACGACTTCTCAAGGTTCTGGCATCCACTTTGGCGACGCGTTAAGGATAACGCACATCTACCATTGCTTCCGCCCGATGTCCTCCATAGCCCTTGCGGCGTAGGAGGACGATGTCAAAGATCAATCAACTGCCCCAGCTTCCCATTTTGGGAAAACAGGTCAGACCTGTTTTCCCAAAATTAAACAAGCCCCTCAACGCCGCGCATTATACCAAATCGCCGCGCCCACAATCAAGCGCGGCAGTTCAGTAGGAATCGCATACAGCAACAAGATCGTTCTGCTCTTGTGAAATCAAAATGTGTAGCCCAAAGAGGTACACGACAACAAGACCGTTCTTGTCTTGGACAATCAATAGTAAGTCAACGGAGGAGCGAAATTGTTCGTGTTTCGTGAAGACGAAGTTCGTGTCCGGCGGCGGGGCGAAACCCGCAGGGTGAAGCGGAGGCTTGGCATCGGCCAAGACGCAGTCTTAGGCCGGGTGCCAAGGCGACGGTTCAAATCGCGCACCGCGCGATTGCCCCGCCGACGGTTTCGTGGTCGCGCCGGTAGGCGCTAATTTGCATTTGCGCCCATAATCAAGCGCGGCGGATTCGCGAACCGCAAACTAGGTTAACCTTGTTTTACAAACCCGTCTCGTCGCGAGAGGTCATAGATCTCGTCTGGGCAAAGGTCTGCGCCATTAGGCCACATAACAGTACCATGGTCAGCAACAACCTTGTCGAAGACGCCATCATCCCATATTCCGGCAAGGCACTCATAACCACGGTATGGTGTACAGTCGAATACGCCATGCTCGCCGTTTCGGAAAACAACGTCTAGCCTGTAGTCTGGCAGGGCCTTAACCCATTTTACGCGATTCATCAGCATGTCACGCTCTCTAGCCTCCTCCCCGCAGGAAACGCGCGCATTATACCAAATCGCCGCGCCTGTAATCAAGCGCGGCGGTTTTGAGAAATTGCAACGGTTTCATTTACTGGCGTGAAAGTGGCAAGAAGGTGTTTTAGCTTGCGGCCGGGTTTGATTGTGAACGACACCGAATGCCCTTTTCTTGGATCAAAGCGGTCGGTTGGCTCGTCGAAGTGCCCGCGCACATGCGGGTCGATTGCGAAATAATCCCCCAATCGGCAGATGCAGCCCGTTTCCGCCGCCATTTTGAACATTGCATCAAGAACCGCCTCGCAATGAGTCACCATCATTTTGTGAGGCATACCCCGCAATCTAACATCCAACCGCGCACATTCCTCCGCCGTACGCGTCTCGCGGCGTTTCATCTTCGCCTTGTAGCCTGTGCCATAGCGAGATGGAATGCTCTCCAAGCTGAAAAACACCTTACTTCCCATAACTGACCTTTCCGAGTGGGATTGCCACTCATTTTGCGCCCTTCGCGCGTCTATATTTCGTTACTACGAATCGCCTTCCCGACTGTACGGATAAGCGGTCTGCCCTGTACGGCTGAACGACTTCCCCTGGGCGGCCAAGCGTTCTCCCCTGGCGGAGCGACCATTCTTCCTAGGTCAGACTCGATTCCCCAGCTGTACCACAAGTCAATCTCCCCTTGCCGACGGTTTCCCTCGCCTCTCCGAGATTGCACGACGACGAGGCTGCTTCTCGCCCTGCTCAGCGCCTCGCATTATATCAAATCGTCGCGCGCGCAATCAAGCACGGCAGTTTCACTTCGTCCGCGTCAAGAGCTAAGCGGCATAGCCAAAGGCGGAGCCGCGCAGGACTGCGACCCGAAGGCGTATATGCATACGCCGAGAATATCCGCCGAGTGCGAAGCACGAGCCGCGAAGCGGGCGCTAGCGCGGTGTCGCATGGACGCGCAGACCGCCCGAGTGGCACAGGGCGCACGGTTGAATATCGCCCGAGGCCATAGGCCGAGCCGCCGAAGGCGGGCCCTAGAGGCGTGCGAAACTTGCCGTGCGCTGACAGGCAAGGACAGGTGCAAGCAGATCAGATGTCGACTTCGACCGGAACGTGACTGAAGTCCCTCTTCGGAGCCGCCGGCATCGGCGGCGGCTCTGGACGCGAGGACTCCTTCAGCAGCTCCGCAGTCTCGACGAGGCGGATGAACTCCGCGCGGTAGCCTTCTTCGTCCGCACCCTTCGCGCCACGGGCACGCTTTAGCACGTCGCCAAACGACGCATCGCCTTTGAACTTCGAGTCTTCGAGGAGCAAGGCGAACTCCGCAACGGCCGACGCAAAGCGAAAGTCCTCGCTCGGCTCGGGGCGAACGATGTCGGCGGCAAGGCAGGCGATCTCCTTCAACTTGCTCGCGTCTCCGTCCGGCGCCTTCCAGCGCGTCTTCACCGTGAACAGCTCCGCGCTATTGGCCGGCGTCTTCCTCTGGTACTTGAGCGGATCAACGGAAGCGCCGACGGACTCTTTTGACCCGGATGGGACGATCTCGTAGAACGCGGTCATCGTGTGCCCGCTCCCGATCTCGCCCGCATCCTTCTTGTCGTCGTTGAAGTCCTTAGCCTTGAGAAGCCTGTTCTCGTAGCCGAGCAGACGATAGCCGGCCACCTGTGCGGGGTTGAACTCGATCTGCACCTTCACGTCCTTCGCGACGGTGAAGAGCGTACCGCCGAACTCCGTCATCATGACCTTCTTCGCCTCCAGCACCGAGTCGAGATAGGCGTAGTTTCCGTTGCCCGCGCTGGCGAGCTTCTTCATCCTGGCGTCCTGGTAGTTGCCGTGTCCGACGCCTATGACGGAGAGGAATATTCCGCTCGAGCGCTTGGACGCGATAAAGTCCTCGAGCTCGCGGGGCGAGGAAATGCCGATGTTGAAGTCTCCGTCGGTGACGAGTATGACGCGGTTGTTTGCCTTCTTGTCGAAGTTGCGCGCGGCCTCTTCGTAGGCCAGCTGTATTCCGGCGCTGCCGTACGTTCCGCCGGACGCGTGGAGCGAGTCGACGGCCGCGGCAATCAGCGCCCTGTCGCTTCCGGGCGTGGAGCGAAGAAGGACCTCCGTCCCGCTGGCATAGGTGACTATGGAGACATGGTCCTCGTCGCGCAGCTTCGCGACGAGCATCCTGAGCCCGCTCTTGAGCAGCTCCATGCCGTTGTTGCCGTTCATGGAGCCCGAGCGGTCGATGAGGAACGTCAGGTTGCACGGAGGGAGCCTGTCGCCCTCGAGCCTCTTCGCCTGCACGCCGAGCCTCAGCAGCTTGCGGGCCTTGTTCCACGGGCACTCGCCTAGCTCGCAGTCGACCGCGACCGGGTCGTCGCCCTTCGGCTGCGCATAGCCGTAGTGGAAGTAGTTGACGTATTCCTCTAGCCTCACCGATTCCTTCGGGGGAAGCATCCTCTGGTCCACGAGGAATCTGCGCATAAGCGTGTAGCTGGAGGTGTCGACGTCAAGCGAGAAAGTCGAAAGCGGCTCGCTCACCGGATCGAGGAACTCGTTCTCCCTGAACTCCGCGTAGCATTCCGTTCCGTTGCGCCAACGTTCCGGCCCAGGATACGCGCCTCCACACGTAAACTTGCCAATCGACCCTGGAGAACGCGAACCGCACATCGACTTCATGATCACTGGCGACTTGATCATGACAGTCGGCTCCATGCACAACGACTGCCGCCGTTCGGTGTCGCAGACCGCTACGCGACGGACGTCCGCAAGCCGCGGCGCTTCGTTCTGCACCGCATCATGCGTCCTCTCCTGTTCCAGATGCAGGATCCATGTCGTCCCGAGGCAGGCCATGAGCATCGCTGCGACGCTCCACGCCCCGTAGCGACGCCATGCGAACGCCGGTCTTTTCCTCGCCACCCATTCGATTGGCGAGATAAAGTTCCCTCCGGAGACAAGGAACGTCCTCTCGTATTCCGCAACGGGGCCGTCGCCTGCGGAAATACGTCCGACGGTCACATTGCCAAGTCGCTCCGCGACGTATTCCATGTCTTCCGCCGAAGCCTCGTCCACGCGCCAGCTGCGTTCCACGAACTGCCGCGAGGCAACGCACGCGTTCCAGAGCTGTAGCACCCTCTCGCCGACAAGCGTCTCGCGAGTCGAAGCCGGCACCGTGAACGGCGAGACGGGCACTATCAGCCAGCCTGCCATGCCGCGGTCTTCGACAACAAGCGCCACAAACGGCTTGGGCATGTCCGCGAATATCCTGTACTCCCCGGTCTTCGCATCGCCGTCGAAATCTCCACCGTCGGAACCTCGCCGGTCTGCGAAGCCCCAATGACCGGACTGCCCCGCCTTGTCGCCAATGCCGCCCTTGTAGAGCGACCACTCCCTCTCGAATACTTCCTTCGCGTTCATTCTGCACCTCCCAGCTTCGCGCGGACGTCTTCGCCGAGGGCGGATTCGCAGGCTTCAAGGAGCATGCGCGCAAAGAGCGGGCTTGCCGCGTCCTCGTCGTCCTTGAGCTCCCGTCTTAAAGCCTCCATCGCCTTCTCCCTCAGCGCATATGCGCGCGACTTTGCCGTCTGCAGCACTTCGAGGACTGCCGTCGCCGTGATCGGAATGTCCTGTGCCGTCGCATAGTAAAGGAGCGCGACGGACTGTTTTTCCGCTTTTATTTTCAAGGCAACGGTTTCAACAAGCGACAATGCCTTTCGCCTGAGCGGCTCAACGTCGACGAACTCGGCTGGGTCGGCCACGTCGGCGCGCTCAAGTTCGGCGACGTCCTCTGCGCCGGCCCCTTCCCAGACAAGCCTGCGGCGTCCGCCCTCCCCCCGCAGGAACCGTGGCTTCCAACCCTTGAGCGTGGCAATCCAGTCCAGGACGACGTCGTGGATGCGTCCTGAAAGAGCCCCGAAAAGCGTTCCGCACACGAAGTCGGCCATCCTCAGCCCCTCGACTTCTATTCGATGGGAGAAGTACAGCTTGAGAGGCTTTTTCGACTCCCGAGATCCCTTCAGCCTGAAATACGAGTCGAATGCCGCGACGGGGTCATCGCCACAGGCGTCGGCGCGCGTGAGTCCATAGCGCGAGAGCTGCGCGTACATCGAGGAAGCGACCTGCGCGCGAAGGCGTTCGGCGCTCTCTTCACCGCAGCGCGCGACAGCGCACATCTCAAACCATTCCCTCCACGCCGCGTCTCCGGCGTAGCCGCCCTTCAGACCATTATCATCTTTCATGACATCCTCCTGAATGGCAAAGGAACCTCGCTTTGCGTTTTTCCGCAAGAAAATGCAGTCATTCCGGCACGTAGACGAGCCTGGTGCCGCCGGCCGTGACGGTCTTGTACGCCTTCGTGCGCGGGTCGTAGTACGAAACAGACATCTTCGGCGTCGCGGGCGAGCCGTCGGCGACGAAGAACCGACGGTACTCTATCTCTGAGAGACGCCCGCTTGCGTCGTTCTGCCGCGACCACTCGAACGCGACGTCCTGCGGCTGCCACCCTGGCGGCACGTACCCCTTGGGGCGCATCTTGTAAGTTATCGTGACGACGTCGTTCGTGCCGACCTTCACTAGGTCCGGCAGCTCGACGAGCGCAAGCCCCTCCGAGACGATTCCGGCGAAGTCAGCGGGGCGCCCCTCCTCCGGCAGGGGCTCGACCTCGAACGGCGCGGTGCGCGGCCCGCTTGCGAACGGATGCGCCGTCCTGAAAAGCGAGAACCCTCCGCGCGAGGCGGCGTACTCGCCCTCGACGGAGTAGTGCAGCGGCCCCTTGAACGGCACCACGGCCCGCATCGGGAAGACGAGCCTGTTTATGACGTTCGTCGGGTTCCTGCTCTGCTCGGGGCGCAGCGCATATCCATTCCCCGTCTGCTGCATCTTGTCGTTCTCGCCAAGCGACAGCCTTACGTTCTCCGCAAGCGACACGAACCTCGGGAGCTCTATGGACAGGACGAGGTTGAAGTCCTCCCCGACCGAGACGGACTTCTTGTCAGCCGCAAGCCCGATGCCAACCTCGACCTTCTGCTGGCGCCCGCGCTGGCGGCCGCGGCCGAACGGGTCGAAGTCGTCGAACATGCTGAACGGATCGCCACCGAACGGATCGCCGCCGAACGGGCCGGACCCGAATCCCTGCGGCAGTGCGACGCCCCCCGACGAAGTGCTCGTCGTCATCTGGAAAGACACCCCGCCCTTTCCGCCTCGCACGATCTTCTGGTGGACAACGGATCCGTCGGCGTTCGTCGTCACCGTCTCGATCGTCTCGCCGAGCGCATCGGAGAACGGCAGCGCGACGAGCGCAAGGCACGCGACGGCTCGTATGACGCGCCCAAGGAGCCAGAAGACGAGCGCAAGCGCCGCAAGTCCGCCGACGACGACCCCTGCGCGCCCCGCCCAGTCGAGCCTGAGAAGCGGGCGCAGCACCTGCCTCCACACGGGAAGCTCGACGAGCGGATTGTCGAACCTCAGCGCGAGCGCGGAGACGATTGTGCGCTCCACCTCCGGCGTCTGACCGATCCGCCACTCGAGACGGCGGCAGATGCCGAGAGCGCGCGCCCAGTTGCCCTCGCGGACTGCGCACGACGCCTCGTTAAGGCGCGCCGCCGGAAAGTCGAACGCGGCGAAAGCGTCGGCGGACGGACTCGTCAGAACCTTGTTCCACGCGAAGAGCTCGTCGTCCGTCACCACCGCGTCGCGAGCTCGCCCGAAGCGTATGTCCGCTACGAGTTCCGGGGGCGACGGCAGCTTCTCGGCATCCTCTTCCATCCCGTCGACGACGACCTGCGCGCCGCCGCGCGCATGGACCGGTATCGCGTTTGAGCGGACGGTGCGGGAATTGCCAGCCGTGTCGGAATACGAGAACTCGAGCGCCGGGAACCAGACGACGCCTTCGCGCATCGGGCGAATGCGGTACGTGAGGCGCCGCGCGTCGCGGAACGTGTCGGTCCTGGCGCTCGCGTCGTCGAGCTTCCAGTCGCGGCGGTCGACGGACTTGGACAAGGCGGGCGGATGAAGATCGCGGAACTCCGCCTCGCCGAGGAAGTCGACCGTCAAGACGAGCGGGTCGCCGACTTTCACGTTGTTGGCGTCAAAGAACGCGCGTGCGCGCAGGTCGCTGCCCGTAACCCCCGTAAGCTCTATGGCGCATAGCAGAAGGACGTTCAGCATAGTCCGATCACCTGTTGCTCACGTGGTAGAAAACCGGCAAGGGCTCACGGCTAAACTTCGATATGAACTCCTGGCTAAGACCAGGTATTGAGTGCACGCTGCGCGCCACCGAAAGAGCGGCGTCGTCGGAGAGCCTGTCGCCGCAGCTCTTCACAAGACGCACGTTTATGAGACCGCCAGACGAGTTGAGCTGCACGGAAAGGAGAACCGTTCCGGTATTGCCGATCTTCGGCGAGATCTTGTCCCACTTGTCCTTTATCGCCATCGTGACAAGCGAAACGCACCGCTGCTCCTCGCTCTTCGCAAGCTGCTCCGAAGTCCCTGGCTTGTAGCCCTTGTTGAGGAGGTCTTGTAGCTGCGCAGCGGTAAGCGTCCTCTTCGCCGTGCGACCGTCGCCGCTCGGAGCGTTCTTGACCTCGATCGTCACCGGCTTGCTGACGGTCCTCGCCGACTCGCGCATCTGCCTGAGGCGTTCCTCGCGAAGTTCCTTCGCCGTCTTCTTCGGCGGCTCCGGCTTCTTCTCCGTTTTCTTTTCCTCTTTCTTCTCTTCCTTCTTCTCGGTCTTCTTCTCGACTTTCTGGACGATGTTCGTTACGATCTTCTCTAGTTCCTTCGGCTTCTCGGGCTCTTTCGGCTTCGGCTTGGGCTTAGGCGGCTCGGGCTTCGGTTTCGGCTTCGGCGGCTCCGGCTTCTGGAGAGGCGGCGGCTCGTTCTCCTTGCCGTCTAGGTTCTCGTTTACGACGACGGTAAGGTCGATGGGAATCACTTCCTCCGGCTTGTCGAAGAGCCCGTGGAATACGGCGAAGACGTAGAGCCCGAGGAACGCGACAAGGTGTATGACGAGCGCCGCGACGACATTGCCGCCGTCGAGCACCTTGGGGCGTCTGCCCTCGATCACCTCTGCCCGCCAGACTTCCATCTAGTTCTCTTTGCTTACAAGCCCGAGGTGCTTCACGTTGCAGTTCTTGGCCGTCTTGACGACCTCGTACACGTCGCCGTAGCCGACGCGCACGTCGCCCCTTATGACGACGCTGACCTCGGGGTCTTCCGCAACGGCCTGGGAGAGCCGCGCCTTGAGGTCGTCCATCGTGACGGGCGTCTCGCCGAGGAAGAGCTTGCCTGTGGAGTCGACGGTGACCGAGAAGTTCTTCTTCTTGTCATCCTGCTTCTGCGCCTTGCCGACGGGTAGCATGACCTTTATCGTCTGCTCGAGCGTCGGGAGCGTGACGATGAAGACGACGAGAAGGATGAACGTAAGGTCGATGAGGGAGTTCATGTTGATGTCCGCCCTCGTCGCCGTGCGCCTTGCACGCGCCCTGGAACGCCGCGACATCCTACGCGCCCCTTCCCTGGAACTCGCACGCGATGCGGCCCATCAGCTCGTCCTCGAAGCCCTCCATGTCGGACGTTATGCTGCGGGCTGTCGCGGTGAGGCGCGTGTGCAGCATGATGCCGGGGATGGCGACGATGAGGCCGACGACGGTCGTGACGAGCGCGGCGGATATGGACGGGGCGATTGTCGCGAGGTTGGCGCTGCCGGCGGAGCCCATCTCGGCGAACGCGTCGAGAACGCCCCACACCGTGCCGAGCAGACCGAGCATCGGCTCGAGGGCGACGATCGTCGCGACGAGCCCCATGCCGTGCTCCACGCGTATAAGCTCCTCGTCGAGCGCGTGGTCGCAGGTGCCTCGCACGAGCTCGATCTCGCGTGCGGTGAGCGCGGCGGCGGCCGAGCCGTCCTGCCGGCCGACGAGCAGGGAACGGACGTCGGGCGTCAGAAGCTTGAGCAGACGTTCGCACGTCACCTTGTATATCCCCTCGAGCCCGCTCGTCACCGTGGGCCTGCGCTGAAGGTAGTATTCCAGCACGTCCTGCCCCATCGAGAAGTCGCGCAGGAACCGCCGTGTCGCCATGCCGACGAATGCAAGCTCCTTCCACTTGCCGAGTACGGTCGCGACCATCACGACCGATCCGATTATCTGCACGATCACGATCGTCTGGCCCATGAAGTTCGAGCCGAGAAACCCGTTTACAATGGAATTTGCGAGCATCATAGTCTTTTGTCCTCCCGTTGTGCCTTTTTCGTTGCGCGTTTTCTCACTTTCGCCTGCAGCTCTGGCCGGTCTTGGAGTCGGTGACGACCCAGCCCGCCGCGGCGATCGCGTCGCGGAGACGGTCTGACTCGGCCCAGTTCCTGTCGGCGCGCGCGGCGGCGCGTTCGTCCAGCATCGCCTGTATCTCGGCTGGAACCGCCTCCTCTGCGGGCTTGTCGTTGCCGAAGAAGATGACGCCAAGGACTTCATCCATGCGACGGAACACGCCGAGCGTCCCCTCTGCGCCCTTGCCGTTCGCATCGCGGACGAGCGCGAAGAGCGCGGCGAACGCCTTGGGGATGTTGAGGTCGTCGTTGACAGCCTCGGTGAAGTCGGCGAGGTGCCTCTCGGCCCACTCCGGCGCGGCGCCGTCGGTCGCCTTAGCGACGCACGCGTCGATGCGGGCGAGCGACTTCCTCGCGTCGTCGAGCGCGCTGAACGCGAAGTTGAGCCCGCTGCGGTAGTGCGCGTTGATGAGCACGTAGCGTATCTCGCGGCCAGTGTAGCCCTTGTCGAGAAGGTCGCGCAGGGTGAAGAAGTTGCCGAGCGACTTCGACATC
>Ga0310690_10011318_pt1 | contig 11017 bp, 9 predicted proteins | sample AusTroGonzalo_MG_2_FD_207661 | JGI IMG/M metagenome (GOLD analysis project Ga0310690, IMG submission 207661) | Bovine rumen microbial communities from tropical cattle in Woodstock, Queensland, Australia - Gonzalo_04 (v2) (version 2) | ecosystem: Host-associated > Mammals > Digestive system >...
GCGTCTGCGTATCCTCTTCAACGAGAAAGCGGCACAAGTGGAGGCTGTCTATCAAGCTACCAACCCCGATATCCACTGCCAGATGGAAACAACGGCGCTGCCCGATGCTGTGATGAGTCTTAGCGACACCTCTCGTCTGCTGGCTACTCTCACTACGTGTCCTCACGGAATGATCCGCATGAGTGCCGACATCCCCGACCTCGTTGAAACATCCACCAACCTTGCCTCCGTTCACAGCAAAGCCGAAGCAGATGGTCGCCCGTATATCGAGATCAACACCTCGCAGCGCTCGTCCATCGAAGCGCAGAAACATCAGATCAAGCGGCACGTAGAATACGCACTCTCCATCGCTTGCGACGAAGTGACACATGGTGACGGCTACCCGGGGTGGGCACCGAATGTCAACTCTCCGCTACTGGATGTAATAGTTGCCACACATAAGCAGCTGTTCAGCAGCGAGCCGAAAGTTCTGGCTATCCACGCAGGACTGGAGTGCGGGTTGTTCTTAACCAAGTACCCTGACATGGATATGGTCAGCGTAGGACCGCAGATGTACGACGTACATTCACCCAAAGAGCGGCTGAGCATTTCATCCACAGCCAAAACATGGAAGTGGCTCAAAGCGACACTCGCTGCCCTGTAAAGGTAGCTAAATAGGACAAAACGAAGTAAATTTTTCATTTTTTTGCCAAAATATTTGCAAATATCGGAAAATTTATGTACTTTTGCAGCCGCTTTGATTAAAAAGCATTGAAATGTGGCGAAGTTGTCATTTCCACAATGCTGCTTTAGCCATGATTGTTTAACCGCCGTTTACCATACATAAATGAACAAATGGTAAATGACAAAATGAAAAAATGTCTATGTATTTGACATCAGAGAAAAAAGCAGAGCTTTTTGCCAAGTTTGGCAAGAACGCACAGGACACCGGTTCGACCGAAGGTCAGATCGCACTGTTCACTTTCCGTATCAACCACCTCACCGAGCACCTGAAGCTGAACCGCAAGGACTTTGGCACAGAGCGCGCACTGACCAACCTCGTTGGTAAACGTCGTCGTCTGCTCGACTACCTGAAGGCGAAAGACATCGAGAAGTACCGTGCACTCATCAAGGAACTCGGTATCCGTAAGTAATCCTTACACTGCTAAACGAAATAGGAGCGACGTGAGTCACTCCTATTTTTGTTGACCGGTGCGCAGTAAGATGTGCTATAACTGGTCGTTTTCAACGAGTATGATGATGCGCTCGGTGATGCGGTCTTTGTCGTTGGCGTCGTACTCTTCTTTCAGGTCGTTCTTGAATAGTTTGGCTATGAACTGCCAGAAGTCTGCGGCGAACTTGCTCTTAAATGTGCGGATCAGTTCGTACGACGTGCGGTTACTCTCCCTGTCAAGCAGTAGCATCAGCATCCGCCCCTGCGAAGCCGTCATGTTCCGAAAATCCTTTTCGTACTCGCGAAATAGTTCGCGTTCGCGCTTGTTCCACCAACGTCGCCGCTCTTTAGGAGTCATCTTCGCCAATGTATCTTCCGCTTCGATGATCGCTTGGTTGATGCGTTTGGCGTAAGGTAGCGTCTTCTTCACATCGCGTACTGTGCGCCAGTAGAACCGCTCTTGTTGCTTATTCTTGAACTTCAACGGCGCATAGCAATACACCTCGTGAAGTATGGCTTGGTATAGCGTATCGTTTTCCTGCTCGTTCGGCATCGTATTCGTCTGCAAACTCACTTTGGCACACATAGGACTGACTGCTATCAGGCAGCATGCAACGGCTATATGTACAGCTTTCAGACGCATATATTTTATTCTACAGATTGCAAAAAGCAAGAATTATGCCACTCATGCACATTTTTCGGGGAAAATAATTGTTTTTCTGCAAAAATTGTCGTACTTTTGCATCCGCTTTCGCGAAAGCTTATGGTCCTTTGTAAAAAGAATCATTGCCGAACGCGACGGGATGTGGCGCAGTCCGGTAGCGCAACGGTCTGGGGGACCGGAGGTCGCAAGTTCGAATCTTGTCATCCCGACAAAAACAGCAGAGTTCATCGCTCTGCTGTTTTGTTGTTCATATCGGAACCCCTAATCCACTAACTCGCTAATCCTCATCACAGCGACCACTCAAAGCCTTCCTTGGTGTCCTTGATCTTGAATCCGAGTTCGGTCAGCGAGTTGCGGATGCGGTCGGATGTCGGCCAGTCTTTGTTGCGCTTGGCATCCAAACGGATGTTCAGTAGCAGGTCAATAGCCTTGTTGTAGGCTTCTTGTTGACCACCGACTGCTGACTGCTGAGTGCCGGCAAGTTGCAGACCGAGGATGTCAATAGCGAACTGTTGCCAAACTTCACGGAGTTCTTTCAAATCCGCCTCGCTAATCGTGGCTTTCCCGTCAGCAACGCTGTTAATCGCCTTTGTCGAGTCAAACAGGTTGGATATAACAATCGGGGTATTCAGGTCGTCATCCATCGCCTCAACGCAATGTTGCCTTAGCTCGGCTACAAGAGCATGCACCTCATCCGTTGACGTAGCCGCAGCGCTGATCTTCTGCAAACGTGCGTACGCCTCAGCCATCCTTTGGAAACCTTTCTCAGCCGCTTCCAGTGCTTCGGACGAGAAATCCACCGTTGAACGGTAATGTGCCATCAGAATAAAGAACCGGATGGTCATCGGGCTGAATGCCTTCGTCAACAACGGATGATCGCCTGCAAAGAACTGCCTGAGGGTGATGAAGTTATTGTAACTCTTACCCATCTTCTTGCCCGCAATGGTGATCATGTTGTTGTGCAACCAGTAGTGCACGGTGTCGTGCCCGAGTGCTGCGCAACTCTGTGCTATCTCTGCCTCGTGGTGCGGGAACATCAAATCCATACCACCTCCGTGGATGTCAAACTCCTCGCCCAGGTACTTTGTTCCCATCGCCGAGCACTCCATGTGCCAGCCTGGGAATCCTTCGCTCTTTAGCACCTTTTGCTCGCCATCCTCCGTGTAACGGAACTCTGCCGGCCAGTGCATGATATGCTCCGGTGCAGCTTTCTTCCACAAGGCGAAATCGAACGAGTGACGTTTCTCGTCTTGACCATCCAATTCGCGGGTGTCGGTTACTATATCCTCGAGGTTGCGTCCGCTGAGTTTTCCGTAGGGGAAGTCTTGCGCGTAACGCTCCACATCCATATATACGCTACCATTGCTCACATACGCATAGCCCTTGTCCAGAATCTTCTGCACGAAGGCAATCTGCTCGATGATATGCCCCGAAGCGTGCGGCTCAATCGATGGTGGCAGTACGTTCAGTGCTTCCATATCGTGATGGTAGCGGTTGGTGAAGAACTGCACAACCTCCATCGGCTCGAGTTGCTCCAGACGGGCTTTCTTGGCTATCTTGTCCTCGCCCTCATCTGCATCATGCTCAAGGTGACCCACATCGGTGATGTTACGCACATAGCGCACCTTATATCCAATATTGGTCAGATAGCGAAACAATATATCAAATGTGATAGCCGGTCGGGCGTGACCCAGATGGGCATCGCCATACACCGTCGGACCGCATACGTACATACCTACATGTCCCTCATGCAAGGGACGGAAAGGTTGTTTCGTGCGCGCGAGCGTATTATATAGGTATAGCATAATCTGACTTCTGATTTCTGATGTCTGACTTCTACAAAAGGTTATTCTTCTCGATGTCGAGGAAGTACTTGTAGGTATCGACCTTCAGTTCGCCGCAGGCGAGTTCGTCGCAAACGATGATTCCGTGCTGATGCATCTGCAACGCACTGATCGTCCACATGTGCGATACGCTGCCTTCCACTGCGTGCTGCAATGCGCGGGCTTTGTTGTGACCGTTCACCAGAATCAGCACTTCCTTGGCATCCATCACTGTACCTACACCTACCGTCAAGGCGGTCTTCGGTACGAGGTTGATGTCGTTGTTGAAGAAGCGAGAGTTGGCAATGATCGTGTCGGTGGTCAGCTCTTTTTTGCGCGTACGCGAGGTCAGCGACGAACCCGGCTCGTTGAAGGCGATGTGACCGTCCGGGCCAATGCCTCCGAGGAACAGATGAATACCTCCGTAGTTCTTGATCTTTGCCTCATAGCGTGCGCACTCGGCCTCGAGGTCGGCTGCGTTGCCGTTCAGGATGTTCACGTTCTCTTTGCGGATGTCAATGTGCGAGAAGAAGTTGTTCCACATAAAGCTGTGATAGCTCTCGGGGTGCTCTTCGGGCAGACCTACATACTCATCCATATTGAACGTTACCACGTTGCGGAAGGAAACCTTTCCGGCTTTGTTGAGTTCAATCAGTTTGCGGTACATACCTAATGGCGATGAGCCGGTCGGCAGACCCAGTACGAAAGGATTGCTCTCCTTCGGTGCAAACTCGTTTATACGTTTGGCAACATAGTTTGCTGCCCACTCCGACATAAGGTCGTAGTTCTTTTCGATAATTAGTCTCATAGTATTTTCTTTTGTCTTTTAGCAGTCATTCATGGCTGCGGTCTTTTCTCTATCAATCCACTTTCTTCAGTACAATCGCACTACGTGCCGGCAAGTAGAGCTTGAGCCAGCCTTTCTTGTCCTTGGCATACTCGCGATCGGGCATAGTGAAGTGATCCACACTGTCATCCGTCTGCTCGAATCCTGCGAACTGCGGGTCGTCGGTATTGAGTACCACATGGTACTTGCCTTCCGGAGCGAGGAATCCGTAGTCGGGGAACGACTTTGTTCCGTTCCAGTTGAATACAAACACGTAGTCTCCACGCATGTATGCTACTACCTGATCACCCTCACGATCCCACAGGTTGATGATCGGCGTCTCGGGTGTGATGCCCGACTTACGTAGCATCTTTATCATTGCTGCATCGAATCGGTTGAGGTCGGCGTAGTAGAAGTTCTGATTGTCAACCAGCGACCACTGACGGCGGGCGTATTTGTAACTCCAGCCGTTGCCTTGGCGCGGGAAGTCGATCCATTCGGGGTGACCGAACTCGTTGCCCATGAAGTTCAGGTAACCGCCGTTCGTGGTTGATGCGGTGATCAGTCGGATCATCTTGTGCAGCGCTATACCGCGGTCAACCATATATGTCGAATGACCGTGCTCAAAGTGCCAGTACATGTCGGCATCCACCAGACGGAAGATGATCGTCTTGTCGCCCACAAGTGCCTGGTCATGACTCTCGGCGTAGGAGATCGTTTTCTCATGCTGACGACGGTTGGTCATCTCATACAGGATGTGACCGGCTTTCCAGTCCTCGTCGCGTACCTCCTTGATATACTTGATCCAGAAGTCAGGTATACCCATAGCCAGACGGTAATCAAATCCCATTCCTCCATCGGCAAACGGAGCAGCTATACCCGGCATGCCGGACATATCTTCGGCGATGGTGATGGCGTTCTTCTTTACCTCATGTATCAGTTTGTTCGCCAGCGTCAGGTAGCATATAGCATCGCCGTCCTCGTTGCCGTTGAAGTACGAGCCGTAGCCGTTAAAGTCCTCGCCGAGTCCGTGACTGAGGTACATCATCGATGTTACACCGTCAAAACGGAATCCGTCAAAGTCATACTCCTCAAGCCAGTATTTGCAGTTCGACAACAAGAAGTGCATCACCTCGTTCTTGCCGTAGTTGAAGCACAGACTGTCCCAAGCCGGATGCTCGCGGCGTGCACCGTCGTGGAAGTATTGGTACGGCGTGCCGTCGAAGTTACCCAAACCTTCAAGCTCGTTCTTCACAGCGTGCGAATGTACGATATCCATGATCACGGCTATACCCTTGTCGTGAGCCGCTCTGATGAGTTCCTTCAACTCTTCCGGAGTGCCGAAACGCGACGAAGGAGCGAAGAAGTTCGATACATGGTATCCGAATGATCCGTAGTACGGGTGCTCCTGAATAGCCATGATCTGGATGCAGTTGTAGCCGAGTTTGATTACACGCGGCAGCACATTCTCGCGGAACTCGCTATAGGTGCCCACACGCTGCTCCTCGGTAGCCATACCGATGTGGCACTCGTAGATATACAGCGGACGGTCTTTCTTCCAGCCTCTCGGACCACGACGTTTGCCCATATCAAACTCTTTTTCCGGTGCCCACACTTGGGCTGAGAAGATCTTCGTCTGTTCGTCTTGCACCACGCGGCGTGCATACGACGGAATACGCTCTCCGTAACCACCCAACCACTCTACCAGCAACTTGTAGTGCTGACCGTGAAAGATCTGATCCTCTGTGAAGTAGCCTTCCCATACACCGTTGCCGACAGGGTAGAGGCGATAGCTCTCGTTTTTCTCCCAGTTGTTGAAGTCGCCTTTTACGTAGATGGCTGTGGCATTGGGTGCCCATTCGCGCAGAACCCATCCCGGGTTCAAATGATGCAAACCGAAATACAGGTAACCGTCTGCCCATGGGGCGAGTTTCTTCTTACCTCCGGTCAGTTCTTTAATCTTGCGTTCGGCATAATCGTGACGTGCTTGTAGTGCCTGTTCGTAGGGTTGAAGACCCGGCTCGTTTTGTACAATCTGTAGCATAGTTAAATGAATGGATTTATTTTACTTTAGCTTTGACAATTATCTTTCTGAACGTGGATGAAGCAATGCCTGCGGCATGTGCATCCGTGGGGAAGAATACAGCGAAATAACCTCTCGGCACGCTGAAGCGTGCGGCGGGTTTGTCGCCGTATAACTCTACATCCTTGCCTTCGTCATACTCCTTGATGACGTTCTGGCAATCCTCAATCGAACTCCAAAGCATCGTTTCCGATGTCGTCAGAGGTACTTGGATGTCAATGTAATCTTTGTGAGCTTCAAGCTTGCAGTCTTTCTCGTCTTTGGCTGCCTGGTCACGGATTTCCATAATCAGATCCTGACCGTCCAACTTGATTTTGCATGCGGGCAGTTCTTCCAGGTCGTTGTCATTGAAGAACTTCATGAATTGCTGAAAACCGGGTACACAACCAAAGTACCAGTCAGCGTTCTCTAATTTGTCAAGTATCATAGATAGTTTTTTATTTTTCTGCTTTTGCCGAACGCTCAGTCGAACGCGCGTACAAAATTACGAAATAGTTCGAAATATTGCAAATTTTAGGGGCTATTTGTGCAAAATAACCCCTCTTTGATTTGATATTTGGCAAACGTAGCAATCAAAATGCCGTTAGAGTGTCCGGAACAATCGGCGCCGGTGTGGTCAGTGGCTTGCGCTCTTTCCACGGCATAACAGGCGGCATCACTTTTTGTGCAAAGCGGATCTTCCTGAGGTTCGCACAACTGTTCTCCGTCTTCTTGCCACCTGTAAAATTCAGGTATTGATTCGTGTTGTAGAAGATGCTTCCCGGAGCGTTGTGCGGAGCATATTTGCGGTTGATATCTATCTGCGTCGCCAACTCCTCCGAGCCGAAACGGTACGAAGCATGACTGATATATACGTGCGTCTGCCTGCCGTCGCCACGCTGTTTGTCGATCGACGCCACACTCTCACACCACCAACGGCACAACGTCTCGTAGTTCTGACGAATAGTTTGCGTTGACCAGTACAGTTGCGGAGCCAGGTAATCGACATAACGCCATTTCACCCACGCCAGCGGGTCGCAGTACAAGTCTGCCCAAGCATCCGTGCCCACGATACCCGTAGGCAACTGCAAACCGAACTGACCTGCCGCACTGTCGGTCATCGAGTAGATGCCGAACGGCGACATGCCGAACTTCACCCACGGCTTAGTGGCTTGTATTGAGTCGTGGATCGTGCGGATCACTTCGTTCACACAGGCTCTGCGCCAGTTACCAACAGCCATATCTGCCGGTTTGTACTTCCTTTGACTTCTGCGGTCTTCGTTCGTCGTGCCTCCGTAGGGGTAGAAATAGTCATCCATCACCAACCCGTCAATGTCATAGTTGCGGATGATCTCCATCAACACCTGCATCACATACATCCGTGCTTCCGGATGCCCGGGATCGATGATCGAGCCTTTGTACTGGTTGGTGTTGTATATCAATAGCCACTCGGGGTGGTAGATACGCAACGGATCGGAGTCCTCCGACGCTATGTACGCTTCTATATCCAATATGCGCTCGCCAGCATAGCGCTCGTAGCGGAACGGGTTAACCCACGCATGTAACTCCATCCCGCGCTTGTGTGCCTCTTGTATCACAAACGCCAACGGATCGTACCCGGGATACATACCGCGTACTCCCGTCAGCACCGGACTCCACGGCTCGTACGACGATTCATACAGCGCGTCTGCTGACGGTCGGACTTGAAAACATACAGCGTTGATGTTCCCTGCCTGCAACTGATCAAGCAAGTCTGTCAACTCTGACTTCTGAACCGCTATTGCTTCCGGACAAACGCTGTCTATAACAGTCTTTGGCCAGTCTATGTTCAGTAGCGTCGTCAGCCACGCCGCACGAAACTCCGCACGGGGTGACTCCGCATGCACACCTTGCACAAGCGCAAAAATAAACAACAGTATAATGCTGGTTTTCTTCATCACAAAAAGTCACAATTTTCAATTTCGCCGCAAAAGTACGAAAAAAAATCCATATTTGCAAATAATTATGCAATATTCGTGCCCAAATCCCCCTAATCTGTGATAAATAGCATACTAATCCGCAACAAATAGCATATTTTTGTTTCTTTTTATGAGTAAACCTATTTCACAATAAGACAAACGATAAGACAACATGAAGGCTTATCGGGAGCGTGTAGGAGGCTTATCGGGGTTTCATCGTATCCCACCACTACCTATATATACTATGTATATATCCCGTGATTTTGGTTCGACTTCCCATTTATAGCCCAAAAATCCCCACAAATAGCTATTGCAAATATCATAAAAATGTTGTACCTTTGCAGTGTTTTGTCGAATGGCCAACAGTTAATGGCTAACAGCCAACAGCCAATAGCCAACGGTCAAAGTTAAATATGGATAACAAACCTTTATATATTACAGTAGTCGGACTCGACGGCAGCGGCAAGAGTGCTGTCATTGAGCGACTTACGTCTCCCGGTAGAGTGTTTGCCGAGTGCTCGTCGCACGAGCAGATGGATCATCTGACCACGCCGACAGATGTCGTGCTCCAAGTTGTGGATGCACTCCGTTTGCGCGAGTGTTTGCAGATGACCCCGTCGTTCATGGAGCACGGGCACCCGATGATCATAGCCATCAATAGGTACGACCTGTTGCTCCAAACAGGTCACAGCCTTGACCTCGCAGCGTTCCGCGAACAGACCGGCGTGCCGACACTGCTCGTATCAACCGTAACCGGCGAGGGTATCAGCGAACTGTCCGGGTTGCTGCAAGCCGACAGCCAATGGCTAAAGGCTGACAACCAACAGCATTTCATCGTCCACGGCTGGGAACAAACCGACGAGGAAGCCTGGCACGCCTACATGGAAGGTTTGCTCATGCAGGTACTCGTTCACCCCGAAACGGATACCGCCACCTGGGAAGAACGTGTCAACCGCATCCTGACTAACAAATGGACAGGATTCCCTATCTTCTTTGCCGTCATGGGCTTCGTTTTCTGGTGTACATTCGCCATCGGCGCACCCATTCAGGATTGGATGCAGGGCGGCGTGGATTGGCTCTACGACTGGATTGTTGGCACTATGCCAGAGGGTTGGCTGCGCAGCCTGTTGGCGGATGGAGTGGTGCAAGGCGTAGGCTCACTCGTCACCGCGTTGCCGAACATTATCATCCTGTTCTTCTGCCTCAGCCTTATTGAGGACATAGGCTACACGGCACGTATCAACTTCCTCATGGATAGGATCATGCACCTCATAGGTTTGCACGGACGGAGTTTCTTCCCGCTGCTGATGGGTTTTGACTGCAACGTGCCTGCCATCATTGCCGCCCGCGATCAGATACCTAACCCTAAGAACCGCGCCGTAACGATGCTCATGGTGCCCTTCATGAGTTGCTCGGCACGTCTGCCGGTATATATATTGCTCATCACCACGTTCTTTCATCGTCACCACGCTTTGATCCTCGCCTCGCTCTATCTGCTCGGAATGTTGCTTAGTTTCGTCATGGCATTCATCCTCAAGAAGACCAAATGGTTCCGCACCTCTGAAGAAGACTGCGTCAACGAGTTGCCGGATTTCCGTTTGCCCTCATTGCGCTCCATCACCGCGCACGTCTGGCATCGAGTCAAGGATTTTCTGCAAAAGATCACTACCGTCGTCCTCTTTGCCTCAATCATTATCTGGGCGTTGGAGTTCTTCCCTGCCGGAGATATCAATGCAATGGAAGATTCATGGTTGGCGGCTATAGGTCATTGGCTCGAACCGCTTATGGCGCCCCTCGGTTTTGACTGGCGAATGTGCGTCTGCCTGATGACCGGCGTACCTGCCAAGGAAGCCATCGCTGCAACCTTCGCCATCCTCTTTGGCTATGAGCTGACAACGATGGCTCTCGCACCGGGTACCGCCTATGCGTTCCTCGTGTTCATCCTGTTGTATTTCCCTTGCGTAGCAACAGTTTCCACGCTCCGCAAGGAGATAGGTTGGCGTTGGGCGGCGTTCTCCGTCATCAACTCCCTGCTCCTCGCGTGGCTCGCCGCATTTGTTTGTAACTTGATATTATAGACCGCTTCGCTGAAAGAATAAAGACAAATATGATACAAAAGATACTAACTATATTACTTATCCTCGCTGCCGCCATCGGCATGTACCTTGTCATCCGCCGTCAGCGGCGTGCAGACTGCACGAAAGGCTGCACGGGTTGCCCCTTGGTGTCCAATTGCAACAAAGCCGTTCTTCTCGTCGCCCTCATCACGCTCTCTCTCCCTACACACGCTCACCTGCAAGGCATCGTCTATGACGACCAGGGCGAGCCCCTTGCCGGAGCGAACATCTGGTGGGCGGAAACAACCGTCGGCACAACAACCAACGCCGACGGATTCTTTGAGATCGAACCGATCCGCCAAACCAAACTCCTCGTCACCTCCTTCCTCGGTTACCGTAACGACACCACGCGCGTCAAAGACCGCAAACCACTTGCTATCGTCCTCATCCCCGACGATCAGCAACTTGACGAAG
>Ga0310690_10011320_pt1 | contig 11015 bp, 11 predicted proteins | sample AusTroGonzalo_MG_2_FD_207661 | JGI IMG/M metagenome (GOLD analysis project Ga0310690, IMG submission 207661) | Bovine rumen microbial communities from tropical cattle in Woodstock, Queensland, Australia - Gonzalo_04 (v2) (version 2) | ecosystem: Host-associated > Mammals > Digestive system >...
GAAGTTAGAAACAAAGCGAATGTGCGCTTATACGCGCTCGTTTATTTCAAGGGTTTCATCGTGGGGAACAAGAGCACGTCGCGGATAGACTTGGAGTCGGTCAGGAACATCACCATTCTGTCTATGCCGATGCCGAGGCCGCCTGTCGGGGGCATACCGTACTCAAGCGCGGTGCAGAAATCCTCGTCGTAGGGTTGCGCCTCTTCGTCGCCTTGGGCTTTTGCCGCCATTTGCGCCTCAAAACGCTTGCGTTGGTCCACGGGGTCGTTCAATTCGCTGAATGCATTGCCGCCCTCGGACGCGAAGATGAAGAACTCAAAGCGCTCGGTGAGGCGGGGATCGGAAGGCTTTCTCTTGGCGAGGGGGCTCACTTCCACGGGGTAGTCCGTGATAAAGACGGGTCCCATGAGCTTTTCTTCCACAAAAGCGTCGAAAATATTGTAGAGCGCATTGCCCCACGAAGTGGTCGGCGCCATATCCAGTCCCATTTTGTTGCCACGCTCAATAAGTTCGGGCAGGGGGTCATTGTCAAAATCCATTCCGGTATATTTCTTCACCGCTTCCACCATCGTGAGTCTCTCCCACGGGGTCTGCAAGTGGAGTTCTTGCCCTTGATAGGTGAGGTCCAAAGAGCCGTTCACTTCCATCGCCGCGGCGGTATAAAGTTCTTCGGTGATGCGCATCATCTCGTGATAATCCACGTACGCCTGATAGAGCTCAATGGTGGTGAATTCGGGGTTGTGCTTGGTGTCCATTCCCTCGTTGCGGAACTGTCTGCCGATCTCGTACACCTTTTCAAAGCCGCCCACGATACAACGCTTCAAATGGAGCTCGGTCGCTATACGCATATACATATCGATATCGAGCGTATTGTGGTGCGTGATGAAGGGACGCGCGTTCGCGCCGCCCGCAAGGGTATTCAGCACAGGCGTTTCCACCTCGATGAAGCCTTTCTTGTCCAAAACTTCACGGATCTTGGAGATGATTTTGCTGCGCTTGATAAAGACCTCTTTCACCTCGGGATTGGCGATAAGGTCCACGTAACGTTGACGATAACGGAGATCGGTGTCTTGCAGACCGTGGAACTTCTCGGGAAGGGGCAAAAGGGACTTGGCAAGCAGCTTGTACTCCTTGGCGTGCACGCTGACCTCGCCCGTTTGCGTGGTGAAAACAAAGCCTTTTACGCCGATGATGTCGCCGATGTCAAGCTGTTTGAATGCCATATATTCGGCTTCGCCGATGTCGTCGCGGCGGACGTAGATTTGAATTTTGCCGTCGCCGTCCAAAAGGTGCGCAAAGCTTGCTTTGCCCATGATGCGGCGGGACACGAGTCTACCCGCGATCACCACTTCTTTTTCAAAGAGGGCTTCTGCATTTGCCTTTATCTCGGACGAGGAATGGGTCTTGTCAAACTTTACCTCGGTGAAGGGGTCCGCGCCCGCTTCCACAAGTCCGTTCAGTTTAGCAAGACGAACCCTCTTGGCTTCCTGTATGTTTTCCACACTGTTGATCTCTTCCATAAATGCTCCTAAATTGCAATTGTCAGTCCGTCTTCTCGGAAAGGAAAAAGTCCCTTGCCTGTCCCTTGGCGGACCAAATGTGGGAATAGGGAAAAGCGCGCCCCAAATAGCGGGGCGCCGTTTTCTTACTTTCTGATGTTGAGGATCTTGTATTGGCAGACGCCCGCGGGGGCTTTCACTTCCACGATCTCATTCTTTCTGTGACCGATGAGCGCGGCGCCGAGAATGGACTCGTTGGAGATCTTGTGGTCGGCGTAGTTCGCTTCCGCGCTGCCGACGATCTTGAACTCCTCTTTCTCGTCGTACTCAAGGTCGTGGATCTTCACGTAGCAACCAACGCTGACGACGGTAGTGTCAATGGCTTCACCATCGATAACTTTTGCAAGCTTCAAGGTCTCTTCCAGTTCGCGGATGTGACCTTCCACAATGCCTTGCTCGTCCTTTGCCGCGTCGTACTCCGCGTTCTCGCTGAGGTCGCCGAATTCACGCGCGAGTTTCACTCTTTCGGCGGCTTCGGGTCTCTTCTTTTTGATATAAAAATCAAGTTCTTCTTCCAGCTTTTTGTAACCTTCTGTGGTCAAAACGATATCTGCCATAATTGCTCCTTTCTCGCCATTAGGCGAGTGCGCGCGAAGGCGCATTGCCCCGTGACGGTCTGTCTTATGCGGGGCGCGCAAGGCTTCCCTTGCCATAATAGGGCTCTCCGCCCTGTGGGCGAATCAAGCCGCAAAGTTATAGTTGTGAGGATATGCAGTAAAAAAGGCGCAAACCGTAGCGGGTGCCGGGCTGCGCCTTTGTCCGATGCTTATTCCTTGTCGGAACCCGGTTCGGGTAAAAGCGCCATCACTCTCGCGCGTTTGATAGCGGCAGCGAGAAGTCTTTGGTGCTTCGCGCACACGCCGGTGGAACGTCTCGGAGCGATCTTGCCGCTCTCGGTGATGAACTTTCTGAGTTTTGCCACGTCTTTGTAGTCGATCTCGTCGATTTTGTCCACGCAGAAAATACAAACCTTTTTCTTTGCGGGCTTCTTCATAGGACGCTTTGCGCCCTTATCTTCCATATTTTTCATAAATTATACTCCTGAATGATAATGCCGTGTAGGCTCTGCTTAGAAGGGAAGGTCGTCCTCCACGACTTCCGAACCGATGCGAGCGCCACTCTGGCCGCCGACCGGTGCGGGGGGGATCATATCGCCTTCGCCGCCTTTGGTGGAGAGGAACTGTACTTCGTCGGCAACGATCTCAGTGATGTAACGCTTGGAGCCGTCGTTCGCGTCGTAAGAACGGGTCTGCACCGCGCCCGCAACAGCCGCCTTGCTGCCTTTTTTCAGGAACTTGCCGCAATTCTCGGCTTGTCCTCTCCAAACGATGACGGGAAGGAAGTCGGTCTCGGTGTTGCCGAATCTTCTCGAAACCGCAAGGGTGAATTTGCAGACGGGAATACCGTTATTGGTATTGGACAGTTCGGGATCTTTGGTAAGGTTGCCGATCAAAAATACTTTATTCATAATTTCCTCCGATTACTTTTTCGTGACCATGAAACGAACTACGTTTTCATCGTTTCTCATCTGACGCTCAAGCTCAGCGGGGAGCGCGGGCGCGGACTCGAAATTCATAAGAACGTAATAGCCTTCGGTCTTGTAGTTGATGGGGTAAGCGAATTTCTTCATGCCCCACTTGTCTACGGTAGATACGGTGCCGCCGTTGTCCGCAATGAGCTGTGAGAACTTGTCCACAGCAGCGTTCTTGGCGTCGTCCGAAGCATCACCGTTCAAGATGTACAAAACTTCGTACTTATTCATTTTGCTACCTCCTTTTGGACTTATATTGACCTTTGCACAAGGCAAAAGTAAGGATACTCGCAACATGCGAGCAAGGTGATTATACTATATATATAAAAGAAAAGTAAAGCATTTTTATACAAAATTCGTTAAGCATATATTTTAGGAAGGAGCCGTCTACGCCCGGTGGGAGCGCAAAACGAGAAAAATTCCGTGCACGACACGGAATTATAAATGCGGAATGAGGAAGGGCGGACTGCGGGCGCGGTCAATTCTGTTTTTGCCCGATCATCTCCAAAAGTTTCCCTTTTATTTCTCGGACGGTGAGCTCCGCAAGGGTGGCGTCGGGGCATTCCGCCATAATGCGCACCACGTTTTCCGTCCCGCTTGCGCGCACGAGCACTCTGCCCGCGCCTAACTCTTGTTTTTTGCGCGCGGCAAAGGATTGCATTTGCTCGGAGTAGGCAATGGATCTATCGGGAACTGGCACATTCAACAAGGCCTGCGGATAGACGGTGAGCTCCGCGGGGCGCTCTGCTTTTTCGCCGTCTCGGATCATTTTCATCAGCATTGCGCCCACAAGCAAGGCGTCTCCCGTCATCAAAAGGTCGCCGAGCACGATGTGACCGCTCTGTTCTCCGCCGAGGTTCAGCCCTTCGCTCCGCATGGCTTCTGTGACGGCGGCATCTCCCACGCTGCACGAAACGGCAGTCACGCCAAGGGCGGAAAGGCTTTTCAGCACGCCGCTGTTTGTCATGATCGTGAGCGCCACTTTATTCCTTTTCAGTCGCCCTTCTTTTTTCATTTTGCGCGCAAAGAGGTATAAGATGGCGTCGCCGTCCAGGACGTCGCCCGACTTCGTCACTGCCACGATGCGGTCTCCGTCTCCGTCGAGGGCAAAGCCCAAGTCCGCGCCGAGACGCATGGTTTCCGCTCGCAACGTTTCGGGGTGGATCGCGCCGCAACCAACGTTGATTTTTGTCCCTTGTCCCAAGGCGTTTAAGGGAGTAACATCCGCGCCGAGCGAGGCAAGCAGATCGCAAAAAACGCCGCCCGCGCCGTTTGCAAAGTCCACCACCGCGCGCACGCCGTCCAGCCGCCCGCAGCTTCGGGCGATGAACTCCTCATAGCGGCGAAGGAGGGTCCCGTCCGAGGTGAGCGTGCGACGGGAAAGGCGGGAAGGCGCGTCCATCGCGGAGAGAAGACGACGGCGTTCTTCTTCTCCGATTTTTCCCGTGCGGTCAAACACTTTGAGCCCGTTGTGCGAGGGCGGATTATGACTTGCCGTGACCATCACTGCGCGATTACAGTCCGAGGCAAGCAGGGTATAGTAGAGGGCGGGGGTAGTCGCTACGCCCAAGTAGGTCGCGCACCCTCCTGCGTCCTCAATGCCGCCCGCAAGCGCGGAGAGTAGCGCGGGCGTTGATGCGCGCGTGTCCCCCGCGATGAGCGCTTTGCCGCCGAGCGCTTTACCGAGTCGATACGCGCTCTCGTCCGTAATCTCTTGTCCGTAAATGCCTCTGATCCCGTCCGTTCCGAATTGCAGTTTTTCCATATTCTTACTATATGTGTCCGCCGCGCATTTTGCCAATGTCAGCCCGCCGCGCGGGAGCATATAATGTAGCAAATTTTTTTGGAGAGAAAGCTATGTGCGGAATCGTCGGATATGTGGGAAAAGAGCGTGCGGCAGAAGTGCTTATCAAGGGACTGCGTTCCCTTGAATACAGGGGATATGACAGCAGTGGGATAGCGGTGTATAACGGTGCGAATCTCGTGGTGGAAAAACGGGCGGGGCGGATCGCAAATCTTGAACGCGCCCTGTCGGAAAAAGCCGTTTTCGGTCGGTGCGGCATCGGGCATACAAGGTGGGCAACGCACGGCGCGGCAACCGATGACAACGCCCACCCTTTCACGTCCGAGTACAATAAATTCGCGGTGGTGCATAACGGCATCATCACCAACTACCTTTCTCTTGCCGAATACCTTTCGGCACGAGGCGTGTCCTTTCGTTCCCAAACGGACAGCGAGGTGATCGCCCACCTTATCGACTGCTTTTACACGGGCGACGCGCTTTCCGCCATCTGCCAAGCGGTGAGTATGCTCAAAGGCAGTTTTGCGCTCGGCGTGATAAGCGTGTTTGAGCCCAACGTGCTGTACGGCGTTAGAAAAGACAGTCCGCTCATCGTGGGGAAGGGCGAAAGAGGAAACTTCATATGTTCGGATATTTCGGGAATTTCCGATTTTTCCGATGTGTTCTGCCCGTTGGAAAACAACGAGATCGTCCGCGTGTCGGACGCGGGGGTGGAATCCTTTGACTTTGAAAAAAACGCGGTTCCTCTTTTCTTTCGCCCGGTGGAGCGGGATGATCCTACCTCCGACCTTGTGCGCTACGGCTCGTATATGCTCTCCGAGATCCACCAAATTAAAGACTCTCTTCGCGCCACCTTCGCCGCTTTTCCGCAAGAGAAAATAAAGCGCGTTTTGCTCGGAAATTTCCGCAAAATCGAGATCGTCGGTTGCGGAAGCGCCTATCATGCCGCGCTTGTGTTTTGTTCGGCGATGCAAGAGATTGCGGGGGTGGAAGTGCGCGCGCATATCGCAAGTGAGTTTCTCACGCAAAGATGGGCGGGGGGAGAGAATACCCTCTTTATTGCGGTGAGCCAAAGCGGGGAGACGGCGGACACACTGCAAGCCGTACGTCGCGCCAAAGAAAGCGGGGCAAAAATTCTTTCCGTCTGCAACGTGCGCGCTTCCTCCCTCGTGCGCCTTTCGGATGAAGCCGTCATTACGCGATGCGGCACGGAGCGCGCCGTCGCCGCCACCAAGTCCTATGTGGCGCAGGTGTTCGTTCTTTTGCAAATTTGCTTGCTTTATGCGGATTTTACAGGAAAAATCAAAAAGTCTGAAAGTGAAAAATTCGCGCTGGAACTTTCGGCTTTGCCTCAAAAGACAGACCTTGTGCTCGCCAAAGAACCCGAAATTGCCGAGCTGTGCCATCACCTGAAAGACGCGGAAGCCGTCTTTTTTCTCGGGCGCGGCGCGGACTATGCCGCCGCAAAAGAGGGCAGTTTGAAGCTGAAAGAGGTCAGTTATCTTTTTTCCGAAGCCTATCCCGCGGGAGAACTGAAACACGGCACGCTTGCGCTGATGGAAAAGGGTGTTGCCGCCGTTCTCATTGCCACCGACCCCCTTCTTGCGGAGAAAAACGCCGCTTCCATAGCCGAAGTGAAGTGCAGGGGCGCGTCTGCTTACGCGCTTGCGTGCGAAAATTCGGCGGCAGTGCTCGACGCGGACAAAGTTATCGCGCTCCCCTTCGTTTCCTCGCCTTTCTCCCCCGTTCTTTCCTCGGTGGCAATGCAACTTATTGCCTATTACGCGGCAAAGTATCGCGGATGCGATATGGATAAGCCGCGCAACCTTGCCAAATCCGTGACGGTGGAGTGAACGTGCCCGCCCAACCCGATTTTCAAAGAAAAATTGAGCTAAAATCTTGGCGCGCGCGCCCGTTTTGTGCTATCCTTTGGGTATGGAAAGGTTGAACGCGGCGCTTTTTGAAACGCTCATCGCTTGGTACGAAGAGAACAAACGCACGCTCCCTTGGCGGGAGAACGCGACCCCTTACCGCGTGTGGGTGTCGGAGATCATGCTCCAACAGACCCGCGTGGAAACGGTAAAAGCGTATTATTTGCGTTGGATGGAGAAGTTTCCCACCGTGGAGGCGCTTGCCGCCGCAGAGGAGGACGCCGTTTTGAAAGCGTGGGAAGGACTTGGTTATTACAGTCGCGCCCGCAATTTGCACAAAGCGGCAAAAATCGTGGTAGAGTCCCTTGGCGGAGAGCTCCCTGCGGATAAAAAGGCGCTTGCTCGCCTGCCCGGGATAGGGGAATACACCGCGGGTGCGATCCTTTCCATTGCGTTTGGCGTGGCGGAACCCGCCGTGGACGGCAACGTGCTCCGCGTAATTTCCCGTCTGACCGCCGACCCTTCCGATATTATGGAAAATAAGGTGCGCGCCGCCTGTGCGGACGCGCTTCGTCCCTTGATGCCCAAGGGAAAAACTTCCTCTTTCACGCAAGCGCTGTTTGAACTCGGCGCGCTCATCTGTCTCCCCGGCGAGGCCTATCGGTGCGACCTTTGCCCCCTCTCCGATCGCTGTCTTGCCCGCGAAAAAGGCGAGCAGAGCGCCTATCCCGTCAAGAGCGAAAAAGCCCAAAAGAAGACGGAAAAACGCACGGTCTTTGTGCTATCTCACGAGGGTAAATATGCCTTGCGCAAGCGCCCTTCCAAGGGACTTTTGGCAAATTTGTACGAGCTTCCGAACGTGGAGGGAGCCCTCTCCGCCTCGGACGTTCTTTCGCGCTTCGGCGACGCGGGCGCAACGCTTGTTCCGCTCCCGCCCGCAACGCACGTTTTTACGCACATCGTGTGGGAGCTCGGTGGTTTTTTGGTGCGTCTTTCCGCACGCCCCGCAGACCCCGACCTCGTTTGGGCTACGCCCGAGGAGATTCGCCGTAACTTCTCGCTCCCTTCCGCTTTTTCCGCCTACAAAAAGTTTTGCAAATAACTTGGACGCTACGCTTTAATGCGGAATGCGAAATTGAGGGCGGCTTGCCGCCCCTATCTGTCATTCCGAGTTATCGAGGAATCTCAACCGATTTTTCGACAGAAGCAGTCGCCCGTCTTGACTGTTTTTGCGTTTTGTGGCATAATAATGTTGGCACACAGTTTAATATTTTTTTCTCGTAGGGAGCACACTTTGGTAAAAGTGCTTCCTTATCTCCCTACGAGAAACTGTGTGCCAACGCAAGGGAAGCATTTTTCGGTGCGTTCCCTTAAGGGGGCGCACTTTTTTTGATTATTACCTTTTGCGGACACGCTCATATAGTAAACCGAATGGAGTTGCAGAATGCAGTATTGTCAACAATTTTGGAATACGCCCAAGGGGACGTCACCTTTTATTTGGGCGGATACGGCGATTTTGACGCCGTTGCCCTTGCCGCGTGCAAAAAGTTCAAAGAGAGGCACCCTGCCGCGCGACTTGTATTTGTAACGCCGTATTTGAACGAATCTTATTTGAAGAAGAGAGAATTCTACTTGCAGAATTATAATGATACGATTTTTCCCCCGATAGAAAGTGTGTCGCCCAAGTATCCATTTTGAAAAGGAACGAATGGATGTTGCAAAATGCCGATTTTGTGATAGCCTACGTCAAGTATGGATGGGGTGGCGCGGCAAAAGCTTTGCAATATGCGGCGCAACATAAAAAACGCTTCGTGAACCTGGGGGCAGGTCGCGAAGCGTAAAGTGGTTTTATACCGTTTTTGTTTTTTTAACTCAAAATGCACTCGCACAGCATCATAGCGGTCATATAGTGCATCTTGCGGATGGGGTGATTCAGCTTGTTTGCCAAAAGCTCGGTCACGTTCACGCCCGCGGCAAGCATCTTTTGCCACACCGCGTACACGTCGCACAAAACCGCGCCTTTCTCCCTTGCGATGTCCCTTGCCGCCTCTGCGTAAAGGTCCAAAACGCCGTCCTTTTGCAGGGCGGAAAGTTTTGCGGCAAGTTTGGTGAAGGTCTTCTCCGTAAGCTGCGGGCTCACTTCGGTGCACATCGCGTTGGGGGTGAGCACGATGCACTCCGCTCCTTGCGCGGTGATTTTGGATAAGATCTCCGCCATCGCATCTTTGTAGCGCGCAAGCCCGTCCAATCCTGCGCAGGCGTCGTTCAAGGCAAAGCCCACGATGACAAGGTCTGGGTGATAGGAGAGCACGTCGCGCTCCAAGCGCTTCAGTCCGCCGACCGCGCTGTCCCCGCTGATGCCCGCATTGATCAAGTTGAATTGCACGCGCGGGTAAAGAAGGTTCAGCATCCCTTTGAGTCGATTTCCGTAGGAGCTTTCCGTGTCAAAGACGGTGTCTATGTTGCCGTCCTTGGTGAGAAGCGCGTCAAAGCACCCCTGCGTGACGCTGTCGCCGAGGAGGGCGATGGTTACGGCGGGATTTTCGGAGAGTTTTTCTTGTTTTTTGCAAATTTTTTCGATGATTTTCATGGCTATATCATACAAATTTTGCGTATCGCTGTCAACAAAGCGCGCCGCGTTTGGCGTGCGATTGCTTATTCGTTATAAAAAACGTTGGTCGTAATGTAATCCACGCCCGTTTGAAGGGCTTTTTGCAGGTCGGCTTCATCATCCACCGTCCATACGTTCACCGTCAGTCCTGCGTCGTGGAATGTCTTGACAAGCTCCTCGGTCAAAAGGGGCTTCCATACGCCTTTGGAGTCTTGCGCGTATTGTTTAACATCAACGGAAATGCGGTCCTTAATACAAGCGTCGAATTTGGGGTCGTCAAGTTCTTGTGAAAGGTATTGCAAGGGGATATTGCGGTCCACGCTCTTCACTTCCAAAAGCGCAAGGTAGCTGAAGGAGATGAAGGTGACCTTTTTGCGGTCGTACTCAGCGTCTATGAGGGAGAGGATGCGTTGCACGTCCTCCGCGCCGAAATATTCTTTCAGCTCGATAACCGCCACCTTCCCGCCCGATTTGCAAGCTCGCAGATAGGTTTCAAATGTGCAAATATAGGCGTCTTTGTCCGTTTTGTTGTTTGCGAGCGGTTTGGAGCGCAAGGTGGCAAGATCATAGGAGGATATTTTCATCCTTGTGCCGTCCGCATATTGCGCGGTATCGTCGTGATTGCATACGAAGTAGCCGTCCTTTGTCTTGCGAATGTCCGTTTCTATGCCGTAAAAGCCCATGTCCGCCGCCGCGCGGAAGGCTTCTTCGGTGTTGTCCACATAGCTGTGGCTGTATCCTCTGTGCGCCACAAATTTGGGTCCCGATTCAGCGGTGCACGCGGGAATTGCGCCCATCATGATCGTTGCGGCAAACGCCGAAAGAATTATGCGAAAAAAACCTTTGCTCTTTTTCATATCCTGTCCCCCTATTTGATAGATACCATATCCCGCGATATAAGTCAATACGTAGGGGGGGATTTTTAAGTGGTGCGCTTGGATGATCGGATAAAGGTTGCGAGGGTAAAAGGCTTTCCTTTTTTCTTTTTTGCATTCATAGATAATGCGCGTTTTGGGGAAGGATGACGGAGACTTCCGATGAAATAATTTCCTATCTGTGCGGATTTTTTGCCTCTGTTTTACAGAAAAGAAAAAAATCAAAGCTTATGGATTGACTTTCATATATTTCATCAAGTATAATTTTGTAGTAACTAAATTGCACGTGCGTGCAATACGGTCAAGATTTCTTTTCGAAAAGGAGCACACACAATGGATAGGGCAAAAACAAGGCTTTCGTTCATAGGTGTTTTAATAGCGGCGCTTCTCGTCGCGTTTGTGGGTATGCTCGCGTCGGTTGCACTCGTGCCCGGCATGAAGGTGACGGCGTATGCCGGTTCGAACGATTCGGTGTATACGCCTTTGAGTGTGACCGGATTTGATGCGGACGTCGTTGCGGACGATTCTTTTTGGTCGAACGGCTGGAGTGCTGTCAATGGCAGATACATAGACGCGACGGAGGAAACGATCGAAGACTACGGCCACGTCTTTGTTTCGAGTTCGTTCGGCGATGGAGAAGCCTTCCCCGCAGGAGAAACGATAACGGTGTCCGGGAAAAGCTATACCCTTCAGTCCTCAACGGCAAATAACGCTTTGCAAGTAGCGAGGGCCAGCGGCTTTTCCTCCAAGACGTTGACGCTGACGAC
>Ga0310690_10011321_pt1 | contig 11015 bp, 9 predicted proteins | sample AusTroGonzalo_MG_2_FD_207661 | JGI IMG/M metagenome (GOLD analysis project Ga0310690, IMG submission 207661) | Bovine rumen microbial communities from tropical cattle in Woodstock, Queensland, Australia - Gonzalo_04 (v2) (version 2) | ecosystem: Host-associated > Mammals > Digestive system >...
TCACATTTCGGGCGCCATGGTCCAGAACAAGGCCCGGGAGTACGTCTACAAAGACGAAAACAAAACGGATGAATCAAGCCGGTATATCCCGATCCTGATCCCCCAGCTCCGCGACGCCCTGGATGCTGTGCCGGAAAAAAGCGGCAAGGTGGTTAAGGAAAGACCCAATTCCGTGTACCGTAGGGCAAATCAGATCTGCCAGCGCCTGGGCCTGCCACAGGTCGGACAACACGGGCTCCGGCACTCTTACGCCTCGCTATGCTTCTTCCTGAACGTGCCGGTGAAGGCGACCTGCGCCACCGGTGGCTGGAAGAATGACAAGATCGTGACGGAAATATACACCCATCTGTCGAAGAAATATATAGACTCGCAGCTCAGCAAGATGATGGCATTCTTTCAAAATGCTAACGGAGTTACTAACGATCAGGAGGAAACCGCATGGTTGAGCGACTCTTGGGATGCTTAACGGGGGTTCGACTCCCCCCGCCTCCACCACAAACGAGAAAACCGCCCAGCCTGATGGTTGAGCGGTTTTCCTTCTCGTTATGCGGTTTTCTGGCCATTCAAGCGTGAAATGATGCTTTCATAAAAGAAATAAAATTTATCTTTCAGAAAGCCGCTTTTCTCCGAAAATGCTAATGGAAAATGCTAATGAATCACGCCAGCCCCACCCGCACAGCTATGTACGCCAGCAGAGCAGTGACCACCCACTGCAGGACGGAGGAGGATATGCTTTCCCACTTCTTTGCGGGTTTCTGCTGGAGGGAGATCAGGGCGGTGTCCAGCTTGTCCAGCTTTTTATCGATTTCGTCCAGGCGATAGTTTATCAGCTTCAGGGTGCTATCCCCATCCGACAAGCGTTTGGTGTTGCTTTCGACCTGGGCTTGGAGGCGGTCGAACTCCTCCCGTGTTACGTCGCTCATTCCTCCACCTCCGGCAAGCCCGTGGCCACGCTGGTGAGGATGGACAGGATGCCCGCCAGGATTGACGCGGATGCGACCACGGCCCAGTTGACGTCCGACAGCACCGCGCAAGTGCCGATGGTGGCGATTGCGGTCTGAGCGATCGTCCGCACGGCCCGGATCGCCGCCGCCTTCAGAAACATCTTCATTTTACTACCTCCTTCAACCTTGCAATCTCAGCCCGGAGTTCGGACAACTCCTTCTCCATCATCTCACAAAACCGATAGAGTTTTGCAGCATCCTCGGCACGGGTGATAAATGCGTTGGGCCTGTAACTGCCATCCGGGTAGCCGTTGGAGATGCCAACGTCCAGTTCCCAGTTGATTGCTTTCTCGGCCCAATGCCCGGTAATATCGTCCACTGGCTTGACCTCCTCTGCTTTGTATTGCGGGCGGCACACGGCCACGATCTGATACGGATAACGCCTTTTCAGCGCAACGCAGCCGCCGTTATCCTGGCTTCCCTCCGCTCCCGGGGACGTGTTGCCCTCAATGGTTGTGACATATCTGGCGTCGTAATGCCAGTAAGGGTCGGTCACCAACCCGCAATGCTCCGGATCTCTTCCTCCTCGGAAATTCATCAGGACGATATCCCCAACCTGTGTATCCGCCACAGGCACGGTCAACCCCTGTTCCTGATACCAGCGGAGGATGGTTCCGCAGGATGCAGTCCGTGCGCCGCCGAAGAAAGCATTGCCCTCACCGGCCTGCCGGAAGCACCACCACAGGAACGCCACGCACCACGGTTGCCCCTGCCAGCCTTCGCCGTATTCTTGCCAGTACTTCGTGCGGTTGCTCCCTGGGGGATACTCGGTATACCCCAGCTCCCCCCTGGCGATCTCCATTACTTTCTGTACGCTCATTTTTCATCACTCCCCGCCGCACACAGTGCGATGACCATGACCGTGATCAATGCCGTCAACGGGACTATCCATAACAGATGCAGAGCAGATATCATACCTCATCATCCTCAAAAACTAAATTCCCTGTCAGACCCGTATCCGATGCGCGTCATGTAGAGTTTGCGGTTGGTCAGATCAAGCGTGACAATATCAAACGCTTGCTCGGTAATCGTCCCGGCAATCCTGGTGGTAGAGTTATTGGGAATCGTGTCGCAAGTGGTAGACACCACTAGTATTCCTCCGGAGGATGTTTCACTAAGATCCTTGTGTACGTGGCCTCCAAGGATGCCGATCACGTTAATGCGCTGACTCGCCTTTGCAGCCTCAAGCATACCGACTATCGTATTAAGTGTTACGCTGATATGCTCATCGGCCCCAAATGTGGCATGAGAGAAGACCATGACATTCCATCCGTCAGGCACCGCGGCAAGCTGAGCGGTAAACCAGGTGTTGGTGGCCTCGGTCACGTTTCCCGCATAATCGCAACCGATGAAAAAATACCTGATTTTTTGGGCTTTGTTGTCCACACAATAATCAGCCCCGTTTGTTGACACAAAGGTTTGCTCCCGGGATTTGCAAAGCAGCGTATAAATCTCGGCAGAGTTAAGTTGCACTGATGAGGTAGTCCCGCCCGCATTGTTGTACTCATGATTCCCGATCACGTGATACAGGTTGTCTTTCAGCGAATTAAACGCTGATGTAAAGTCTACAATGGCAGTCCTGGCAGCGGCCTTTGACGATTCGTGGTCATAGGTGTCACCACCGTCGACAACAAATCTGACGTTTGTCCTACGCAGGATGTAGTTGATCAGTTCCGGGCTGATTCCGGCATTCCGCGCCCAATGGCAGTCTGTCACGAACACAAAGTTGTCACCGATTGCAGATTTCTCGGCAAGCGTCCGGACTGTAGACAACTTACCGGCGATATACGAGTCCTCGTAGTAATACTCCGGGACTTTGGGATAGATTGTTTTGGGCGACACCCGGAAGTTGCGGTTCGCCAGCCAACTGCATCCCCAGTAATTGTTGTATACAACTATCCCCTTAATTGTGGTCTTGTATCCAACCACACTAGACCCGGAGCCATAATTGAAAACGGCATACAGCCTGACTTGCGTTGCAGTAGATGGTATGGTGTAGGACTTGCTGCCAGGAGACGTGAGTATGCTTCCGATGGAATGCAGCCCGGAGGAATCGTAATAGAAAACCTGTAGTCCGGTACTTGCCGAGTAATCTGTAGTAATTGAGTCGAACCTAACGCGCACATTATAATCCAGGTTGATCTCGGAAATGGGCCACCTGGCAATCTCATATCTGGCATACGTAGTTGCAATATCGTTTTCATAGTCGATCAGATTGCCATTATACAGGTATCTATAATCAGCATCCAGTAGATACTCAGCGTGAGCGTCCAGATCGTCCGCTCTTTGGCTCAGATTGTCAATCCCATCCTGCAATCCGGATACCATAGATGAGACATACTGCTTAATCTCAGTCACGACATCAACTGACACAGAACCCGCATCAGACCAAATGTTGTTCTCCCCGCTAAGGGCACGGAAAACATAAGGGTCTAAGTGATAAACGGACGGCGCGCCAGACTGATACAGCACATACACGTCGTTGTTGTCGAGGAAAGACTTGAACTGAGACAACGTAGTGCCATTTTCCATCTTGAAATTGAAATTATAGTACCGATCCGGGGCATTGTACCAGGAGTAATTGGGAGCCGAAGACTGAGAGGTAGTTTTCTGGAAGGTATCACACATAATCCTGTCCGGGTAAGTCTTCATTGCATCAACCGTGCGGCAGAAGTAGGTATACGAAGCCCCGGAAGGAGTCCAGGTCTGCCAAGACCAAGATGATTTTTGGAGAACTTTAGAGCAAGGATAAACCGTAAGGATACCAAGGATCACATCCAACTCAGCATAGTACACCGTCCCAGCAGTATCCTCCCAAGAATATGTCTTGGTAGTAGGGCTGGAAGCGTCAGATCCGCTGCGGTTAAGGCTGCATCCAGTTCGTCCGCTGATTTCCCGGACGTTTCCCGGAGCGGGAGTCCCTGAACCGCTCCGGGCGGGTGTGATATTGATGATCAGAGACGCAATATCGGACGCAGCTGCGGCGGAAAAGTTGGCAGGATTGCCACTGTATCGGGTGGTAATGGCCTGGGCTTTAGTAGCAGTCAAGAGTCTCAAATCGTCCCCCGTGACCTGAGCGTCAGCAGCGATGCCTTTTTGCGTCAGCGTGTTGTCTGTAATGCCATACGCCTTGAGCGCAGCTGAGATTGCCGTCAGGTCAGAGCTGGTCATTGTAGCCTGATCAGCCCTTCGGAAAGACAGGCCAAACAGATAAGCCTTCATCGGGATATAATGCATTCCACTTGTGTAAGCATCATGGCCCAGGAATCCTGCTCCCGTGCTGACACTGCCGCCCTTCGCAAAGTAGGCAACAGATACGGTATATGTCGGATCTGCGATCTCGATAGCGATGCGGTAATGGTAACCGTTCCATAAAGTCGTGCGGCAGTATTTGTTGCTCGACCCTTCCGTGCCATCCGCAAATTTGATGTATTTTCCCAGGGTCAGCCCAGGAGTCCAGTCCAGCTGAGCATAGCTGGCATTGAGAGCATTACCCACGATCTTAGCATCAGCTACACCGCCGGATACGGACAGGGTGGGATCAGTTGCTGCCACTTGGTAAGCACCTCCGGCAATCCACGCTGTTCCATTCCAGTAATACCAATACCCGGGAATATACCCATCCTCGCTGCCGTTGTAGATGTAGACATACCCGTGGTTAGTCATCTGGCTGGCCTGGGTGACTACGGTGGGAGGCTGAACGCCAGCTCCCACGCCAGTATTCTCATAGGCCATAGTGGAGACATTCCAGGTCTCCCAAAATCCACTGTTATTCACTCTCGGCCCATGACCGATAGCGGCCTCGATCTGAGCTGCCGTGTATTGGCTGTGATAAATCGGATTTGCCATATTCTCACCTCAGTAATAGATGATTACTGCCCCTTCTCCACCGGCGCCGCCAGCGGAACCTTTGCCAGCCGCGCCACGCTCGCCAAGAAAGTAGTAGTCATGCCAATTCATACCTTCGAATTTCCCGGCCCCAGCATTTCCGCCAGCACCGCCGCCATTGCCTCCGTCTCCACCGCAACCGTAGTAGGCTTGGCTGGGGGCCGTAGCATCAGCGCCCGCTCCACCTGAGCCTGTTGTGATGGTGATGATCGTCACGCCAGCGTTTTCCTCGGTTGTTTTTATACCGGCTCCACCAGCGGCTCCAACGGCAGCACCGCCGCCGCCGCCGCCAGATGCAAAGGCCCAGTTACCGGATTCCCGGAGACCGGCCCCGCCAGCACCGCCGCTGTACTCTCCAACAGAGCCTCCAGAGAGGCCATCATAGCCGCTGTTCCCCTGGAGGTTGAGGAGATCGGTTTGGCCGCCATCACCGCCAGGTGTGCCTGTTTTTCCGATTGCGGCGAATGTTTTGCCCGTGAAAACATCCATAAATCCGTTATCCACGGCAAGGCCAAGCTCGGACGATATGCTGCCCAGGCTGGAGGAGGATGCCGTGGTAGCCGTCCCGGCAGTTCCAGCACCGCCATTCCTCGCGCCGCCTGAACCGCCAGATCCAAGGGCAATCGTGATAACCTCGCCGGGTGTGACGGTCGCATTGATGACGTAGGATTTTCCCGGACTTCCCGGCGCGCCGCCAGCACCGCCTTTTTTCAGCGGCTGCGGATCATACCAACTGTACTGCGCGGCATAGTAGTCTCCAAGCTCTATTCCACGCCAGGACTGATCACCGGTTTCTCCGTGGGACGGACGCAGCCAGCCGCCAGCTCCAACCTCGCCGTCGTTTCCGCCGTAGCCGCCAGTGCCGCCGCCGATCAGGCCGATGCAGATCGCCGTCACGCCGGCAGGAACGGTCCAGGTCCCGTCCTGCGTGATCAGGACCGCGTGTTCATAATGATTCCCCTGGCCGGTGGGCGTGTATCCGGACAGGATTTTGCACCTGGCCCTCAGAAACGTGGACGCCAGTACGTCCATCTGAGCCAGGAAGCCGGTCGTTACGTCTCCGAAGGCGTCGGTGAAGGATATCGCAGTGCCTGCCTTCTCGCCGGCCAGGATGATATCTGCATTTACTGTCTTCCTGGTTCCGTAATAAGCGACCAGCCGATCCAGGACGCTGAAAGCATTCAGATGATTCACCAACGTGTCCTCACTGGACGAGATCACGTTGGGGATGATCCCTGTAGAATCAGGAATCGCCTGCTGGTAGACCTTTGTCTCATGCCGATAGGGCTTGCCCATGAGCGTCCCCACGCCGCTGACTATCGCATAGTTATCTCCGCTTTCGTGAATCGTCAAGTCGGAAGACTGGATGTCATAGTGCGGCTCAGAAAACGCCACGAACAGATGATCCGCCGCGATCCCGCCGGCATTGCTGAAGATCTGCGTCGCCGCGGTACCATTCCCCTTGTAGAACGAATGTTCGGTAACCTCCACCGCCGTCGCCAGGGCGTTATACGTCACATTGCCGCCCAGGTAAATCCGGTCATCCGGCACCGGCGTGGGCGCATTATTGGACAGGAACGTGAAGACCACATCCCCGGCGTTGTCTTTGATGACAGCGATCCCCAGGGCGAAAAGGAGTTTGTGCAGGTTCGCCCTGGCTGTGTCGATGGGCAGCCAGCCGACCACGATCTGCTCCGCGACGGCGGCGTTGATCGTATAGGAAAACGTGCCGGCGACGATCTCGCTGATCATATCGCCGGCTGTTGCGCTGGCGTATACTCCGCCCATATGACGGATGTTTTCCAAGAAGCCGATCACGGACATGGCGTTGATCTGATACCGCGTCTTGCTGATCCTGGCCACATCGTGAACGTAGAACTTCGCCAGACGGGTATTGCCGTCGTAGAAATTGATCGGCGTACCGTAAGGGATAGCCGTCAGATCTCCCGTCACGACGTCAGCGGTCCCGAAGAAATAAAGATCCTGAGTCAGAACGCCGTCGTAATCGGCGGGGGAAAACAAAAAGCATTCCCCCGTTACGAAGTCCACCACGACGGTAAAGGTGTCCGCAGCCAGCTCGGATCCAACGATATCGACTACCGTCGCTATATCCAGGCTGCCCAGGAGGATGGAGTCACCGTTAAAATCAAGATCTCCAATCGTTATCCTATACTGCGCCATAATTTCGCCCCCTTACGGGGTCCGCTGAGGAGAGAGCGGCGTAAACGTCACCGTCAAATCTCCCCAGCGGCGATACTGGAGAAACGGGTCCAGCATTTTGTCAGATCCGCCTTCGACCTTGCAGAAAAACTCGATCTCAGACTGGCCGTAAGGCAGCACCACATAATGCTCCCGATTAGGCCGACTGATCGCCTCGAAAAAAGCGTCGTAGTCCGCCTGGTTCCGGTGCTGCGCGGGGATGTGCAGACTGTACCCAATCTTCGTCCCGATAGTGTCCAGCGTCTCCAGGCCGGACTGCATGATCCCCGCGTTTTTCCCCTCCAGGAAGCTAATTGAGCGGGACAGAGAAGGATACTCAATGGGCACCTGATATTCGATCCCATCCATGACAATATACAAAAGTCCCATTTTCCCCTCCTTATGCAGATACCAGGCTCGCGCCCCGCATCCGGGTCGCCGTCTGGATCTCCGGCTGCAGCAGCCGGCCCAGCTGGGCCAGGCTCCCGGTGAAATTGATGCTCACAACCGTCTCCCCGCCGCCTCCGGTCGATTGAAGCGCCGCCAGGCTGGACGCATCCAGAGACACGACCTGCTGCCGCTGGGCAGCTGCGCCGGCAAGCATCGCCCCGCCCATCAGGCCCTCCACGTCAAAGGACCTGGCGAGCTGAGATTGCAGTTTCCCGGTACTGTCCTTAATGCCCTGGATAAATAAGTCCATCATATCCGGGGCGAAGGTGTGGAAGTTCGACAACGGCCCTTCCTTCGGCTCAGAGAAACCGATGAGGTCCTTCACCGTCTGAGCCACACCGGACACGGAATCTTTGAGCTTATTCCACTTTTCCGTGATGCCATCTACAAAGTTTTGAATCAGATCTCGGCCCCATTCCTTTGCCTCTTCGACCTTTGCCTGGAACCCTTCCTTAATTTTTTCAACGATCTGTTTTCCGGTCTCGATCATATAGGCAAAAGCGTCGACCAGGCCCTGCATGATCGTCAGCATCAGCTCCAGTGACGCTTCCAGCAACTTGGGAGCAGCTTTGATCAAACCCTCTACCAAATTCGCAATGATCTCCGGCGCCTTTTCGATGAGTTTGGGAAGTGCGGAAATCAGCCCCTCGGCCAGCGCGAAGATCAGGGCGATTGCTGCATCCAGCAGCAGAAGTATATTATCCGGCTCCGTCAGGGCGTCGACCAGCGTCAAGACGGCACTGACGGCCAGGGTGATCAGCTCAGGCAATGTGCTGGTCAGACCGTTGATCAGCGTCAGCAGGAGCTCGATGCCGGTATTGACTACGGTCTCAATGTTCTGAGGATCTAAAAGCCCGCGTACCAGCGTCTCGATCGCCCTAAAAGCCACCGTTACAAGCTCAGGAAGCAAATTCAGCGCGGCAGCCACCAGATCCAGGGTCAGAGACGTCACCGCGTCGACCAAGTTGCTCAGATTGTCCTCAGACGTAAGCGCTTCCGCCAGACTCAAAACCAGAGTGCCGGCAAGGGATATCAATTCGGGGACGAACTTAAGAATAACATCCAGGACCTTGGGGAAAACTTCTCCGACAACATCTCCCAGTTTGGTGATGTCTCCATCAGCATCTAAGATACCGTTAGTAAATTCGCCAAGTAGGTCTGTGCCGGTCCCCGCCAGATCAGTCAAAACCGGCAGGAGAATTGTTCCCAGTGCATTTTTAGCCGCCTGCGCTCCACTATCCAGTCGGCCCAACTGATCACTGAAATTCCCAAAGGCAGAAAGGGTTTCATCACTAAGAACGTAACCTGCCTGATGCGCGTCCTCGGCCAGCTTGGCCATGCCGTCCGCGCCGGCCAGGATCAGCGGATTCAGATCCTGAGCGCTTTTCCCTAGCAGCTCCATGGCCAGCTGATCACGCAGCGTTTCGTCTTCGACGTTGCCCAGGGCTTCAATCAGTTCCCAGTAAACTTCCTCATCGTCCCGCAAGTTCCCGTTTGCGTCCAGGACCGCCACGCCCAGAGATTCGTAGACGGCAGCCAGGTCTTTGTTGCCCTTCTGGACCTTTGTCATGGCGGAAAAGTTTTTCCGCATGGAACCTGTGATCGTTTCTACGCTCACATCCACCAGATCGGCAGCATAGGCCAGCTCCTGGAGCTTTTCCGTAGACATTCCGGTCACGGTGGACATGGTGAGGATGTTGTCAGCGTATTCCGCGCCGCCCACCGCGAAATCGGTCAAAGCTTTGGCCGCGCCGACGATTGCAGCGCCGGCGGCGGCAGCGGCGGCCGCCATGGCCGCCCCCACGCCGACAACGACGTCGCCCAGCTTCGACCAGTCAGCGGCGCTGTCCTTGGCGTCCTGCCCGGCTTCCTTCGTTTCCTTGCCGGCGTTGTCCGCCTCTGTGCCTTCGTCCTTCAGCTCTCCGGTGGTCTTGTCGAGCTGGTTTTCCATCTTATACAGCTCAGTAGTGGCGTTGTTGACTGACTGCTTCCACTTCAAGGTCCGCTCATCGTTTTCGCCGTATTTCTCAGCGGATTCCTGGAGGCCCTTAGTCAGCAGCTCGACCTTCTCGCGCTGTTTGCCAATCTGCTCGGTTAGAACTCGGTTTTTTTCGGTCAGGGCTTCCTCGCTTTTTTCCTGCCCGCGGAAAGCCTCGTCGACGACCTTCATTTCGGACCCAAGTGTCTTGATCTGCTCGTTTATATTTTTGATCTGCCGCCTAAAGTCAGATTCGCCCTCGATGCCGATTTTTGGCCCGATATCAACGGCCATTAAATCACTTCCTTTTCAGGAGGTCCCAAAATGTTTCCTCTTTTTTCTCCCTGGCGATCCCGCTCTTGATCTGATCGATATTGATCAGCGTCAACAGCTCGCCCAGGGGGAGATCAAGAGTTTCGTCATAGGTCAGGCCGATGTGGAGGCCATACCATTCCAGCCACGCCGGGTCGGTCGGACCGGCCCGGCTTATCCGTTTTTTCTTTCGATAGCCTCCGCCTTGACGTCCGGCTCGCTCGACGCCTGCATGGCCTCCATGGCCTTACGCTGGAGATCCATCAGATCATCCAGGCCAAAGCTGTCCAGCAGCTCGTCCTCCGTGGGCGGTGTGGCACACGGTATGCCGTTTTTCTGGGCATACCGATAGCCCCCGTCCAACATTGCCGAAATCAGCCAGACCGTCGTATCCAGCGTCTCGTCTACTTTCGCCCCGGACAGTTTTTTCCGCATTCCGGCGCTGCCGCCGAATTTCTTGGTGATCTGCTTCATCGTCCTAAGGTTGCAGCACATAAGCCGCTTCTCGCCCAGGGCTTCGATTTCGACAACCTTCATTGATTAACCTCCGGTGACGGCCAGATAGGCCTCGATGGCGGCGATGGCGTCCTCCTCGCTGTCCAGCTCCGTGCTGAGACGATACCAGGGATGCCCGGACGCGTCGCTGCGCTGGATTGTCGCTTCCAGCTCCGGCGTCTGCCACTCGATGGTCTCGCCCTGGGTGGCAACGCTCAGATCCGGATTGCGGAACTTGATCTTCTCCAGGATGAACGCCTGCCACTTGTAGGCGCCGTCCACCTTCTTCTTGATGATGCCGCCCAGCGCGAAGTAGGGGGCCGCCTGGCTGTCATTGAACACCATCCACTTCGGCGTCGGGGACGTGGTGGCCACGGTGGCCGCGATAGCTTCCTCCACCAGGCCAAGGGCCGTCTTGAAGGCAGCCGCCCGCAGGTCGTCGGTGGTGACGGTGACGGTCCCGCCGCTGAACTGGCTGTCGGTTTCGGCAGGGCCGTTGTCAGCGTAAAGGATGTTTTCATCCGCGCTGTCCAGGCTCATGTCGATATTGGTGTACTTGCCCAGGACCGTCCGGGCGGAGTAAGTGACCGTGCCGTTGTTATTGACATAGGTCGCGATATAGGGCTTGCTAAGGCCGATTCTAGCCATTTACTTTCCCTCCATGACTTTCGAGATATATTCGTCTGTAC
>Ga0310690_10011323_pt1 | contig 11014 bp, 8 predicted proteins | sample AusTroGonzalo_MG_2_FD_207661 | JGI IMG/M metagenome (GOLD analysis project Ga0310690, IMG submission 207661) | Bovine rumen microbial communities from tropical cattle in Woodstock, Queensland, Australia - Gonzalo_04 (v2) (version 2) | ecosystem: Host-associated > Mammals > Digestive system >...
GAGGAAACTCTCCTCTCCGCCATGACCGAGTGGGAAGAACTGCAGAGCAACATGGAGTAAAACCACAACAATGAAATAGCTCAAAGCAATAACAAAACCGGCAGGAAGAATTCTTCCCGCCGGTTTTTCAGTCTTTATTGACCTTGACTCAGTCTTTCTTATCCTGTGCCAGGTTATGATTGTTGATGTTGCTGATCGTCTGGATGATATGCTCGTGAGCAAGCTTCTCGGCCTTTTCCTTATCCCGAAGGCGAATCGCCTCAAGAATTGCAAGGTGCTCGGCATTTGAATGCGCCGCGCGCTCCGGGTCCGAAAGGGTAATCTTACGGAGGCTGTGCACGTACTGATGATAATCCTTTAAGAGGTGGCTTAAAATCTTGCTGCCGCTTGCCTCATACATCAGCTGGTGGAACTTGGAATCCAGCTCGACAATCTGGTCAAAATGCTTCTTCTTTACATGGAAATCGGAAAGGTAGATAACCTCTTCGATCTCGTCAATCTGCTCCTGTGTGATGTTCTCACAGGCCCATCTTGCGCACAATCCCTCCAGATAGGAACGAATCATGTAAATGTCATGAATGTCTTTATTGGAGATACCGGATACATAAGCGCCCTTGTTCGGAATAATCTTTACAAGTCCCTCAAGTTCCAGCTGACGAAGCGCCTCACGCACCGGAGTACGGCTAACGCCGAGCTCGTCACCGATGGCAATCTCCTTTAATTCCTCTCCGGCTTCGTATTTGCCGGACAGAATGTCCTCACGAAGTCTGGTGAAAACCATGCCCCGAAGAGAATACTTATCTGTGCTTTCCTTGGAAAAAACAGGGTCGTCCATTTCTGCTCCTCTTTCCGTGCCGAATCATCGGTCCACACAGATTGTATACACTAAAACAATGTAAAAGTCAAGCAGAATTCAAAGGCTTATCAGGTGCCTGCTTTTTTCATCCAGATTTCCACATCGCCGACATCGATATACTTATCCTCAAGCATCAGTTTTACCACGTAATGAAGCTTGATATAGATAACGTCATCGTAAAGTACAGTCTCTTTCACCGTGCTCTCCCAGAAGGCCTGATCACTTGTCGACGGAATCACAAGAGCCTCTTTCCGGGTTCTGTTGATGGACGAGAAATTGATCGTCGTTCCCTTAAGCGGATTGGCGAAATCCCCTTCGAAGGTATTCATCGCGGTGATTTTCGTCTTGTCTGCGGAAAGAACAGCCGCATACTTCAGCATTCCGACACCGTCAACTTCACCGTAGCCGATATACAGCGTCTCACCGGCGCCGACTGCGGGAATCTCAAGACCGTCCGCGTCCTTGCTGCCGTTCACTGCATTACCGCTGTAATCGCCGTTCGATCTGAAATAGGCATCCTTAGGAGCCTTTGCGAGCTTCGTTTCCTTCGGAATGGTTACCTTCTCCGTCGGAACCGGATCTTTCTTACTCTGCTGGTTATCGAGATTCTCCGCAAGAATCGATGCGATATCTTCGGTATTCTCGGCGGTTGTCTTTTCGGTTTTCTTTTTGGAACTCTTACTGTCCGAATCATCGTCGAGCTTGTTCTTAAGAATTACGCCGCCGACACAGATGGCAACTACGAAAAGAACACTGAGGGTAATGAGCGCTACAATGCGGACAATCGAAGCGGTCGAACGCTTCTTTTCGGGCGCACTTTCAACATACTGAATATACTGTACCGGGGGATTGTTCCCGACATAGGCATGGCAGTTCGGGCAAAGCTGCATTCCTTCTTCAATCAAACAACCGCAGTTTCTGCAATACTTGTTTTCCATCTTGATTTCCTCCTTAATTCCAAGCGTATTTAAAACCTTTTGAGCACCAGCTTTTTTCTTCGATCTCTCCGTCCTGAATCATTCCGACCACATGCAGCCGGCCGGATACCTCGCCGGGCAGCTGTACAAGCGGCTCGGCCTTTCTTTGTGAGATGTTTTCATTCAGAAGAATCCGGGGTTCGATTTCCTTCTTCAGGATTTCCTGCTCTCCGATTATGGCAATCTCGGTGACGTATTCCTCGCCGCGATATGTCTTCGGGCTGTCGCCCTCCATGATTACCATACCGTTTAAGAGCCTTGCCGGAACGGCTTTTCCGACCAGATACCCTTTCTGAAACTCATAGGGGCCCGGCAGTTCATTCAGCTTTTCAATACTGAAACGGATTAAAAGAACGCCTTCCATATTCTGTCCTCCTTGCATCTGACCGGATTTGCTTTTCTTTACACCCCCAATATATAACAACAGACAAACCCTTCGGTCTGCCCATTGCATACATTTTCAAATTTTTTCGAAAAATGCTACTGATACGCAGAAATGCTCTGCGGAATCCGCTCACTGTCGGAGCCGTCGATACGCATGCGGTACAACGCTTCGCTTCCGCTTATACGATATATGATCCAGCGCCCCGCAATATTAAAGTCCGTCACATGGGCCGTGCTTACGGTATATCTAGTCTTCCCGTCCGGGCTCATCCACTCGAGGCACCCGTTCTCGGCGGAGATATAAAAGATTCCCTTCTCCGAAGCGATGAATCGGCGGATCGGCTGCTCGGTAAGCATCTCCGCATCGCCGCCTTCGCGGTTCATGCAGACGAGGTATTGCATTTCCCCCTGCCCGGGTTCGTTCCCGGTTGTCAGGCAGTACAGCTTGTCTTTGCACAGGACAACGTCCTTACAGGAACTGCTCAGCAGCCTGTAGGCGTTTCCGCCGTCAAGGTCGCAGCCGTATAGATTCCCGCCCTTCTCCGAATCCGCGAAAATTAAACGACCGTCCGCCACATTCAGGTAGGGATGCCTCTGCTTTGCGTTTAACTGCTTTGTTTCAAGCAAATCCGTGTCAATGCTGTACAGGTAGCCCGAGTTCTTCTCGTCATCCAGATAAAGCTTTCCGGAGAAAATACTGAACTGCCCGTAGAGGGAATCACTGACGGTTTCCTCCTTACGGCTTTCCGTGTTCAGTCTGACGACGGCGTTTTCGGTGAGGTAATAAAGATACCCGTTCCAATAATGCAGTTCGGAAATCTTTTCGTGCTTCACAAGCTGCGATGTTTCCTTTGTGTACGGGTCCATTCGGAATATACGGTTGTCGCAGATATAATAGAGGCTGTCCTCTCCCGTGGCCGCATAAGAGCCGCCTTCCGAGTACCGGTTCCCCGCGAAATTCCCATAACCGGCAGGGACGTCAGTCTGCTCGATGCCGACTCCCGGAGCATCGTCTGTGCCCTTCTCATAGCCTTCCCGGTAACCCTCGCGGTAGCCTTCTTTCTGCCCCTTCTCCTCGCCGGTCTTCCGTCCTTCCCGATACTGGTGAACGGAGAAAAGAACCGCAATTCCGATTACGGCCGCGTACACCGCACGACGGATCCGCTTTCTCGGAAAACGAAGCTCACGGTTCAGGAACTCCTGAACCTCGAGAAGGCTTTGGAAACGCCGCCTCGAATCGAGCGCCGTGCATCGGTGGATGGCTTCCTTCGTTACCTCATTCTCCGTAGCGATATCCAGCTCGGATTTCTGCGTCTTACCGGTAAGAAGGTACAGGTAAAGCATTCCGAGGCCGTAAATCCATACGTTCTCGTCCGTAACCTTCGCCTTCCCGTATTCCGGCGGCAGAAACGGCTCCAGTTCCTTCCGGCCTTCCTTCTCTTCTGCGTCAAATGTAACGGCTCCCTTCCCGGATACCCTCACATTCTGCGGGCAGAGTACCGGAAGGGAAAAACCTTCCTTAGCCGACTCCTTAAGGAGCTGTCTGCAGACCGCCCGGACCACCTTCATGGCCTTCTTTTCCTTCAAAGGAGCGCCCGAGGAAATCCATTCCGCAATTGTTCGGTTGTCTTTGACCTGACCGTCTTTTGTTCGCATGTTTATCCCTCGTGCGTTACTTTGTGGTCATCCGCGCCGTCATAGCGGACGCTCCACAGATTTCCTCCGTCATCCAGATTATGGTAGAAAATCCACTCTCCGGCGATATTGAAATCCTTTGTCCGGTTCTTCGTTACCCTGGTACACATATTTCCTTTCGGGTTGCTTAACCAGAGCATTCCGTCATAACCGTCCACAAGGACGATTCCGCGGCTCGTGAAACCGGTCTGTAAAGGATTGTAAGCCTTCACATTTTCCGCGGTTTTATCCGAAACGGATCGGCTCGCATACTCCGAAACAAAGTCGGGGTCGGCCTTCTCCGTCTTCCACTCTTCCACATCAAGCACATAGAGCGTTCCCGCGGTCTTCACATAGTAGCTGTCATCAAGAACGATCATCTGGGTGTCGGCTCCGCCGCTGAACACGATGTGTTCGGTATCCTCGTAAAGACTGTACTGCCAGATGCTGCCGCCTGCGGTGTAATACAGCCAGCCCTTGTAGGCCGATATGCCGCTTGCGTTCTTGCCGGATATGAGAACCTCCGCGTTGCTTCCGTCGGGCGACATACGGTATATATTCCCGTCATGGATGTAGTAAATCCGGTTCTCATAGGATAATGCATAGGCGCCTCCGTCAACCAGCACATTCCCGGGAAGATTGCCGTCCTCCGGATGGGTAATGCGCTCGCCGAGCGTAAACACCGGAACTCCCTGATATCCGCTCACGTAACCGCTGTCATAACCGGTCCTGTGGCCGTTCTTCTCGCCTTCCACCTCGCCGAGGATCCGTCCGGTAATGTTGGAGCCTGCTACGGCAACCGCGCAGGCCGCAGCAAGAAGTGCCGCCTTCAGAATGCGCTGTCCCTTCCGGATTGTCTTGCTCCGTACGTAGTTTTCAATCTCTTCCACCCGCTGGATGCGGTTCTCCGGGTCAAATGCGACACATTTCTGTATCAGATTCCGAAGCTTCGGACTGTTGATCTCCGACTCGTAATTCGGCTTCGAGACCTGTCCGGTTGCCAAGTAAAGCATTACCATGCCTAGGGCATAGATATCCGTCAGCGGCGAGGACTGGTCAAACCCGTACTGCTCCGGAGGCGCGTAATCAAGCGTCAGAATGATGGACGTATCCTGTCTGTGTCCGATCTTATGCTCACGCGCGATTCCGAAATCGATCAGGTTAATGCTTCCGTCCGCACCGAGAACAATGTTCTGCGGCTTGATATCCCGGTGAATAACCGGCGGCGTCTGATGATGCAGATACTTAAGGATTCCGCACAGATCCGTAACGATTGAGAAGATATCGTCCTCGGAAAGCGTTCCCTTGGTGCGGACGATCTCGTCAAGCGTCCGGCCTTCCATATATTCCCGGACAAGGTAATGTCCGTCATCCTTTTCAAACGAGGCATATACCTTCGGGATTCCCGGATAATCTAACTGCGTAAGGAGTCTCGCCTCCGTCAGCGCGTCTTCCGCATCGTAGCCCCTGGTAATCCGAAGAATTGCCGGAATTCCGTCCGAAAGGCGCTTCAGGAAATACGTCTCCTTCTTGCCGGTTTCGTCCTTCTTAAGGCATCCCGTAACCTCATAACGGGAGGTGATTTCCGCAGGAAGAGAAGCCTTCGCGACATCTGCCGCAAGGTCTTCGCCGTATCCTTTGAGGAACGACTCGATATCGTTCTCAAGTGAATTTTCCGCGGAAGCCGCAACCACTTCCGGCAAGGAAGTACTCATGCTCCACCCCCTGCTCTTTTCCTTCTTCGAAGTGTTCTTCTTCGAAACGTTCTTCTTTGCTTTCTTCTCCCCGCTTCCGAACGCATAAAGAGGCGGCGTAAACAGCACGGGTGTCAGCACCATGCTGAAGAAGATAAAACAATAGGCGATCCGCGACGCCGGCCGGATTCCGTGCCTCGTAAGAACATACACGGTACGGTCCGCGCACAGAAGTGCTACCGGTATGAAAATCCACGTCCCGCGGATATAACCGAATATCAGCCTTAGCCCCGCAATCAGACCGCGTTCGTTCTCGCCGACCCGGGTTGACGGAAAGGCTTTCTTCTTCCGTTTAAACTTGTTCACAACCCAACCAACAGCGCCGAGGAATACGGACAGCGAATGGCTGATGAACGAAGCTGCCATCTCTAACGTGATCAGTATGTTCGACCTGTGCTCCTTCGGAATCTTCCGTCCCATAATAAGCGAACGGATTACCGGCGGAAGGATAAAGATAGCGTCACATAACAGGAAACCTGCCCACAACAGGTGAATATTACCGAAATAACACTCGATGAAAACCGTCGGAAGGAGCATGATCTGGTTTACCATCGATAAGAAATACAAAAACATGAAAAAGCGGTCGCAGGACCGCACATGTCCGTGAAGCGTTCCGTCGAAAACCATCTCCATCAGACCGTAGGCGTAACGCCGCTGCTTACCGGTTTCTTCCTCGAAATTCGTGCTCGTGTATTCCGTAAACTCCAGGCCGGGAATCTTGGCGTACTTGCCGTGATAACCCATTCCGTACAGCCGGATTGCAAGGTCATAGTCCTCCGACACCTTGTTTTCGGACCAGCGTCCGCATTTTTCAAGGATGCTCTTCCGAAGAAACACGTTATGCCCGACAAGCGGTACGAAGAACCCCTGCAAAGCTTTACACGGCCATATGTAATGGAACAGGTCGTTCGTCAGATGTCCGCTTACCCGGGAATAATAGTTTTCCCTGAGATTGACCGCATCGGTTGCGCACTGCACGTAGGCAAGCTTTCCGTCGGTTGCGAACTCCGGAACAATTGCCTCGATAATGCCCTCCCGCACGCCGGAATCCTTATCCAGAAGAAGAATAATCTCGTGTGTCCGGTAATCTCCTTCCGCGTATCCCTGCGCGGTAAGTGCGTCCTCTGCTTCCTTCCCGCCCAGTTCCGCATCCTTCGTAAGATTGTCGCCGAAACGGAGGGTATAGTTCAGATTTGACGCCTTTTTAAAAAGGCCCGCTCTTCCTTTGGCTGGTCTTGCGACAAATCCCACACCCTTCTTTCGATAGAAACGGATGCGTTCCGCTGCCTTCTTCTCTTTCGGGGAAAGGTTCTCCGGATTCTTCTCATAAGATTGCATAAGCCGTTCAACGGCCTCCCGGCTGCAGCTTCCGCCGAGAAGCGGCGCCAGGCCGTCTTCCGAAATCAGGACGTTAGCCTCAGCAGCGCCGTAGCTTTGGTAGCTGCGAATCGCCCGAAGTCCCCGCTCAACGGTTTCGAATATTACCGCGTTTTCTTCCAGATAAACCGGAATACTCACCGTAACGGGAAGCAGGTCCGATGCCTTCACTTCTCTTCGCGGCGCATTCATAAAATGCTTCCGGTTAACAAGCACTTCGCCGGTCAGAACACGCCTGACCGCGGGCCGCACCGACCAGAATATATCCACCACATAGGAGAAGGGATATATGAAGAAGAAAAAGGAAAGGATAAACCGCCACAGCTGGTGCATCTGCACGCCGTATATCACGAAGATCGTGACATGAATTGCCGCGTTTATGAGCAAGGCAATCGCATGCGGACGCACGCCGCAAACCATATTTCCAAGAGCAATCGGTATCGATTTTTCAGATCTCTTCTTTTTGCCCATAATCTATATTATTGTTCCAGAGGATTCACCTTAACCTGGGCAAGCGCGTACCAGCCGGTCGCCCCGATACTTAATGTATTGTCATATTCCCACAGCTCTTCCGTACCGCTCAGCACGAAACCGGTGGATACACCGTCCCGGTCCGCGGCCGGAATGCCGCCGCTCTTATATTCCTGCGTCTTCAGGTAGCCCATTGTCGCATTGTATTCGTCATTCTGACTCTGTTTCAGGTAACAGAGTGCCATCTGCGCAGTACCTTCGTTCCAGATGCCGTCAAGATCTCCTGCACTGAAATCAAATCCGACACCGACTGCCATATTCTTCTTAATAAACTCCAAAGACTTTCCGGGGTTTTCGATGCGTCCGCTTAAAGCAAGCACCGAAAGCGCCGTCGCGTCAATCGGAATCACGCCGGTGTTAACGGTTTCCCCGTCAGGCTCGGTTCCGGTATAGAAGCAGCAGTTCTCCGCGTCATACATGGAGATAACGAACTGATAAGCGGACTCCGCAGCAAGACGGTATTCGGCTGCCGTCTTCGGTTCCTTTTCCTCAAGAATGCCCGCCAATACGGAGAATGCCGCATAGCATGCAATATTATGTTCGGTGGACTTATAAGTCACCTTCTGCTGGTCCTTGTCCCATCCTTCATAGCCGGCCGTAAAGCCGCCGGTCGCAGAGGAAAGCCCCAGCAGGAAGGTTGCTGCGTTCTTCGCTGCGTTCAGGTATACGCTTTCCTTCTGTTCGGGAACGACTCTTGAAGCCCTGCACAGCGCAAGAATCGTCCATGCCATGTTACCTGTGGATGTGGAAACCGAATAATAATCCTCGTACCATTTACCGTTCTGCCAGAAGCCCGGAAGCGGCACGCTCCCGCTGGCAACCGAGTAACCCGAATCCACTGCCGGGTCGCCGACCAGATACACGTTACGGAGGCGTCCGTCGTGGAACGTCCGGTCATGCTCCTGGGCGAAAACGATCGCGTCCGCAAGCTTCTCCGCATGCCAGACCGCTCCGACCTCGCAAAGGGCGTAAAGAGCAATTGCGTTATCGTACAGATAAGCCTGGTCGGATTTATCGTCGCTGCCGATGAAACCCTTGGATTTCTCCACGAGCGAGGCAAGAAAACCTGCCGCGGAGAATTTTTCGGATATCTCCTTTGCGGACGGTTCGATTCCGTTCTTCGATTTGCAACCGGAAAGCACGAACATAACCGTAATCAGCACAATGCTCAGCCCGCGGCGCATCTTTTTCCTGTGTTTATCCATACGATAACCCGCTTTCTTTTCTTTGTGACCGGTTCCGGGAACCGTCTTTAATACATCTGATTCGTCTGTACGCTGTCGGCGACAAAGATAACATTTGACGGAACAACAAGCGAATAATCGGTCTTGGTGTTCTCGAGAGTGAATACGATCTCGCTGTTGTCATTAACGTCGAAAACGACAACAAGATCCAATGACTCGAAATTCAGAATGCTTCTTCTGCGGGACGTGAATCCTTCGTAACAATAGGCTTTCGCATTCTTTTTAAGGGATACGCCGTTCACGGCAGGCATGAAATTCAGAATGTTCTGGGATTTATCATAACAAACCTTAACCGGAACAGAATTTTCCAGCTGTTTACTGTCCTTAAGAACCTCGTCTTCCTGCTGATGCAGCTTTTTAAGGCGCGCCTTTTGCTTGCTTAACTTGTTCGACTTGCTCTTAATTCCGACAAAATCAATAATCAGGAAGACAAAACCGGCAACCACAAGGGCGGTGCTGCTCTGTGTTCCGCGAAGCACGAACTGTCCGCTTAATCCTCCGAGGATCAGGCCGATGCTAAGTAGAACCCCGAAGATATCGGAGCCGTAACCTGCCTTCAAAACCGCAATAAACCCGGATTTAGCCTTCACTCTGGTCGGTCCCTGCACCGGAGCAACGGCATTCGTGTTCATCACTTCATTGTTCATCATGTTCTCATTTTCCATCTTAACGTCCTCCCTAGGTTATATTGCTACAGATCAGCCGTGTATGCCTCTGCATTTCTCCGGCTCTGCCATAGTTTTACCATGAAACGAAACCTGTTCGGTTTGCTATTTGCATACATTTTCGGTTTTTTTATAAATTTCGGGGTATTACATTTCCGAACCGTCGTCAAGAGGCTCCAGATCCAGCTCGCTCATAAAATCATAGGTCTTCGGAATGTCATACTGATGATTGATCGCGAAAATGATTGCGGCATCCCGCTTGATCAAAGAATGCAGTCCGCCGCAATGGGTCACCGCAAGCATTCTCTGGGTTGTCTTCAGATCAAGACCCATCGCAATTGCAATCAGGATATAATAATCCCTTTTGCCTTTTCTGCGGCCTTCCATCAGCTGATATCCGTATGTGCGTGATATGTTGGATTTCTGAATGATTTCGCTCTTCTTCTGTCCCGTCTCGTAAAGAAGCTCATCGAAAAAGGCGCGGATATCATCATCCAGAAAGCCTTCTTCCATCTCCGGAAACGTGTCGCCTTTCAGTTTTTCGTTCATTACCTGGGTATCCAGAGGGTTTTTGCTGTTCATGTTTTCGCCTTTCCGGAATAAATATTCATTTTATCTATAATACAATGAATCAGAGACGTTTGCAAGAAAAAGCGCATATGAAAAAGGTCCCTGCGCCAAATGACACAGGGACCGACAGAAACATCAAATTTTTAAACTAGTTGGTTGCCACAACCTTGATCCAGAGCTCGGCGAGCTTCTTTCTGAGATATTCGTTGTCGTGGAAGATCTCATCCTTCTCGTAGGTTCTCGGAAGGTATGCTTCGTTCTCGTAATAATCTCCGTCCGGAGCAATCATTTCCGCAAGCACCTGCTTGTTCGGAGAGGTGTAGCCTACGGTCAGGGTGCCGTCAAGGCACTGGTCGTAGTTCAGCATGAAGTTGATGAACTTGTTGGCAAGCTCGGGATTCTCGGCATTCTTCGGAATAACCATGGAATCGTACCATACGTTCGTTCCGGACATAGGGGTATAATATCCCATGTTCGGGTTCTCGCCGAGAATGTCAACGGCGTCGCCGGAATAAACGATCGCAAGGTCCTTACGGTTGGCCTTCATGTTGTCGATAACCTCATCCGTAACATAGATCGGATGGGTTGCCTTGTTCATCTCGATGAGCCAGTTGTAAGCTTCCTCAATCTCCTGCTCGTTCTCGGTGTTGCAGGAATAGCCGAGGGACTTAAGAGCGATCATGAAGCCGTCACGGGCGCTGTCGTACATATATACGCGGTCCTTGTACTTCGGATCCTTGAAGATGGCAAAGCCCTCTGCCTCAAGGTCCGCATAATCCACGTTGTTCTTGTTGTACACAATGCCTACCGTGCCCCAGAAGTAGGGAACGGAATACTCGTTGTTCGGGTCAAAGGAAAGGTTCTTCACCTGGTCCGCAAGGTTCGCAAGGTTCGGAAGGGCGCTCTGATCAAGCTTCTGCAGATACTCTTCCTTCAGGAGACGCTCAATCGTGTAGTCAGACGGGATTAATACGTCGTATTT
>Ga0310690_10011324_pt1 | contig 11014 bp, 7 predicted proteins | sample AusTroGonzalo_MG_2_FD_207661 | JGI IMG/M metagenome (GOLD analysis project Ga0310690, IMG submission 207661) | Bovine rumen microbial communities from tropical cattle in Woodstock, Queensland, Australia - Gonzalo_04 (v2) (version 2) | ecosystem: Host-associated > Mammals > Digestive system >...
AGAATCACCATGGAACAGAACTACAAGCTCACGCTGTGCTATGACGGCACACGGTTTTTCGGCTGGGAGCGTCAGCCGGGGCGCGATACGATCCAGGGCAAGCTGGAGAGCGTGCTCTCGGAGCTGTCCGGCAAGGCGGTGGAGGTGATCGGCGCCGGACGCACCGACGCAGGCGTTCACGCCCGCGCCATGGTCGCCTCCTGCGTATTGGATACGGGAAAGACGCCGGAGGAGATCCGGGACTATCTCAACCGCTATCTGCCGCCCGCCATCGCCGTGCGGGAGGTCAAGCTCTGCGCACCCCAGTTCCACGCCCGATATAAGGCGCGGGGCAAAACGTATCGCTATGTGTATTTTGACGGCGCGGTGCGCCCCGTGTTCGAGCGGCACTACGTTACGCTCTCGCCGGTGCGTCTTGACGAACAGCAGATGCGCCGCGCCGCCGCGTATCTGGTGGGAGAACACGATTTTGCCGCTTTCTGCGGCAATCCGCGCATGAAAAAATCCACCGTTCGCACGGTGGACAGTTTCACAGTGGAGCGCCGCCGCGATCGGGTGATCCTCACCGTCCACGGCAACGGCTTTTTGCAGAACATGGTGCGGATCATGGCGGGGACGCTGTATGAAGTGGGGCGCGGTTTCTGGACGCCGGAGCAGGTGGCGCAGATCCTTTCCTCCGGCGATCGGCGGCAGGCGGGCCCCACCGCGCCGCCGGAGGGCCTTTGCCTGATGAAGGTGGATTACGAATAGCGCGCTATCCTAGCAGCGTGCCCAGTGCCGCCAGGCTCATCAGCACGTATACGGCGCCCAGGATTACCAGAATGACCGTCAGCACGGCGTGGAAACCGCCGCGCAGTTTCCGCAGAAAATAGTTGACGTACGCCATGTAACAGCACAGCGCGCCGATGAGCAGAGAGGCGACGTTGGCGGAAACGGCGTTGCCCTTCAGAGCGGTATAATTTAAGACCAGCAGCACCGCCAGCGCGCCCATGAGAACAAGCAGCGCGATCTTGGCGCCTCGGGGGATGGGAGGTTGCTTACTGCGGCTGTCCGCATTTTGGCGGTCAGCCGCTTTTTTTGCCTGGGCGTTGAAGCCGCCGTAGTTGGAATTCTTCTTTTTGTGGTGGATGTTCTTGTTGGGATTGCCTTTCGCCTTGCGGATTGCCTCCTGCTGTGCCTGCAGATCGCCGGGGCGGTAGATACTGTTCTTTGCCATGTCAATCCTCCTGCTCATTGAGATAGGCGGCGAGAAGGGAAAACGCCGCCTGTGCCGCGCTTTCGCGTATGGCGGCGCGGTCGCCGGAAAAAAGATGCCGGACGGTTCGGGTACCGTCAGGCGCGGAAAGCGCCAGATACACAAGCCCCACCGGATTACCCCGATCGTCGCTGTCCGGTCCTGCCACGCCGGTGACAGACACCGCCAGATCACTGCCGGTCAAACGGCGCACGCCGTCCGCCATTGCCGCCGCTACGGGCGCGGATACCGCGCCGTGGCGTGCCAACAGCTCCCGCGGAACGCCGAGCACCGCCGCCTTCACCCCGTCGGTATAGGACACCACGCCGCCGCGAAACACGGCGGAGGCACCGGGCAGATCGGTGATACGCTTGGCGATCAGTCCGCCGGTACAGCTCTCGGCGGCGGAAAAAGTCATTCCGCGCGCTTTCAGCAGGGAAAGCGTCTGTTGTTGTCCGGAAAGTGTCACAGCTCCGTCGCTCCTTTCCTCAAGGCCGCACCTTGACCAGTTCACGCCCCGCCAGCGCCCGGGCGCACAGACCGTCGATATCCAGCACCTGCTCCAGCTCCCGTATCTCCTCCACCCGGGGATGGGTCTTGGGATGCCGGGGCGTAAAGACGGTACAGCAGTCCTCGTACGGCAGAATAGAGGTGTCAAACGTGCCGATCTTTCGGGCAAGGCGGACGATCTCCTCCTTGTCCATGCCGATCAGCGGACGCAAAACCGGCAGGCTCGTCACGTCCTCGCTGACCCGCAGGGCGTCCATCGTCTGGCTGGCGACCTGCCCCAGACACTCGCCGGTGATGAGGGCGCGGCAGTGCATTTCCCGCGCCAGCAGATCGGCAAGGCGCATCATGAACCGGCGCATAATAAGCGTGAAGCAGTCCTCCGGACAGTGGCGGCGGATCTCCTCCTGTATCTCGGTAAAGGGGATGATGTGTACGGTCAGCCGCCCCGTCCACGGCGTCAATTCCCTGGCAAGCTGCAAGACCTTCTCCTTTGCCGCCTGGGAGGTGTACGGCGGCGAGGCGAAGTGGATCATCTCCAACTGCACGCCCCGTTTTGCCATCATCCAGGAGGAGACCGGCGAATCGATGCCGCCGGAGAGGAGGCTCACAGCCACGCCGCCCATCCCCACCGGCAATCCGCCGGCGGCGCTTTCGGCGCTGGTGTGGACGTACGCCGCGTCCTCCCGTATCTCCAGATGTACCGTCAGATCCGGATGGTGTACGTCGACCGCCACATGAGGGAAGGCGTCGTGGAGATGTCCGCCGACCCACTGACTCAACTGGATGGAACTCATGGGGAACGACTTGTCCGCCCGACGGGTCTCCACCTTAAAGGACTTCGCCTGCGCCATCGCCTCGCCCAGATACGCGCAGGCGGTCTCCAAAATGGCCTCCTTTGTTTTCTCACACGGCATGGCGCGCGCCACGGCGATCACGCCGAACACCTGCCGGCACGCTCCGTACGCGCCGGACACGTCACAGCCGTCCTCCGCGGGCTCCACGTAGATGGTGCTTTGCCGGGAGTAGATGCGAAAACGCCCGAACCGCGCCGTGCGGCGGCGGATATTGCTCATCAGTCGCGTCTCAAAGCTGTGGCGGTTCAAGCCCTTGAGGACCACCTCGCCGAGTTTACATAAAATGATCTCGCCCATGGGAGAACGCTCCTTACTTCAAAATGTTGTTGCTCCGGTATTGGATCGCCTCCGCCAGATGGGAGGGAGCGATCTGCTCACTGCCGTCCAGATCCGCGATGGTGCGCGCCATGCGGAGGATCCGGTCATGGCTCCTGCCGGTCAGACCCAAGCGGTCAAAGGCGTTTTTCATCAGCGCTTCACCGGCGCTGTCCAGCGCGCAGTACTGCCCGATCATAGACGGCGGCATATAGGCGTTACAGGTGATGCCGGTGCCGGCGAACCGCTCCGTCTGCCTTGAGCGCGCCGCGTCTACCCGACGGCGCACCGCGGCGGAATCCTCTTGAGGCGTGCGGCGGCGCATGGCGTCGTATTCCACGCTGGGGACTTCGATGTGCATATCGATCCGGTCCAGCAGGGGACCGGAGATCCTTCTTAAATAGCTTTCCACCTGCGGGGCGGAGCAGGTACACCGACCCGAGGGGTGCCCGTACCAGCCGCAACGGCAGGGATTCATGGCGCATACCAGCATAAAGCGGCTGGGCAGTGTCAGCGAGCCGGAAACGCGGGTAATGGTCACCACGCCGTCTTCCAGCGGCGCGCGGAGCGTTTCCAGCGCCGCTTTGTCAAACTCCGGCAGTTCGTCTAAAAACAGCACGCCGTTGTGGGCGAGGGAGATCTCACCGGGGCGCGGGATGGTGCCGCCGCCGGAGAGAGATACCGGCGAGGCGGTATGGTGAGGCGCGCGGAACGGACGGTGTGTGACCAGCGGTGCGGCGGCGTCGGTCAGACCCGCCACGGAATAGATCTCGGTGGTCTGCATGGATTCTTCATACCGCATCGGGGGCAGGATGGAGGGCAGACGCCGCGCCAGCATGGATTTGCCGGAGCCGGGCGAGCCGATCAACAGCACGTTGTGCCCGCCTGCGGCGGCGACCTCCAGCGCCCGTTTGACGTTTTCCTGCCCCATCACGTCCGCCATATCCGGCAGAGGACGCTGATCGGCGACAGGGTGCCATACCGGCGCGGGAGCGATAGGCGCCTCGCCCCGAAGGTGCGCCACCAGTTCGTTCACATCCCGAACGCCGTAGACCTGTATGCCGTCCGCCAGTGTGGCTTCGGCGGCGTTTTCCGCCGGAACGTACAGCGAACGGATGCCGCATCTGGCGGCGTGGAGCGCCATGGGCAGGATGCCGGTGACGCCGCGCACAGCGCCGCTTAAGCTCAATTCACCCACAAAGGCGGCGTCCGGCGGCAGTGCTTTCAGCTCATCCGCGGCGCACAGAAGACCCAGAAAGATGGGCAGATCGTACAGCGTGCCCTCTTTCCGCACCCGCGCCGGCGCCAGATTCACCGTGATACGGCTGACGGGGAACTTGGCGCCGCAGTTTTTTACCGCCGAGCGCACCCGTTCTCTGGACTCGCGCACCGCCGCGTCCGGCAGACCCACCACCTCAAACGAGGGCAAACCGCCGGAGAGACTGCACTCCACGCTTACCTCATAGCCGCTGATACCGCTCAAGCCGAGAGAACGCACCGATACCACCAACGTCCGCCGCCTCCTTTTTGCAGAACTGTATTTTGTATCATATCACACATTTTGACGTTTGGGAATGGTTTTGCGAAAAAAGCGCCGGGCGCGGCAGGGAAAATATTCCGGAAAAAAGAGAGAAAATCCGCAAAATCAGGTTTACAGACGGCGCGGTTTGTGTTACTATAATCGGTGCGAGTTTACCGCCGGAAGGCGGGCTTTTGGAAAGAAAAAAGGAGGACAGTTTCATGGCGAGAAAAATGAAGTCCATGGACGGCAACAACGCCGCGGCGCATGTGAGCTATGCGTTTTCGGAGGTTGCCGCCATCTACCCCATCACGCCGTCGAGCCCCATGGCAGACTTCGTGGATCAGTGGAGCGCCAACGGCCAGAAGAACATCTTCGGCACCCGTGTCAAGGTGGTGGAGATGCAGTCCGAGGCAGGCGCCGCCGGTACGGTACACGGCTCTTTGGGCGCCGGCGCGCTGACCACGACCTATACCGCGTCTCAAGGTCTTTTGCTGATGATCCCCAATATGTACAAGATCGCGGCGGAACAGCTCCCCTGCGTGTTCCATGTGTCCGCCCGTACGGTGTCCACCCACGCGCTGAATATTTTCGGTGATCATTCCGACGTTATGGCGTGCCGCCAGACCGGCTTTGCCATGCTGTGCGAGGGCAACGTGCAGGAGGTCATGGATCTGAGCCCCGTGGCGCATCTGGCGGCGCTCACCGGCAAGGTGCCGTTCATCAACTTCTTTGACGGGTTCCGCACCAGCCACGAGATCCAGAAGATCGCCGTATGGGATTATGAGGATCTCAAGGATATGTGCGATATGGACGCTGTGGCGGCGTTCCGCGCCCACGCGCTGAATCCGGAGCATCCCCACATGCGCGGCAGTCACGAAAACGGCGACATCTTCTTCCAGCACCGTGAGGCGTGCAATCAGTATTATGACGCGCTGCCCGCCGTGGTGGAGCAGTACATGGCGAAGATCAACGCCAAGCTGGGCACCGACTATCAGCTCTTTAACTACTACGGCGCCAAGGACGCCGACCGCGTCATCATCACCATGGGTTCCATCTGCGACGTGGCGGAAGAGGTCATCGACTACCTCAACGCCCACGGCGAGAAGGTGGGTCTTGTGAAGGTGCGTCTGTACCGCCCCTTCTGCCCGGACAAGTTGATCGCGGCGATCCCCGCCACGGCGAAGCACATCGCCGTGCTGGACCGCACCAAGGAGCCCGGCGCCATGGGCGAGCCGCTGTATCAGGACGTAGTCACCGCCCTTGCCAACGCCGGCATGAACGACGTGACCGTGATCGGCGGCCGCTACGGTCTGGGCAGTAAGGATACGCCCCCGTCCTCCGTGTTTGCCGTATACGACGAGCTCAAGCGCGAGCATCAGAAGCGCCAGTTCACCATCGGCATCGTGGACGATGTGACCAACCTGAGTCTGCCGGAGGACAAGAACTGCCCCAACACCGCCGCGGAAGGCACCATCGAGTGCAAGTTCTGGGGTCTGGGCGGCGACGGCACGGTGGGCGCCAACAAGAACTCCATCAAGATCATCGGCGACCATACCGATAAATACGTGCAGGCGTACTTCCAGTACGACTCCAAGAAGACCGGCGGCGTGACCATCAGCCACCTGCGCTTCGGTGACAAGCCCATCCGTAGCCCCTACTACATCAACAAGGCTGACTTTGTGGCGTGCCACAATCCCAGCTACGTGACCAAGGGCTTCAAGATGGTGCAGGACGTGAAACCCGGCGGTGTGTATATGATCAACTGCCAGTGGGATTTTGACGAGCTGAACCATCACATGGACGCCGCTTCCAAGCGGTATATCGCCAAGAACAACATTCAGCTCTACACCATCAACGCCATTGACCTTGCCATCGAGATCGGCATGGGCAAGCGGAACAACACCATCCTCCAGAGCGCCTTCTTCACCCTGGCGAAGGTGATGCCCCAGGAGGAAGCCATCGGCTACATGAAGGAAGCCGCCAAGAAGTCCTACCTGAAGAAGGGTCAGGACATCGTGGATATGAACTACAAGGCGATCGATCTGGGCGCTTCCGCGTTCCGCAAGATCGACGTGCCCGCCGACTGGGCGACCGCCGCCGACAGCGCCGCCCCCGCCGCGCCGGAAGGCAAGCCGGAAGTGGTGAAGATGGTCAAGGACATTCTGACCCCCGTGGGCAAGATGGACGGCGACAGTCTGCCGGTTTCCGCCTTTGCCGATCACGTGGACGGTCAGTTCGAGCTGGGCGCTTCCGCGTATGAAAAGCGCGGCGTCGCCGTGTCCGTTCCCACGTGGGACGCGCAAAAGTGCATCCAGTGCAATCAGTGCGCCTACGTTTGCCCCCATGCCACCATTCGTCCCTACGCGCTGACGGAGGCGGAAGCCGCCGCCGCGCCGGAAGCGGCGAAGATCGTGGACGTGAAGGCAGGCAAAGGCAAGGGCGTTTACAAGTTCACCATGGCGGTCAGCCCTCTGGACTGCATGGGCTGCGGCGTGTGCGTAGGCGTATGCCCCACCAACGCGCTGACCATGGTTGCCCAGGAGAGCGAGCTGCCCCAGCAGGACGTGTTCAACTACTGCGTGGCGAAGGTGGCGGAGAAGAAGGATATGCAGGACAACACCGTCAAGGGCAGTCAGTTCAAAAAGCCCCTGCTGGAGTTCTCCGGCTCCTGCGCCGGCTGCGCCGAGACCAGCTACGCGCGCCTGGTCAGCCAGCTCTTCGGCGAGCGGATGTATATCTCCAACGCCACAGGCTGTTCCTCCATCTGGGGCGGTCCCGCGGCGACCTCTCCCTACACCACCACCGCCGAGGGCAAGGGTCCGGCGTGGATCAACTCCCTCTTTGAGGATAACGCCGAGCACGGTCTCGGCTTGCAGGTAGGTCAGGCGAAGATCCGCGAGGATCTGGCGGATAAGACCCGCGAGCTGATCGCCCAGCCCCAGACCCGCGACGAGCTGAAAGAAGCCGCCCGGAAGTGGCTGGATACCATGTATGACGGCGCCGCCAACGGCGAAGCTACCGACGCGTACGTCAAGGCGCTGATGGCGAACGTCGCCACCATCGACGAGGCGATCGCCTTCATGGAGAGCGACCATGCCAAGGAGATGTTCGGTGACAAGCAGCCGGAGCTGCTGGCCGCCGAGAAGGCGAAGAAGGCGGCAGGCGAGAAGTTCTGCGGCTGCAGTGCCTGCAAGCTGGCGCTGGAGATCCTGGACAAGAAGGAATACCTGAACAAGAAGAGCGTATGGATCTTCGGCGGCGACGGCTGGGCGTACGACATCGGTTACGGCGGACTGGATCACGTGCTGGCATCCAAGCAGGACGTGAACGTGTTCGTGTTCGATACCGAGGTGTACTCCAACACCGGCGGTCAGGCGTCCAAGGCTTCCAACATCGGTCAGGTGGCGCAGTTTGCCGCCGCCGGTAAGGAGGTCAAGAAGAAGAGCCTGGCGGAGATCGCCATGCAGTACGGCTACGTGTACGTGGCGCAGGTGGCGATGGGCGCCAATCCCGCCCAGACCATCAAGGCGATCACCGAGGCGGAGGCGTATCCCGGTCCGTCTTTGATCATCGGCTATTCTCCCTGCGAGATGCACTCCATCAAGGGCGGCATGGTGAACTGCCAGAAGGAAATGAAGAAAGCGGTCGATTGCGGTTACTGGAATCTGTTCCGCTACAATCCCACCGCGGAGAAGAAGTTCACGCTGGATTCCAAGGCGCCTGCCGGCGGTTATCAGGAATTCCTGATGAACGAGGCGCGGTACTCCCGCCTGACCCGCGAGTTCCCCGATCGCGCCGGCGAGCTGTTCCAGCGCAACGAGGCGGAGGCGAAGGCACGGTACGAACACCTGCTGAAGCTGGTCAGCATGTACAACGAGTAAGCGGCAAGAAAACGAAAAAGAAACGCTGTCCCGCGGGACAGCGTTTCTTTTTTCTGCGTAAGGGATCATTTCTTCAGCCCCAAAATCTTTTTGTAGTACGGCCAAAGACCCGTCTTGTCGGGGCAGAAAGGCACGAGCTGGCACAGATCGGTGCCGGGGAAATCGTTGCCCTCGATGAGAGCCGGCCCCTCCGGTGTGATGGCAACGTCCCAGCCGACGTGGCGCACCGACGGGACCACCAGCGCCGCCTCTTTCACCATGGCGATCGCTTCCGGCACCATGGGGAGCTGATAACCCTTGAACACGATGCCCGTGTCGGGATGGCGGTCATAGACGTTGAAGTAATCGTCGCTGGCGTCGGAGACGATCCTGCCGCTGTCGGGATCCACGCGGCACAAAACACCGCCCTGTCCGGAGTTGTCGCACACGCCCTCGCCCCGCCCCATCTTGACGGAGATGTAGGCGATATGCACCTGATCGTCCACCCGATCGGTGACGATACGCATACAGTTGACGGACTGGGGGTGGAGCCGCGCCATTTCTTCGTGCTGGGGCAGTACGTGCTCCAGCACCACCAGATCATGGGCCTTTATGTAATCGTACATGGCGTCCACGCCGGCAAAATCCTTCCGGCAGAGCTTCTCCACGCCGCGTCCGCAATCGCCGTGGTTGATCTTGGCGAAAATAGCGTCCTGCCCGTCCATAAAGGTGGCAAACTCCTCCCGGGTGGCGGTGGAGCCGTCCAGCGTCCGGCGGCGGAGGTAGGAGGCAAACAGGCGGTTGAACACCAGCTTGTCGTCAAACTCATCGGTGGCGGTGGGCGGATTCATCAGATCCTGTACTTTTTTATTGCGCATACGGGTCAGATACGTGTCCCGCTGTTTGCCGTTCATCTGATAGAATCCGAACATCACGTAATCATAGTATCCCGCGCCGTAGCGCAGGGCGCACCAACCCATGTCGAAAAACGTGCGCGCTTTGCCGTGACCGCTTTTCCGGCGGACGGTTTCCAGCATCTGCGACATCTTCCCCCAGCGGACGCCGGAGAGCACACGGGCAACGTATTTGATAGAAGGCATACCGATCAAACTCCTTTCGGGAAATGGAATACAAGGCTCAATAGAGGGGATCCCGATGAAGATCGTGAAACTCCTCCAGCCGGCGGCGGTAGTTCTCCATGGCGGCTTCCTCGAACGCCGGCGCGCCGTCACAGCCCAGTTGACGCAAAAGCCAGCCGGTAAAGGGCGGATTCAGGATCAGCAGAGGACCGGTGAGATACGTCGCCATCAGATGGTTCCGGCGAAAACCCTCCACGCCGCAACCGGGATAGCGCCCCACGCCGCGGGTCAGTGTAAACAGAGGCTCTTCCTGCCCTGCGCCGTAGGTGTGACCGAACAGACTCTTGAAACCCACGATCTCCGTGGAGAAGTCGCCGTCTTCAAAAGTGCCGAGGAAGAAACTGTTGTGGCGATCCATCATGTGGTATTCCGCGTGGGTGGGCAGAATACCCAGACCGTCCAGGCGCCAGCCGTCGTCACAGTCCACGTATTCGCCCAGCACATCCAGCGCGTTGCCGGTGAGAAGCATCCACTGCCCCTCGTCGATCCGCTGTTCGATCTCCTGCCGGTAGGGCAGGAGGGACGCCACGATCCGGCGCAGACCATCCTCCGTGGCGGAGCCCAGATACACCAGATCCACGCCGCCCGATAAAAAGGCGGGGCGCGCATTGAGCGGTGTCTCGATCACCTCTGCCGCCTCACAGCTTTGGCACAGATAGCGGATATTCATACCGTCGCCGCAGAGGTGGCATACCTCCGGAAACAACACTTCACATCTCATGCTTTCGCCTCCTCCGCCGTCTGCGCCCGTTCCAGCGCATAGGCTTTCATGCGGTCATATACGCGATACGCGCGCTCCAGCGAGTCGGTGCCGTAGAGAAGATACACGTCGTCCCCCGGTGTGTATAAAAGCCGTTCGGCGGCGCGGAACTCGTCATCTTCACATAAAATGCGATCTTCCGGCACACCTGCCATCAAAAGGCGCAGTTTATAGTCCCGACATCTGGCGCCGGCGCATACGATCTGCACGATGGAGGGGTCGTTCAAAAACTCAAAGTCCGCGTCAAAGATCCAGCAGGTGTTCTCCGACCAGTGGCGTGTGTCGCCCAGACAGTTCATCATCAGAAGAAGCTCTTTGCGCCCTGCCCGCCCGGCAATATAGTCAAAAGCGCGGGAGCCTGCCAGCGCGTTCTTCTCCTTGGACATCTGGCGGACCAGACGCACCTTTCCCACCGTTTCTTCGCTGTGCCGCGAGGAGGATACGGTGATGTTTTCCAGCACGGGGACGATCTTATCGTGTCCGTACCCCAACTGGCGCAGTGCGGCGACCACCGAAAGGGTGTTGTACGCGTTGAAGATGCTGTCGGAGGACAGGCGGTAGGTAAAGGAGGACTCGCCCTCCCAAACGGTCATAGCGCGGCCGGACAGATCCACCTGTCGGGCAAGATAGTCGCTTTCCGGGGAGGCGAAGCCGCAGGCATCGCACCGTGCCTTTCCGATATGGTGATACCGGCGGTAGGCGTAGGTCAGCTTGCCGCCGCAACGGGGGCAGATCCGCACGTCGTCGATCAGGTTGACGCACTCGGTCACGTCGCTTTCCATGCGGTCCACGCCGAAATAGGCGCGCGCGTTATCCGGAC
>Ga0310690_10011325_pt1 | contig 11013 bp, 10 predicted proteins | sample AusTroGonzalo_MG_2_FD_207661 | JGI IMG/M metagenome (GOLD analysis project Ga0310690, IMG submission 207661) | Bovine rumen microbial communities from tropical cattle in Woodstock, Queensland, Australia - Gonzalo_04 (v2) (version 2) | ecosystem: Host-associated > Mammals > Digestive system >...
ACCATTTTTACCAATTCTATCCGGCACACCTATTTCATCAAATCCCAATCCCATTTTAGTTCTAAAACACCATTCTTGGCAAATGTGTTTAAAAAGTTTATCAGACCAATCATCATCATTAATAGCAACAATAATACCATCTGTATTAGAGTTCAAAAGTTCAAATCCATTATTACTCAATTTAGCTTCAAGATGTTCTATTAAATCTAAAAGCATAAGTTGACCATTAATACAAATATTATTTGCCTGAACTGGGTCATAAGCTTCACTATATTTATCTTTTGTGATACCGTATTGTGAATTTAAAATAATCTTAAAAGGTGCCTGTTCTTTTTTCTTACCTGCCTTTTTTAATGCTACTCGTGTATCATACACCAATTTAAATTTCTCAGGAGTTTTACAATTCCTTGTAAGAAACTTCCATTGAATCATTAATGACGGATAAAATGCTTTACTCTATGAATTTACCATCTCCATAGAACAGACTATATCTTCGCAATGCTTCCCATTTCCACTGCCGTATCAATAGACAGTGTACGAACTTTCGTTCTAGTCGTTAGAGGTTTCCTTGTATTTGAAAGTATACCCAAAAGCAGTAAGTCTATCTCCATCACAAACAGCTTTAATTTTACTAACTTTGTTTTTACCTTTAAATGGTGTAACTTCATTCAACCAAGCCTGACAATCACACATGCTATTGAAATCTTTTATAAAAACACCATTTTTATAAACTTCAACTTTTCTTTTACGTTTATCCTGTACATGTGAAAAAACATTTCGGTAATATTCCGAATGATATTGTTCACTTTTCTTTTTTCTAAAAACTTCAGTCTGACAGGCATCACGTGCTTTTTGTTTAACCCATTCGTTAGTAAAACTACATTCACACGGTCTTATTAAATTATATTCTGGTTTCAAAGTATCATAATAATATTGTTCTCGTTCAATTAATTTTTCACGTTCACATTCTTCAAGAATTTCAAATCTAAAATTATTCCTACCATATTTTAGAATGTCTGCATAAAACAGTTTATCAGAATATTTTTTAGCATCTCTACTAAAATGTGTACTTAAACGACCAGCAACATCTACACTTGAACCCACATATCGTTTACCGTTAATATTGTTTGTAACTAAATATACTCCACATGCTCCTCGTTTAATATTATATACTTTCACCATGTTATTACCCCTTTGTATATATACTAGGATAATAACATAAAACAGTCAAGGACTTCCTACGGGATTGACCTTTTAATTATTTGGTGGCGTTCCCCGTTAGCCAACGGACTATTTTTTACTTGTTCCGTTGACACCCCTGATAAGGTAAAGGAAGTTTTATCGTTGCCCCATTATATTAAGGTAACGTCAGCATGATAAATTTTTTTATTCATCTTTACTCCTTATACTTATATGAATCGGTTTATCCGGTGCCCCATGTACTCCTCCCCACCCAAACAGGTGAGGAACACCACAAACCATAGTTTCAAGTTTTGCTTTATAATCTTTATTTTCAGCTGCCTGTAAAAACCAGTCCTGAACATGTTTATATTTTTCAAGCTGAATGCAAGGAAGAATTTTTATATCAAATTCATCATCGTGTTCTTTTCTTTCACAACCAACAACTAATGCGGTCAATTGTCCTTTGGTCTTACAAATATTTTCAATAGGCAAATCAAACATTTCAATGATGCTGATACTGGCATTAAAATCATTAATTCTTCTCTTAAATACTTCTATAGTTTCTTCAACATCGTGTATACAATATTTCATCGTCTGTCTGATTTCTTCCATAGTCAATTGTCTTAGAATGTCAAAAGGAACATCTGTTTCCTCAATATCGTCACCAATATACGCTTCAAGCACTTTAAGACTATTCACACCATCTGAACAATCATAACTTAATAATTTTATTTTATTAAAATCTTTATTAATTTCCCAAGGACTTTTTCCTTCAACAATAATAGCATCCGATATTTCTTTAGGATTCTGTCTTAGAATAATTCCTTTAAGTATAGGAACATCATAATGATTTGAATTATACCCTACCCAAATCATTTGTTGATGTTTGTAATAATAAGTTATCAAAGCTTCCCTGTCATTAACAACAATATCTTTCGTAAAATTAATAGGGTCAATCAACACCACCATCCAATCATAAAGAAAAACCTCAAAGTCATAAAATACAAAACCATGAGGAAACTTTTCTTCATTAAAAAAATCATCTTTAGGAAAAGCAAGTTCCCTATGCATCTTCACCATTTTTTCTGGAACAAACTTTTCCGGCTGTACTGTTTTGGTAACCTTTCTCACAACAGGTGAATCATCCAAATCATTTACATCAAATAACATAATCCCCTCTCAATAGTTTTTCGTATATATTATCATAATTATAGTTTGAATACACTTTACCAAGCTTATCTACAGGAGTTGTCTTTATAGCTTTCTGTACCTGAGGATTAATCGAATTATCAAAATCTTCCCATTTCCAAGGACTAAGACAATTGATATCAGGATTTATACCAGGAAGTATCCAATCGGTTTCTTCCTTCTTTTCGATTATCTTGCAACCTGGTGTATACTGCGGCAAATCATAAGACTTATACATGGATGTTCTAATCATTTCTTCTGTTATTCTTGATTTATTATAGTCGTCCTTAATGTGTTTCAGTAACGATACCGGATTAGTCACACCGTTTCCTAACGAAATTTTGATACAGTTTATATCAAGCAATCTTAAAACGATTCTGTCAGTTTCGTCAAGATTCTCAGGAAGTTTGAAAGTATTGTCTTGCCAAAACATTCTTTTTCGTAAAATACCCTCAAGATAATATTCAAGGTTACGTTCCGACAATTCATTACCGCAAAGTTCTTTCAATTTCGGTGTAGGATGATACACCACCATTCGACCATTAGTTACCGTAGGAAATACCACACAATCATAATAAGCTATTATTCTTGGATACCAATATTGTACATCAGGATTTTTTATAGCGAGTAATTCTGAATCTTTTTTACCTTTCTTGGTTTCATGGAAATAACCACGAATAGTCAGACCTAAATCAGCTTTTTCAAACTTATTCAGAATCGGTTTATGATTACAATATAACTCCTCGTTATTTAATATAAACTCCTTTTCAAAAGAAGTAGTCGGAAGATTATTGAATCTACAAGTTATAACATTTCCTTCAATTGGTTTCGGTGCTTTTACCCAATTACCATGTGAAAGAACTTCTGTACCTTCTTCAACTTCATTCAAAGGTGTCTGTCCGTTTTTAGTAGTAACCAACCTGTATTTCATTTAATATACCACAACACTGTCTTTTTCGCCTTCCCAACCACGTTCAGTGTATACACCTTTAACATCAACGACTTTATTAAATTCAGCACAAACCAACATCAAATTCAACGTAGAATAAATGTTATCCAATCTTAAAATATCATTTGTTTTGATAGAATGATTGAAACTGCTGTCACAAAATAAATATAACGTTTTGGTAAGATTATCAAAAGCATAATCTTCAATAGTGAAAAGTATACCGTCAGTTTTTGCCGATACCCAGCAATTGTATTTTTTATTTCTTCTAATGTAATTAGCTAATGAGTTTAAATTCATATTCCCCTCATGAACATATTGTAACATTTATTATAAAATTCTGTCAATACCTGAAAAACAAAAAAAGGACAGCTATTAACTGTCCTTTTCCATTAAGAAATATTCTTAATTACCAATTATTAGTCAAACATTTCTTCAATGTCTGCAATCGGAATTGATGCAACATCACCGGCAGCTGACTTCGGAACCCACTGAGTATTGGCTTCATCATACTGATAAATAGTACCACAAACCAAGGTAGGAGCCAATTCATAATATACCTTTCCAGTTACATCCGAACCGGCAAATCTACCATAGAATGAATCAAATGAAGCATCACTGGCTTTAATTCCTTCAGTTGAATCGTATTCGGTAACTGTTCCTGCAGATTCATAACCACTAGAACCATCATCTCTCCAAACAGAATCACCAACTTCAGGTGTTTCTGTAAGTGTATACAACTGTTCGGAACCGTTATACCAGCAATACAAATCTACACTTGCAACTGTATCTGTAGACAAATCGTATCCACCAGAACCATCGGATTCATAAAGTCCGAGTGCCTGTGGATTATCTACAGGTGTAAGACCTGTTGCTACTTCATAAGTTGAAACATCTGGACCCATATAAAGGAATGGTTCACCGTCTTCTGCTGTCTGTGGTAATGCTATACCCCATGTAAGTTTATCTTCAGCATCTCCTCCAGGTGAAACAGGAACATTTACCCAACCATAGGTTGTACCTGTGATATTAAGTGCAGCTACATCGGAATCAGTTGTGTAAGATGTTGCTGTTGATGGGTCAAATGTAATTACACCAGCTGAAGGAACACCAGAATAAATTACATTATTATAAACAAAATAATCTGTTCCGCTGTTTTCGTAACATTTTACTACGGATGAAGCACCGCCGATATCAAGTGTTACTGTTGTAGACTGTCCAGCAATTAAAGCTTTCAATGCATCTACAGTTACAATATCACCAGTTCCAGTTGCAATTCCATAGAAATAGCCTTTTGTATAACTTGCCGTTGTAGGTCCAATATACTGAAGCAAAGTTCCTTCATAATCAGGACTTGGAGCAGGCATTTCCTGTACCATTGTTGAAGCACCAACAAACGGTCTCCAACGACCAGTTGCTTCGTCAACATCGTTTGTCTTGCTATAACAATAATAAATATGATTTTCTTTACAATAAGCAAGATACATTTCAGGCATACGGTTATCTCTTACAGATTTCATTGCTGCAAGAGTTTCATATTCCTGACGAATAAAATCTGGTCTGGCACCGGAAAGGTCTAAGTTATCACTTAACGCAATCGCCATAATAATTCTCCTTCAATAAGATTAAATACCTACCCAAAAATGGGTAGGTATATTTGATTAAGATGCTATGAATACCTGTGGATACTGTTTACCTTCATCATCAGCAAACTGTGTCTTCAATACATAACAGTTGTATTCAACACCATCAACTGTACAAGTCTTGAGAGCATAACTATCAAGAATAGCATGGTTTCCAAGACCATCTTTGAAGTAGGCACAAGTGCCATACTGAGCAGGATATGCCCAAACAATACGACCCTCATCATAATCTACATTATGTGTTACTGTATATATGAATGGGTCTGGTGAACTTGCACCAGTAAGTGTATCAGTTACAAGACCATCCAATCCTTCAAGTGTTGCTTTGTCCATAGTTACGAGTCCAATTGGTGTATTACCAATCAACCAACCAGCATATCTGTAAAGAACTACTGCGATTGTATAAGAAGCAGTTGCAACGTTTGAATCAGCCATATCAGCTTTAACTGCAATAGCCTTAATTGTAGTTGCCGCTGTAATCTCAATCGGTGTTGAGTAAGTCGGTGAACTTGATGTAGGAGCAGTTCCATCAGTTGTATAATGGATTGTTGCACCACTTGTTGAACAAGTAATTGCAACTGTTGTTCCACTTTCTACTTCACCTGCCGGTACACTGAATGTAGGTGTAGCAACTTTAGCTATTGTATAAGCTGCACTTCCGACACTTGAGTTTGTCATACCTGTCTTAACACCAATGGCTTTAATAGTTGTAGCAGCTGTGATTTCAACTGGCGTTGAATATACTGGAGAACTGGTGGATGGTGTTGAACCATCTGTTGTGTAATGTATTTCTGCACCTGTAGTAGCACAAGAAATACTTACTGTTGTACCAATATTTACTGCACCTGCTGAAGGTGAGAAAGTCGGTGTAGCTACTGTATCCATGTGGATTGTATATGCCGCACTTGCAACAGCTGAATCATCCATATCGGACTTAACAGCAATCGCTTTGATTGTAGTTGCTACAGTAAGTTCAATTGGTGTTGTGTATTCTGTACTTGAAGCAGATGGTGTTGAACCGTCTGTTGTATAGTAAATAGTTGCACCTGCTGTAGCAGTTGCAATTGTTACTGTATCACCGTAGTTAATCTGACCGGCACTTGGAGTGAAAGTCGGTGTAGCAACTTTGGCTATTGTGTAAGCTGCGATTGCTGTAGAACTGTTTGTCATGCCACTCTTAACACCAATTGCCTTAACAGTTGTTGCGGCATTGATTGTAATGGCGGATGAGTATACAGGTGAACTTTCAGATACATCAGAACCGTCTGTTGTATAATGAATTGTTGCACCGTCTGTTGAACAGGTGATTGTAACTTCTGTTCCCTTATTAACCGCACCAGCTGAAGGACTAATAACAGGTGTTGCAACCATATCCATCACAACAGTATAGTTTGCAGTAAGAGTTGCAGAATCATGCATATCAGCTTTTACAGCGTATGCTTTCAATGTGAAGTCTGTATTCGGAACTGTTACACCAGCTGAATATACTGGTGATGTTTCATCAGGTTCACTTCCATCAGTTGTATAATGGATTGTTGCACCGTCTGTGTCGCAAGAAATAATAATTTCACTTCCTGCGGCAACACTTCCACCGTTAGGTGAGAATGTTGGTGTAGCAACTGTTTGCATAACAACTGTATAATGAGCAGTTGCAACAGAAGAAAGGTCTTTGTCACTTGCTTTAGCAACAGCTTTAATCGTAATTCCCTCATTAGGAATTGCAATCGGTGAACTGTATGTTGCAGAAGAAGTATCAGGTGTGGTTCCGTCTGTTGTATAGTAGATTGTTGCACCATCGTCTGAACAAGTAATTGTAACAGATGTTCCAACCGGTACTGAACCGGCATTAGGACTGAATCTTGGTGTAGCTGTTTTAGGTGTTACAGGTGTACCACCACCGCCTTCACAAAGTCCACGAAGTTTTTCAACAGCCGCATTGAAAGCGTCTATGTCTTCATAAACTACTGTGAACAAATCCATACCGAGATAGTCATAAACGATTGTCAAAGTTGCTTCATTTGTTTTTGCAAGATGAAGCTGCTTACCCTGATACCATTTACCGTTAATTTCGATAAAGTTAGGTTCAATTTTTGTAATAATAGCTTCTACATCGGAAACATCTTCAAATTCATGATTGATGATTGTTTTTCCGAGCAAATGGAATGTTGCGATTCTTCCATTCGGTATTACAATGGAGATACGGTCTTCATTGTAATAAGTAGTTCCGATTAACACAAAATCCAAAGCGTCATATTCGGCAACTTTTGCGTCAAATTCTGACTGGTCTGCGAATGTTTGTGTTACAATTTTACCACCGTCAAAATAGACAGTAATTTTTAACTTGTTAGCATTAACATTAATCTTAGAAATGTGGATAAGATTGCTGAAGTTCACAATTTCGTAGTTAAACATTACGTCCTCCTTATTAAGATTTTACTTATAATATATAAGTTTTGGAAAACGATAAAAATTAAGAAAATAAATTATATAATAATATATAGTAATTACATTATATCTGGAGGTTCATTAAATGAACAAGACAGGAATTGTTACCATTATTGGTATTGTTCTTATGTTGGTTGGATTGACTGGGGCATTGATGCTTAATTATACAGCAGCAGATGTAACAGCATTGGTAACTGCATTCGTTGGTGCAGGTATGGTTCTTTATTCACTGTTGAACAAAACAGACAAGAAAAGCTGGAAAGATTATGCTTTCCTTATTGCTATTGCTGTTGGTTCTGTATTGTTCGTATTCGGTGGATTTGAAAAAGATGCTATCCTTGCTATCGTAGGTGCCATGATTACCGTTATTGGTGCAATTTTGGCTATTATTTTCAAAAAACCAAAAGAAGCATAATTAAAAATCTATAATAATATTGTCCACCTACTGATGGGGACAAATATTTTTGGCGTTAGGAATCCCCTCAATTATCCTAACGCTTTTTTGTCTTTATAAAAAAAGGACGTTTCATTAAGAAACGTCCTTAAAAACTTTATGTACCCTAGTAGATAAGATTAAGATATATCTGCATCAGGATATCTGTAATAAACACTTCCTGGATATCCATCTACATAAAGACCATCACCATTAACAAGAACTGTCTTTACAGCAAGTTGGGCATTCTTTACCTGTGGACATTGATAAGCAGTACCGTTACTCTTACTTACGGTTGAAAACGTAGTATACATAATATGTCCGTCGCCGGTATGCTGCCAAGCATATAAATTAGTCAAATTTGTAAGCGTAACAGTAACCTTTTCCATAGCAGTATTGCCGGTTGTAGGTGTAATTTCAACAGGTGTTATATAATCTTCTACTGAAATAGATTCTGTTTTATTACTTTCCAATGGAACAGCAACAGTAACTTCTACACTGTCCATACCAACATTAGGTGAAACTGGATTTATTGTATGTACACCATTAGTAGTCAATGTTTCAGTTCTACCAGTTTCAATAGGAACTGCTACCGTTATTGTAGCCTGTTCCATACCTACATTACCTGTTGTGGGTCTTACAACATGAGAACCGTTACTCGTCAATGTTTCAGTCTTGTTTGATTCAAGTGGAATAGCAACTGTAGCAATAACCTGACCCATACCAACATTGGGTGAAGTAGGTGTAATCGTATGTACACCAATACTGGTTATCGTTTCAAGTTTTGTTGCTTCAATTGGTACTGCTACATTAACAGAATTTAATCCATAATATCCGGTATCAGCAGTTACATTACCGTTTGCTGTAGCAGTTTTACTCTGAAGTGGCGGTTGTACATTAACATTAACATCAACAGAATCCATTGCAGTATAACCGCTTGTAGGACTGATTGTGGTAGTACCATTATTATTTATTGTTGCTGACTTTCCACTTTCAATAGGAATTGACGTTCTTATTTCAACGGAACTTAAAACTTTGCCGGTATCAGGTGTAACTGTTTCAACTCCGTTTGCATTAATTGTAATTGTCTTACTTTGTTCAGGTTTTTCTTCCGGTACATTAACATTTACTTTACTCAAACCATAATATCCTGTATCCGGTGTAATTTCACCATTAACCACAGTTGATTTTTCCTGCAATGGCGGATTAACATCAACAGTAACTTCAACACCATCCATAGCATCAAAACCTACTGTAGGTTCTACATTATATATACCGTTTGAAATAAATGAAACTGTCTTACCAGTTTCAATTGTAGGTAAAGGAACATCTACAGTTACTTTTTCAAGTCCGTAATATCCGGTATCAGGAATTACTTCACCATTAACAGAAGCAGTCTTTTCCTGTAAAGGAGGATTGACATCTACAGTAACAGAACTTAATCCAGTATATTCACTATCAGGTGTTACAATACCATTTTCTGTCACAGTCTTTTCCTGTAATCTCAAATCAACATCAACTGTCAATGTTACCTTAGCCATTGCATCATAACCTTCATCAGGTTCAACAACAGTTTCACCGTTTGCAGTTATTGTAGCAAGTTTATTTTCCTGAATAAACGGTCCTACCGGCAAATCAGATTGTGTAACAAAAGCACATTCAAAATCATCTTTCATTACATAACTGTTTATAGTTGATACAAGACCTGTAAGTTTCAAAGTATAAGAAGTTTTATACATCAATATTGTTGTAGGTGCTATTGTAAGAAGTGTTCCAGTATTATCTTTTGTGATTGTACAACCAATTTCACCGTTTATCAAAGCAACTGCTTCATCAAGATTAACAGGAAGATTAGTTCTTACAAAAAAGACTGGTTCAACAGGTGCTGCAACCAATGTACCTACCTGTAAAGTTACTGAATTGATTTCAACATAAACAGTCGGTGAAGGAGGCGGATTAACAGGTTCATTTGGTACATAAGGTTTAGGTTGAATTTCAAATGTGATGTCATCATTAAACGAACTATATTCGTTATCAATGAAAGCTTCCCAATATACTATTATCTTACGCTGCAAAGTAGTTCCTTCAATTGTCTTAACATTAGGAACCGTTAATACTACACTGCTTCCAGGTGTTAATGATACCATATACAAATCGTCAACAATTGACCAACTTTCCTTATCATTATTCAATGCAAGTACGGTATACTGAATTTTGGTAGGAATATAATACTGACCTGCACTGTCACGAAAACCAAGATTTACTTTAACTGTACTGCCTTCATTAGGCGTGTTGTTTAATTTAATCATTTTGGAATACCTCAATATAACTAGGATTGTTTACTATCAACGAAGGTACAGACAAATAAACATCTGCACTAACTTCAGTTATAGTAACAAGAGAATTATTACGTTTTACAACATTAAAATCATTTTCTACAAGCACCAACATACTTAATATATAAGTTATAAATAATCTTAAAAACTTAATTCTTTATTCAAATCTGCATTATTTGTAGGTTTAAGAAAATATATTCTTTGTAAGACTTGTATTAATCCAACATCAACGATTTTTCTAACTGAAAATATCATATCGCCCCAGATACTTGTAGCACCTGGAACAGCAGTTCTAATATAATCGTTTTCTTTTAATGTTGAACTACTATTAATAAATGCCATACACAATTCTTCATTTTCTTCTGGAAACCAATTCATGCGGTAATATACTGACTTATTAACAGTAAAATTAATCCAAATCCTACCTTCATTCCTAATATAAGTATTACCAAGAACTTTATCAGAATCCATTTTATCTATAGCAGTATAAGTCGTATCTTCATAACCTAATGCAGTTTTATTGGTAGGGGAATAAATAGAACACGGTTGTCCCCAAATTTCCAACTGCCTGTCTTGAAGTCTAATATATTCTTCATAATTTATAAAATTTTCAATACTCATAATAAACAATATATAAGTTACTGACCATTACTTTCTATCCACGAAGTAACAACTTCCTGAACTGGTTTATCCTGTTTAACCAATTCTTTTTTAACTTCACCAACAAAATCCAGCGTAACACTTTCTCTTTTAATTCCGTTTACAAAATCATCAAAAGTTCTATTATTATTTTTCTTTTCAGAATTCTTAACAAACTTCTGTTCAATATTAACCGGACAC
>Ga0310690_10011326_pt1 | contig 11012 bp, 24 predicted proteins | sample AusTroGonzalo_MG_2_FD_207661 | JGI IMG/M metagenome (GOLD analysis project Ga0310690, IMG submission 207661) | Bovine rumen microbial communities from tropical cattle in Woodstock, Queensland, Australia - Gonzalo_04 (v2) (version 2) | ecosystem: Host-associated > Mammals > Digestive system >...
ACGACGGGTCGTTGGGCCACTTCCACGGGCGCAGGCGGTTCTCCATGCGGTTGGCGTCCAGCGCCAGCGCCTCGAGGTCCGTCTTCCTGGCTATCATGCCGAGGGTGCGGTAGCGCGAGGCCGCCCTGAGGTTCCTCTTCCCCTCGGGGTCGTCCGGGTCCTTCTCCGTGTGGTACTGGTACGTCACCACGAACACGGTCTCGGGGTCCAGCTCCAGGCACGCGGCCCTCATGATCTCCATCTCGTCTTTCTTCATCCGAAGCTTCCTTCTTTGGTTGCCCCTTCATTCTAACATATTCTAGGGAAATCGTAAAGCCGCCGGGGAAGTTTCCAGGTCCCCTTAATATAGGTGCGCGCGTGCGCGGGGATCCCGGACCGGCGAAACCCCGCCTCCGCCCCCGGCATAGAAGGGGCGGAAGGAGGAAACAGGAACATGAACGTACTGCACAGGGCCGTGGTCGGCCAGGAGAGGAACGGCAAGGTGACCGTCGCGGTCAAGTGCCCCATATGCGGGAGGGACTCGGCGTCGGTGCTCCCGGCCGGGGCGTGGGCCGAGGGGGCGGCGAAGGCCAGGGCCGGGACGCCGGTGGGGGACGCGTTCCCCGGGCTGCCGGAGGGGGAGGCGAGGCTCTTCGAGACGGGCATATGCCCCGCGTGCTGGGAGGCCTCGAACCAGCGAAACTGAGCCCCTCGGGGCGGCATAAAGAGGCGCAAGGAGGAAAAAAGACATGGCCAAGAAGAACATCGAGGAGGAGAAGGGCGCCGCGCGCGGCCCGATGGACCTGGAGTGGCTGGGCAGGGCGTTCGCCAAGGCGTGCAGGGACGCGCCGGTGGGCGACGTCCTCAAGACGGCCAGGCTCGACAACGGGGACGACCAGTCGATGGTCCTCGTCATGGGGTCCGGCGCCTACTACAAGATAACGGCGGACGGAGTCGTCTACAAGCCCTCGTGGCAGGCCCGGAAGGCCGAGGCGACGACCATCATGAGGAGGCCGCGGTGAGCGCGGCCCAGAAGGGCACGTGGGAAGGCGCGGCCAGGGGGCTCGCCGCCATCATGAACGCCGACCCGAAGGGCGGCGGCAGGTGGCAGTGCTCGGCCAGGACCTTCCCGAAGTGGTCCGCCAGGAACGTCGAGATAGCGGCCGGCGAGCTGGGCCGCTGGAGCGCCGACGCCCCGTCGGACGTGCCGGCGGAGCCCCTCTGGCGGGAATGCCTCGACCAGATATGCAGCAGGGACCCCTGGGTCTTCGAAGGCACCCCGTTCTCGGGCGCCGACGGGGCGCAGGAGCTGGCCAGGCGCGTAAGGCGCATCCAGGCGGAGCAGGAGTAAGGAGGAGCCATGGAATACGTTTCGGAGTTCGACTGCAGGACCTTCCCCTGGACGGGGCAGGCCGCCCTCAACGCGAGGCGGGCGGTAGACGCCGGCAAGGCCGACGCCCTGAACGCGGCGGTCGAGGAGTGGTTCGAGGGCTCGGAGAAGCCGCCGACGCGCGGCAGGATCAACGACGCCGTCTGGTTCGGCTGGAACGAGATGGCGGCCAGGATAGGACTGGAGGCGTAGCGTGGCGGCGAAGAAGATCTCCGTAAACGTGGCGTGCTTCTCGAGGTGCGACGGCCGCGACCGCGTCGCGGTGTTCGTCGACGACGGCCCGGGAAACGCCAGGTCGTGCTACGTCGACAGCCCGATGTACGGCACGAGCTGCGTATTCTCGACCGTGACGCTGGCCAGCCTCAGGAAGAACTACAGGAAGGCGGACGACTACGACGCTGTTTCGCTCATGGCGAAGCTCAGGAAGAGCGGAATCAGCGCCGGGCGCGTCCCCGCCGAAGTATGGCTCAAGGACGCGTCGGCCGAGAGCGCGAAGCTCGGCAAGAAGGCGCGGGCGGAGGCCGCGAAGAGCCACAGGGCGATGATTGCGGCCTTCCTCGACGTCGACAGGGTGTCCGCGCTCCGGAAGGACGCGAAGAAGACCAGGGAGGAGCTGCGCCGGCTCGAGCACATCCTGGACGTAATCGACGAGCTCGAGACCAGGGCGAGGAGGAAGGCCCGCGGGGCGTTCGAGAGGCTGAAGGGCCTGGGCTGCGGGAAGGACGCGTCCGCCAGGCTGGCGTACATGGCCGGGTTCGCCGCGGACTGGAAGAAGGCCAGCCGGGCGCTGGCGGGAGGCGGGGAATGAGGCCTCGCGCCCAGAAGCTGATGGAGGCGGTGCGGTCGGGCGCGCTCGACGCGACGGCCGTGCTGGAGAACCTCCTGTTCAACTACATGTCCGCGGACGACGCCGACGACTTCGCCGTAACGGAGTACTTCCAGGACGAAGAGGACGAGGACGGCTAGCCGCGCCAGAGGCCTAGCCAGTGGCCGGGCCTCTTCATCGCGGCGTCCGCCTTGAAGGCGTTCAGGTCGGGCCAGCTCCAGGAGCCGGCCTTTCCTTTTTCCCACTTGTCGGCGTCCGCGGCCAGGGCCGACCAGTACCGCCGGGACGGCCACAGGGAGTTGATCACCTCGTGCCCGGCGGGGACTTCGTCCGCCAGCTCCTCGAACGCCTCGGCTGCCTTCCTCGCGCGCGGGTTCGACCACGACACCCTGGTCGAGTACGGCGGCACGCCGAACTTCTTCCTCATGTTGAAGGGGTCCATCACGTTCCCCAGCGCGAACTCTATCTCGAAGGGCGAGCCCAGCTCCCTGGCCGCCTCCACGGCGGCCGCGACGGCGGACCTGGCGTCGGCCTTGGAAAGCGACGTGACCGCCTCCAGGCATATCTCGCCGAGGACCTTAGCCGGCTCGGGCTCGGGCGAAAGCCCGCAGAGGTCGGCCCAGGGGCACTCCACTGCCGCGCGCAGCCTGCCCTCGGGCGTGGCCGGCCAGGCCGTGAACGCGCCGTCCGGGTCCCGGCAGACGTAGACCGCGCCCGGCCCGTAGGCCGGGGTGAACGAAGTCTCCAGGAGCCATGCCTTCCCCGCGTCCAACCCTCAGCCCCCGTACGCCCAGTGGTTCGGGCTCGCGAGCGCCGACGCGACCTCGCGGTCGAACTCCGGCTTCCAGACGGCCGTCGCGACGTACGCGTCGTACAGCCAGCCCCTGGGCCCCCTGCCTATCCCCGCCGCGCCTGCCGCGGCCTCGGCCTGCCAGACGGCCGTCTGCATCCTGCAATGCTTCCTGGGCTCCCCGGCCACGCCTTCGTCCATCGTCAGGCACCCGAACCCGGCGGCCAGGACGGAGACCAGGAGGACGGCCTCGGCGTGCGCGTCGTCGGCGGGGAGCGCCTTCGCCAGCCCCTCGAACGCCGCGACCAGGGAGTACCAGGCGTGGACCTTCTCCAGCCTGTGCCAGGCCATGTCCACGGCGAACCCGGCCCAGAAGTCGAAGTGGTTTATCTCTTTCGCCCGGGACGGGTCGGGGCCGCCCGCCGCGGCGAGGGCCAGGAGGCCGGCGGAGGAGTCCTCGAAGGACTTCCAGAGCGTCCCGTCCCTCAGCATGTAGCAGGACGCGCCGTTCGCGAAGACGACCTTCCAGAGCGGGCTGCGGACTATCTCTGAAGCCTTTGTCACGACCGTATTATGCCGCCCCAGGGGTAAATAAGGCTATCATGGACAGCAGCTGGAAATTCCAGGACTACGTGGACGACATCAACAGGTTCTTCGTCTCCCAGGGCCTGCAGGTCGAGCCTTTCCCCGAAGTCAGGATCCTGAGGGGAGGAAACGACAGGTTCGACGCCCTGGCGCCCACGGGGAGCTACGACGGCAGCCGCATGGTGGTAGAGCTGTACGTAGGCCAGAGGCACCTGAAGGACATCCTGAGGTCCTACTGCCACGAGCTGGTCCACCACAACCAGAGGCTGGCCATGCCGGAGAAGTTCCTCGCCCTCGACAAGTCGGGGAGCCTGGACGAGAACGCCGACCTCGAGAAGTGGGAGGCCGACGCCTTCAGGCGCGGGAACCTCCTGTTCAGGCGCTGGACCGAGACGAAGAAGCCCAGAGGCTGAGCAGGCCGGAGACGAAAAGAAAGGCCGCGGTCTGACCGCGGCCTTTTCTTTTTCCCGGCCGGGATACAGCCGGCCGGAAGTCCTTGCCCAGGCAGCCTTACTTCGCCTCGGCCTTCTTGGCCATGCGGCGGCGGTAGCCCTCGCGCCAGTACTCGCGCTTCTCGGCCTGGTTCATCGCGGCGAGCGGCTTCTTGGCGTAGACCGCCTTGCGGCCGCGGCCCGCGGAAACGGCCTTCTTCGAGGCCTTTGTCGTCTTGGTCGCCTTCTTGGCGGCCGGCTTCTTCGCCGTGGCCTTCTTGGCCGGCTTGACTGCCTTCTTCGTGGTCTTCGTCATTTGCGACGTGTCCCTTTCGTTGTCGTGAACGGCCTCCTAACGTGAAGGCCTGATGTTCACATTATACGGCGGCAGGAAGCGAAACGAAAGCCCTAGCCGCGCTTTTTCGCGGAAGAACGGCGCTTCGCCTCGCGCCAGTACGCGCGCCTCTCGGCCTTGCTCATCTTCTTGAGCGGCCTGCGCGCCGTCTTCTTCCCGGCGGGCCTGCGCGAGGGGCGGCGGACGGGCTCCTCGGGCTCGTCTCCGTCCCCGGCCTCCGCGGCCTTCTTCGCGGCGAGGCGCGCCTTGGCGTCCTCGGAGAGGACCTCGAGCACGGGGCCGAGCATCTGCATCAGGCCTTCCGCCGTGTAGCGCTTCGGCTTCTCCGCCTTGGGCTTCGCCGCCTGCTCCTCCGCCGCCTTGCGGTCCATGCGCCTGCGCGCGGCGCTCGAGGCGTCGGCGAACGTCTGGTCGACGGACGCCGCCGTCACGGACTTGATGAACTTGCCGAAGCCCTCGCCCTTGACGTCGCCCTTCTCGTCGGGCGAGCCGAACATGCGCTTCGCCAGCGCATAGACGAGGCCGGCCTCCTTGCTGCACTCGCTGGCGACCAGGGTCTCCGCCCCGTCCGGCAGCCTGGCCTTCTCGACCGTCACCTTGTCGTGGGCCGAGCTGACCACCGACGTCTTGGTGCCGTCGGAGAAGAACACGACCGTCGCGAGCTTGGGCTCGCCGCCGACGCCCTGCTCCAGGCGGTAGATGACCTTGGTTATGGCCGGGGTGTAGGTGCCGTTCCCGGACACCTGCTTCACGACCTCGGACAGCGACACTCCGCGGCGGACGCTCATGCCTGGCCTCCCTTCGCGGCGCGGGCCTTGCGCTTGCGGGCGCGGCGGTCGAGCTCGTACTGCGCGGAGAAGCAGCCGTTCGAGGCCATCTTCGACAGCGCGGCGCCCGAAAGGCAGCGCTCTACGCGGCGCATGCCCGTGGTCGCCCTGAGGTGCTTTGAGGAACGGTTCTTCGGCTTCCTCGCCCCGAGCTGCATCTGGAACAGCTTCGTACGCTCGGCCTGTCTGGCCTCTCTCGTCTTTTCAGCCATGTGGCTCCTTTCTAGGTTGTCTTTAAGCTCTCCTGGGATTATACCGCGGGTTTCTCGAGATTGCTAGGGTCTCTGCCCGACAGCACCGCGTTTCCGCAGGTGATCATGCCGTCCTCCTCGTCGGCGGAGGGCACGAAGACCAGGACGTCGAACCCGGCCTCCTTCAGGGACTCCTCGGCCGCCTTGTACGGCACGAAGGACTCGTAGCCGCCCGTGGTCGAGATCCCGTTGGCCGTCGCCGCGGACGTCTTGTGCAGCGGGGTCAGCTTCGCCATGAAGCGGGCCGGGTCGAACATCGAGGCCAGCTTCCGGCCGTCGACCTCGGCGCCGTCGGCCAGGGCGAAGTTGAGGGCGTACTTGCGGCCCTTCGGCGCGGGGAACTCCCCGGCGAGCCTCGAAATCTCCGCCAGGCCGAGCGAGCTCCCGGAGAACATGCGCTCCCTGAGCGCGTCGTCCGTCGTGTTGATGGACAGCTGCAGCCCGGCCTCCCCGGCGTACGCGCAGTTCTTCAGCTCGCACCACTCCTCGAGGAAGCGGCCGAGGGACGCGTTGGCCTTCGGCATCATCGTGCTGACTACCGGGTGGACGGTCACCGCTTCCACGAACATCCTGGCGTCGCCGCGCAGGTAGCTGGCGGCGTGGCAGAGGACGTTCGGGTTGAACGTGGGCTCGCCCATCCTCGCGTAGTGGACGTTGAGCCTCTTCGTGCGGGCGACGCCGGTGTGCCTCGACAGGGCGTAGACCACCTGCGCCCTGAGGTCGCAGAGGCCTATGTTCCGGCCGGGGCCGACCTTCGGCACGTCGCAGAACCGGCAGCCCATCGAGCACCCGTGCTGGGTGCTGACGGTGACCACCCACTTCTCCGAAAGCGGCATCGGGGCGCCGTTGGGGACGCCCGAGATCTCGCGGGTCAGGCCCATGAAGTCGGCCTTGACGTTGGCCTCCTTGCCGTAGTCGGCCAGCGAGAGGAACTCGACAGGCAGGCCGTCGCAGCCCTCCCCGAGGTATATCTCGCCGGTCGGGACCCTGAGCTCCCTGACGACCTTCATCCCGCGGCCTCCCTCTCGGCGCGGGCGGCTTCGGCCCCCTCGACTATGGTCTTGGCCAGGAACGACGCCTTGGGCGGCGTGTACTTGGTGGTCATGACGCGCGGGGAGACGTTCGGCGTCTCGGGCAGGTCGGTCTTGGAGACCCCGGCCACCACCTCGGCCGGCTTCAGGTCGGACGCCGCGGAGCAGTGCTTGCGGACGTCGGCCACCGCCAGGCGGCGGGCCTCCTCGTCGTCGCGGGCCCACAGGACCATGGGGGCCGACACCCCCGTCTTGAACTCGACCAGGTACTTCCTCACGAGAGCCTCCTCCTCTTCTTCGCGGGGCCGGAAACGCCAGGCCCCCTGCCGCCCCCGCCGGCTATCGCGCGGCGGAGCTCCTTCATCGTCCAGACGCCGTTCGGGAGGCGGGTCCCTCCCTCGACCTTGAAGCGCCTTACGCCGGCCGGGTCGTCCCAGGCAGGCCTGACGCACGTCACCGTGCCGAACGGACCGCAGTAGGCGCGGTCCCCGAGGGACAGCCCGCCTATGTTCGCCAGCATGGCCTTCATGTTGAGCGCCTTCGACCTCATGCCGCCGCCTCCTTCCCGTTCGCCTTGAAGGACGCGACGGGCGCGCCCGCCTTCTCCTCCAGCGCCTCTTCGACCATTTCGCGGGCCTCCGCCTCGTCGCGGGAGCCTTCCTCCTGGCCGACGCAGCACTCCAGCAGGTCGTCGGACACCTCGACGACCGCGGACTTGGGCAGGCCCTCGACGGGGTCCAGCCCCTCCTGGTCGTACTTGATGCAAGTACACTTTATCTTCACGTTCTGGTTTCTCCTTGGATTCCGGCGGAATTATACCGTAGAATCCTAGGGACTGTCAGGCCGGGTCGTAGGCCGGCTCCCTCCCGGCCTCGAGGTCGCAGAAGCGAAGGGCCAGCGTGTTGAGCGGGCCGGCGCATTCGCCCCAGGACCTGACCTTGTCGAAGTCCGCGGCCGAGAGGGCCTTGGCGGCGCGGCGCGTCTTCGAGGCGCGCTTCTTCGGGGCGCCGGCGCGCTCCGCCCTGAGGAGCCTCGTGTAGTTGTCCATGCAGGACGAGAACGCCGCGAGCCGGAGCGGGTCGCGCCTGATCGCCTTGATGGCGTCCTTGACCGCGTCGGCGCGGACGGCCTTCAGCTGGGCCGCGAACTCCTCCGGGAACAGCTCGGTCGGCTTGTCCGACTGCAGGGCAGAGTACGCCAGGTCCAGGTGCCTTCTGCACATCTCCAGGACCTCCGGCGACTGGTCGCCGGCGTCGCGCCTCGCGGCCAGCTCTGCCAGCCTGCCCCTGCTCCCGCACCCGCGGGTCCTGTCTTCTATCTTCTTCCTGGCGGCCATGCCGTCCTCCTTTTCCTGGAAACTGTCAGGCCCTTGCTGCCGGGTCTGAGAAGTTCACGAGGTCCTTCTTGAGCTCCGGGGCGCAGTAGGTGATTATCAGCCTGCTGAGGCACGGCCCCCACTTGCACTTGTCCCAGTTGCAGATCTCGTTGAACACCGCGCCGAGGGAGGCCCTGGCGATCGTCGTCGTCTCGTGGTGCAGCCACGCCAGGATGTTGTACTGCTCGAAGACGCGCTTCGTCCTCATGGTCTCCTCGTACCCGTCCATGCAGGCCGAGAACTTCATGAGGCGCTCGGGGTCGGCCTTCAGCATCTTGACCGCGTCCTTGAGGACGGCGTCCGTCTTCGCGCGGGCTGCGGCGGTCTCCTCCGAGAGGTCCTTCTTCATGTACTTCTTCCAGGCCCTGACCGCGGCGTCGAGGTGCCGGCGGCTCATGCCCAGGGCGCCGGCGTCAAGCGAAGCGCGCTTCGTCGCGAGCTCGAAGAACTCGTTGTAGCTCTCCGCCTCCTTGAAGAAGGCCTTCTTCGACTTCTTGCCGGTCACGGCCTTCTTCCCCGCCTTCTTCCCGGCGACGGCGTGCGGGCAGCCTCCCGCCGCCGTCAGGAGTTCGTCCGTCTCCATCTTCTCCCTCCCTAGTTCCTCGGGGGCGGGAAAGCCGAGGCCCCCAGCCCTGCCTTTTCGAAGTCCTCGCCGCGGAGGCGTCCGCCGCCGCGCCCGGCCCACGCGTCGCCAGTCGCCACGTTGGACGCGCACATCTTCTTGCCCCTGATGGCCATCCTGTAGGGGATCCTGGCGCCTTCCAGCGAGGCGTTCATGAGCGTGACGGACTTGTTCGTCACGAACCCGCAGGCGTCCACCCAGAACCGCCCGGTCTCCTTGTCCAGCTTGAAGACCCTGTTGCCGCGGTAGTCCACGGTCAGGGACTTGGGCTCCCACCTCACCACGGTGTTGTCGCCGGACCAGGAGCCCTTCGCCCCGAGGTCCAGGCCCGTCCTGACGGCGGACATGACGCTGAACGCGTTCTTCCTCACTTCCTGCCTCCCTTCCTTTTCTTCGCGAACTCGTCCATCCGGACGAGCTTGTTTACGTATATGCCTTTCATTTCGGCTTTCCTCCTTGCGCCTCGATTATGCCGGGGTTTCCACGGGGTTTCGCTCGTCAGAGCATCAGGTCCCTCTTGACGGCGTACAGCTGGTACTGGATCTCCCCGACGAGGCCGTCGAAGTCCGGGGCGTAGACGAACGGGTGGGGCGGCTGGTACCGGCTCCACTTGCGCCGCCGGTACCCCCTCACGTCGGCGTCGGTCGACACGCGGGCGTCCCAGACCTCGACCTCCCACGGCCACTCCGCGTCCACCTTCGGGACGTTGTCCTTCGTGAGCGGGCCGTATTTTTTCTCGATGGCCTCGTAGAGGGCGTCGTGCCTCTTCCAGTCCCTGACGCCGGCCGTCCGGCGCACCTCGACTATTATCTTGGTCGCGTGGCGGACCGTGCTCCCGCCCCGGCCTCTGGCGAGCTCCAGCGGCCGGGCGAGCCACGCCACGACGGCCATGGGCTCGAAGCCGAGGGTCGGGACCGACACCCTGCACCTCGCCGCGGCGTACAGCCTGGGCCTGGTCGCCAGGGCCGGGGCGAACACGCACGCCCGGATCCGCTTCGCCTGTATGCCGGCCTTCTTGAGGGCCTTCCTGACGGCCTCCGCCGCGTGGCGGGCCTCCTGGTCGGTCAGCCTGCGCGACCAGTGGCAGCAGCACTTTCCGGCCTCTTCCTGTGTAAGCTTATTCTTGCTCATGTCTTTCCTCCTTGCGCCCAGATTATGGCGGAGGAGTCCCTAGAGTTTCGCTAGAGAGATTTAGAGAATCCCGCGAGAATCCCGGGGACGACGCGGACGCCGCTGTTACGACTGTAACTGTTACAGCGAGTTACGGCGGATTACCCCGCCGGAGAGGCCGGCGGGAGCAGGGACGGGTCTTCCCTCTCCAGCACCTGCTTCATGCACTCCAGCTCGGACACGGTCCTCGCCAGGGACCCGGGGAGGACCTCCCCTGTCTAGAACGCGGCGTGGATCTCGGCCAGGCATATCTTGACCGAGGCGTAGAACGGCCGGGCGTATCCGCGGGGCACGTTCACGGGCGGCACCCCTTCCTGAGCACCCAGACCAGGGTGTCGATGAACGGGTTCCAGACCAGGACGAAGAAGAGCGCGACGACCCACGGCCACGTGACCGGGAGGGTCATCCAGAACCAGCTGGCGGCGGACCACTCGGACACCGGCTCGGCGCCCGGCTGCATGGCCCTGACGAGGATTATCCCCATCGACAGGACCAGCCCCCACCCCTGGGGCTTCAGCGTGAAAGTCTTCTCCATCTTTTGGGATTTATTTACCGGGCTCCTCCGCCGCGGACGGAAGCGGCTGGCGGCCCTTCCCGGCCGCCCTGTCTATCCTGTTCCCGAGCTTCGCCCTGTCGCCCGACGCGAGCTTCGGGGTCGACGTGAGGTGCCAGCCGCCGCAGTACTTGCACGGGCCGTAGACCCTCAGCGGCGTCGCCGGGCGGAGCGACTGCAGCACGTGCATGTGCTGGGTCGCGTCGGCCCTCGTGCGGTACCTGTGCTTCTTGGCGCAGGAGTTGTAGACCGCGCGGGTCATCTCCCTCCTGAGGGCCGGGGCGCGCCTCTTCGCGGGCTTTCTCTTCTTCTTTTTCCCGGGGCGGGACTTCTTGACGGTCACCTGGCACCCGCGCAGGGCGTCGAGCGCCTTCGCCATCCTCTCGCCGGAGTCCACGCCCGCTCTCCTTCCCTCAGGACCAGTCGATTATCCCCTCGCCGAAGGAGGAATGCTGCAGGAGCAGCGAGACGCACGAGCAGCAGAACCTCAGCTGCTCGCTGGACTTCTTGATGTTGGAGAGCCTGACGCCGTACTTCCGCTCGAACCCCCTCTCGTCCAGGGAGGAGATCCGCTTCCTGACGTACTCCGACACCTTGACCTTCCTCGCGGTGCAGTCCAGGGACCTCGACCTGAGGTACTTCCAGAAGTCGCGGCCGAGCTCCACGTCGGAGTACCCGTCCGTGATCTCCTCGAAGATGTACGACGAGGCGTCGGTGAGCTGGTGCAGCTTCTGGAGCCTCATCGCCATGTCAGAGGACTATCTCCCCCGGGGCGGCCTTGCCGGCGAGCTTCGCCGCGTCGGCAGCGGTCGCCAGCCTTATGCCGG
>Ga0310690_10011328_pt1 | contig 11010 bp, 12 predicted proteins | sample AusTroGonzalo_MG_2_FD_207661 | JGI IMG/M metagenome (GOLD analysis project Ga0310690, IMG submission 207661) | Bovine rumen microbial communities from tropical cattle in Woodstock, Queensland, Australia - Gonzalo_04 (v2) (version 2) | ecosystem: Host-associated > Mammals > Digestive system >...
TAAATATTCAATCAGGGCTAATGTACCTATTCCTTGACCACAACCATAGTCAACGATAGCGATATCTTTATACCCGAAGATCTTTTTATCCACATGGTCAAGAGCATCATACATTTTCGCGATGTGCATCTTCCCATAGGAATACATATACATGCACATCTGAATCTCCGAAGATATTATGTCAGTACCTCGCTCCAATGCTTCGTGGAGCGCATCCCTCTCCTCAGAAGGTAAACTCAATATCTCGGCTCCTTGTATGTTCCTTATACGTTGGAGCGTACAATTACCTTTTCTTAATTTATACGAGTATAAAGTATCATTCTCCATAGTGAATAAGATTAAATTATCGATTCAGATAACGGCTCTAAATTATGCCGTCTATAATTTTGCAGAGCACACTCTTTATTCGCGTTTGCGTAGCAGTATTCACATAGATGAGGACAAGTATTATATTCTCCAATGTCCTTACTAACCATACATCCACAAAGAGCCCGCTGACCTTTATCTTTGTTGTTTTTAGTTTTTACAGCATATTTTCCATTTGATAATAAAATGGCATCTGAAGGAATATTGTTCGCTTCGGGGGCGTCAAATAATGTACCTAAAGAATTTTCGTTGATATTATGGATTTCAACCCCAAGGTATTTCATTAGCACTGCATCTGAGGAAGCAAGCTTTATCATCAAAGTATCATCAACACAACTGTTCTTTTTAATGCCATACTTTGTGAAAATCTCTTTCTCTCCGCAAGTGGCTAATTCAAAGCCCCATGGTTTATTCAGTTCAGCTAACTGCGATGCAAAATAAATCATCTGCTCCTCTTGCCAAGGAACATAATTAATGCCGCTATTTTCTAGATTGCGTTTCACCTTGGCATACTCTAAAATATCTGCAAAACTAAAAACAAGTTTCTCCGTGTAACCTTTTAGTTGCTCTCCAATATTAAATACTTTGGAGAGCAAATCTTCAATATGAATTCGGTCAGTTAAAATCATTGGGTCAAATCTCCATATAACATGCCCAAAACCTAAGATTTCGACTAAACGCTTAAATGTGTCTATGCGATTTTGAACTTTAGGTACTTTTTGTTCCAGACCTTCCAAATCATAATCATTAAGAGTATATTGCAGGTAACAATTGATAGGTTCCTTGTTTATTCCAGCGATGGTCGGATTATGAAGAAAAGGAAGATGTTTCAATAGCGGACGAGGATTTTTGGACCAAAAAACGATAAAGCGTGTATCTTGATAAGAGATATAGCTTTTTACTCCGTTAAAAGGATTAGTCCATGCAGAATATCCAACTTTTAGGCGATGAAAGAACCAATCGGCATAAAATGCAGGAATATCGGTGCTTCTGCTTGCCGAAATAATCTCCGGCGCTTGTGCCTCAGCCCACTCGCCATTCTCTCGTTGTATTTTAACTTTTTTCCAAGCCATTACTACTGTCGCTGCTTTTGCATGAATGCGTGAATATGTGAATTGGTTATTCGTTCGGTTAATTTAATCACGGTAATGTTTTGGATAAATATGTAATTAGAGAAGAGCACAAGTTCAGTACTAATTCAGCATCTTCTTCTGAAGCAGCTCCTCCAGTCTGTACGTGTCTCCCATGGTTAGATGCAAATCCCCATAATTTTTCCAATATATCATCTATTGGCCGAACAAATGCACTCCTATTACGTTGTATAATTGCTCCTAATGTTTGTGACTGCGCATTAAATTTATCTCTACACAAACATTCCACAGCAGCCATTGCATGGTGCACAGCACCTGTCGTGTCAGCTGTTGGGCGTTTTGACAAATCATCTAGAGCTAATTTTAATTCATTCTGCGCAGTTCGGTTTGTAGATAATGATTGTACAGCATTTGCAAAAGCCTGCTCTTCGACTTCAGAACCACGAAAAAGAACCTGCCCATTCTCAAACTTCCAACCATATCCGTTTGTTTGAAAATAAGTATTTAGTTCTGATGTATATTCTTGTTTTTTAGTTGGGCTTGATATAGAACCATAAAAAACTTCAGCCACATCGTAAACGTAATACCAAGCTGCATTTCTCAGTTTTTCTTTAGTTTCATTCTCCATGTATTCATTAGGAGACCAATTGTAGGGATCTTCTGCTTGATATGTTTTTTGACATACAAGACGCCGAATAGTATCAATAGGCAATCCTACTTGTTTGGCTAATCCGATAAGCCACATCCTAAAATCATCTTGAGCATCATTCCTTATAACAATAGGGATATTTGTCGTCCTCAAATTATTTCTTTCGGAGAAGTTTGGCATGGTATAAGTGTTTGTATTGGAAAATTAGTTATCAATTATCTAAGCTGTTAAGTTAATTTTGGTACGCGCGCGTGCCAAATCTATTTTTCGTCTTTCTCTTGTTCCAAGAAGATCTGTTTCTGACGCTCAATCTCGTTGCGCAGTTGCTCTTCAGTGGGCAAGAAAGTCAAGTACTTAGCTGCATAGAGTTGCTTGCTGTCGTGCAGGATGGAATAGTGCGCAATATCCTTGCTCGTTTCTGCACAGAGTAGCAAACCTATCGTTGGATTGTCACCTTCCGTCCGGCGCAATTCATCAAACATGCGGATGTACATATCCATCTGTCCAACGTCTTGATGACTAATCGTGGTTGTCTTTAAGTCTACCAAGAAATAGCATTTGAGAATCACATTATAGAAGACAAGGTCGATATAATAATCACCCGTATCGGTAGCAATGTGGTATTGTTCGTTCATGAAAGCGAATCCTTTTCCCATCTCCAGTAGGAACTCTTTAAGGTGCTTGATAATCGCTTTCTCCAAATCGGATTCCGTAAAACTGGTGTTTGCCGGTAGTTGTAGGAACTCAGCCACCAGCGGGTTCTTCATAAACTCCAACTTGTCAGGTTGCTTGATCTCTGTCAACTGAAGCATTTCTTCTATTACAGCATCTTTTTTAGGTGCTTGAAGTAATCGATAGTAGTACTGCGAACCAATATTTCTGTCTAACGTGCGCGTACTCCACATTTCTTTCGAAGCTTCCTGTAAATACCAATAACGAGCATCCTCATCTGCAACTCGTAACAAACTACGGAAATGGGTCCATTTCAAATTTGGTACGCGCGCGTGCCAAATCTCTAAATCGCTGAAATACAAATAGAATTGACGATAATTACGCAAATCACGTGCTGTAAAACCGGACGCATATTCTATTGACAAATCTTCGGCCAAACATTCCATCATCTGCGTTCCATATTCAGCACGTTTTTCTCCGTGTTGCTCCTCCTCAACAATACGTCTGCCAATTTGCCAATAGGTATTAACCATCACCATATCAACACCTTGATATGCTTCTTGTAACCCCTTCTCTATAATATGACGAACGTCATCCAATAACGTTTTAAAAGATTCGGTACGCACGCGTGCCAAATCTTGAGAATGATGTGATTTCTCTATATCTACCATATTTTTTCTATTTGCTTGTTTGTTACCTGCACCCAATTTGGGTGCAAAGGTACAAAAAAAATATGGATTAGGCAAATTTTGTGGCGGGAAAGTGATAGATTTCTACATTTTGCAAGCAAAATGAGTCAAAAATCAAAAGATGAAGATAGAATTTTGTGTGAAAGTGTGAAAGTGTGAAAGAGACGAGCATTGCTGCCCGCCTCTTCCGACATACGTTGCCGTGCTAACTGACAAAGAGAGAATCGCCACCGGAGGTAGTAACCAATCATCGCATCCACATGGCACTGTTATCATATACGGGCAGGCGAAACTAAAAGTGAGACGGATATGAGAACCCACACGGCACGAACGTGGAGAGAGTACCGCGACGGGCTAATCTGCCTAATGACCGGAGTCACCTGAGAGATGGAAAACCCGCATGCCATGCGGGACAACAAAAGAAGAAAACACTACGTTCGACCGATACATGCTTTAATAAAAAAATAAAAGCCCCCCCTCCGGAGCGAAGCGACCAAATAAAATATGCCCTTTTTCATAGATGCTCATATGCGAGCAGCAGTAGAATAAAAGTAGGGGCAGGAAACTGAAAGTCCCTGCCCCAAACCATTACGCGAAGATGCGATTATTCGTTCATTAAGAGCTGCATCACCACTTTAGCGGAGTATGCAACAGGGGTACCAGGACCGAAGATGGCGGCAAGACCGGGTTATTCTCGAAAATCCAGCGTTTCACATCCTCCTCAACCTCAAAACTGACTGCCCCTTTGCAGCGGACAGAGATACGGTCGGCACTCGCCAACAGTTCTATATTCGGGTTGTCTTGCAGTTGCTGCCAGACGGCTTTCTTGGGCGAAGTGGCGAAAGCATGATTAGTGGTGATTTAGTTGTGAAATGATACGATTGATGTCTTCGGTGAAGGGGATAAAATGCTCAATACCTGCTTGATACGGCTGCGGGTAGTCGCGGTTGAAACGGACGAGCGTGGTGTCGGGGAGCTGCGCTGCCATCCTCTCAAACGGCATTCGGATGATCACCGGCGTATTGAACCCCACGCCGAACTCCAACAGTAGCAGCCGTTTGTCAGCAGCCTGTTGCACAAACGCACTATACCGCTCCTCCTGTTCGTGCCACCGGGCATCCTCTACGAACGTGTTGTCGCACCGCAAGTTCATTGCCACCGGCTCGCCGTCCGGCGTGTGCGGAACCATTTCCGACGGAATACGGCAATCGCGTATCTTAGGCAGCACGCGCTCAACCCATTCGCGGTTATTATAAAGCTCTTTCGGCTCACCCGAAGCCGGCTGGAAAAAGGCGTAGTCTCCTTGCGTGGCGAAGATCCGCTCCGCCGCAAAACCCGCCATCTCAAACTGCGCGTCCACATTAGTCGTCAGCACGAAATAATCCTTCTCCCGCACGACCTCCAACAGCTCTTTGTACAGCGGCAGCGCACCTGTGCGATACCGTGCGAACCATATATGTTTTGCCCAGTAAGCCCACCTCTCTTCCTCCGTCTCAAACGGGTAGAACCCGGCGGTATAGAGGTCGGTGAACCGGTAGCGGGCAATCCACTCGCTGAACTCGCGCCGGAAATCCCCTCCCGCGTAGTCCAATCCGGCAGCGGTAGTCAGACCTGCTCCGGCTCCGATAAGCACGTAGTCCGCCTCCCGGACGAGCCGCCGCAACTGCTCCACGCGCTCAGAGAAGGGCGCGATAGATGGCGTAATCTTTGTCGAGAAAAACATTGAATACAATCGTTTTGAGGTTCTTTCTTGGAAACTGTTTCACCGTGCTGACGGCTATCTCTGCCGCCCGTTGGTTGGGAAAACGGAACACACCCGTGGAGATGCAGCAGAAAGCGATACTCTCCAAGCCGTTCTCCTCCGCCAGTTCCATACACCGGCGGTAACACGACGCCAACTGCTCCTCTTGCTGCTTGGTCGGCAGGTCATCCGTCACAATCGGTCCGACGGTGTGCAGCACGTACTTGGCAGGCAGGTTGTAGCCACGTGTGATGAACGCATCGCCTGTCGCCAACAGCCGCCCTTGCATGTGGTCGTAGCACGCCTTGCGCAGTTGCAGACCTGACGCCGAATGGATGCAGTTGTCAATGCAGTTGTGCAGCGGCGACCAGCAACCTAAGGCCTGCGCGTTGGCTGCATTCACGATAGCGTCCGCCTGCAAACGGGTGATGTCGCCCTGCCAGAGCAGAAAAGGACTGCTCTCGGCGTTGGATTTTAGACTTTCTATTGTCACCACTCCTTTGTCCGCCGCCTGCGCTTGCAGTTCCGCGTCCTGCATGGCGAGGAATTCCTCAGGTAGTTCTTTCGGCTCCCACACATTCATCAACGCCCGCAGCAGCCGTTGACGCTCACCCGGCGAAGACGGTATCCGGCAACGGACTTGCTCGTCCGCCGCCAGATACGCAATGCTCTTTTCTATGTTCGCCTGTCTGTCCATTATTTCTCGCTGCAAGCTTTCGGGAACCCGAACTTGCCGTTCTCGTTCTTCCACTCCTCACGGGCAGGAATCACCTCCGTCACATCCCAGTGCTCCGCGATCTTGCCGTTCTCCACGCGGAAGAGGTCGTAGAACGATGTGTGCTGACCTCCGAACGACCCCTCACTCACGCTGAGCACAAAGTTACCTTTGCCAAGGATGATATGATTCGTGTCATACACCATTGCGACGCCTGCCTCTGCCATCGCCTGCAATGCGGCTCCAAGTCCGTCCAGACCGTCCGCAATCTGCGGGTTGTGCTGAATATAGTTGTTACCGTCGAAATAACCGGTCAGGTTCTCCGGGTGCTCGCCCATCAGCACGTCGTGTACAAAACCGCGTACGATGGCCTTGTTCGCCTCGGTCTTGTCAAGGTCGGTGATCTCCGTCGCACCGTCGAAGCAGGTATGACCGCTCGGGTTAGCCGTTGCAGGTGTCGGCATCAGATTGTCCCAATGCTCCACGATCAGACCGTCCTCAAAACGGAAGATGTCGAAGCCCACTTTCGGACCGAAAAAGTTGTAATCCGTGTGTGCTACCACATAATCGCCGTCTTGGAACACACGCATGGTGTTCACCGTAGCTTTCTCGGGGTAATCTGCCAGCCCTGCCAGCAGCTTGCCGAATCCGGCCAAACCGTCCTCTGCACCGAGGTTGTGTTGGATGTACTTGTCTGCGTTGATGTACGCGATAGGCTCGTTTGCGCCTGTCTCAATGGCCTTCAAAAGTGCCACAACTTTCTCTTCGTTTGTCATAACTTGGTTCTCCTTTTTTGTGCAACCGACCATTGCCAGAACAGCCGCTGCGAGAATCATAATTTTCTTCATAATGTCTATAATTTAGTTAGTTACAAATCATTTATTGGGGTCCCCGACGGGCGCTAACGGAGTGCGTCCGGTGGGGAGAGCGGAGGCAATGGTCGCACCTACGATTTAGCGGAGCGGTATCGTTTTTGCGATCCATTTGCCGAAAGCGAGTGCAAAGGTACTAAATTTTTTCGACATACACAAGAAGGCACGGAAAAGTAAGGTACTTACCCAAAAGTAGGAATTTTGCAAATACAGGCCAAACGGACCTACAAAAAAATGCATTTTTTTTCATTTTTTTTGCTACCCCTTCCGGATTGTCATCATTTTTTGCTTTTTGGGGGCTTTCTTTTTCGTCTATGGTGTTCTCCGCCGCTTCGCTTTGTCGATTATTTCTTATCTCGCTCTGCTCGAACGATATTTTCGTTTCACTCACGGTTTGTTGTCACGGCAGTGCTGTACCTATTTTTGCTATTAGTGGGTATCTGCTATGCTTTTTATTCATGTATCCACTCATTTTTGGCGTTTTTTTTGCCCTTTTTGCTTAAAAAATGCCCTTTTCTCTTGCATATATCGCAAAAAAGCTGTACCTTTGCAGCCTGTAATCCGCTATATATCTCGATATAAACACGAAATATATACGATAGATATACGATACATACACGTTAGATATGCGATATATTAGGCTCACAACGCCGGTAGAACGCGCTAATCTGACCCCAATTTGTTAGACACATGGCTAAAGTAGAACCCGCCCTTCCGTTTGACCATTTCAGTGGCAAACTCTCACGTAATGAACGCATCGTCATGCGTACCCGTAACGGTCGCACGCACGCTTATGCTATCCAAAACCCGTACACCGGACCTCTCGCCGAAAGCCGCAAACGCGCCATCAGCACATTCTCCGAAGCCGTGCGCCTCTGTAAAACGGAGATGTCCGATCCCGACCGTCTCGCCTATTGGCAAGACCGTTACATCCTGTACCGCAAAGCCGCGAACAAACACGTCGCCCGCGCCAATTCCAAATTTCTCGGCACTACCTCCGACAAGTTCTACAGCACTCTCCGTGGCTTCATCATCGCCTCCCTCTCCGCACAACTAAAGTCCACAGAATAGCACTTTTCTCTTGCAAATTCCACTTTCTCGTACGATTTTCGCCAAAATCCTTGCATATATCAAAAAAAATCCGTAACTTTGCAGCCGAAAGTTGCAAAGGTTCATGAAAATGGAGCAGTTACAGATTATACATAGCGAGTATTTTGCTGACTACCAAGCACAGCAACCGATTACGATTGAGAAGCGCGTCAAGAAACTTGCTTCTAAGCCGCTCACGCCACAGAACTTCAAGTTCTACTTGCTCAGTTCGTCCTGTAACTCCAGCCTTATTGAGGGCTCGTCGATGACCGAAGATGATTACATGAAACTCAAAGAGGCGAAAATCATCAGCCGCGACGTGCAAGAGATAGATGACATGATTGCTGCTTATGAGTTTGCCGCAAAAAATGCTATCAATATTGGCTCATTCCTCGAAGCGCACAAGATTCTTTCCAACAGTTCCGGTATTGCAGACAAATACAAAGGCGCTTTCCGTGACATGCCTGTTGGTGTGTTTGGCGGCGGGGTAAAAGTCTATACTGGCGCAGAGCCGAGTATCGTAGCGGGCGAAATGGCCAAACTCATGCATGATATTGACATTCTCGTAAAGACAGACTTGTCCTACGATGAGATTTTCTATTATGCGAGTATGATTCATCTCGTTTGCGTAAGCATCCATCCGTTTGCGGACGGTAACGGACGTACTTCTCGTTTGTTGGAGAAATGGTTCTTAGCGCAGAAACTCAATCATGTGGCTTGGGCTATCCAGTCTGAGAAATTGTACTATAGCAGAAGAAAATCGTACTATGAGAATCTTCATTTCAAAGGAGATAACTACGCAACTATCGACTATGCAAGAAGTGTTCCTTTCCTCTGCATGTTACCGATGGCATTAAACATGAGGTAATCGTGCCCTCTCCGAGACGTTAAACCGGAGAATGTATCGACCATATATGGGCGATTAAAAATAACAACCGACCACCGCCTCTGGCATAAAACAACCAATAGGCAAAAAATGTATATGATTAGAAAATAATGGCAGTACGCAAAATCAATATTGACGACTCGGAAATATCGGTTATCTTCGGTTTGCACGATGAGGATTATATTTGCCTGACGGACATGGTGAAGGCCGGTGACAACAGTGATAGAACGAATATTGTTATTCAGAACTGGATGCGCCGCAAAGATACCATTTCGTATCTCGGTGTATGGGAGAATCTACACAACCCTAATTTTAAAAGCATCGAATTCGATGCAATTAAAAATGCCTCAGGTACCAATCGTTTTATCTTGACTGCCGCAAGGCGAGCGTCTCCAGAAACTCAACCAAATAGCCATCCAACAAATGACCGTGCTTGAGAACGTAGAAAGCAAGCGTATATTGAAAGGATAAATTTACGTCCCTCTCCGAGACGGTGCTTCCGAGCACTCCGGAAAAGGAGAAAGACAAGCGCAAAGCGTTGCGCTAATTAAATATTAACAAAGCATTACTATTATTTCGCGTCTGTCGAGAACCCCGAAGACATACCCATATCTGAATCCGTAAAAAAACACACTTTCTCGAACGAATTTAGCCCAAATACTTGCATATTTCAATAAAAATCCGTAACTTTGCAACCGAATTTGGAGTATTGTAGCTAAATGGAGCAGCATCGTATAGAGAATTATTCCGGGTTACAACGTACATTTGTAAAGGGTGTACGTGTTATCAAGAAGCGTGATTATTTCGTTCAGGATGTCACGTTAACTGGCGATGCTCCTAAGCGTTTTATTAGTATTTACAACTACTCCGGTTCTAACGCGTGGCGACGCAAAAACAAACAACATTGGACACAATATATCGCCAAAACTGGTCACAAGTGGTATCCTAACGAGTCAATTACTGAGTATTTACTTAATCAACTTGGAACGATCTTTGGCATCAAAATGGCCGAATCCGATTTGGCTATCATCAATAATCAACTTCGCTTCTTGAGTAAGTATTTTTTGGATACGAAAAAAGAAGAATTAGTGCATGGAGCGGAAATCTTTGCCGGATATCTGCAAGACATGAATATTGTAAAGCAAATTGAGCAAGAAAATTTGGCACAAGACATGTTTACTTTGCAGTTTGTCGAAAAAGCCATTACAAAAAGTTTTCCGAATCAGGCAAAAACAATACTCTATGAACTGGTCAAGTTGCTCATTTATGATGCCTTTGTTGGCAATAACGACCGCCATTATTATAATTGGGCTGTAATTCGACCTTTTAGCGCAAAAGTCGAGCCGCATTTCTCACCGGTGTACGACACGGCACGAGGTTTGTTATGGAATATGAGTGATACAAACTTGGAGAATAAAGTCCAAGCACAAGGCAAGGAGGCTTTTATAAGAAAGTACTGCATTCAATCCAAACCTAAGTTGGGATGGGATGGTGAACACCAAATCAACCATTTCCGCTTATTGGAGCTTATTTATACAAATGAATTTTATATAACGAAAACAGAAGTCCGACAACTATTCAATGAGCAAATGTTACGACAGATGCAAGAATTTGTAAGAACACATTTTGCACATCTATACACTCCTTTGCGTATTGAGTTGATTAATAGTTGTTTGGAATACAGATATAACGAAATTAAAAAGTTGCTGATATGAGTATAAAAGAAAAAATCAAATTGTTTTGGCACGATAGTGACGAAACAAACTACAAGGCAGTAGCTGGTGAAAGCGGGCGGTTTGACTTGTATCTTAATCGTTTGCTCATTGGCACGTTAATTTATGAAGATGGTAAATGGCAGTTTGCTTATTCTGATGATTTTAAGAAGCAGTCAGATATGGCACCTCTTGTCAATTTCCCTTACATCGATCAAGTATATGAGTCAGACCAATTGTGGCCATTCTTCGCTTCCCGTTTGCCTGGGAATGCTCAAATAGATAGTTCTTCTGAGAATTTAGGCATTGTAGAATTATTACGCAAGTATGGTCAACATGTCATTACTAACCCATACACTCTCCACATCCCGCAAGTGGCAATGTGATAATTGGCAAAAACAATAAAATACCGTCCCCTCTCCGAGACGTTAAAGAAGGAGCAATCTATCGGCCAATCTTGACCGATCAAAACAAAACTAAACAAAAACAATATTACCGCCTATAGCATAAAACAACAGACAAGCGGTA
>Ga0310690_10011329_pt1 | contig 11010 bp, 9 predicted proteins | sample AusTroGonzalo_MG_2_FD_207661 | JGI IMG/M metagenome (GOLD analysis project Ga0310690, IMG submission 207661) | Bovine rumen microbial communities from tropical cattle in Woodstock, Queensland, Australia - Gonzalo_04 (v2) (version 2) | ecosystem: Host-associated > Mammals > Digestive system >...
AATTTTCTAGATTTCAATGAAACAGTCCTCGAACAGTCTAAAGTTCAAAGAAAAAATTTAATCAAAAAAATCAGCAAAGCTGAAAGAGTTAATTTGAAATGAAAGAATTACAAAGAAATTGCAGACCAACTCAAAACTGAAGAATGAATCAGATTCCTATCAGATTGTCTGGATGCTTTATTGGATGATTTGAATTCTCCTAAACTTCTTGCAACTATTAATTCATGACTAAAAAATCCTAATCCAGAAATTATCTGAATCATAGTTTGGATAGACCAAAACGTTATGAAAATGGATTTACTATGAGAAAATGAAAAAAGTGAATGAACTGAAATCCCTGCAAATATTACAGAACTTGCTAATCAACGTTTACAAGCTAAACAAGAAAAAAATTACGCTCTAGCTGATGAATTAAGAGCAACAATCCAGTCTGAAGGATATTCAATTAAAGACATCCCTGGATGATTTGAAATAGAAAAAATCTAAAGACAAAAAAGCCTCAGAATTGAGGCTTTTATTCATCCAAATATTATTGTTTTTTTTCTTTTTCATCATCACACATTCTTTGATATTTTTTATAAGCTGCGGGATTTGATTGAGTTAAGAAAACCCTTGGATTATTCAAAATTTCAACTAATTTAGACTCATTATCTGTTGTTATTGGGATAGATAATCACCTAATTTCAAGTGTTTTACCACAATTTACATATGAAATCTTAGTTAACAAATGAGTATCAACGTTATAATTAGCTTGTATCTTAAATTCTCATAATGTAAGATCAACCAAGAAATCATCAGACATTCAATCAATATCATGAATATCATCTGGAACCATTTTAAAATGGATACGGAATTGATCCACCAAATCTATTTTTTTCTGAATATTATCATCCTTCAATTCTACCTTAAAATCTATAATTGATACAATAATAGTAGGAGTATTATCTCTAGTAAATATAACTCCCTCCAATTTATCTTTTATTAAATTATTTAAATCTTCATCACCTATCGTAAATGAGTTCAAAGAACCATTTTCTAATGTAAAATTGTACTCTACCTCTCATTTATAAAGCGATATAGCCGATTCATCACAAGCATATACAGAAATATCTTCTCTCTCCTGAATTTGTTCACAAAAAGTTGGATTTTCATCTTCCAGTTCCGTGGGATCTTGATACCACATTCAAATTTGGTCATCAATATACGCAAGCATTGCATTAAATGAAACATTTCAATTTCATACATAAATATTCAAAATATCTGTCAATTTAGGCTGATTTGCAACTTTTATATTACTAACATATAATACATTTCATTTTTTATACAATAAAACTGTTAATTTTAAAGTTTCATCATCAGTTACTGATAATATTCTATTCGTAAATAATTCCGTTTGTATCCTCAATGAATCGTCAGATACATTACTAACCTTCCTAATTTTCAAACGATCTTTCATATAATAATAACTATAGAATATATCCTCAATCGTTTTTTCATCAATTTCAATAGTATCGATATCTCAATTTACTATTTCAAGATTTGGAGTTGTCAACTGCGACAGCAAAGACGGATATCAAAGCAAAGGATTTCAATTATTAATTTGATCTATTTTCAATTTTAACTCCGTTGTTAGTTTTCACTTTTCTGATAAAGTTCAATATAACTCATCACTATTAAACACATACAATAAATCTTTATAAACAGGTTCTAGATAACGATTGTTACCTTTATCTTTATCAAGAAGTTTTTGAACAAATGATAAATAACTTTTTATATAATTTTCATTCAATGAAGTTCATCATAAAATTTTATAAACCCCCTGCCATACTGACAACAATTTATATGCATTTAAATCAGGATAATCAAACACCTCATCAGAAATCTCAGGTTGTTTTAAAGAGTTTTCAATAATAATAAAATTAATTAATTTTTTATAATAATCTCTAGACTCATCACTACAATACTCCATAGAATTAGCTAAAACATCCGAATAAATAACTCAAGAATGCTCAGTATATTCTATAATCATGTCACAAATAGGCCCAATATCTTTATTCTGAGATCTTAATTCCTTTATAAGTGCCAAAATATCAATCGCATAACGAGATAAATCATAATATTTACCATACTTATAGAAATTTCATAAAAATTGATCACACACAAAATCCGAAAATTTCTGATTTTCCAAACATCACAAATGAAATCAATCAATTAAAGATCATTGAAATACTTCCCCCTTCCAAAGACGTGTCGACGCATCTGGAAGATCTTTTACCTCACTCAAAACATAACTATCTGTAACCAAAATTTTGAGTAAATCCTCCAAATCTTTACGCGTAACTTCATGATCATCAAACATATCTAAAGACATAAAGTTATCAGCTTTATAATTAACTGACGACAATTGTGGAAGAATTATTCACTTATATAATAATAAATTACCCTTTGACTGGAATATATCTCATTTAATAGAAGCCGATCAATAAGAAAGTTCAACATTTAAGTCCACTCCACTATCAATCAACGGTGACAAAATTTTATCTGAAGTATTTTCAATCCATTTATCCTTATTTTGAATAGATGAGTCTTTTACCATTTCAAAACCATCCAAAAGATTCATATATATATCAACCAAAACTCATAACACTATTCATATAACCATTATAAACATCCATACTCACCATCTAAACAAAAGGCGATGTATCTTTTTATACTTTTCAATTGTTTCAAACCATTTTTCATCAACCAAAAAATCTAAATTTCAATTTACAGCTCACTCAAACTTAGAGACTAATTTGGATCTTTCAATATCCGTAATTTCATTGGAATCTAACAAATCTAAGTCATCTTGAGAAATATTTGGGGATTGTATTATATTTTGTTGAACTAGATTTTTCTGTTCTACAACCCCAGATCCACTATTATTTACTGAATTTTCACTTAGAGAACCTCATCATCAATTCTGCAGAACTGTATTATCTATTGTCTGTACATCACCTTCGTTAACATCAATATCTGTTCACGACATTCCATTTTTCTGTAAAAGTTCTGACAAATCCGGAGCCTTAACCTCCTCAACTGGAATATTTATTGTCGGTACAATATTTTCTGTAGAATTACCATCAATATTTTGTATTTCATGAAAATCTTGCTGTCAAATTCATTGATTTCAAGCATTATTATAACCATTATTATATGCATAATATTGTGATGTTCATGATTGTGAATTTTGGCTATCTGCCAACTCTTCCAACACATCATCACTTGGTCTAAATGTCATGCATCATTACAATAAAATAAAATATCACCATACGAAATTATAATCAATAATACATCTTTTGTCAAATTTTTAACTAGATTTTTTATAAACATACAATCCAATTTTTTATTGAAAATATTAGTCATTTAAATATTGTATTTTCTAGTAATATCTTTTAAAAACAATTCAATAAAACTTGATATATGTATAATTACACAAATTTTCCAAAGTCATTCAAAAAACAACGTAATTTACAAGAACAAATTTCGTTTTATTTTCATAAAATTCCATTTATTGGAAATATCAATTTTTCAAAAGAATTACAACTTGCCTCACTATTCTGAACAATGTTTTTAGTCATTATAATCAGACTTTTTTATTTACAAATAATTCAACACGAAAATTATAATACTGAATTAATAAAACAATCTACATCACTAGCTTCAATCAAAGCTGAAAGATGAGACATTTATGCTCTAGATAAAACCGGACAACCTGTAAAATTAACAGAAAATATCAATCTTTATGATATTGCCATAGATCCTAGAGAAATTTGATATAATACAGGAGGAATGCTTATGAAGAACCGTTTTATCGAAATAATCTCCCCAATTGTATACAAACACTTATGTATAATACATTGAATGGATGATATTCAATGAAATAACGAACAATGCATAAAAAACATTGAATCTTTTTCAAATATTGAACTATTACCAAAAGAACCCGAAATATTCTACTATGGTAAAGAATATGATGCAGAATGAAACGAAACACAAATTATTTCTCAAGAATATTCTACATTTAATTACGATGAATTTAATGAAAAAAAGCAAAAAATAATTGATGAATTTTCTAAAGATAAAGCTATAGAAATAATCAAAAATAGATTAAATGAAAAAATAAAAATTTGAAAAAAAGACAAAAATTATGTATGATATTTTACAAATGAAGAATTTTTAGAAGATTTAAAAAAACAAAACTTTAATTTTATATCAATTGAGGCTAATTTTTATTTATATGTAATCCCTTGAAAATCAAGTAGTTATAAAGATAAATTCTTATTCCAAAGATTTATGAATAAACGATGAGAAAAAATAAACGAAGCCTCCCTAGACTCTTTATTTAAACAACAAGATTATAAATATATCAAACTCTTTTCTTCTGCAAATCCAATCATAGCCCAAGACATAAAACAACTAAAAATAAAACATTCAGATGAAAAATATTCTCTTGATGGTAGCCCTTACAATAAATATTCTATCGTTCATTGAATAATATTAGAACCAAAATCTACAAGATACTACCCTTACTGAGAATTTATGTCAAATGTTTTATGATACGTAGACAAAAATTGAGAAGCTTTTTATGGAGTAGAAAAATACTTCAATAATACATTGGAATGAATTGACTGAAAAATTACATGACGCTCAAACTGGAACATGTGATGAAGTGACTTTGAAGTAATAAACACAAAAGATTGAGATGATATCATTTTAACTATAGACATTTGAATTCAAAAAGAAGTAGAATCCATCGCAAAAAAATTTATAGAAACTTTCAAAGCTGACTCTATTGCTGTATTAGTTTTTGATCCAAAAAAATGACAAGTAAAGGCTTCCGTTTCTCTACCAACATACAACCCTAACAACTACAATGACGCATATACCATCATTCCACTAAGCCCTGAATATTCATATTTAATAGACAACGAAACTTATAATGAAGTTCCTGTATACATATATACAGGTTGAAAATATGTAAAAGCAAAATCAGAAGAAAGAACCGATACAACTCTGAAAAAATATATTTCAAAAAATATATATTGAGCTTCCGTTTTTGTTGATAAAAATACATCAATAGCATTCGAACCATGAAGTATTTTTAAGGCATTTACAATGGCTATATGATTAGATAGCGATGAGGTAAGACTTGATGATTATTATCAAGATGATTGAGAAGTCCAAATTGATATTTATAAAATTCAGGATGCTGATAAAGGAGCATGCATGTGATATCATAGTCTTCTTGAAGCATTAATTAATTCATGTAATGTATGAATGATTAGAATAGTTCAGTCCTTGGGTAAAGAAATATTCTATAATTATCTAACAAATTTTGGATTTTGAGAAAAAACTTGAATTGAATTAGCTGAAGAAAAAAACTGATCCATACCAAATGCGGCAAATGTATCAATGGCAAAATTTTTCAATAACTCATTCTGACAGTGAGTTACTGTTACTCAAATACAATTAGCTACAGCATATTCTGTATTAGTTAACTGATGAAAATATATACCTCCTACAATAATTTCTCAAATTAGAAAAAAAACATCCAACAACGACAATATCACTATCGAAGAAAAAATTCCTCACTCTACAAAACAAATTCTTAGACATGAAGTAAGTGATGAAATGAGAAATGCCCTATTTAACGTTGTTAATGTAAATAACCAATATAAAAACGCCAGAGTAGAATGATATCGTCTGGGAGCAAAATCATGAACTTCACAGATTGCATATAAATGAAGATATCAAAGATGAGAATGATGGACTCAAGCCACTTTTGCTGGGATAGTTTCTATCGATGATCCAGGATATATTGTTCTTATTTGGGTATCTCGTCCAAGAACCAGTCAATGGTGAGTATGAACTGCATGAAAAATATTTGGAGAAATTGCTACATTCTTAATCTGATACTCTATGATGGATTAATTTTTATAATGATAAAAAACAATAAATGTCATCTCTATTTCTGACAGAATACATAAAATCAAATATATTTATCCAGAATCTGCGTGATGAAATAGCTAATCGTAATGTTAATTTTGACCTTATCGTAAGTGACTTAAATTACACAGATTGCCCCATTCTTTGCATAAATCCAGACAACAAACCTGAGAATGTTTCACTTATTGATGCTCGAAAAGACGCTATTTCGGTATCAAAACATCCATTAATAATTCTCAGCGAATTAAATCTCAGCTTTTTAGAGCCTATTTTTGAGATATTGAATGATAAAAATTATACAACGATAATTAATATTCACACATGACTTTGAAGTTATGGAAATAAAATCTCTCCAGAAATAAATGATTTGGACGAATATATTTGTAAATTAAACTTCCACAGTTTTGAACCTATAGATTTGGAGAATATGCGAAATATTTTTAAGCAAAAGAATAGACAATATATCCGTCTACTTCATAAAGAAATGCCTGATGCAATTTTCGATGTAGATGAACTCGGAATAATTGATGCTTCCATGCTTGAAAATCTTGATTCAATTTCGCTCAAAACTTACGGATTTGCATGAAATGATTGAGTAATTCTTGCAACTGGGAGTCTTTTTTCTACGGCTCTTCAAACTTGAGAGATTATACAAAACCATAATAAACAAATAAGCATTTTTGTATTGCAAAAATTAAATGCCGATTGGAGTGAAGAAATTATAGACAATATTAAAAATTCAAAAAAATTATTTATCTTAATCGACCACGACAGCAGTAAAGAACTTAAAAAATGGGTTGAAAGTTGACTAAAGAAATACCAATTAAATGACATTGAACTAAATATAATCTATCCAAAATATGAAAAACTAACCACAATTTTGAATGAATACCAAGAAGAACAGTCGGACTTTGATCCTGAAAAATTATCTCAAAGAATCATCTCTAAATTATAAATTCTTGCAGTAATAAACAAAAATATTATATTCAACTAAATATTTAACCTATAAAAAATAATGCATTTACTCATAAAGTGATACTATGGATACAAAAACTTGTGAGATGAACTCATTATTTTTTCATTATTAAACCGAGCGGATGAACGTTTTAACCCAAAGAAAATCAACATCGAATGCTGAGACGAAAAGCGGATGGAAGATTGGATTTTAAAACATAGAGATTTTTTGATTCCTGGTGTTATTAAAAAATTGAACTTTTTGCCTAAACCTAACTGGAAAGAAAAAATAAAAATCTGTCTATGAATGAAAAGAAATTTATACGACTACATAATCCTTGGATGATGAGAAGTAGTAGATGAAAGCAGAAGCTTTCTTTATCGTTGATGGAACTTATTTTTTCAGTATAAATGGAGCATTAAGCGTTGATTAACTGCAATAGTTGGAGGATTAGGAACAAATAAAAAATGGTGAACTTGATTTCTACAAAATTTCCTAGTAAAAAATGCAAATATTATCATACTTCGTGATCAAAATTCTTTTGAAATTACGAAAAATATTTTAGAACAATACTGACAAAAACGAGAAGAAAAAACTGAATATGATTGAGATTTAACTTTAAGTTTGTTGGAAGAAACAAAACAAGTTTTTACTGAAGAAAAGATTGAATCTAAAAGAGATCCTTATTATTTAGTAAACTTTTCTCCACTTTGTGATAAAGAAAAAAGTTTCAAATTAATTAAAAAATTCGCTGATTCTCATAAAAACATGCAACCAATCTACATTGCTTGTAATAAAGCTGAGGATGAAAAATTTTATAAAGATATCCAAGAAATACTTCCAAACTGTGAAATATTTAACCGAACTCAAGCTAATATAGCTGAAACTTTAAAACTTTTTTACTTTGCAGAGGGCGGAATCTGAGCTAGATTACATTTCTTATATATCCTAAAATTCTTCTGAAAAGAATTTATTAAACTCCATAATAGTCACAAAATTCAAGTCAATCTTTCAGATCTCGATAAAAACTAAAATATGTTTTTTCTATCATTTGCAGGCAGTATTCGAATTTTTACTCTATTCTTAAATTTATTAAATTCAGAAATTTTTCTTATTCCTGCAATTATTTTATTGACTGTATTAGTGTTATTCTGACACTGAATAAAATGAGATGAAAGAATCTTAATTAGCACTCAAGATTCTTCAGCTAAAGTCCCAGAGTTACAAAACAAAAAAATCAGATTTTTGATGAAATTTTAGATGAAACAGAAATATAAATAATTATAATCAACTTTAGATTTACTCGAAAAACAAATTTTTATGCTTAGACATCATCCCGTACTTGCAAAAGAAACTTATGAAAACCTCCCACATCCACTCAAACTTTCATTTGACGGAACTTTTTGACATGGTGGACATGTGGAATATTTTTTCACACATTTAAAACAAGATAATCCAGATGAATGTAAGAATATGAAAATCGTAGCTTGCGACGTAGATGAAAAAGTCATGAATAAATGAAAAGAATTTGTTTCAGAGTGGAAGAATCAGATTTCTTTCTACCATTCTTCTTATGCAAATATCAAAGAAATTTCTCAAAAAGAATGACTATTTGATTTTATGCTACTAGATTTATGAGTGAATTTGGAACATTTCAAGGATTGAAGTAGAGGTTTCAGCATAAAATCCGACGCTCCACTCGATATGAGATTTGATACTTCTAAATGAGAACCTGCCTCCCATTTAATCAATAAATGAACAAAGGAAGAACTAGAAGAAATGCTTGTCAAATACGGTGATTTTACTCCGAGAAATGCAGAATATGTAGTCAAATGAATCATAGAAAAAAGAAAGAAAAGTCCGATAAAAACCACAAGCGATTTAACTACCACCCTACACGAACTTTGATTTTGAGATAAAAAACTTGCCGTGATTTTCCAAGCAATCAGGATTCAAACTAATCACGAATTAGACCAGCTTGAAACGTTTTTGAAAGACTTTTGAGAATGCTTAAATATCAGTGGAAGATGTGCGATTATGACATATCACAGCATTGAAGATAGGATGACAAAATTCGCATTCAAAGCATTAGAAGAAAATGAAAATTTCAAATTAGTGAATAAAAAAGTTATTCAGCCAAATTATAAAGAAGTAGAGACAAATAAGGCTGCTAGAAGTGCTAAATTGAGAATTATTGAAAAAGTGAAATAAAAAAATTTAAAATAAGATTTTATAATCAAAGCATTTTATAAACCTGATTATTCATATTCGCAGTCTGTACTTGGCTGTTATATATGTTTTTAGCTGGTTCAAATATTTTAGGATTGTAAGAAAGCAAACATCCAATAATTATTATAGGTAATATTACAATAAATAACACCTTAAGAATAAAGAAAAAATAATCTAATAAATAATCCCTAAACGCTTTACGATAAGTAACCACAAATCATTTATCTCAAGTTTCAACAATTACATCTTTAGGTTCATCTGGTAATCCTTTTGCAATTTCATGAGTAGATGTATCAGGAATTACTGCAATTTGCTGTTGTCACAATTCTTGATCAATGCATTTAAGTTGTTCATTATCCATAGGTAAATAGAATACATAAAAAGACAAACTCTAATATCTAATTTCTACTAATCGTACCAAAATATGCAAGAAATAAAATTTTAAAATTATTTCCTTTTCTTAGAATACTTCCAAATCAAAATTAGCATAATCACTGAACAAATCGTAGTTATTGAATTAAAGAATTCCATCTGCCATGAACCTAAATACCAACCATAAATAATCCAACATACTCATCATATCGCCCATATTCGGAACATCAATGGAGATAATCACTTCACATCTTTACTTTTTAATGTACGAAAAATCTGTGGAATTGAAGGGATTGCAGCAGATAGTCATGCAATTATTCAAATAATTTCAAATATATTCATGAGAATTTTTACAATATAAATATAATTAAATTTAACGTAAATCTGCAAAAAATCAAGTACTAAATTCCTTGAAATTACAGTGAAAATCAGCATATAATAACTTATAATTTTAGTTAGCGAAAGGATCATGAATCACGAAGATTTTATGCAAAAAGCTGTGGAACTTTCACTAGAAAATATGAGAGCTGGTAAAGGTGGACCATTCTGAGCTGTTATAGTGAAAGACTGAAAAATCGTATGACAATGAGCAAATCACGTTACCTCAGAAAACGATCCAACTGCCCATGCTGAAATAGTTGCGATTAGAGATGCTTGTAAAAACTTAGGAAGTTTTCAACTTGATGGTTGTATTGTTTACACTAGTTGTGAACCATGTCCAATGTGTCTGTGAGCTCTTTACCGAGCTAGACCAAAGGCCATATATTTTGCAAATACAAAAAAAGATGCAGCTAAAATCTGATTTGATGATGCTTTTATTTATAAAGAAGAATTGAAAAGAGTTGAAGAAAGAAGTCTACCCATCCATCAAATGGATAAAACTGAAGCTATAAAAGTTTTTGAAGAACGGGAACAAAAAAAAGATAAAATTGAATATTAAAAATCTCACCACAAAATTAAAAATCAATTCGTTAATAATATTAGATTAAACTTTTATATTATAATCTAATAATCATGAAAAAAATTATCACAATTATCGTTATTTGTCTAACAATTTTCTTGTCTTGTTATTTAGCAAGTAAAAACTTTAATAAAGCTGAGCATTCTATTTCAGTTCAATGAAACGGAGAAGTTTACGTCACTCCTGACACATTAATACTAAGTTTTCGTGTGGAAGAAACAGCTCCAACAACTGCAGAAGCACAAAAAAATGCGAATGAAAAAATTGATAAAGTAAAAGAAATTATCAAACAATACGATGTAGAAAATACTGATATCAAAACTACTAACGTAAACGTTTATGAACAATACGATTGGAGAGATTCCGGAAGAGTTTCATTATGATATACAGCTAGTCATTCTCTAGAAGTTAAAATCAAGAAAGCAAACATTGAAAACGAATGAATTGCTTCCAAAATCATTGCTCAGGTTTCAGAAATTGGTGGAGTATTATTAAATAATATCAG
>Ga0310690_10011330_pt1 | contig 11010 bp, 8 predicted proteins | sample AusTroGonzalo_MG_2_FD_207661 | JGI IMG/M metagenome (GOLD analysis project Ga0310690, IMG submission 207661) | Bovine rumen microbial communities from tropical cattle in Woodstock, Queensland, Australia - Gonzalo_04 (v2) (version 2) | ecosystem: Host-associated > Mammals > Digestive system >...
CAGGAATACCAGGATCACGATTCCGCATTTCGCGAACAGGTTCTCCGGGAAGAAATGGTCCGCCAGCAGCCAGTAAGCGGCCAGCATGCCCAGCATCAGGCTCTGCTGCAGCACGCTGTGGGCGATGATTGCGGCATTCGTATTCGTCACCTTGGCTACATACGCGGTGTACACGATGAACGGCGCCACCGCGTCGCGCTGGAAATCCTGGACCATCCGCGCCGCGGGCAGGCCTGTGGAAGGATCCACCCGGAACAGCGTGTTGCTTTGCACAATGTCCAGCGCTGCAGCCACAAACCGGGCGTCGTCCTTGTCCGGCCGCTGGTGCACCGCCAGCTCGTACGCGAAGTACAAGTATCCCGCGATCATCAGCACCAGGACGATCACCGCTGCAGCTTCCGGTTTTTTCCGTTCCCCGTGGATGATCGTCTCCCGTTTCATCCAAAGATCGCGCAGCAGCAGATACCATCCGGCCAGCGCCGCACCGCCCAGGACCAGGCTCATCCCGATCCACAGCGGGCGGAAACTGCCCTGGAACCAAATCATCGGCACCGTCACCAGCTGGAACAGCGCCCACTGGGTGAACGTCCCCACCAGGTACAGCGCGGCGGGCTTTTTCTTCACGTCCAGCAGGCGGCAGACCAGCGCCCCCACGCCCATGGGCATGGCGACCAGCACCAGGGCCCATAGGATCACATCCCATATCTTCATGGTTCCTCCGTATTTTCCCCTTTATCCCGGTTCCCCTTCCCCGTCCGCGACCCGGTATAACCGGATCCGGTAGGGGCTGTCCGGCCGCTCAAAGGTCTTCAGGCATTCCAGCCCAGTTTCTTCGGCATTCTTTATCTCCACCCCGGCCAGGATATACTCGCATCCCAGCCGTTTCAGGGCTGCCGCGTCCAGGGCCAGGTCCTTCACTTTTTCGTCGTCTTCCGCGGTGAAATAGTAGTTCTTTCCCAACTCCGCCGAAAACAGGTAGCACCGGTTCCCCCAATCGTCAAAGTAGGTCCGGATCAGCTTTTTCTTCGCCAGCTCCCCGGCGACAGCCTCCCGGAAGGCGTGCTTGTATGCCACGTCATAGTTGTTGGAGTAGCCGTCAATGCAGAAAAACCCATAATACAGCGGCACCGATGGATACAGCCCGACGCTTCCGACCTTGTAGCTGTCCTTCGGTTTTCCGATATAATCGTCAATCTCTCTGAACAGCGCCTCGCTGTAAAAGTTCCGGAATGAGGCGTCTGACGTCTTGCTTCCCTTCACAAGCCGGGAAATGTCCTGCTTCAGCGGGCTGGCGTTGAAGATCGTCACCGCCGTCACGGCCATGAACACCGCGAAAAGCGCCGCCGAGGCCCTGCGGGCAAGCTTTCCCCGCTCCATCCCACCGATCCGCGGCATCATCGCCAGGTTCTTCAGCGCCTGGGCCGTCAGCCCGAAGGCCGCCCACCAGATCAGCGGGTTCAGCCAGAACACCCGTTCAAACCGGAAGGAGATGAAAAATCCGCCCACAGCCCGGCGCACCGTATTGAACGCCTCGCATTTCCACGTGGCGTAGATGGCCGATACGAGCGCAGCGCATCCGGCCATGATCCAGATCTTCCGGACCGTGCCCTTCTGCTCCTGATTCCACAGGTCATAAAATACCGCGCCGGCGCCGCAGGCCGCCAGCACCCACGGCACAACGGACGCCTGCGCGCTCTCCGCGTGGTACAACCCGTCATGGAACAGCTCCCTGAACAGTTCGCTCCAGCCGTCCCCCGTGCCGACCTTCCATTCCGTCCTGTGGGAAATAAACCCGGCCCCGCCCAGCACCTGCGCGATCAGGTCCCGGTACAGGATCCCGTAAACCGCAATCAGCACCAGCAGGAACAGGCCCGTTTCCTTCACACCCGGCTTTTTACGCACCAGCAGGACAATCAGCACCGCGAATAGCACCAGCATGTCCGCGAACCCCGCCAGCACAGGCGAGGAAAACCCCGCGAACAGCGCCGCAGCCAGATAGGGCAGTACCCCGCCCTTTTTCTCCCGCGCCTGCAGGTATGCGTACAGCAGCAGCGGCTGGCCCATCACGGCCAGGCCGTATACCGGATAAAAATCCAGCAGGCTGAACAGCATCGCGGCAATATACGCGATCCAGTCCGTGACCTTCCATTTCCGCAGCAGCAGATACATCCCGATGAAGGCGACGGCCCGCACAAAAACGGTATTCAGCAGGAACGCCGCGGCGGGAGACGCGACCAGGTAGAACAGCAGCGTTCCCCAGGAGGCCGGCGTCAGACTCTGCCGGTTGTTTTCCCCGTTCATGAACTCCGGAATGTCCCGGTCCCCCAGGTGTTTCGCCGTCAGCATGTAGGCCGGCACTTCCCCGTCCAGCTGGTCGTGCACGATCACGTACGCGTCCTGCCCCAGGATCACCGACGGCAGCAGCGTCAGCAAAAACAGCAGGATCCCGGCCGCCAGGGCCAGGCTCCGCCTTCCCGTCTGTTTCTCGGTCTTGATCATGTTCTCCCCTTAGTCTTTTCCGTCTCCCACGGTCCATCCGTGCTCCGCCGCGTACGCCGCGATGGTTGAGTCCGGCGCCGCGATCACGTACACGTTCTCCACGCCCTCAAAGGCCGCCGGGTCGATCGTCATGGATTTCGCGTCCACCCTCAGCTCCCAGATCTCCATCCCGCTGAAGGCCCGCGGCCCGATATATCTGCACGCGGCCCCGATGACCACGTTGTTCGCCGCGGCGTTCTCAAAGCTGCCTGCCCCGATCTGCTTCATGCCCGCCGGGATCTCCAGCGTGCCGCTGCCGTTGTGCTTCCCGGTGATCGTCGACGTTTCCTCGTGGTATGTGAAGGTGCCCGTGGTGGTCTTTCCCTCGGTGCCGTAGGGCCAGGCGGTGTGGCCCAGGGCAAAGGCCGATACGGTGCCGGTCATCACCCGCTGGTACTGTCCGCCCCAGTTCGGCGCCGCCAGCGTGAACCGGTGCATGCCCTCCGCCAGCTTCTCCATGTATTCCTGGTAGAGCGCCGGCGCCAGGTCCTTCCACTTGTCCTGCCGCACAAACCAGTTATCTTCCAGCGCTGTGCACACCGGCCAGTCTTCCCCGTCGGAATAGTTCTGCGGCGTGTGCTCCAGGTCCATCAGCTCGTCGCTCACCGCGAAATAGAAGTGCCGGCCGTATTCGTTGTCGCTGCCGTCGTCCCAGGTCAGGTCAAACAGATACCATTTCCCGCCGATCTTCGCCGCGTTCCACGCATGCCCCGCTGACGGTTCGCCGTAGGCGTAGCCCGCCACCCGCCTGCAGGCGATCCCGCATTCGTCCAGCAGCAGCTTATACGCCCGGGCATAGCTGTTGCAAACACCCGTTCCGTGGAGCATCAGGGATTCCGCGCTGTAGTAGGTGTAGGTCGTGTCGTATACGCAGTGGTCCAGCACCCAGTCGTGCAGATTCAGCGCCGTCTCATAGGCGTTGGCTCCTTTGTTGGCCGCCGCGACGGTCTTCACCTTGCGTGTCAGGTCGTTCGCCCCGCCGTCCTCCACTGTGATATGGACCTGGCTGCTTGCGGCCAGGTACTGGCTGAATTCGGAGTCATACACACTCACAAACAACACGTAGGTCCCGGGGATATAGAACGTGTAGTCCATCGCCGTTCCCCGGCTCCTGGCTGGGGCGTACATCACGTCCGCCGTGTTGGGGTTTGCATACGTCCCGTCCAGCACGGCCATGCACAGCTCGTACCAGCGGGCTGTGCTGTCCCGGTATTCCCACCGGTAGGAGGCCCCGGTCACGCATTCTGTCGGCCCGATAATCCCGTTCCCGTTGGGCAGGGCATTCCCCTCTTCGGTCACCGTGATTCCACGCATGCCGCCCGTGGGCTTTGCCCCCGCCGCGGCGGCCGTCCCCGGCAGCAGGCCGCAGGCCAGCGCCAGGATCAGGATCATGCTCAGCAATCTCTTTTTCATCAGGCCGTTCCCTTTCTTTTCCGGGTTCCTCCCGGGTGATTTCGCCCCTGTTATCCAGGCAGTTCCACCGTCGCGATCCGCGGCTCAAAGCAACACGCCGGCCGCATGCATACGATCCTGACGCCGCTGGCCCGCTGGGGCCCGACCTTCAGGAATGTCGCCAGGACGGACGTTTTCCCGTGCAGGCCCAGCGGCCCGATGTCCGCCTCGTTCACCCGCCGGGTGATTTCCTGTTCCATGTCGCTCTGCCGGCTGTACCGGCCGTCCGCCTGGGCCTGCAGCATCAGCGCCGCGGCCTCGTAGTGGCTCCGGCCGATCCCCACCGCCAGCGTGCACGGGGTGCAGCCCAGCTGCCGCACGCTCTCCGTCGCCCAGTTCACAATCTCGTCCAGCACCGTTTCCGTGCTGTGCTTGTGGAACACCCGGTAGGTCTTCGCCCGGATCGCCGGCCCGCCGCCGAACATCAGGATGTGCAGCCGGATCACGTTCTCTTCGCAGGAGCGGATCAGGACCGGCGCGGGTGCCACCCCGGCGCTGTCCGGGTCCAGCCCGCCGCTTTGGTCGATCCGGCTCCGGTCGTCCCCCATGATACCCATGGGCCGCCCCGGCAGTTTCCGCAGGCCGTCCGCGACGCCCTCCCGGATCTCCGCCAGCATTTTTCCGGTCACAGCCTTCTCCGGCCCGACCTCCAGCAACAGGTGCGGAATCCCCGTATCGTCGCACAGGGGCCCGCGGTTTTCCTCCGCCGCCTCCGCGTTCTGAAGGATCGTTTCCAGCACCCACCGGGCCTTGTCGTTCGTTTCCTGCCGGATCGCCTCCCGGTAGGCTTCCTTCTTGTCCTCCCGGAAGGTGGAACCGGCCCGCACCAGCGCCTCGCTGACCAGCCCCGCGACGCCGCGGACCTGTACCTTCTCAGTCATAGATGCTCCTCCCGTGCGCCGCGCCGATGATCGCCGGATACTTGTCCGCCCTGATCAGCCACAACGCCTCCATGCCCAGTTCCGGAAAAGCGGCGCATTGGATCTCGCTGGTTTTCGAGCCCAGCAGCGCTGTCACCGGCGGGATCACCGCATACACCGCGTTTTCCCGATCCAGCGCCGCGACGGTTTCCGGGTGCAGCGCGCCCTTGCCCAGGTGCAGCTTCACCCCGGCCTTGCTCAGCGGCCCGATGGAGCTTTCGATCTCCAGCTTGTTCGACGACGTGGGCCCGACCCCCGCCGGGCTCACCGCCGTGTGGAAAATCACCTGCCCCCGCAGGTCCACCGGCGGTTCCTTCCTCCCGGCAATCATCTCCAGCACCTTCGGCAGCACCGCATCCCTTCCGCACAGGATGTACCCGCTGATCTCCACCGTGTCGCCCGCCTGCAGGTCCCGGATCACCTCGTCCGTGATCGGTGTTGTGATCTGTTTCGGCATGCTCGTTCCCTCTTTGGCGGCCTTGCCCGCTTATTCGTTCACCGCGAACAGCTTCACGTGCCCGCTCTCGTTCTTGATGACCCCGTAGGCCCGCGCCCGGTTATAAACCTTCCGGGCCCAGTTGGTATGGGGCTTGATCTCGTTCATCTTGTTCCCGCCGCTGCCCTTCACCACGCCGCCCCCGGTCCCGAGGATCTGGCAGGCGTCGTCATATTCTTCCTTGGTCACCGCCATCATCGCGTTGACGAACTTCACGTGGGTCGGGTGGATCACCGTACGGCCCACAAACCCGTTCGCCTTATCCAGCAGCACCTCCCGCAGCAGGCCGTCGATCTCGTTGTTCACGATGGCCTTGCGGGTAATCAGGTAGTCCTCGATGTCCTGGTGGGGCAGCTCCTCAAACATCAGTTCCTTCGGCGCCCGGAAGTATTCCCATACCGGCCCGGACACCACGTAGTCGTTGTTCCGCCCGAACATGTTCAGGATATCGCACAGGCATTCCCGTACCGTCATGATGTCATATACCGAGTAACCCACACCCCGGCGCACGCCGAATACGGAGGAAAAATCCGTCGCGCCCACGCGTACCTGCAGCACCAGGTCCTTGTACTTGTCCAGGATCCGCTTGATCCCCGTCAGCTCGTACATCCGGGTTTCCTTGTAGGCCACTTCCATGTCCTCGATGATCGGCATCCCGTAGATGATCTCCCCGAAGCGCTCGTTCAGGTCCTTCAGGTACGCGTAGTACTCGTATCCGTTCTCCGCGTTGAACTTCGGGAAGTTGATCCCGCACAGGCTTTTTACCTGGTGCTTCGTCAGCCGCTCGCCGAAGTGCTTGAACTGCTCCAGGTTCCGAATCCGCACGAAAATCAGCGGCACCTTGTCCGCGTCCAGCGTCCCGTCCTCCACCGCACTGGTGACCGTGTCCAGCAACCTGTGGATATTCTCCTCCGCTTCCTCCACCTTTTCCTCCGGGCACGCGTCCTCGCAGCACAGCACCATGCTGGTCAGCCCCGGCATGGCGTTGGACAGGATCTTCGGTGCGAAGTCCTTGAAGCCGGGCATGTACATCGTGGCCCCCAGGCAATACTGCAGCAGCTCCCGCTCGGTGTATTTGTCAAAGCTTTCGGGCTCCACCACAAACTTGAAGTCCGGATTGTAACGATGGTGTCTCATGGTTTTTTCCTTTCTTTTTCTGCGCTGCCAACTTCATTCTTCACTCTTCATCCTCGGGCTCCACACCGCCTCGGGATAATATTCGTCAATCATCCGCTTCACCAGGCTGCACTGCTTGGCCCGCTTGCGGGCGTCGTCCTCCGTGCTATCCCAGCTGTGGGTCGCGGCCACGGATCCGCCGGTCTTCAGGTAGATCGGCGCCGCGATCCGGATCATCTCCGGCACCTCATAGTGCCGGATGAACCCGCCCGTGGACTTCGGGTTTTCCGTGTGGATGTCGATCGGGCAGTTAACGGCCTGCCGCATCGCCGCCAGCATCTGCAGCTGGATATCCCGCACCGGGTTGATGCTATCCGCCCCGATGCTCTCCAGCAGCTTTGCCGAACAGGGGTTCCCATGGCCCGCGTGGGCGGACACCTTGAAGTGGCAGTCCTCCGGGATCTCCCCGGCCTTGCGCATCTCGTTCAACAGCCACAGGCAGCCCTCGTCGTATACCAGGAAGCCCCGGCAGCCCAGCCGGGCCGCCCGCTTCACATCCTCCACGGCCCGCACAATCTGCTCCTGCCCACGCAGGCGGTAGCCCATGCGTACGCCTTCTTCCGTATGCACGGAAGCGGAAGTGTCCGTTGTCGCCCGGGGGCCGATGGCCAGGATCAGGTCGGTCCGGTATTCCCGGGCCAGCTCCACCATTTTCGTGATTTCCTCATCCGTCAGCCGCATGATCCCCTGAGTCTGGGTCACCCGGTGCAGGTACAGCCCGTATCCGTCCATCGCCTCCAGCAGTGCCCTCATCACCTTCGGTCCCTGGATTCCCGGTACTTCAAACCGGTACTGACCGCCGTCCGGAAAGCGCTTTTCCGACGTCGGCAGGCTGTAGGCGTCGCCGCCCGGCAGCCCGATGGATTCCAGGAACGCCCGTGTTTTTTCCATGCTGTTCATCTTTACGCTTCTCTCTTTCTTTTCCCAACTGACAATTATGAATTGTTGAGCAACTGTCCAAATCTTTGATTTGGGTAACAGTTGCCATGCCACAGCTGTCAAAGTGCCAAAGGCACTTTGGTAACAGCGATCGCAGAATTATGAATTCATTATCACGAATTCAGTTCCCGCATCAGCCCATCAATCGCTTCCCTATGGTCAAACACGATCGGGGGGAGTTTCCGGGTCAGGCCCTTGTGGATGCGGCAGTCGATAAACCCGGCCTTCCCGGCTTGGCGCAGGGCGGCGATGGCCCGCTCCAGTTCTTCCTTCGTGGCTGCCGGCCCGCCTATGGTGGCATAGCCGCAGCCTTCCGCGATCTTCGTCAGGTCGATCCGGTGCCCTGCCGAGGGCTGCCCGCCCACGGACTCGTGGGCCCCGTTGTTCAGCACGATGTGCAGGAAGTTCGGCACATCGTGCTTGCTCACCATCGTCATCGCGCCCATGTGCATCATGCAGGCGCAGTCCCCGTCCAGCGCCACCACCGGCCGGTCCTTTTTCTCCATCGCCATGCCCAGCGCCACCGAGCTGGCATGCCCCATAGCGCCTACGTTCAGGAAATCATGCTCCCTGGCTTCTCCCCGCTTTTCCCGCAGGAAGAACAGCTCCCGGGTCGCCCGGCCCGTCGTCGCGCAGTAAACGGTGTTTTCCGGCATCGCGTCCAGGATAATTTCCATCGCCTCTTCCCGGCTCAGGGGATAGGCGGCATCCACGTTGTTCGGTTTGTCCGGGTCAGCCATCACGCCCTTCGGGGCGATCAGCCCGTAAGGTCCCCGGCGCTCCCGGGCGCTTTCCGCCGCTTCCCGGACGGTCCGGGCAAAGCCTTCATCGCTGTCCGTCAGCACCGTATAGGGGATATGCATCAGTTCCAGCAGCCCCGGCGTGATCTCCCCCTGCAGCTTATGTTGAGGATGGTTTGGCTCGCTGTCCCCCTGGCCCCGCCAGCCGATCAGCAGGATCATCGGCACCGCGTACACCGCCGGGTCCGCCAGGCTCGCCAGCGGATTCAGGGCATTCCCCTCCCCGCTGTTCTGCATGTAGACCAGCGGAACCTCCCGGCTGGCGAAATAGTGCCCCGCTGCGATGCCCACCGCGTTCCCCTCGTTGGCCGCGATGACGTTCCGTCCCGGGCAGTTCGCCAGCGCATAGTTGCAGAAGCCGTTCAGGTACGAGTCCGGCACCCCGGTGAAAAACGTGATCCCGTTTTCCGCCAGCGCCTCAAACACTTTCTTTTGGTCCAGCATCCGTTCACCTCTTCGCCGGGTCGGCCGTTCCCTGCCCCTTGTACAGCGTAAAATATTCCGGGCTGTCCGCCCGGCAGGTTTCCCAGGCCCGCTCAAAGGCCGTCACCAGCACCCCGGGCAGCGGTCCCTGTTTCATCGTTTCCAGGTTCTGCTCCAGGTGGCTCAGCTTCGACGCCCCGAGAATGATCCCGTCCCCCCGGGTCTCCCGCAGCATCGAATGGTGCGCCAGCCACCGGTACACCGCCTCCACCAGCGTCATCCCGAAGGGCTCGCAGGCCGCCTTCAGCAGGCCCACCGCCTCAAAATAGCTTTCCTTCCAATACCGCTTCCGGTATCCCGGCCGGTGGGTAAACCGCCCGTCCCCCGGGTCCTCCCCGCAGCCGGCGTACCGCCCGCTCAGCAGGCCCCCGCACAGCGGGTTGTAGGCATAGTACCGCATCCCGAACCGGTCCAGGCAGGCGTCCAACTCCCGCTCGGCATTCCGGGTCAGCGGGTTGTACATACCCTCGTACACCGTGGGCCGTACCCAGCCGTTTTTCTCGCAGATCCGCCAGGCGTCGGCCACCATCCACGCCGGGAAATTGCTCAGCCCCAGCTCCCAGAATTTTCCCTGCCCGTGCAGGTTCGCCATCGCCGCCAGCACGTCCTCCACCGGCGTCGCCGGGTCCGGGAAGTGCAGGTACACGATGTCAACCGATGGCAGCCGCAGCCTTGAAAGACTCTCGTTTACCTGTTTATATGCCGCTTCCCCGTCCAGCCTCCCGGAGATCCGCGGGTTCACCTTCGTGGCGATCCGGAAGGGTCTGTTTGTTTCCGCCAGGGCCTCTCCCAGCAGGCGTTCACATTCCCCTTCGTTGTACACGTAGGCTGTGTCCAGCTCCGTATATCCCGCCTCCAGGAAGGCGTCGATAAACCGCCCTACCTCCGGGGCGAACACGGACTCCCCGAAGGTCATCGTGCCCAGGATCAGTTTCATGCGTTCTTGTCTCTTTTCGTTTCAGTCTCAAAGGTTGTTTCCGCCCGGATAATTCGGTTTTTTCCTCAGAGAGCCCCAGTCAGGCTTTCCATATCCGGGTTTCCCGCCTGCACGTCCCGGTAAATCCTGTCCGACTCCGCCTTTCCGATCCCCGCGTAGGCCATCAGCCCGTCGTACCGTTCGCAGAACTCATTTTCCGTCAGCGGATTCTCCGGCTCGCCCTTGGGATAGTCCACCCGCTGGGTGAATACGCTCCCGTCCTTCATCCGCACCGTCATCACGGCGCTCTGCTTCTCCGGGAAAAAGGCGCTCAGCGCCGGGTCTTCCGACACCCGGATTTTCCTTGTCAGCGCCAGGACCCGCGGCTCCCTGACCGTTTCTTCCAGGAATTCCTGCATCCCCGCCTTCCCGAACAGGAAGCCCGCTGCCGTTGCGTAGGGAATGCTCATCTTCGCGCTGTAACTCCCGGGAATCTCCGTATGCTCGTGCCCGGAAACCGCCAGCCCGTAGGTCCGGATATCCACTTCCTCAATCTCCTCCGGCCGGAGCCTGTCCCGCAGGCGGATCGCCGCCTCCACGGGCGGATGGGTATACCGGCAGGAGGCGTAGGGCTTAGTATAGCTCTTCATGATCGCGTAGGTGCCGTTCAGCAGTGCCGGCTTCAGTTCAATATCCTCCCGGCCCGTCATCATCTTCAGGAAGCCGCGCCCGCCCAGCGGATCCGCGTGCCCTTTGAAGCCGGCCTTCCCCATCTCCAGCGCCGTCAGCGCCAGCAGGGCTGTTTTGGCCACATTGTAGGGCTTCAGTTCGCTCCCGTCGTCCAGCACCTTCAGCATGCCCGAGGCCGCCACGCACGCCGCCCCGAAGGCATGGAACCGTTCTTCTTCCGTGAATCCCAGCATATACGCCGCAGCCAGCACAGCCCCCAGCGTCCCGCATGTGCCTGTGGCATGATATCCCATCGCCTTGTGCCCCGGCTGGATGGACACGGCCATCGTATAGCTGGCCTCGTAGCCGGTGATCGCGGCCCGCAGCATTTCTTCCATCCAGATCCCGTGCCGCCTCGCCAGGGGAATCAGCAGGGAGAATATCGGGGATCCCAGGTGGATGATCCCGCTGTTCGTCCCGTCGTCAAAGTCCAACGCGTGCCCGTTCAGCCCGTTCAGGAACACCGCTTCCTTCAGCGCCACGTCCCATCCCGTGCCGATGGCCCGGAACATCCCCGCTTCCGGCCGGGCAAAGTCCCGGTACGCTTCCAGCTTTTCTTTC
>Ga0310690_10011331_pt1 | contig 11009 bp, 15 predicted proteins | sample AusTroGonzalo_MG_2_FD_207661 | JGI IMG/M metagenome (GOLD analysis project Ga0310690, IMG submission 207661) | Bovine rumen microbial communities from tropical cattle in Woodstock, Queensland, Australia - Gonzalo_04 (v2) (version 2) | ecosystem: Host-associated > Mammals > Digestive system >...
AACCACTTACCTACCTACCCAGTCCACTGACTTTCGCCAGATGGTGACTCCTGCGGGATTCAAACCCACAACCTTTTGATCCGTAGTCAAATGCTCTATTCAGTTGAGCTAAGGAGCCAAAACCATTACTTGGGTGGGCGCTGAGGGATTCGAACCCCCGACCCTCTGCTTGTAAGGCAGACGCTCTGAACCAGCTGAGCTAAGCGCCCAAATTCATTCAATTAAGGTTCTCGCCAGACACCTCTTTCCTGAATTGCGCTGCAAAGATACGGCATTTTCCCGAACTGGCAAAACAAAATAATGTTTTTTTTTGCATTTAACCGTTTTTTGTCCTATATACATTATATATTTATGGCTTTCAGGTGCAGCTCCGACATCTTGATTAAGGGCCGAAGCAGACGGGCGAAGCCACCCTAATGCACAGAGGCACGTCTTCGAGAATAAAGAATTTTGCAAAAAGGACGAAAAAAGTATCGGAATGTTTTGCAGGTTTCAAAAAAAGCTGTACCTTTGCACTCGCAATTCGGAGGAATGGCATAAACGGCAGCTCCGGCGAGGAGCCGAATTTATTGAAATGACAACATTTGTTGGAGAGGTGGCGGAATTGGTAGACGCGCTACTTTGAGGTGGTAGTGCCGCGAGGCGTGGGAGTTCGAGTCTCCTCCTCTTCACTTGATGTCAGGCGGAAATAGCTCAGTTGGTAGAGCACAACCTTGCCAAGGTTGGGGTCGCGAGTTCGAGTCTCGTTTTCCGCTCGTAGGGCAAAGCGAGCTCAAGGTGACTCAAAGCACCGAGCATCGTTTCCCGCTCAAAACGAGGCTTATCATTGAGTCTCGTTTTTCTTGCCCAGGTGGCGGAATGGTAGACGCGCGCGTTTCAGGTGCGCGTGCCGCGAGGCGTGCAGGTTCGAGTCCTGTTCTGGGCACAGAAAACGGCTGTTAATCATTTGATTATCAGCCGTTATTTTGTTGTATGGTGTAACATAGGTGTAACAATTCAACCATAACTCTACTTTTGAGCCTATCTTGGGGACATTTTGTCTCTGTTTTTATGCTCTTTACCTTACTTTCCATATTGGAAACTCTACACATTTTGTTACACGCTCACTATCAACAAGTTACGGATATTTTATATTTTTGGAGTAACAAACGAGTAACAAAAATGAAATAATAGAGTTTTGCCCTATTTATAATAACTATTGTTATTGCAGGGGTGTTTTTCGGGTGTTATCCGTGTTATTGCCTCATCCATCATAAAGCAATGAGGGCGCACCATCAAGGCGCACCCTCGCTCTCAATATGGCATCCAATATGGCAGGATAGAATATGAGAGGCTGTTTGCTTTCATCTGTTGCGTTGAAATATAATCAATAGTCGTTTGTCTTGCTTAATTCGGTTATTAAGTCGTTGAGGTCGGATATTGCAGACAATAGGCGCAAATCGTCACGGCTCATTGCTTGGTTTGTATCTGCATTGTCAATCACGCTGCAAACTACATCAAGCAAATTTGCCTTTACTTGGTCTGTGTGTTGCTCATCCCTGTAAGCCTCAACCATCGCAAAAGCTCTGTTGGTTATCGTTACTTTTCGCATTGTTCGGATATGTGGTTAAGTTGGTTCATCAAGTGTGCAAGGTCGCTCATCACATTGCCGTATTTCTGCAAGTTATAAAGCAACTCTGCAAGAAATGATAATTGTGCGATTAGTTCGCTATTGGATGGCTGTTGTGCTGCAATGGTTGGCAATTTAGCCATAAGGGGTGCAAAGTCGGTTAGTTGCATATCAGCAAGAAAACCTCCATCATAATCTAACAGGCTCTCAATTCCCATCCGCTCAAATACGCTCTTAATGGTCGCAAATTCACTTTCTGTGATTTGTTCATTTTTCTTTGAATTACTCATAATATCATTTGTTTTGTGAATGGTTGCCCATTCGGGTTAAACTTGATTTTGTTGCCGCAAAGATATAGTGTTTTGGAATACCATCAAAATGCTGTTTTTCAACGAATAGTGCCTATTAAGCACCTCTTAAAAAGGCGTGGCGCACTGCTTCTACATCAGCCGCCACACCCGAAAGAGAGACTACGAAAACTCTTTGTGATTATCTACATTGAGCCTCTAAGGTAATAGAACAACATTTACCTACAACGTGCAAGAATATAACGTGTGTAGGCTTTTTCTTGGTATTTCATAATGGTGCTTAACAAGCCCTGTTAAGAAAACTTAAATCTTCATTCAAACTCCATATTGGAGGTTAAAGAGGCATCAAAAATGCACTCTCCGCTCTCATTTATGGTTATCAGCGCATCACAACCCGAAACGAAGTCAATGCCTGTTACTGCACCATCTGAAAGCCTCTTGCACTCATCGTTGAAAGCGATTATTTTAGTGTAAAGGTCGTTTGCCCTCTGCAAGAATGCTTCGTGCTGCTTGCTCCGTATCATTTCCGTGTTATCCTCTATCAGCAATGCACGATTGAATGATACAAAGCCATTCTCAACCTGCAAATATCTCAACCGCCAATAACCGCCCTCGCTTGGCTTGTAATACTTAACAGCCTTTCTTTGGTATTGTTTTCCCATTTCATCAACGGCTGCTTGTATGTCATTGGCTGCATTATCTTTCCCTTTGAGGAAATCACGTTTTGCCCTCTCAAACTTAATCTTGGTAGCCTCATCGGTGTAAGCCTTTTCCACCACCTCAACAATGGGTGCTGCATCAAAATTAGCAAGCGCAATCACCATTGCATTTGTAACGCTTTTCAGTTCAAGAAAGCCGCCTTTCACCAATCCTGCAATGGTCGTATTTAAGAGTTCACAGAAAGCCGTTAAATCGGCTGTTTGTGCGCTTATCTTGTACTCGTTCTTTGATAGCGGTGTATTAACCGCCCATCCTGCTTTGTTGGTCTGTTTCATATAACCTTGGTTTATTTTGATGTTATCAACTTAATGCGCTCTGTCAAATACGCATCTTTTGTTATTTCATTACTTGCATACGCTCTCATCAACTCGGACAATGCGAGCAAATATGCTTTATCTTGGAACATTTCAAGGCGCACAATCTCTCTTTCTATATCCTCAATGCTTTGTGCCTGTTCGGGTCGCTCATCGTCAAAAATAGCCAAATCAAGTGTGCCTGTCTTGACTGCCTCCAATAATGCAACTTTCAATGTGCGTGTTAGTTCAATCTTCATCGCTGCCATCGTTATAAACTTGGTTTAATACTTGGTCTGCAACCTCCGAAAGTTCCGCATCAGTCAGGTTGCCAATTTCGGCTTTGATAGCCTGTTGTTTGGGTAGTACATACTGCATCAGCCGTTCAAGCATCGCTATGCGGTCTTTGGGTTCAAGTGCTTGCAAATCTGCCTCAATCTGCTTTCGGTTCTTTGTGAGCAACTTTGTAAGCCATTCACGCATATTCTTTGTTGCTTTGTTAGGTGTGCCTTTTGCCCTGCCTCCCATCCTACCTTTACCATCGTTCTTTGGTCGTGCCATACTACTTTGATACTATTTTAGTTTGTTCGTGGCACAAAGCCATAAACAAATGGCTGTTGTATGTTCTTATCGGGTAGAGTATTCGCCCATTGCTTTGCCTCTGCATCTGCATCATATTCGCCCTCATCCTCAACCGCAATACGTGTTACTGGGTTGTCAAATGTTTCGGGGTTCTGCTTGTCGAGCCAATCGGATGTAACTTTTTCCAATTCCTCTTTTGTGATTTTATTCCTCATTATCGTTTCACTTTGTTCATTATGTGTCGTATTTTGTTTAGTCTTTTTCTTGCCGATTTTAACGCATCATCCATATTGGGCATTGGAAATGCGCTTAATGTGTCTGCAACTTTCACTCTCTCATCGTCAAGTTTTTTTAATTCTTTTGAAATTGTTGTTGCCATAATAACTCGGTTTTATGATTAAAAACTACCATCGAAATCCTCCCATCCTGTTGCAGAAACATCTGTTCCTCTGCGCCCGTCAATGGTCGGTGTCAGGTGTTGAGGCTTTGCAAATTCGTTTTCCCTCCTTGCCCATTGGCGCACGGCTGCTTTCCAATCTTTTATTGGCTTGTTTTTACCCTGCACCCATCCATTTGCTGTGTAATGGTCGTAAACGGCTGCTGCATCCACATTCAACCCTTTCTCTCTGCAATACTCTTGTATCTCATCAAGCGTGGGTGTAACAAAGCGTGAAACGCTTTTTGCCTTATCCTCGTTAGAGGATGTATTAACATTGTCATTACCATTACCATTTACATTAGGGTTGTTTTGCTTGTTCATGGTTGAATTGGGTTGTTTTCGGTTGTTTTTGCAAGCGTTCCTGTTGCCTTTTGGCGCACCGCCCTTGCTGCCATTCTCTCTATTGGTTGAGCGTTTAGCCTTTGCATCGTCAATGGCAAAGCGCATCTGCAAAAACATTCCATCAAGCAAGCCGTTTGGGTCTGTATCTGTGAAATCGGGCAAAGTTCCATATACACCATAATTTGAAACAGCTTCAAACATTGCAAGCCTCATCGCTGCATTCTTAATAGCCTCTATTGAGGTTAAAAAGGTTGGGTAGAACACAAAAGTATCTGCATTGTCGTTTGCTGCCATAATCAGTGCTTTTTACGTTGTTCGTCAATCATCGGACGCACCCTCTCATTGAAGTATTCAAGGGTTTTGCCTGATAGGTTCTTGGGAGTCTCATTATACACACCATATCTTGAAATGGCACGATAATAGTTTATTCGTTCCTGCATATCCTGCAAGGTATCTCCGAATTTAACCCACTCTGCATAAAAATTAAACTGCATACCACTCATAAGAAATACACTTTATAACGTACTCCATAATCGCCCTCTCTCCATTCATCGTGAATAGCAAAGCCTTTCTTTCGCAATACTGCAATATGCCCTCTTGGGTCGCAAATGTGCAAGCGCATGGAAATATCAGCCGCAGAGTATTTGCCGCCCTGTAATAGCATTTCAAAGAGTTTTCTTTGCAATCTTGGCAAATTTTCACTGCCTTTGCCAACGTCTTTTGTTGGGGATGTCGGTATCATATCGCACCTCCTTTCTTTATGCAGTAACTTTGCGCCTGTTCGCTTATCTCTGCATTGGTTGAGGTTCTGTTGCTCCTTATCCATTCTTCAAGCTCTTTGCGGTCGAAGTAACACACTTTTCCCATTGGCTTGTAAAATGGTATCTCATTGCGTGAAGTAAGCCTATAAACATAACTTTTGCTTACTCCCAAATATGCCGCAGCCTCATCCGCTGTAAGCATCGTTTTCGTGCAAAAGATAGTACCTTTCACTACCTCATTTGCAACCTCCTTAATTTCCTCTTTTGTCATTGGTCTGTATCTGTTACATTAAACAATAGAGGCTTGCGCACCGCCTCGCATCCATCCGAATGCAAGTGCAAAGGTAGTGTGTTCTGCAAGCAAGAAAAAGAGTGCATCAGTGGACTACACTAATACACTCTATTCTTTGTTACAAAAAAGGATTGCTTTATTTCAAAATGTCATCAATGGCTGCTATCCATTTCCTTACCTTATTGCTTCTGTATTGGTCGTTTGCTTGATAGTGTGCAATTCGCTGTATTGCACTATCAAGCCTTATTACATCAAACAATGCCTCCAATGCTTTATATGGTATTGTGCTGCATCCGTTGGGGTTAAAAACTTTATGAATGAAATATGCAAGCCTCGCCCCACCGCCTCTATTGCCGCCATATAGCCATTTATAGCCGCTTTCGGTCTGTTCCATAAGCTTTGCCTCTATAGCCTTTTGGAATGCGGTTTGCTGTTCCTCTGTAAGTGAAAGGGTATTGCGCTGCTCTGCCTTATCCTGCCTCTCTATATGGTCGCACACAATAGCCATTGTACTTTGCAGCCGTGCAAATTCCACATCTGTATAAAGGCGCATATCTTTGGGGTTGTCGAAGTCAAACCGCCTCCCTGACAAACTCCACATAAAGCCTCCCTGCATTCCCTTTGTTGCAGCCATCGTTGAGGCTGCTTGCAATAGGCTCTTGAAAAGTGCCGTTAAACTCGGTTCATTCTTGCATCGCTGTATTACATCGTTTTCGTTGTAATCACCGCTAACAATAGCCTTTATAAATTCGGGTGTACTCATCTTATTGCCTCCGCTTTATAGGTGTTGTTATACCAATACTTAAACTCATCTACATCTGCATAGTTCCAATGGCAATACCTATTGAAAAGCAATGATTTTAGTGTTACAGGTGCTTTGTCGTGGTCTGCAAACATCATCAAACCATAATACATATATTCTTTTACCATATCAAACAGAAAGCGGTAATTGTCATTGTCAAGTGCTAAATTTCTTTGCTCCATCCAACACCTCTCATAAAACCAAAGCATTGCATTGTTTTGGTCTTTATCCTCAAATGGGTTTTCTTTCTCGCCATTATAATATCTACAACATTGCAGGGGGTCTTCTATCATATATGCCTCCTCTTTAAGAATGCATTGTGCGCACATCACCAAATCTACATCGCAATGCATCTTTTGAAATCGCCTCTCCAATCCTTTAAGTTGTCGTTTGAGGCTTGGAAGTAGCCGCCTTGAAATATCCCAATCATTATGCAGTTTAGTGCCTTGTATGGTGCTTTCAATGGTCGCTATTTGCTTTGTCAATGCGTAACGCTGCTGCAAGTATGCCTCCGTGCATACTATCGCTTTACCAATGTTCGGATGCTGCTCTATATATTCTTTTATCATAGTGTTATAGCTTTAGTTCGGGTAGGCTGTTAATTGCATCCTGTTTGAGGCTGTCAATGGCTCTTGTGTATTTCTCAGTATGCTTTAATCCCGAATGCCCCAAAAGGCTTGCAACTGTCTTAATGTTCGCTCCATTGTTAAGGATATTAACGGCAAATGAATGTCGAGCGCAATGCCAACTTATATGCTTGTTTATCTCTGCTCGCTTTACCCATCGTTTTATGGCTTTTAAGCACATTTCATAACTCGGCAAGGGAAATATAAGGCTGTCTTTGCATTGTTCCTCTGTTGGCTCTCCTATAAGCCTCAACAATCCATCGTTTAATGGTATCACTACACCGCTACTTGCTGAGTGTCCTTTTGTCTTACTCTGTTCAAATTTCAATAGTTTGTTTGAGTAGTCCACATTGGCAAATGTAAGGTCTTTTACATCGCAAAACCTCAATCCGCAATACAGGCAAAATATAAAGGCTCTCTGTATGTTCGGGTTTTCGTTATCGTAGTGAGTTGCTATAAGCCGTTGTATCTCATCTTGTGAAAGCACATCTTTACGCAATATATTCTCATCAACCTTTATCACAATGCCATTACAGGGGTTCTTTAACATTACATCATGTTCAGTGGCATATTTGATAACTTTCTTAAAGCGTTGGTAAATGCTCCTTGCGCCCTCTCCCACACTCCTACTCTGCAAATACTCTGTGAAAGCTTCAATCATATCTTTGTCAATCTGTTTGGGCTTTATCTTCAAAGTAAATTTGCTATATTCGGGGGTGTCTTTGAGAAAATCACGGAAACGGCTTAATGCTATCTGCACATTTCTTATGTCTTTCTTTGTATAGCTGTCAATGTAGGCTTGGAAGTAATCAAGAAAATTTATATCTCTATCCCTTTTAAGCCTATATCCGTGTAAACTCTCTTTTAGTTCCTGTTCACGTTCAAATCTTATCTTTTGAGCAAGGCTTAATGTTTCTTTGTTCTGTTGCCTCTCAATGGGAGTTCTTGGTGCTGCATACAATGTAAGGTGCAAAAACTCTCTCTTGCGCTGCACCTTGCTTGTTACCTCTCCTGTTTCCTCATCCTTAACATCTATCCTCCCTAAATAATAATCAAGATAGAGAGAGTAATTGCCATCGGATAATACCTTTTGTTTAAGTTTTGGGTTATCTGTTACCCTTGCATCATTTTTTGCCATTTCCTTTTGCCTTTTGTTGTTCTTGGTTGCAAAGATACGAATTATTTTTGATTTAGGTGTAACATAGGTGTAACAAAATGGCGTAATATGTGCGTTTTTAACAAATCAAGTGCAAACATAACGCATTGAAAAACCTTTATTTACTTGCTCTTATTTGTTCATGGGTTATCTTTTTAGATGGGTACAACACCTGTTCTGGGCACAAAGCGCGACTGGTAATCTATTGGTTATCAGTCGCGTTTGTTTTATAAGGCACAAACAGGATGTAAACAAACGACAATCCTACCCCATCAGGATTTGCAGGGGCTTAGCTGTTATTGGCCATTGAAAGAAACATTCTCAGCCATCGGCGAGTAAACAGTCTTTCCATGAAAAACAAGCGCGACTTTCAAAAAAATAAGGCTTTTATTTGGTTATGAGAAAACAATTAACTAACTTTGCAAGAAAAACATCTGTCTATGACAACAAAACATGAAGAACAGCCCGTCTGCTATCTCAAGTAGATGATGGAACTTGTCGAGAGAGATTATGCCGAAGATAGTGTATATATTCTCAGCAATTTCATATCTTAGATTGCTCTTTCGGGCAATCTAACAGTAAAACAACCTTAAAAACCTCGCAATGTAAAAGGTTAATTGCATTCCATTATGGCTAATACCGCACCCAAATTGTCTAACAACGTCATTTTCGTTGATAGCAAAACTACGGACAGCATTTCTATCCGTTGGACAAAGGCAACTGATGCAGAATCTCCAAGTAGCAAGTTGCTCTACACCGTAACCTGGTGTAAAACTCCTTATGTATGGGACAACAATGTCCGCAAGATTGGTGAAAGAATCTACGACAACGATTCTTACACTATCAAAGGACTTGCCCCCGACTGCTCTTACGACATTATTGTATATGTAAGAGATGAGAATGGCTCCGAAAACGCTTATGCCAAAAAGACAGTCACCACTCCTGCTGCTGATTTTCCTAACACTGCTCCTGTAATTCCCAACAAGGTAGTGACAGCAAGAAACATCACCAACACATCTGTTGCACTCTATTGGCAGAAGGCTGTGGACAATGAGACTGCACAGAAAGACTTGCGCTACATCATCACCTATCAACCTGCAGGCGGTCAAAGGAGACAGACAAGTTTCTACACCGACATTAGTTATTTCGGATTGACAGGCCTTACACCAGACACCTCTTACCAGATTGTCGTTTGGGCTTATGACGGCAAGCAATTTACTACCTACAATCCAATAACAGTCAAAACAGCAAGCACTGTAAGCACACCAACATCAACACCAACAGGAACAATCACTGCTCCTGCTAACGACGAAGAGCGCCGCCAGCAAATCCGTAAGGGATTGCTGGATTTCTCGCGCACCGGCAGAGAGGAGAATGCGAAACTCGAGATGGAGAAAGAGGCACTGAAGGATGAAATTACAATTGTAAATGGTGGTGCTTGTCTCATTACTCACAAGAAAGTATCTGTTGACAGTTTGAGTAGCGAGTTGTTCCCTGAGAACGACAGCAACATCTTCCCCGGCTCGTTGGTTTATGTCGATAAATACCTCGCTATGGGTACGCCACGCAAGGTGAACTTCGGAAAGGAAGATAACTACGGCACAGTAAAACTAACAGCCGACTTCATCCTCGGCTCAAAGTCAGATGAAGTCGTCAAAAACACTCTTTCTGGCGTCCACGAGGGTATATCAAAAATTATGAGAAAGAGCTTCAGTTCTTCTTACAAGCCTTCAGGTCAGTATAAGAGCGACGAGAACACCTATTCTGATATACGCAAAATGGCAGTCGATGCAAATTGTACCGTTGACTATCTTGCAAAATTTGATGTAAAGACAAAGACCACAACTAACGATGAGAGAATCTTCAAGATGAAGAAGATTAATCAGCAGTTCTACAAGATCACTGCTGAAATCGAGAATGGTGACCTGTCATCAGTATTCGGAAAGGATGTCACATGGGCAGACATCAAGGATGCTATCGAAAACAACGGGCCAATCGCCATCATCACAGAGGTTACATATGGTCGTTATGGATTCTACTTCCATGAGTACAACAAGAAGTCGTTCAACTTTGTAGGCAGCCAAAAGATCTCATATCTTAAGAACAGCCTTGATTCATCACAAGATATTGACAACGTGACAACATCAAGTCGTGACTGGGGATATGTATATGGCGGTAGTGCTGGAACAGCAGCAAAAGCGGTGGCTTCCTATGACAAATTCGCTGAGGAATTCAACAAGACACCAGATGTAGGACCGGACAACCAGGGACGACCCATCAGTTTCACTGTTACCTTCCTGTCTTCCGATACCATTTGCAAGAAGCAGACAGTAGGTGAATACTCTGAAGAGGTTTATCGCTTCTGTCCAAGCACAATCAAGACCCACATCCATAATGGTGCCAAGGTTGTCGCCGGAGCGTGGCTGTATGTTGACATGTGGTACGACACATTCGGTATAGTTAATAAGAGTGACGGTACAGGTAAAGAAATCCAGATTAGGAGAAGAGATGTCAAGTGGAACCACAAATGGACAGAGAGAGGTCTGAACGAAGAGAACATCCGCTTGCCAGAAGGCGAATACTTCATGCCCAAGGCAAAAATTCGCATCACTCACCAGCATGCATGGCGTGGCGACACACAGGTATCATCAAGTGGCGACATCGATATCAGCGACGGTACACTCTACCTTGAAATCGGCGGTAGTGGTTACGCAGGCCAGCAAGATCCATACTTCGAGAAAGTTAGCTTGGATGACAATACCTGTACCAAGACCCTCATCTAAATACGTTTGGCATCCTTGATGCTTATCATACCGCAGGACGGGCAGAGACAACCTCTGTCCGTCTTGTTTCTTTGCGCTCGGCTCTCAATGACAAATGACGGATGACAGTTTCGATACAAGCCCCTCACCCCCCCTAAGAATAAGAAAGAAATTATATTTACAATATTATATAATTGAAGTTTCGGAAGTTAAATGATTCAAGTTTCGTATGTTTCACATTCTCAACTCTTCCCCCTTGCCACTCACCTCTAAAACTGAAGCAAGCGAGCTTGCGATAGTTGAATTTAATGGCTACA
>Ga0310690_10011332_pt1 | contig 11009 bp, 12 predicted proteins | sample AusTroGonzalo_MG_2_FD_207661 | JGI IMG/M metagenome (GOLD analysis project Ga0310690, IMG submission 207661) | Bovine rumen microbial communities from tropical cattle in Woodstock, Queensland, Australia - Gonzalo_04 (v2) (version 2) | ecosystem: Host-associated > Mammals > Digestive system >...
ATCTGCTCTTCCTTTGCCTTCATGGTCTTCTATATCTAAAGCAATTGGTAACTTGCAATTTGGCCCTGCATTTTTTTGTAAAAACTCTTGAATAACTTTTACTTCTTCTTTTACTTCCTTATCATTAAGAGCCTCGTCTAAAAAATAAAAACCATATGGCATTCCTAAATACTCACAAGCATCTACATATTCTTGAAATTTTTCATCTTCATAAAAATTACCTTGCTCGCCATACCCTCTTCCACCAGCTCTAATGTAAACGCCACTCACTTTATTCTGTATCACAAAAGTCTCAAATTCCTCTTTTGTAGCAAAATCCTTTTCCAAATCAAATTGAGATACGTCTATCACTATTACTTTTTCACCTTTTACTTCTTTATAATAATCTACGCCCTCTGCATAAACATATCCATTGATTTTACCATCTACTTTAATTTTATACCAAGTAATGCCATCCTTTTCTAGTTCTTCCAAAATATAAACATTTTCTGACTTTTTTAAAACTCTCATTTGTTTGACATTATTTTGTTTAGGTTCTTTATAAAAAGCAAGCTCATCACTAATGACAATACCATGAATTGCCTCTTTAATTTCTCGTTCATTGATTATCTTTTTGATTTGCCAAATCGATAATAGAATGATAATCGTCATCATCATACCAAATGCTATTATAAAAACTTTTATATTGCTTCTCATCGTTTATTTCCTTTTTCTATTTTATCTTTCTCAAATATTGTATCGTAAACTATCAAAATTGTCTAGCTAAATTCTACTTAAAAAACCGATTTATCTTTACTTTTTACACAAAAAAATATATAATAACTTTATCATGAATGATAGGAGGAAATAAATGATGAAAAAAACTTTAACGATTATATTAGTTATCATTGTATTAATAGCTTTATTCCTAATGGGTAACTATAATGGAATGGTTTCTAAACAAGAAAACGTAGACTCAAAATATGCTGATTTAGATACTATGTTACAAAGAAGGGCAGATTTAATTCCTAATTTAGTCAGCACGGTAAAAGGATATATGCAACATGAAGATGCCATTATTGAAAAGGTAACAACTGCTAGACAAAACTTATTAAAAGCTAATAGTGTAGAAGAAAAACAACAAGCCAATGATGAATTAACTTCTTCATTAAACGCTTTAATGGTTGTAGTAGAAAACTATCCAGATTTAAAGGCATCTGAAAACTTTATTAATTTACAAGATGAATTAGCAGGAACAGAAAATAGAATTGCTGTCGCTAGAAAAGATTATAATGATGCTGTAAAATCTTACAATACTGCTATTAAAAAATTCCCTGGCAATATTTTCGCTGGTATGTTTGGATTTGAATCAAAACCTTACTTTGAAGCAGAAGAATCAAGCAAAGCAGTTCCTACTGTTGACTTTTAATAGACCACAAGGAGGTTTCTATGAGAATTCTAAGCCGTATATTATTCAAAATATTGGCTGTATGGGCAATACTACTTATTCTCATTGCCAATCAGACTTATGCTATCGTTAAACAATCTTTAGAGTTCTATGTCAATGATACAGCAAACATTTTAAGCGAAGATACAAAAGAATATATCATGAATATGAACCAAAATCTAGAAAAGCAAACTGGTGCTCAGATTGTAGTCGTAACTGTCAAAAGTTTGGAAGGACTTAGCATAGAAGACTATGCCCTTAAACTTGCTAGATCTTATCGGAATTGGAGATAAATCAAAAGATAATGGTGTTTTACTCTTAGTTTCTACTGGTGATAGAGAAATAAGAATTGAAGTTGGTGATGGACTACAAGGTAGAATCACAGATGGAAAAACAGGAAGAATTCTAGATAACTATGTCGTTCCTTACCTTAAAAATGATGATTGGGATAATGGAATCAAAAATGGATTTAATGCTATTTTGGAAGAAGTTTGTGCAGAATATGATATCACCGTAGACGGAGCTATTGCTTCTGTAGAACAAATTGATTCGACAGATGAAACAGCTGGCATTGTTGCTGCATCTACGTTTCTTTCGTTGTTTTTAGGATTAATTTTACGTGCTATCTTCCGAAAATCAAAACGAAAAATGACTGTTGTCGCACGGAAGTTCTATCCTTTTAACAGCTTTAGAATCAGCTGCCTTGAATAGTATTATATTCACATTGATAGCATTGTTTTTCAATTTTCTTTTTATGTGCGTTGGAATGTTTGCTACTAGTAGTGGTCGGTTCTGGTGGCTATTATCGGCGGTGGTGGAAGCCATCACTCTAGCAGTAGCGGAGGATTTCACGGCGGTGGTGGTTCCTTTAGCGGAGGCCGGAGCTAGTAGAAAATTTTAATAAAAACAAAAAACGCTGTTTCAAACAGCGTTTTGTTTTTTATTTCTAATATGCTTTTTCGATATAACCTGATGTTGCTTCTGTATACATACTATCTGTGATTGGTTGATATCTATCTCCTGTATAATCATCTGTAAATCCATTATATGCCTTATAGATTTCTCCTGTATCTGTATCATATACTCTTTCATATCCTAAAGTAGCATCACTTTGTTTTTGACTAATGATATCATAAGAATTACTCCTTTTCTCCCATGAATCCATAATCATATCTGAGATTTGATCATATACTTTTTGGTTAGCAATAATCGTTTGTGTAAGTATCGTTTCTTCACTATTAAATCCATTTACAAACGTTTGCGTAAATTCAATAGAAGCCAAACAATGATCTAAAATTTCTTGCCAATTAATAAAATCATCTTCTGGTGCACTCATAATCATGATATTATAAGTATTTAATGGTGCGACATCTACTTGTGCTCCAAATGGATCAAAAATATCTTCACTAATATAGTAAGAACCAATGTCTTTTACAGCAGCTGTGAAAATTCCTTGCGCAGCCTTTCCTTTACTATCTGTAAATTTAGCTCTTAAAATATCACCACCTACTAAATCTTTTCCTAAATTTTCAATAATTTCAAATCCATTTACTTCTGGAAAGAAATTAACGTTGATAGATTCATTTGCATATTGTGCATTATGTGGATATGCTTTATAATACCCTTCTGTTGTTTGAGGGTCAATTGCCGCAATTTTAGAAAATGGAGCATCAGGATAATAGCTTTCATATACTTGTCTAGCTCTTTCCGTTTTTAATGCACCCTCTTGTTTCAAATTAAACAAGAACATATATGTTGGATTAGAGGGATCATAAGCCTTAAAAGCATAATGAATATAATCTGTTGGTGCTACTTCTACTTTCCATCCCTTTGGATACTCAAAAGAAACTAATCCATTATCAAATGTCTCATATTTTATGCTTTTGGTTTCTGAAGGTACAATTTTAACTTCTTCCGTTTTCTTTACTTTTGATGATTTTTTAGAGGTATCTTTATCTGTGTCTTTGTCATCATCGTCATCTTTATTCTTCCTAGAAGATTTGGTTTTTACTTCATCATCTTCATCCGCATTGCTAGCGAAATAATAACCTGCACAAGCTCCTGCAATGACAGCAATTAAGATAATTACAATAGATACGATTAATACTTTTTTCTTCATATTTTTGTCTCCTTTTTTAATATGATATTATAAACATATCACATTAATGCTTTTTTGTAAATAAATAATCCAATTCTTTACAAAAATTTCAACACTTCATAAAAAATCAGAATATTTTGCAAACAGTATTGTCAAAATGGATTATTCCTGGTAAAATTGGCTTATATCTATTTTATATTCCAAAAGCGAGGGAATCCATGAAAGAAAAAACGACGATATTAGAAGTATATCATCCCAATAACCAAATAGAAAAAATAGAAGTATTAAAATACTTTACCTTAAAACAAGACAATCATGACTATATCCTTTATAAACCAGTAACGATAAACATGGATAAACCTACTTTTATTTTCTCTGCAAGATTAAAAGAAACCAAAGATATGATTTCTTTGATGCCTATAGAAGATACCTATATCAAAGAATTATTGAAAAATATTACAGAAAAGTATTTTAATGAGGCAAAGAATGATGGATTTAAATAATTTAGTGGAAGAAAAAGATGTAAAAGACTTACAAAAAGAAGAAAAGAAATTTAAGTTTTCGCTAAAAAGGACTTTATTAGGCATTTTTAGTGTTTTATTACTATGGTCTACCAAACCCAATATAGAATATGCTATTACAAAATTAGAAGCCGATAACAATTCCTATATAGCTAGAATTCTTAATGATACAAGTCTATCTAGAGAAGAACAAATCTCACAAATTTATCAAACCGCTTTAATGGAAAATCATAAAATATCCGAGGATTTAAAAAAGCGACTTATGGATGCATTTACTACAGAGGTAATCGCATACGCCGGCTGTTTTTTTACAGATGAAATCATTAAAAATATGTATGCTGTCGTTAAAACTGAAGATATACGTGAAATGTATAAATTCGAAAAAGAATATGGATGGTGGGATGGAAATTATATTTCATTTTCCAACTCCATTAGTATTGATTCCATGTATGCCGATAAAACTTTATTAGCACATGAGCAAATGCATGCTATTTTAAAAGATGGATTGTTCGGAAGTGGTTTAATCCATGGAATACATGGATATGGTATTAACGAAGGAGCAACAGTATCCTTTGTAAAATCAGATCATAGTTATTCTTTTCAAAACAGAACGTTTGATTTACTTGGTTTAGTTTTAGGCTATAAAGATATCTTTCAAACATATACGAATTCTAATTTATCTGAATTAATGCAAATCTTAAGCCAGTATATCCCACCACAAGAAGCAAAAGAATTAATTCTTTTATTAGATCGTGACGTCTTTAGACGGATATGCACAAATATTTATGGAAAGAAATCAAATTCAATATGACAAAGATAAGATGGCAAAAAGAGCATTGAATTATCGAAAACGTGCCAACGAAATCATTCTAGATGTTTTCGAAGCCAAAAACGGATGCAAAATGGAAGATCCCCCTTTTGGCAAACTAATTATGGGTAGCTATAATTATAAATCTACGGATGAGCTTGATTTTGATAAATCCTTCTATCATTTAGATTTCACAGATACCGATTCCATTGGAGTTAGTATTACAAACACAAAGCATGGCATCTCCATGATGATTATAGAGGCCAGAGGAGACGATGATAAAAACTATATTAACAATGCGGAATTGCAAACTGAATTAGCATCTATGCTTGGTGTAAGCAATATAGTTGTTTCAGATTGGTATTGGAGAGATCGAGAGCATGTAGTGGTAACAATACAAAACATAGAATATATTATAGATCCAAATCATCTAAATGACTTTGATTATGAACAAAAATATAAGGAATTTAAAGAAAAAGTGAATGAACATAATAAAGAAATACAGTTGGAAAACCGTTATGAAGATGAGAGATAAACTTTTAATACCTGATTGTGGGACTCTACCCGCGCCGGGCGAACAATTCACTGGATTGTCCGCTTATCCGGTTTTTCGAGTCCTCAACATCTATAGACATACAAAAAATCAGTATCCTTAGATACTGATTTTCTGTATGGTGCTGATGGTGGGACTCGAACCCACATGATTTCTCGCAGCATTTTGAGTGCTGTGCGTATACCAATTTCGCCACATCAGCAAATTGATTTACATGAGTTATTTTAACATAAATTTATTTTTCTGTCTATACTTTTCCTAAAAATATCTTTTAAAACAAAAATAACGCGACTCTGATAGAGTCGCGTCTTTCTTATTCATCTTCCAAATAGTCATCCTCTTCTTTTGGTTTTTTTGTTTTTACTGTTGTTTCTTTTGTTTCTACTATAGTTTCCTCAGGTGTTACGGTTTCTTCTTTTTCTGTAACATCTTCTTTTTTACAAAACTTGTTTAAAATATCAGGTACATAATCCACAATTTTATCTAAAGTAGAAGCATGGTCAATCGGCATTAATTTAATCGAATCTTTATTGATTACTAAAAATGCTACTGGATGAATTGTTACTCCTGCACCGCTTCCACCGCCAAACGGAAGTCTATACTGCATCTCTTCTTCTTTTTCTTTGCGTTTGTATTCATTTAAGGTTTCAGAATTAAATTCACTTCCCCCTGCTGCAAACCCAAAACAAACTTTAGAAATAGGAATAATCATAATATCACTAGAAGTTTCAATAGGCTCCCCTATTATTGTATTCACGTCAACCATATCTTGAATACTATTCATCGCTGTTCTCATAAGTCCTTCAATTGGATGTTCATTCATCTTAAAAACTCTCCTTTACCTCATCATTTTTATTCTTATTATGTGCTATTTTTGATTTTATATTCTGCCTATCATATTTGAATAATTGATAAATAGCCAATGATATTTTGATTTCTCCTTCTAACTCTAACTGCACTTTATCATATTTCGGCAAAATCTCATATTTCACATTTTCTCTTTTGACTTTATCGTGAATCAAAAAGGGAAGAATTGTAGCAATTGTCACGATTGCCATATTTGTTAGAAAAACATCTTTTAAGCCAATTTTCAATGTAAAAACAAATCGATGGAATTTAATATTTTTCCAGTTTTCTAGTAACTGTTCATTAAATACTTCCATTTTTCTTTTAGAAATCAATCTTGCATAAGAAATTCTGTGATTTCCTATTCGAATTCCTGATGGATTCAAATATAACTTAAAAACAGGAACTATTCCCCACCATTGAAACCATATTGGAATTTCCATATGAATCTCTTTAAGAGAAATCAAAACAGATTTTATATTTAGTTCTATTCTCGAATAAAAAAGACCTACTAAAAAGAAACCCAACAAAAAAACTAACCACATATTTTCTCCTTATGGTTAGTTTTTCCATTCAATTTTTATTTATACTAGACAACAATATCTTCTGCATTCTTAAAATTCTTTTTTCTTTTAGAAACAACAATATCTCCAAATAGTTCTTCTTGGTCAGTTAAGATTTTGTTTTGCTTGCTCAATTCTAAAACACCAGTAAAAGCAGTTACAACTTCCGCTTTTGGTTTTTCTTCTAACGAAAACAAGTTATTAAAAATAAAACGTGGTTTTTTTACCAATTCGTTATAAATTTCTTTTACTTTATCTGTCACACTATATTGATCAGCAATAGCAATTTTCTTAAGAGTATCTTGAAAGTCATTCTTTTTATCTTGATTACGCTCAATTAGTTTTCTATAAGCATTTTCAATATCTTTTACAGAAAAGTTAAATTCTAAATCTTGCCTTGGCAATTCTATTCTTTCTGGAAATTTGGAAATTCGCTTAGAATATTGATGAAATCTTTCTCGTAATGTTTTACAAATTTCTTTATACTTCTTATACTCAATGATTCGTCTAATTAGTTCTTCTTCTGTGATCTCCGCTTCATCTTGAACAACTTTTGGAAGAAGTCCTTTGGATTTTATAAGAAGTAAAGTAGACGCCATTACCAAAAATTCACTAGCAATTTCAAGATTAAGTTTCTCTTGTATATTTAAATATTCCATATATTGATCTGCTATTTTATCCAAGGATATCTCATAAATATCTACTTTGTCTTTATCAATCAAATAACAAAGTAAATCTAATGGTCCTTCAAAATTGTCTAATTTCAATGCGTATTTAGTTGATTCTAACGATATAATTTTATTGTTCATTGTTTTCCTTCTGTTCTTTGCTTTATTACGCAATCATTATATAGGTTAAAAAATAAAATGTCAATATTGACAAAAATGTAGAGGCCCTCGCACGTTTTATCATGCAAGGGTCCCCATTCCAAAAAGATTACTTATCACGGTATTCAAGCCACCAAGCCAATATCATCACTCCAATAATCATGCAAAACGTCATAGTAAGACTAATAAACACCTTGAAAAATCCTACGCTGTCAATTACACACACAATACCGGAAATAATAGCAATGGCATTAGCTGTTTTATGTACTTCCTTATCATTCCAGTCAATTTTCTGAAGAGTATCCATCTTAACCAAAAAATAGCTGATTCCACCCAGAATAACAATGGTCAAAAGCATAGTCCAAACACTGTTTTGATAAATGAGAATAACTGCCAAACATACGGCTCGTATAGGTTTTGCGCACATTTGCTTCCAGAACTGAACTACCTCCTTGATATTAGATTTCTGCTCCGTATTTTCCTGATTCAGCCACCGCAAAATGTCTTCTTTTTTCTTCTTTGCGACATACGCCACAAAGCACAAGATTGTAAGTACAATGATGTTCGTGAGCATTTTCTTGCATGCCCCCTTTTTAAGTCTAGGTAGCGTCAGCATACCCGATGCACATATTATACTACATTCACCAAATTAAGTCAAAAAAATTACTCTACTGTTCATTGATTATTTAAATATTTTTTCAAAAACTGTCCTGTGAAGCTGTTTGGTGCTTTGCACACTTCTTCTGGTGTTCCTGTTGCAATTACTTCTCCGCCGTTTTCTCCACCTTCTGGACCTAGATCAATTATATAATCTGCCGTTTTAATTAAATCTAAATTATGTTCAATAACAATAATAGAATTTCCTTCTGCTGCTAGCCTTTGCAAAATATCAATTAGTTTCTTAACATCTTCCATATGAAGCCCTGTTGTAGGCTCATCTAAGATATATAATGTTTTTCCTGTTGGTTTTTTAGAAAGTTCTGTTGCAAGTTTTACTCTTTGCGCTTCACCACCAGATAACGTTGTAGAAGGTTGCCCTAACTTAATATAACCTAATCCTACATCATAAAGTGTTTGAATTTTTTGTTTAATACGTGGCAAATTACTAAAGAATTCTAATGATTCTTCCACTGTCATATCTAATACATCAGAAATATTTTTTCCTTTATACTTTACTTCTAATGTCTCTCGATTATATCGTTTTCCTTTACAAACATCACAAGGAACATAAATATCTGGCAAGAAATTCATTCCAATTCTAATAACGCCATCACCAGAACAAGCTTCACATCTTCCGCCTTCGACATTAAAGCTAAATCTTCCCTTTGGATAGCCTCTCATCTTAGCTTCGTTAGTACCAGCAAACAAATCTCGAATGGTATCAAACACTCCTGTATAAGTTACCGGATTCGAACGAGGTGTTCTTCCAATCGGTGATTGATCAATATTAATGATTTTATCTACATTTTTCATCCCTTTAATTTGCTTACATTCCCCTGTTTTTTCATGAGAGCCATTGATTTCATTTGCTAATGTTTTGTATAAGGTTTCATTCACAAGCGTCGATTTTCCTGAACCAGAAATTCCTGTCACACAAGTGATGACACCTAGTGGAAACTTCACATTAATATTTTTTAAATTGTTTTCTCTAGCACCAATAATTTCTAAGTATAATCCATTTGGTTTTCTTCTTTTCTTTGGCACTTCGATTTTTCTTTTGCCACTTAAATAATTTCCAGTAATCGATTGTTCTATTTTCGCAATTTCATCTGCTGTACCGTTGCGCCATAACATTTCCACCATGAACACCAGCGCCTGGTCCAATATCAATAATTTGATCAGCAGCCCTCATCGTATCTTCATCATGTTCTACGACAATAACAGAATTACCGGAATCTCTTAATTTTTTCAAAGTATCAATTAATTTTTGATTGTCTCGTTGATGCAAACCTATACTTGGCTCATCTAAAATATACATAACACCTGATAGACCAGAACCAATTTGTGTAGCCAAACGAATTCTTTGAGCCTCACCGCCAGAAAGAGTGGCTGCATTTCTAGATAAGGTTAAATAATCTAACCCTACATCAATTAAAAATTGAAATCTTTTACTTAGCTCTCTAAAAATCTGCTCAGCAATCATACTATCTTTTTTGTTTAATTTTAAGTTTTCCAGATATTCTTTTTCTCTTCGAATTGGCATATCGGTTAATTCATTAATATTCTTATTTCCTACTTTAATAGATAAAATCTCTTTTTTTAATCTTGCTCCATTACAAGCGTAGCAAGGGCTTTCACTCATATAAAACTCATAAAATTCTCTCATTCCTTGTGATTTTGTTTCTCTATATCTTCTATCTAAAGTAGGAATAACACCTTCAAATGCTTGCGTAAATTTTCTTATACCAGCACTAGAATGATATTCAAAATCAATTTCATCATCACCAGTACCATATAATATCTTATCCAAAAATTCTCTTGGTAATTTTTTAATAGGTTTATTTTTAATCTCCACACCATAATGTTTTGCAATACTCTCAAAATACATTTTTGCCATCGTATCGCCTTTTTTCATGGTACTTGCACCAAAAGCTTTTACGCCATCATATAATGTCTTACTTGTATCCGGAATAATTAGATTTTCATCCATCTTCATTAAATAGCCAATACCTGTACAAACAGGGCAAGCACCATAAGGATTATTAAAAGAAAACATTCTTGGAGACAATTCTTCAAAGCTAATACCACAATCAGGGCAAGCATAATTCGTACTAAACAATTTTGTTTCACTGCCTGGGATATCCACTTTTACTAAACCATTTGTATGTTTTAAGGCTGTCTCTACAGATTCTGCTAACCTGTTTCGAATATCTTCTTTCACAACTAATCTATCAACAACAACATCAATATTATGCTTTTTATTCTTTTCTAAACTAATCTCTTCGTCTAATGAAAATAATTGTCCGTCTATAATTGCCCTAACAAAGCCTTCTTTTTGCATATTTTCTAAAAGTTTATTATGTTCCCCTTTTCCACCTCTTACGATAGGAGCTAATACTTGGATTCTTGTTCCTTCTTCTAATTCTAATACACTATCCACAATTTGATCTACTGTCTGTTTTTCAATCTTTCTTCCACAGTTTGGACAATACGGAATACCAATTCTGGCATATAACAACCTTAAATAATCATATATTTCTGTCACGGTTCCTACTGTAGAACGTGGATTTTTAGAAGTTGTTTTTTGATCAATAGAAATAGCAGGGGATAATCCTTCTATACTTTCTACATCTGGTTTTTCCATAATTCCTAAGAATTGTCTTGCATAACTAGATAAACTCTCCACATATCTTCTTTGACCTTCAGC
>Ga0310690_10011335_pt1 | contig 11007 bp, 4 predicted proteins | sample AusTroGonzalo_MG_2_FD_207661 | JGI IMG/M metagenome (GOLD analysis project Ga0310690, IMG submission 207661) | Bovine rumen microbial communities from tropical cattle in Woodstock, Queensland, Australia - Gonzalo_04 (v2) (version 2) | ecosystem: Host-associated > Mammals > Digestive system >...
CCAAACGCAAAGCCTTAGTACTGACAGGATCGAAGTTTACTGTGCAAGCACTACCTTTATCAGTGGGATAATGGTCAGCGCCACTTACTGGTAGCCATTCTCCCTCGGTATTCTGATAGAGTATTCGCCATGACTTTGGCACACGGCAGCCACCCCAAGGTCCGTCGTCGTACCAATAGACGGTGGCACTCTGAACAGTGCTCTGTTGTGGGAACTCATAGCCCAGCCACTCTGTCGTGCCATTCTTCGGCCACCAATGGGTGTAAGGCACAGAGCGATCGTTCTCATCCTTTGGCACCAGACGGTCATTGACAGAAGAGATCGCAGACACTTTTGAAGAACTGCTTATCTTACTCTCAGAAGCCAGTGTCGCCGGCTGTGAGGGGTTAGTGGCGTTCAGATCCTGAGGCAACCATACACGCATCTTACCACTGCCGCGATGGCACCAGGCGTAATACGGAATGAGTTTGAGTGTTTGATCCTTGGTCTCGAGTTTGCCCTGCTTGTTGAAGTTCAAGGTCTGGGCATCTGTGGTGAGTGTAAGGATGGATGTACCGGCAATCTCGCCTTTGCCAAGCGTAAACTGAGGCTCCTGATTGATAAGGGCACCCATGATATCGAAGTTATTATCAGGATGCTCTGCACAATAGACTAGCGGACCACGTTCTATTGAAATCTTGCCACGATCGGCCTCTACCTTATTATTAGCGCGAACAGTACGAGCCTCCATATCGAAATGAATCTGCACCTTGTCGCCCTTCTTCCACTTACGGTCAATCACATAATAGCCATCGTCAGCTACACTACCAACTTTCTGGCCATTCACCGTAATGGAATAGCCCAAGCGCTTACCATCGGTATACTGATAAAGATTGGAAGGAACGACCTGATTCTTCACCCAACCAGGAATACGGATCTTCATGGCGAACTGCCCTGCTGCATTCTGATCAACCGTCACAACGATGTCGCCATTCCAAGGATACTCTGTGGCCTGACTTAAAGCCACTTTCTTGCCGCCAACAGAAAGTGAACTTTTATTAGATAGGAAGAGGTTTACATATACATTCTTATCTTTAACTGCATAAATATAGCCAGGCAGCGATGGAATGAAACGACAGATATTACTCGGACAACAGGCACAGCCAAACCATGCCTGACGCTGGTGCTGGCCCATAGACTCCAACGGATTGGGATAGAAGAAACCGTTTCCTTCGAGCGATACGCCAGAAATCAAGCCATTATAGAGTGTACGCTCCAACACATCGTAATACTTCGACTCACCGTGCAGCAGGAACAAACGGTAGTTCACATATACGTTGCCAATAGCAGCACAGGTCTCGCAGTAGGCACTCATGTTCGGCAGTTCATAGTTTGCACCGAAGGCCTCGCCATTATTAGTTGCTCCGATACCACCAGTGATATAGAGTTTCTTCGTGACGATATTGTCCCAGATCGCATCGATAGCCTTGATATAGTCCTTATCGCCAGTCAGTGCTGCCACATCAGCCATACCAGCATACATATAAGCAGCACGTACCGCATGACCGACGGCCTCGTCTTGTTCGATAACAGGTTTATGGGCCTGAGAATAGTCATGTACAATGGTAGTCTTGCCACGATAGTCGAGGAAGAACTTGGCCTCGTCAAGATACTTCTTATTACCTGTTACCAGATAAAGCTTGGCTAAAGCCATCTCAGCAATCTGATGACCTGGTACTACACAAGCCTGACCTGGGTTTGGACCAACCTCCTTGCAAACCACATCGGCATAACGGATGGCAATATCGAGGAACTTACGGCTACCTGTGGCCTGATAATGAGCAATGGCGCCTTCCACCATGTGTCCGAGGTTATAGAGTTCATGACTCAGATCCTCCTCTTTGCTCCAACGCTTGTCACCTGCCCACTCATGGGGTTCCTTCGGATTCTGGGTACGAGAGGTATAGAGATAACCATCAGGTTCTTGGGCTGAGGCAATCACATCGAGCACTGAGTCGATATATTGCACAAGTTTCTTGTCGGGATAGGTCTGCAGAATGTAACTGGCACCTTCAATGGTCTTGTAAGGGTCAGTATCGTCGAAACTGTACCCGCTTACCTTAAATACTTTTGAGGGATCCTTCAGATGCTGGGCTGCATTAGAGAAATTGGTGTAACGACCAGTCTCCTCGCACTTTGAGAAAGCAAGGGGAATGGTTACCTGACGACTTGCTTCAAGTCGCTGTCCCCAGAATGTGCCTGGAGTTACTTTTACACTGGTAAACGGCACGGGGCTGATAGGATAGCCACTTGCCTGCTCTTTCTTCTCTGCCACTGCATGGCCCATAGATAAAGATACAATGGTCAATGTTAAAACGAGTTTCTTCTTATTCATTTTTCTGTTATCTTTGATTGATGGTGCAAAGATAGTAACTTTCTGTTAAACCCGATACAAATATTGTCCATTCTCGATAGTAAAATCGTCTAAATGTGCTAAATTTACTGGGACTTGGACGATATTTGCATCTTCTTAGACTATTTTGGCATCCTGTATTCTTATTATTCTGTTATTTTGCAATCGGAATCATTAAAATTGGCAATTAACATAAATACATAACCAAAACCAACGAAAATATGGAAAAAAGAGCATTCCTAATCATAGGTGTTGCATCGCTTGCACTCTCCATGAGTGGTGCCGTCAGAAATGCTGCCCCTGCTCCCATCCAAGAAGTATCGTTCACACAGGTGCATCTGAACGATGGTTTCTGGTCTCCACGTATCGAGATCAATCGTACGGTCAGCATCCCCTCGGCCTTTCATGAGTGTGAGATCAATGGTCGCTTCGATAACTTCGCCCTCGCTGCCGGACTCATCCAGGGTGAGCACAAGGGTGATTTCTCATTCGATGATACCGATCCTTATAAGGTGATCGAGGGTGCCAGTTATTCTCTGGCTGTTCACTACGACGCCAAGCTCGACCACTACCTCGACTCAGTGATCAACATCATCGCACAGGCTCAAGAGCCCGATGGCTATCTGACCACATGCGTCACTAATAAATGTACGCGCCTGAGCGGTTGGTGGGGCACCCACAAGTGGGAGAAGATCAACTCGCACGAGCTCTACAATAGCGGACATCTCATCGAGAGTGCTGTGGCCCACTATCGTGCTACGGGCAAGAGGAACTTTCTGAATGTGGCCATCAAGAATGCCGATCTGGTGTGCAAGACCTTTGGCCCCAACGAAGGACAGATTCACCGTCCGGGTGGACACCCTATCATCGAGATGGCGCTCTGCAAACTCTATAAGGTGACGGGCAACAAGACCTACCTCGAAGGTGCCAAGTACTTTGTTGAAGAGACAGGTCGTTGTACGGATGGTCATCGTCCCAGCGAGTACTCTCAAGACCACATGCCCATCCTACAGCAGAACGAGATTGTTGGTCACGCCGTACGAGCAGGCTATCTCTATAGCGGTGTTGCCGACGTGGCTGCCCTGACTGGCGATGAGGCCTATTTCAAGGCTTTGGAGCGTATCTGGGAGAACATGTCGAGCAAGAAACTCTTCATCACCGGTGGTATCGGCAGTCGTCCCCAGGGCGAAGGCTTTGGTCCCAACTACGAACTGAACAATCACACCGCCTATTGTGAGACCTGTGCCGCCATCGCCAACGTCTATTGGAACTACCGCATGTTCCTCGCCACGGGCGAAAGCAAATATATAGATGTTTGCGAGCGTGCGCTATATAATAATGTGATGAGCGGAGTCTCTCTAAGTGGCGACAAGTTCTTTTACGATAACCCCTTGGAGAGCGATGGCGAACACGAACGTCAGAAGTGGTTCGGTTGTGCTTGCTGTCCAGGCAACATCACCCGTTTTGTGGCTTCCATCCCCGGTTATATGTATGCCACAGAAGGACACGGAAAGACACAGAACATCTACGTGAATCTGTATGCACAGGGTACGGCCAAGATTGGTAACATTGAACTGGAGCAGACCACTGACTATCCATGGGATGGCAAGATCCGCATTGCCATAAAAAAGGGAAGTGGTAAGTTCGCTATCAAGCTGCGCATTCCCTCTTGGCTGAAGACTTCGCCTACAAACAACAACCTCTACACTTATCAGGATAAGACCCCAAACTATAGCATCAGCGTGAACGGACAGGCCTTGTATCCAGAGAATCACGACTATATCACCCTTAACCGTAAGTGGAAGAAAGGCGACGTCATCGAACTCAACTTTCCCATGAATGTTCGTCGTATCGTTGCCAACGACAATGCGGAGGATGATCGAGGTAAGGTGGCCTTGGAACGCGGACCTATCGTCTATTGTCTCGAAGGAAACGATCAAGCCGACGGTAAGGTGTTCAATAAGTATATTCTGAACGCCTCGCAGATCACAGCCGCTTACGATGCCAACCTGTTGAACGGTGTGGTGACACTGAGTGGCGAGGCCAAGCAATTAGAACAGGATGGCACCATCAAGGACGTAACATTCCGTGCTATCCCCTACTCTACATGGAACAACCGTGGTCCGCAGCAGATGGAGATTTGGGTAGCCAACACACCATCGATGGCTGTTGCCACACCCATAGAGACAATCGCTTCGAAGGCTATCACCTTCTCCAACCGTGGTCCTATCCAGAATGATGCGCCGGAGACAGCCCCGACAGATTCCTGGGCAGGTGGTGTGAACGACCAGTGGGAACCCAAACGTAGTAGTGATACCTCGAAGCCCTACCACTACTGGTGGCTGAAACAGGGAACCACCGAGGCTATCTCTTACCAGTTCGATAAGGAGTATGAAGTGAGCAATGTACAGGTCTATTGGCTCGACTTCGACCACTACGACGGTAATTTCCGTACACCGGAGTCATGGAGTCTCTACTATAAGGATGCCAATAATGAGTGGCAGGAGGTCAAAGACCATAGTCCATACACCGTCCGTAAGGACTGCTACAACAGTGTGGATTTTGCTCCTGTGAAGACCACCAGTCTGAAGATTCTCGTTAAACTCCAAAAAGGCAACTCCGGCGGTATTCTCGAGTGGAAAGTCAATTAATTATGCATTATGAATTATTAATTATGAATATAAATAAATGTCTAACAAATCAAAACCTAAAAAACAAATTGGTATGAAGAAACATTTTCTATGTTTGCTTCTGTTGGGCGGGGCAGGCTTTGCCTACGCAGCAGAAGGCGTATCGCCAGACGTCGCTGAGGTTACTCAGCAAGGCGTCACAGTGAAGGGTGTTGTCAAGGATGCGAAGGGCGAGCCAATCATCGGCGCCACCGTGACCGAGAAGGGCACCAAGAACGCCACCGTTACCGACTACGACGGTAACTACTCTCTCAGTGTTACCAATCGTAACGCAACACTTGTCATCAGTTACGTGGGCTTCATCTCTCAGGAAGTGAAGGCTGGTACTGATGTGACCCTTCAGGAAGACAATGCCCTGTTGAACGAAGTGGTCGTCATCGGTTATGGCACCCAGCGTAAGGGTGATGTCACATCGGCTATCACCAGTGTGAAGGCTGAGGATTTCGCACAGGGTAATATCCACGACGCCGGTGACCTGATCAAGGGTAAGGTGGCAGGTCTGACCATCGCTAATGGTTCCGGTGACCCCAGTGCCGCTTCCAGCATCCGTCTGCGTGGTATCATCTCACTCGAGGGTGGCAACTCTCCGCTCGTATTGATTGATGGTCTAGAGGGTAGCCTTAGCACCGTTTCGCCTGAGAACATCGAGAGTATCGACGTGCTGAAGGACGCCTCTGCAGCCGCCATCTACGGTACCCGTGGTGCCGCTGGTGTGATCCTCATCACCACGAAGGCCGGTAAGCGTGAGTCACGCACCACCGCCAACTACAGCGGCTATGTCTCTCTCGCCTCCTTCGGTAAAAAACTCGACATGATGGACGGCAGCGACATCCGTGCCGGCAAGACCAACTACACAGACCGCGGCTATGATACCGACTGGCTCGATGCCGTGTCGCGCACAGCCCTGACCCACAACCACAACGTGAGCATCAGCGGCGGTAACAAGAGCACCTCATATACGGCTGATTTCACCTATCGCGACCAGCAGGGTGTGTTCATAGAGACCTACTCTAAGGAGATGCACTTCAACGGCGGTGTCAGCCACTGGATGTTCAACGACATGCTGAAGCTGCAGTTTAACATCATCAAGCGTTGGCACGAGAACGGTCCCGTGGACGCTGCCGGTCAGATGGTGTATCGTCAGGCGCTGATGCGCAACCCCACAGAGCCCATCTACGCCGAGGACGGCGACTACTATGAGAACTTCGGCATCAACTACTACTACAACCCCGTGGGCATCCTGAAGGAGCACACTGGTGAGTATAAGACCGAGACCACCCGTCTGACGGGTAACATCACCGTAGAGCCTATCCGAGGCTGGCAGACCAACCTGATGCTCTCTACAGGACGATACAACGCCCACGACGAGGGTTACTATACCTCTAAGTATTATGGCCAGAAGAACAGCTATACCACCGGCTATGCCTATCACAGCTACAGCTATAATAAGACCGACAACCTGGAGCTGACCTCGACCTACAAGCACCAGTGGGGCGACCACCGCTTCGAGGCTCTCGTGGGCTACAGCTACCAGTATGATGTTGACGAGAACTTCTATGCCAACAACACCAACTTCCTGAACGACTTCTTCGAGTACAACAACCTCGGCGTGGGTCGTTACCTGAAAGACGGTAAGGCCGGTATGGGCAGCGGCAAGAGCGACGACAAGCTGATCGGCTTCTTCGGACGTATCAGCTACGGCTTTGCCGATAAGTACAACGTGCTGCTCTCCATGCGCCGTGAGGGCTCGAGCAAGTTCGGTGAGAACAACAAGTGGGGTTCCTTCCCCTCAGCTTCTCTCGGATGGACCATCTCGAAGGAGAAGTTCATGGAGGGCACCAAGGGTTGGCTCGACAACCTGAAGCTGCGTGCAGGCTTCGGTGTGACGGGTGTGATCCCCGCCAACCGCTACCAGTCGCTGACCACCTGGGCTCTCGGCTCTCCCTACTACTATGACAACGGCAGCTGGAAGCAGGGACTGAAGGTGGACCAGAACCCGAACCCCGACCTGAAGTGGGAGAAGAGCACCGAGTATAACTTCGGTATCGATTTCGCCGTACTCGGCGACCGTATCTGGGGTAGCATCGACCTCTACACCAAGAAGACCGTCGATATGCTCTGGTGGTATGATGTGCCTGTGCCGCCAAACCTCTACAGTCAGACACTGGCCAACGTAGGTGAGATGCGCAACCAGGGTATTGAGATTGCCATCAACGCCATCCCGTACCGCACGAAGGATTTCGAATGGAAGACCACAGCCACCTTCGCTCACAACGCTACGAAGCTGCTGAGCCTGAGTAATGACCTCTATGAGACCGCCAACCGTCACTATATCGCCTACTTGGGTGAGCCTATCTCACTTTCCACGCAGATCATGGAAGTAGGTAAGCCTCTTGGACAGTGGTATGGTCTGAAGTCTGTCGGTGTCAGCGAGAACGGCCTCTGGCTCATCGAGAATCCGACAACCGGGCAGGTTGAGGAGTTCAACGACAACATGCTGACCGACAAGGAGACCTACTACCAGAACCTGGGCAACGCCATTCCTAAGGTGAACGTAGGCTGGAGCAACACATTCAAATATAAGGACTTCGACCTTAACATGCAGTTCACAGGTCAGTTCGGCTTCAAGATCCTGAACGAGGCCCGCGCCTACTACCAGAACAACTCCGTGAACTACAACCGTATGAAGGATGCCGCCATTGCTCCCTACGACGATGGCAACGTGCTGGCAGGCTACCAGAAGCAGACCTTCGTGAGCTACTACCTGAGCAACGGTAACTACTTCAAACTCTCGAACCTGACATTAGGCTACAATGTGCCGCTGAAGGAGAACAAGTATGTGAAGGCCATCCGCGCCTATGCTTCGGCCGACAACGTGTTCACCATCACTGCCTACAACGGACTCGATCCGGAACTTTCCAACGGTGATCCCCAGTACTCTGGTATTGACAGCCGCGATAAGTATCCGACGATCAGAACTTATACGTTCGGCTTGAACGTGACGTTCTAATTAAGAATTTATAATTAAGAATTAAGAGTTATGAAAGCAATATATAACAAAATCATCGTTTCCGCTATGGTGGGCGGCGCTGCCCTGACCATCGGTGGATGTACAGATTTGGATGAGACGATATACTCTCGCATGGCTTCCGAAAAGTATGAGTTTACGGATGCCGACCTCGAAGCCACCATTGCGCCCGTTTACAGCAGTCTGCGTGACGTGTATTGGGGATGGTTCGGCATGGCCGATGTCATGGACGAGAGTTCCGACGTGTGGGGCATCCCCTACCGCATCGGTATCGGCTGGGGCGACCTCTATATCTCCTTGCATAAGCATGAGTTCAACTCGGGTATCGGACACTTCGAGGTGAACTGGGCCAACAACTACTCGGGCGTGAATGCTTGTAACCAGATTCTCGCCAACGAGCAGGTGGCAGGCAGCGAACTGATCAAGGCACAGGTGAGAGCCTATCGTGCCATGTACTACTATAATCTGTTCGACCTGTTCCGCAATATCCCGCTCGACACAACCTTCGTGCATCCCGACGGCTGGACACCCGATCAGGCTGATCCGCAGGTGACCTACAACTGGATTGAGAGCGAACTGAAGGATGTGGCCGATCATTGCGGCGACGACGTGTCGCTCGGTAAGCTCAGCAAGTATGCTGCCTACATGCAGCTGGCCAAGCTCTATCTGAACCACGACGCCTGGTTCCCCAATGCCAAGGATCCCAGCTACTATCAGAAGTGCATCGACTGTCTGAATGTGATCATCAACTCAGGCAAGTTTGCGCTGGCCAACAACTACAGCGACAACTTTCTCGAGGACATCAGCGCCTCGCCGGAAATCATCTTCGGTATCGTGTTTGAGAACAAGTATGCTGGCGGTAACTTCATGGCCAACCTCTGGATCCACAATGCCGGCCGTGCCCGTTGGAACTTCTCGGGCTGGGCAACTGGTGGCGGCGCCGTGTTCCCGCAGTTCCTCGATATCTATGAGGAGGGTGACACCCGTCTGGAGAACACCTGGACCGGCGGTCCGCAGTATGCCCTCGACGGCAGTCCCATCTACCTCGACGGTGAGCCTCTCGACTATGGCCGTGAGTTGCACAGCATCGACAACCCCGGCTGCTACCCCATGGAGAGCTGGCGTCTGTGTAAGTATGAGATCAAGAGCGGCGACTTCGGTTCGAGTTACGACGACGTGCCTTACTACCGCTATGCCGATGCCCTGCTGATGAAGGCTGAGTGCCTGCTCCGTCTGGGTGGCTACAACGGTGAGACTGAGGACGATGCTGCCGCTTTGGTCACTCAGGTGCGTGCCCGTAACTTCAAGGCCGATCCCTCAAAGGCTAAGGTGACTGCCTCGCAGTTGAAGGGTGGCAGTAAGTACAACTACGGACACCGTGAGAACCAGGGTGAGCTGGGTGGTGCCGACAATTGGATTGAGAACTACCAGGGTGGCGACGACATTGAACTCGGTGGACTGCTCGACGAGCTGGGCCGTGAGTTCGTCTGCGAGGCACACCGTCGCGACGACATCATCCGCTTCATGATCAAGGGTACGAACATGAACGTGTATTGTGGCAAGTCGTGGTTCTGCAAGGATCCCGAGGCTGACCGCCACACCGACATGTTTCCCATCCCGCAGTATGCCCTCGACGGCAACCCCAAACTGAAGCAGAACCCGGGATATACGGCGAATTAAAACCACTAATTACACTAATTAAACGAATTATAGTTTATAGTTATGAAAAAGAACATATTATATATAGCAATGGCTTGCTTCGCCCTGGGCTTCACCGCCTGTAGCGACGATCCTGAGGATGCTGTCAGCAAGCATGTGTATGGTCCCGACGAGGCACCTTATCTGCGCACGGATGCCGATGCCACCATCGGCGTGAACGCCGAGTTCCGCAAAGGACATATCTCACCGAAGACCATCTATCTGAAAGACTATGCCGAGCAGATCCAGACCAAGATGAAGATGACGGTCGACGACATGCTGGCTGGCGTGGAGTCGGGCAAGGTGGTGTTCTACAACATCAATACCGCCCGTGGTATCTGGAACAAGGCTGCTGCCACGAAGGGTAGCAATGGCTGGTGGTATAACACCGCCGGTGGTGTGACCGATCAGGGCAGTGGTGTGGCCAGCATCGAACTCGACAAGGCTGCCAAGGCCCTCATCCTGAGTGTGCCCGAAGGATCGGCAGCCGGTGTGTCTGTCGGTGCCAATGTGGGCTTTGCCATCGACAATGGTAAGGACTATGACGACTATATCCGCTTCAACGTCAACTTCGCCGTTACCGATCCCGGTACGATCATCGCCAATGTGACGATTCCTGCTGGCGACTATGCTTCATACGAACTTGAGTTTGCCGGTATGGAGACAGCCATCACGGCTTGCTTCGGCATGAGCGTGAGCGACTTCAACGCCACCGTTCAGGATCCTGCTGGTGATATCGCCATGTATATCGTCGATGAGGCCGGCAACTGGGATACAACCTCTAATTATACGGCCAATGGTATCGGCTTCTGGCTCGACGCATCGTGCAAGGTGACGACATGGGGTACCGATGGCTTCAGTTTCTATGTTGAGACACATGACGGCTCGGTTGGTATCGGCCGTGCACCTGAACTGGCTTCCGGCATGGAGGCAAAGGTCCACTTTGTCTATGCCAGCAAGACCGACGACAGCAAGTATATTGAGTTAGTGGTTAACGCAACATTAGAGTAATATGAAGGATATAGTAAGATTGATGAGCAAGAGCGCCTTTGTTGCGCTCTTCGCTCTAGGCTTCTCCGCCTGTTCAAGTGATGACGACGTGATCGTCGGTAACATCACTATTTCGGAGAGCGAACTGAATAAGACCGTGGCCTGGGACGAGGTGGAGAGCAGCATCACGTTCACCGCCAACACCGACT
>Ga0310690_10011336_pt1 | contig 11007 bp, 9 predicted proteins | sample AusTroGonzalo_MG_2_FD_207661 | JGI IMG/M metagenome (GOLD analysis project Ga0310690, IMG submission 207661) | Bovine rumen microbial communities from tropical cattle in Woodstock, Queensland, Australia - Gonzalo_04 (v2) (version 2) | ecosystem: Host-associated > Mammals > Digestive system >...
GGCCCGTGTCAACGTCAAGCAGCTGGTCGAGGGAATCCGTCAGCACGATCTCCACGTCGGAATCGAGGTCCAGCTGGAGGCGGAGGCTGTTGAAGAGCATCTCGAGGCTGGTCTCCGCATTCTTGATGGCTGTGCGGGCGGAAGCCACTTGCACCATCAGCTGGTCTGCGCTGACCTGCTCTGCAGCACCGACATTCACCGACTGCTGCGAGAAATCGTAGAGCCGCTGCACCTCATCGAGGTTGTTATGCAGCAAATCGAGGGTCTGCTGAGCCACAAGAGCCGAATAGTACAGAGTTTTGACCTGGCTGGCCACATTCTGCTCAGTCTGGCGGACTGTTATGTCAGACATTTCTTTCGACACCTTGCTGATGGCTGCGTTGAGCACCTGGGCGCCGCTCAAAGCCACTGAGGCAGAGACACCCATAGACACGCTGCTGGGCAGGGCGATCGACATGCCGCCGAAATCCATGGTGTAGCCGAACATATCGTTGTAGTTGCCGCTTGCATTCACCTGCGGAAGCATGCTGGCTATGGCCTGCCACCTGTTCGCCTGAGCTATTTTGACATCAATTGAAGCATTTTCAAGGGTACGGTTGCGCTCGATTGCCATTTTCTGGGCTTGATCGAGAGAGAGGCTGAGCGGTCCGTCCTGTGCTGATAACTGGAAGGCAGTCGCAATAAAAAGGATGACTGCCGCTATGATTGATTTCACTATAATTATTTATTGTACCGAAGGCGCAAATATATGCAAAAATTATACCTTATAATAATATAGAGAGCCGATTTCAGTAATTTTGCATTACGGCAAAATAATTGCTACTTTCGCAATAACATTAAAAGAGGCCAATATTATGGAACTTAACATTTCTGATTCTAATTTCGATGCTATCCTCGCCGAAGGACAGCCTGTAATGGTTGATTTCTGGGCTCCCTGGTGCGGTCCCTGCAGAAGGGTCGGCCCCATCGTAGAAGAGCTTGCCGCAGAATACGCCGGCAAGGTAAAGATATGCAAATGCAACGTGGACGAGAATGATGCCATTCCCATGAAATATTCGATCCGCAATATCCCCACACTGCTTTTCTTCAAGAACGGAGAGCTTGTAGACCGTCTGGTCGGCGCCGTTCCCAAACAGGATATAGAAGACAAACTCAAATCACTGCTGTAATGAAAAAGATTCTTGCAACCCTCGCTATACTGATGATTGCCTTCACTGCAAACGCAGAAGGCCTCATCATCAAAGGAGGTTTCAGTTATACCCATCTCGACCTGACCCAGAAAATCAAGGATCAGGCCCAGCAACTTGCCGTAGAGGCCCGCAATTACTCAGGCTTCCACGCCGGCATCGGCTATCAGACCGAAAGCTTCAGCGGCTTCACGCTCCAGCCCGAGCTGCTTTTCCTTTCAAAAAAAGGCAACAACTTCGGCGACAATTATTCATGGAGTCTGAGCTACCTCGAGCTCCCCATCAACATTCAGTGGGGTATTGACCTCGTAGCTCTCCGCCCGTTCGTGCAGCTGAGCCCTTACGTAGGCTATAACATCAAGAACAGGCCTTCTGCCCCGAAAGATGCAAGCAAGCCCGTCATGGATTTCCTGACAAGCTTCACTCAGGACCCTAACAGGTTCTCTTACGGTATCGGCATCGGAGGTGGTATCGAAATCATGCGCCGTTTCCAGGTCAGCGCACAGTATGTCTGGAACTTCGGGCATGTAATCAGCGCCCAGCAGTACATCGACAGCGCAACCAACGCTACCCGCGACAAAGCCGCAGGTCTTGAACTTTCACTTGGTCTGATGTTCTAATTCAGGCCGCTGACAAGCCACTTGCCGTTTTCCTTAGTTAAGGTCATGTTCATTTCATGACCTTTTTCGTTGCCCATCGGGTACAGCAGGTATTTGATGTGTGCCTTGCCTTTCTCTGTTTCGTCGTCGACTGACGTAATTTCAAAACGGGTCGTAGATGCTGCTTCTTTGATTTTGGCGCGCAGCGTGGTGTCGAGTGCCTGCCAGCCGTTGGTGCTCCTGCGCAGATGATTTGCCACCAGACTGTCGCAGTAGACGGCAGCACCTTCATAATCCATCGCCAGATAGCTGGTCAAAAAACCTTCAGCGGCCACCTCGGCCTTGTTGTCTTTACATGAGCAGAGCAGCACGGCTGCAAAAAGCACTACAATTATCTTTTTCATCTTTTAAGAATTATTATTTCACTTCAAGGATATCTCCGTGATCCTGTACTATACCTCGCAGCCAGCGCTCGGGGAAAGCGGGATGCTCGGGACCGGTAGGAATGTCGGTACCCTCAGTCTCAAGTTTGAAGCTGCCATCGGGATTCTGGACCTTGATGTTGCCGTCCATGAACTTCACGAGGAGCTCGTTTTCAAGCTGCTGCCAGCGGGTGAACATCCTCTCTGCCATGCTGCAGCTCACGTCGGTCAGCACCTGCAGAGCCTCGTCACTTTTGCCGGCCTTCAACAGGCTGCCGGCCTTAGCGTCGGCGAACTCCACTGCATCCAGACAGAGGTTTTCATGCTTCTCAACTTCTTTCAGGATTACCGGAGCCACGCGGTCGTACATCAGGTAGGCAAAGTGGGTGACCTTGTTCACCTGCCAGAAAGCAGAAGTCGGAGAGTATTCGATCATACTGCCGTTGCCCTCGCGGAAGCATTCGGGCACGGCGGTGATATTTGTATACATGGGCGACAGAGCGGAAGTGCCGGCATCGTCAACGCCGAACCACTGGATGCCGCCAATCTCGTCGGGAAGCCAGCTGCGGGACTGGCAGAGCAGCCAGAAACCTGTCTGCTGAGTGGCGATGGCCCTTTCGTGCACATAGCTCTTGCCGTCGACAGTAAAGCTCATGGGACGCCACCTGTAGGGAACATGGTTCGCTCCGGCGCCGACGTCCTGGGTCATATCCATGGGAGTGCCCTCGAAGTGGTCGCGCATCACATTTGAAAGCGCACGTACGCTAACCTTGGCGGCCGGCTTCACGAAGAGCGGCATCTTGTGGCCGAGGTTATGGCCCATGGCGAAATCGAGATAATCGTCAGCAGCGGCGACATGGCTCTTGCCGGCATCATCAGTCCAGCTGAAGATACCGCCGGTGAGGATGTTGAAGGCAGCCCAGACCCTGGCCTCGCAAGCCCTCGCTCCGCCGAAATCTATGGGGCAGTAGGCGTCGCAGAAGCTGAAGTCGGCATCCTTGCCGCTGAAGAACCCCTTGCTGCGAGCGAATGAAATCACATCTTTCGAATAGAGGCAGTTTTCAGGGTCATTCAGAGGGAAAGTGTGTATCCTTGACTGGTTGGCATGAGCGCAGATATATCCGTCAGGAATCCTGCGGGCCACCCAGACTGTTCCTTTCTCAGCTCCTTTCCCCACCATCTCCATAATCCAAGCCTCGTTGGCATCGGCGATGGAGAAAGACTCACCCTCGCTCGGATAGCCGTACTGCTGGGTGAGAGCATCCATGATGGCGATGGCCTCACGGGCGGTGCGTGCCCTCTGGAGGGTTATGTAGATCAGCGAACCGTAGTCGATGCCGCCTTCGTTCTCAAGGCCTGAGCGGCCGCCGAAAGTCGTCTCGGTGATGGTCAGCTGGTGCTGGTTCATGTTTCCTACTGTCTGGAAGGTATGGGGAACCTGGTCGATATAGCCAAGGAAAGTCCCTTCATCCCAGCTGCGCACGGCCAGCTTCGAGCCGGCAGGCCAGTCTGCGGCGGGGTGGTAATAGAGCACGCCGTACAGCTGATGGCTGTCGGCAGCGTATGTAACCATAGTTGAACCGTCGACAGAAGCACCCTTGGTCACTATTACATTGGTGCAGGCATCCGCAGGGCAAATGTTCGCTATAAGGCAAACGGCCAGAAGGGCAGACAGGGAGAAAGCTTTTTTCATGCTGGCAGTATTTTTGTGAAAGTCTATTTTTATAACTTTGTATTTGGCAAAGATAAGAAAATCCCTACTATGCATAAATTCATTTTCGCACTTGTTCTCATTGCCGCAATGACGGTAAACTTCAACGCTGCCGCCCAGCAGGCCAATACAGAAATGCCCGATCCTCTTGAACTCGCAGCCAAAATGGCTGACCAGTTGGAGAAAGACCTCGAGCTGGACCCCGGACAGGTCTTCAAAGTTGACACCATGCTGCAGCATGCATACTCATCTTATTATGAAGAAGTGGAGAAGCTCGCCAAGGCAGGTATGGCCACAAACTCAGGCAACTACCAGAGAGTTTCTGACAAGTGGGGCCACTATATCGACGTCATCCTCGAGCAGCTCGTCACCGAAGAGCAGTGGGCCAAATACCTCAAGACCGACGCCGGGAGGAACAAGAAGAGAAGGGATAAAAGGATGGCCGAAGACAAATACTAGCAGATAGCATATATCTCGTCGGCGTTGCTGACATGATATTTCGCAGAAACTCCAGCAGCCACATCAATACCATTCCAGGCCACAAGGGCGAAATCCACCCCTGCACCGGTGGCGCATTTGCTGTCAAAGACAGTATCTCCGACATACAGACAATCCTCGGCAGTCACGCCGGCTTTTGCAAGATAGGCGAAGGTCGGGGCAGGGTCGGGTTTGTATTTGTCGGAATCGGCGGAAGTCACGATAACGTCGAACATATACATGATCGGAGCCATGATCGGGTCCTGCTCCAGTTCATACAGTGCGCGGGATGTCACGATGCCGATTTTCTTGCCATCAGCTTTGAGCTTTTCAAGCATTTCCAGCACACCGTCGAAGAAATGTGAGAACTGGCGCATCGCCACATAATGTTCTTCCCACACTTCGAGGAACAGTTTTGAATCCTGCGGATAGAGCATCTCGGCAGCCTGGAAACTAGGTATGCCGAAATATTTCTCAAGAGACTTGAGAGTCACATCCTCATTCAGAAATTCCTTGATTGTCACCTGCAGGGAACCGAGCCCCGTCTGGTAGGTATCTACAAGAGTTCCGTCTATATCGAATATGATATGCTTGTATTTGCCCAACCTTAACTGATCTTGTTTTTGAATTCGAGAACCCGCATGGTAACGTTGCCTCCCCAGGTCAGGAACACCAGGACTCTCGTGGTGCCTTCAGGCTCAGGGAAGACTGCCGGAGTCTTGAAGGTAATGGTTCCGGTAATCGTTGTGCTCGAAGGAGTCTTCACAAGAGAGGTGACAACCGCTCCGTCAAGGCCGATGGCATCTATCTGCAAATTGTCCGGGACATTCTTGACCGTGTAGCTGACCGTATAGGAAGTATTTGGCAGCACATCTGAGTAAAGATATGTCGAAGGATTGTAGGTTATGCCTGCAGGCGCAGTGAAGGTGATTGCAGGAATCTTCGCAGAATAAAGCGGAAGATATACAGTCTTACCGTCAGCTAGCGTCAGGGCGACACTCTCTGTGCCCACGGCAACAGCCTTGAACATGACAGACTTGGAGAAAGGATTAGCCTGCACAAGATTGCCTTTGGCATCACGCAGCCACTGGTAGTCGTTTATGTCGGGATAGAAACTGTAGACATAGTATAACCCGTCAAGAGTGTCACGCACACTCAGCCTCGGAGTGCCGGACATGGATGAAGCAAGGGCCTTCTCACCGTTGTTTTTGATAACCCAATGGAAGTCGCCGTCGCCGATCTTGATGGTCCAGTAATCCAGCCAGTCGTCGTAATCCCTCTTTATGGCGAATGTGAAAGGAACTTCGTCCTCGCCAGGACGGATTTCAAGCACCTTGCCGTTGTTGAGAAGCAGTTTGTAGCCTACGATTTCATCACCTTCCTTAATCTGAGTAATTTCCTTCACGGCCATAGACGTGTCGATGCCAGCCAACAGTTCTGCTGCTGACTCGAGCTCAGAATTGATAATCCTGCACCTGTCGACAATACGGAGGAAATATGACTCGGTCGGAATCTGGAACACGCTGCCGCTGGATAATGTGAAGGTCACGAACGAATCGCTGATACTAATATTCTTGAACATCGATGTACCGGCCTGTCCAGAGGCCTGGCAAAGCCTTGTCCAGGTACCGCCGCCGTCGTATGAATACTGCCACCAACCGTCTTCAATTTTCATCTGGGGGGTCATGCCCGAAGCCCTGATTTTGAGACCGAGGTTTGAAAGCAGCCACTGAGGTTCCTCTGAGCCGTACTGGACTGTCCAATAGTAAAGGCCGTCTTCATATTTGCGGATTCCGAGGATTGGAGCAACTCCGTCTATTCCCTGGATGAGAGTAATGGTCTGGCCGCTGGCGAAAGTGATGAGGTATGAATCGCCGTCATTTTTCTTCACAGTCGTGACACTCCTTATCATGTCGTGGTCTTCGAGAGCGGCAATCACCTTTGAAGTGTTTGCATAAACCTCATTGATGGACATTACGATGCTTTCCATCTCGGCGATACGCGCCTTGAGGGCGGCAAGGTCTTCCTTGAACTGATCGTCGCAGGAAGTTGCAGACAGAATCGTAAACGCTGCAAGAACTATGGTAAGTATCTTTTTCATCTTCATTCCTCCTGTCATGCTTTGGTTACTACTATCTTGTATGTCTCCGTATGACCGCTGTCGTCAGAGATCAGAACCAACACGTTTGCCTTCGCCGGAGCTGAAGGATCCGCAGACAGAGTTATCGTGCCTCGCAGAGACTTATCCGAAGCAGTGTATGTCTTGGTCACTGCCGCGTGATAACCCGGTTCTGCGATTGCAGTAAAAGCCACCGTTGCGGGCACTGACTCGACAGTATAGCTGATGGTAACATGGCCGCCGGAAGGAATTGTGGCTGACGTAGTGCTCAGACGAACAATGAAGGGGGCGTAGCGCGGTATATAGAAAGCCGTACCGGCGAGAGGGGTGAACAGCACATAGTTGTCAGTGACCTCAACCTTAGAGAACAGCTGGATTACATTGGCGTCCGAAGCGACCACCTTCTTGCCATTCTTATCGTAGAGATACTGCTTGATGCCGGATGCGCCATATTTGTAAGCCCAGTAATACTTGCCGTCTCCGAAGGAGTTGTCAAGCATGAAAGTGGGTTTCTGACCGGTAGTGGGTGATGCCTGCACCATCCTTTCGAGGTCATCATACAGCCATTCGACTTTGTCGCCGTCAATTATGGCCCAGTAGTATTCGCCGTCGGTATACTCAGCGATGCCTATCTTCTGGCCAGTATACGGCTTGCCGTCGTAAACCTCAACGCTTGTGCTGTCGCTGAAAACGATGGTGTAGCCGACAGTATCTTTCTCCTGAAGGATTGGAACGACATTTTTGACGAAGGTATTGGAAGCTTTGGCCTCATATACGGCCCTGAGGGCTTCAATGTTAGCATTCAGGGCAGACAGCTGGGCGGTGAAGTTCTCATATAACGAGTATGAAGGAAAGCTGACAGTCCTACCGCTGACGAAGTAGAGGTAGACGTAATCTCCTCTGGTGACGATGCTGTCGACGAATGAGTTGCCATCAGCAGCCTGAGCCTTCTCAAATTTCTGCCATGTCTGGCCATTGTCAAAAGACACCTGCCAAATGCCGTCGATAATCTTCATAATCGGTGAAGCGACTGAAGCTGCTACCGGTTGACCGGTCTCGTCATAGAGGAAATCGGTCTTCCCGTTGACGGTTACTGTCCAATAATACAGCCCGTCATCTTCTTTCTGAAGACCTATTATAGGGTCATCCTTGCTGACACCGTTGTTAAGGGTTATCGAAGTGCCGTCAGAGAAATTGATAGTATAGCCGATTATATCCTTGCCCGAGTAGATGGGGCGGTAACTCCTGACATATACGTATGAGCTATACTTGTCAGCCATCGTCTGGAGGGCGGAGATATTGTCGTTAATCGTGTTCATCCTGACGCGGAGGTTTTCAACTCTGCGTTCGAGAGCTTCAAGCTCACTTTCCGTTTCGTTGAAACACGAAACAGCAAGCACTGAAGTGAGCGCGAGAACCGCTATAAATAAAAGTTTTTTCATCTCTTGTTACTCCAATGCTACGGTTATTGATTTAGTCATTGTCTTTGTAGAACCGTTCCCTGCTGCAACCAGCAGCAACACCTTGCCGTTGCCGGTGAAGGTCGCCCCGGTCTTGATGGTTATTGTACCAGCCTCCACATCTTTGCTGTCCTGCGTCAGCGTCGCGGTAATGTCTCCCTGAGTGATAAGGGTGTATTGCGAGTTGGCGTCAGCTCCGTACACACGGTAAGTCACCGGTTTCTGGGTGTTGACCGCCATCGTGAGGGATGTGGTGCTGAAGGCGATGGTGTAAATCTTCGGGATGGTGAGGGTGCCGCCGTTTGCGAGGACTATGACAAGATGGTCGTCATAGCTGTTGTCAACCTTCTTGAAGACTGACAATTCTCCTTCGTGGCTTGTCACAGGCACCTTCAGGCCATTCTGGTCCAGAACAAGGGTGGTGTCTCCTGCCGAAACTACATTCCAGTAATAGGTGTTGTCATCGGTATTGAGGACCGGGGTGACGGTAGGGATTGCTATCTGTTCACCTGTGGCAGGCATACGGTTTCCTTCGAGATCGAGGATCCATTTCTTAGAACCGTCGGCATTCACGATAGCCCAGTAGTAGACGCTGTCCCCTGCTTCTTTCTCGGCAGAGATATAAGGGGTTCCTTCGCTGATATAATCATTGATGACGAGGCTGTCCCCGTTTGAAAGCCTGATGATTGAGCCGGTTTTTTCTCCCTCCACAATGAGGTCTGAAACAGAAACGACGCAGATAGCTTTTGATTCAAGGGATTTGATGGTCCTGGACAGGGCATACATATTCGTATTGACGGTCTGAGAGCGCTGATAGAGGTTCTGGACCAGTTGGTTCGTGGGAATCTTGAACTCTTCTTCTGCTGTCTTGAAGATTATGTAATCGTCAGTGACGGTTATCTTCTGGAAAATATCATCACCTTTGACGCCATCAGCTTCACCAAGATACTGCCATGTAGCGCGACTATCGTATGAGATGTAGAATTTCCCTTTTTCGATTTTGAGCAGGGGCACCATGCCAATTGCGGAAACCATTTCGCCCGCCTGGTTGATGATGTACTGCACATCACCGTTGCCGTATTGGATGGTCCAATAGTAATTGCCGTCGGAATTGCGTTTGACGCCTACCCTTGGGACATTGGCGTCGGTACCGTGATAGATGACGATGTCTCCAAGACTGTTGAAATGGATGGCATACCCAGCGTTGCTTTCAAGCTGGGTGATGCCTGTGATAAAGTCCTTTTTCTGGTAGGCGGCAAGGACGGTATAGAGCGAACGGATGGTTTCGTTTTGCTGTGCGAGCTCCTCCTCCATGGCGGTGATTTTCTCGTCAAGTGTCGCAATCCTCACCTTAATCTCCTTGGTACAGCCCGTCAGGAGTGTAAGACAAAGGGTTAATGCCGCTAATAATCTTTTCATATCTGGTTTTTCAGAATCGCAATGATACTCAATATAGATGCAATTTACAAGGAATACGCTGCATTTTTACCTATATTTGTAGTAATAAGAATTCCTGCCCTATGGTCTGTTCAGTAATGTTTTATAACCTTGAGAACCTTTACGATACCAAAAATGACCCTACCAAGGACGATGACGACTTCACTCCATCCGGCAACAGACGCTGGACTCAGATTAAATACCAGCGCAAGCTGGAGAACCTGGGAGAGGTCTTTCAGGCGGTCAGCAGCCTTCCCGGCGGCTTCCCTGCCCTGGTGGGAGTCTCAGAGGTTGAGAACGACAGCGTGCTGGACGACATGGTAAGCCAGAAGAGGCTCAGCGGCGCCGGCTACCGCTATGTCCACTTCGAATCGAACGACCAGCGAGGCGTCGACGTCGCGCTGCTATACCGCTCCAGCCGTTTCAAACTGCTCGACAGCCAGCCGCTCAAGCCTATCCTGCGCAGCGGCAGGGAATACATCGGCCGTGACATCCTCGTGGTGCGAGGGCTGCTCGACGGGGAGATGTTCGCCATTTATGTCTGCCATTTCCTCTCGAGACGTGCCGGCCGTGACGCATCGGCCGGGTTCCGCCGTGCCGGCGCCGAGACAGTTTATTACCACGCCCTCCAGATGAGGGACGAATTCCCCGGCATCAAGATTATCGTGATGGGCGACATGAACGACACTCCGGCCGACTTCTCGCTGAGCCACCTGCTCCACGCCGTGGCAGGCATGGAGGACGTAGAGGAAGGTGGCTTCTTCAACCCCATGTGGAGCCTCATGGAGGAGGGCCAGGGCACCAGCCTCTACAACCATCACTGGACGCTATTCGACAACATCATGGTTTGCCGCAGGCTGCTTGAGGACAGCGGCTCGGAAGGCTTCCACATCGCGAAATTCGGCAAACTGCACTACGCCCAGATCTTCAAGCGCAACTTCATGATGGAGCATGGAGTGCCCAAACGCAGCTACACCGGAAAGCATTTTTCCGGTGGCTACAGTGACCATCTGCCTGTCCTTATCAGGCTTGAGAAATAATCCTTACTTAACTTACTTAATCTGAGGCAAGCCCAAGTCCTTAAAGGTACGCGGTGCGGGAACCTTCGGGAGAGGTTTGCGGTCCTTGATCTGCTCGAGGGCCACTTCAACGGCCTTGATGAGCTGCTCATCCTCGCCAGCCCATTCCTTGATCGGGTCGTTCTCGAGGACAATGTCAGGATCCACGCCGTGGTTCTCCACTATCCACTCGCCGGTTTCAGCGTCGTAGTTGGTGAAGAACGGCACGCGCACGTCAGTGCCGTCAATGTAAGGCAGCGAACCGCTGATACCGATGATGCCGCCCCATGTGCGGGTACCGATGACTGTTCCCATGTTGTTGGCCTTGAAACTCCACGGGAAGAGGTCGCCGTCGGAAGCGCTGTATTTGTTGATCAGCATCACCTTCGGGCCGGTGTGGGTACCCTCGGGCACGGTGCCGATCATATCGCTGCCGCGCTGCATGGTCAGACGGTAAGCCTCCCTCTGGAGACGCTCGATGAGCATCGGAGAGACGTTTCCGCCGCCGTTGCCGCGGTCATCCACGATGAGGGCTTC
>Ga0310690_10011337_pt1 | contig 11007 bp, 10 predicted proteins | sample AusTroGonzalo_MG_2_FD_207661 | JGI IMG/M metagenome (GOLD analysis project Ga0310690, IMG submission 207661) | Bovine rumen microbial communities from tropical cattle in Woodstock, Queensland, Australia - Gonzalo_04 (v2) (version 2) | ecosystem: Host-associated > Mammals > Digestive system >...
CCGTTTTTAACTTATTGTAAGCTAGTCTATGACATAGAGCCAATACGCACCGAAAAAAACAAACAAGTAAAATACTTGACAAGCGAGGAAATAAAGGAAATACTAAAGACTAACAAACAGATTAAGAACGAAAAAACAAGCCGTAAGCTTGAGGCCCTAATATGTTTTATGTTTAATACTGGATCAAGAGTAAACGAAATTACAAAGCTCAAAATAAAAGACATACAAACAGACGAAACCGGCCAATATAAAGTTATTATTAATGGTAAGGGAAACAAAACGGCCGTACTAGGTATTAACGAGGACACCGTAAACAAAATAAACGCAATGTTAGAGGATAGGCCAGACGAAAAACCAAACGACCCCCTATTTATTGGCCGTGCCGGTAACCCATTAAAAGAGCGTACAATACAAAAGCACTTTAAAGAATTAGCAAAGGCCACAGACGAAAGACTAACAAAGGAAACCGGCCAAAACCCCGAACTTATCAAAAGGTTTACGCCTCACAGCTTACGCCACTCAATAGCTATTTACTTATTGAACGTAAAGCAAACCCCTATTAATCTAGTAAAGGACGTTTTACGCCACGAGTCTTTAAATACCACTCAACATTATATTAAAATATCTAATAAAGAGGTTGTTAATTTAGGTAATGAAAACCTATTTTAAAATTTAATGTTTTTTGGTTAGATCCAGACGAAAATATAATAATTTTATGGTGGGTTCTGGTGGTGGACTAATAGCAATTAATTTAATTAAATAAAGACGTGAGGAAATTAACAAGACTAGGCCAGGACCATTAAATTATAATACGACTCTCTTATTAAATGGAGTAACTAGTAATTTTATTATTTTTCGTTATTGGTTAATCACTATAAGGGCGTTTATTTTAATGGTTTTAATCAAAAAATATTTACTTACAAAAATTATATATTAATACGAGTACAAAAAACAAGGAGCTTAATATATGACCAATAAAGGAGGGGCCGACCCTAAATATATGGACCTGGAAAACGAAACAAAAAAACAAATAAATTTTAGGTTACCAATTGATATAATAGAAAAATTACAAACATTAGGGAAATTTACAAACAAAACAAACACCGACATAATAACAGAACTATTAAAAGAGTATTTGAGCGACAAAGTTTTAACTAATAATTATTTAGATCTGGAAACCGAAATATATTTAAAAATACCAGAGCAAGACGAATTAAAACACGCTTTATACGTAAAGGCCGACGAAATAGAAAACAATAAGCGAGAGCTCAAGCAAAGGGAATTAATAACAATAGCCAATATTAACGAGTTTTATTATGACAAGTTAATGGAAACCATAGGAAACCAAACACGTTTTAAGATAGGGGAAAGTATAAAGCTTGAGCATAAAGTAACCGAAAAAATAAAAAGCGAGATATGGGAAACCATTAAAAATTATATAGTTTTGCTTATACCTAATAACCTGGACCGGTTCGACAGCTTAAACCTCACTTACAAAACAATATTTAAAGACGGTCAGGAGGGCCACGCCGGTATAGATTTTTTAATAATACCGGGCCTAGTGGAATATAAGGACTATTTAAACGACTTAGGGGAATGTTTATATATTTTTTACTTTAAACACTATGAGGGGAAAACCCAAATATATTTAATTGATTACGTGGACGCCGTCGAGATCATAGGGGACAAAAACGAAAACCTAAAGAATTTACTAAAAACCATTTATATTAAATTGATAAGGGCCGAAACCTTAGAGGACGTAACCAAATTAGCCAACACTTACAATACGGGGAACTTTAAGCAAATTACAGACGAAACACCATTTAAACCAAACCTAATAAAAGTAAAGGACAAGTATATTAGCAATATTGGGCTTTATTCATATGAAACACTTAATAACAAGGTTGAGGCTTTAGAAAAAGAAAACAAGGAGTTAAAGGCCCAAATAGGTAATTTAGAAAGCGAATTTATGAAAAAAGTAAACGAGGTTTTGGACCAATACAAAGAAAAATTATAATTAATTGATTGATTGGCTAATAATAGGGGGTTTGAGTTATGTAAACGCTTATATTATTTTCACTTTTAATTAGATTTATAAATGATTAAATACAAACCTATAAAATAACTTATAATAGTATTTTGGTAAGGCGTAACCAATTTATTAGAATAAGTTAATAGTAATGGTTTAAAATAAGTATAAAATTAGTTAATTAAAATAATAATGGTTGAGCAATAACTTTTTATTGGCGTTTAAAGTTAAAGCTCAAATAAGCATAAAAATAGTTAGGTTAGTTAATACTATTTTTTTACTTAGTCGATATTTAAATGTTTTTTAACCGTATAGCGTGGCCTATATGATGATATACAAACAAAAATAATTTAGTAAAAATAAAGATTTTTTCAAGTAAACCAACAAACTAATTTATTTTACACGTTTAAATATTTTTAGCCGTTTTTATTTAAATTAAAGAATGATATACTATTTTTTCACCTATTAGACAGATAAACGACAAAACAAAATTTAAGAGGTGCAAGGAATGGCTAAAAACCAAGTACATTTATATTTATTAGACAGTACAAAGGACCGTTTAGACGACGTAACAGCTAGGGCCAACGAGTTAAGCAAAAAGAATATTAACCGTAATGAGCTAACAGCCGTTATTATTACCGAATTTTTAAACGGAATACAAAGCGACGACGATTTAAAACAATTGTTAGTTAAGTACGTTATGGCTTGAACTCCTGGAGCGTGTTATTTATGAACGAAATTATTAAACCGGACCAGGACGGCCAAGAGCCTAGTTTTAAATTTATTGATTTTGATAATTTAAACGTGGTTTTATATCAAATGAGCGTAAACGAGGACGGGCCAAACCAAATAAAAGAGGTTTTAAGAACTAATAACCCTATATTTTTGGAATGGTTAAGCGATACATTTAATAAAAAAATATACGCACTTGAGTTATATAAGAACTTACCGGAAAATATAGAGGCCTCCAAACTATCCAAATATTATAATATTATTAAAGAATTGGAAGAGGGAGAGCCTGGAGCCAAATATATTATGCCTAATACAATGTATTTAATACAAGACTCAAAGGATCCTATTTGTGATTTATGGGAAATGTTAGGCGCTAATTATTTGGAATTATCATATAAAATAGGAGACGAACGTATAGAATTTTGGGACCGTAACGAAAGCGACCCGGAAGAAACATACGGGGAGCCGGATTTAAGCGACATAACCAAGTATTATTTAACCCGTAAAGAATTATTAAAAGAGCATAAAATAGGGGACCTTGAAACATTCCAAGAGATTGACGAACAAAACAAAGCCAACGTAAAACCGTTTATAAAAACAATAGACAAGGATTTAACAAGCATTGGCTTTTATGAATACGGGGACCAACTTATAGGAAACTGGGGGGACCCTATTATAGTATATTGGGAGCAATGAGTTATTATAAAAAAGAGTATTTTATAAGTTTTATATTAGGTGGGAGCTATTAGGCCAAACGGCCCAACAGCTTTAAAACTTACAAAAATATAATTAATGTTTTGTAAGGCCTGGTTTAAATACTTACGTATACTTTTTTTAGTATTTAGACGGTGTAACAATGTTAGAAATAGACAAGAGTAATTTAATTTTGAGTTTTTGCGAGAGGCAAAACGTACAAAAGGCACGTTTAAACACAGCCGTTTATATGAAAACTCAAAACGATAATTATTATTTTTCAACAATTCCAAAAACCAATAACAAGTTTAGGGATCTAGTTATTTATAACCCTAATACTAACGAGGTTAATTTATGGGATTTAAAGAAATACTTAAACACCTTACTAGCTCCGGCTATTATTAACGATAACGATTTACTAGAGATTAGGAAATATTTAACACACTTACGAGGGGATTATAAGCGCCTCCGTAACCACGTTAATAAAGTACGTTATGACGAAATAATAGAAACCCAATTAAACGAGGAGCTAGAGGAAAAGCAAAGGCTCAAAAAACACTATAAAATAATAAAGGGGGCTAAATAATGGCGTATTATTTAACAAACCCTATTAAATTAGATGGTGTAAACGTTAGGCTTTTTGGTGATAATAGTTATTTAACCGTAGCGCTTACAGATCCAGAGGACAAAACAACGTTAATTAAGTATAGGGTTAAACCTTACTTAAGATATACTAAAGACGATATAGGCGCAATTTATAAGTATATTGAGGACAAACTCACAAAGGTTAAAACTATAGAAATAAAATTAAGCCAAGAGGATATTAACCAATTGATTAACGAGTTATTGAGCTTACGGACCAACGAAACCAATTATAATAAAGACGGTTTTACAAGCGACCAATTACGTATTATAAAATATTGGGAGGATAGCCTAGAGTCTGACAGAAACAAACAAGGAAACACTAGGGACCTAGACGGCCAAATATTATTAATTAGTAAAGATATATCAATGTCCGGGCGTGTTATGGACCTGGAGGGCTTTTATAAGTTTTGGCTATTGTATAACTCAAATAATGAGTACGTTTTATTTGTAAACGATATAGATAAAAACGAAACAAAAACCTTTAGAATTAAAAGCAAAGCCAGGCCAAACGAATTAGAGGAAAACAAAAACGATAAGTTTAAAAAAGAACTTGACGAACTGGAAACCCTTATAAGCAATACACTAGTAAACCCGGAAAACATAACCAATAATATTATAGAGGACGTTAAAAGGATTAAGGCGTATTTAGTACAAAACTTAAACTTAGGTTTTTCTGACAATATCAAAAACAACGAACTAATAAAGGACTCAATAAAAGAGGACGAAACAATTAACTTATTTATTAGTCTTGAAATTGATAAGAAAATACCAAGCGAGTTAAAAATACACATTATAAATAATGAGTTTTCATTAATCAAAACTAGCGACAAACTAGCAATTTACGAGAATGAAACAAAAAAGTATTTTATATTTAATGAAATTGACGAAATACCGGACGAAATTATTTATAATATTGAAATTAGAGAACTCCAACAAGCAATTAGAGGCCACAGTAAAGAGCTAGACAATAATATTATAGACAAAAATATTTTAGATCTAATACTTTACACGGAAAATAAGCCTCAATTATATATGGAACTAAGCGACAAAGAGCAAAGCCTAGTTATGATTAAAAAACAGCTTGAGAACTATTATAAAATCAAAGTAAACGCCGACGACATAAACAAAAAATATTATTACAATTACCAAACTAGGAAATACGAGTTAATTAATATTTTGCGTTTTGGGTTTTTAATTGAAACCGAACACGGCGTAACATTGAGCGAAACCGATTTAAACAACGTTTATAAAATGTTTCGTAACGTTCAACAGCCTAATAACGACGCTATAGCGTTTAATAATTGCGTGTTAGATACCACAAACTTTAAAGAGTTACCCCTAGACACCTTTACAATTAAACAATTACCTTTTAACTATAGGCCGTTAAGTGATTTTAAAGAAACCACTTTAATAGAGGAAACCCTAAAGAAAATTTTAATACCGGCTAACGCTCCAGACAATACAAAGCTTTACGAGGACTTTTTACAAAGAGTCGGCGCTAGTTTCAAACGTGAGAACATACATAAAATTATTAACTTTTATAACGGTTCTGGAGACGATGGAAAAAGTACGTTATTAAAAATTTTGAGTTTTGTACATTGCGACTTATCAATATTTTTAAAGCCGGAAAACCTAAAAGACGACTCTTTTATAACTAATCTCTCAAACCTCAACGTTATGTTAATGGAGGAATTAAACAAAAATAGTTTAAAGGGGGATATAGTGGAACTAATAAAAGATATGTCAGGACGTGGCCAACGGGACGTTAGGAGAATGTACACGCAAGAAACCCAAAAAGTTAAAGATTTTGGCGTGTTTTTCATTGCTACAAATATATTACCGTTCGTCGATTTTTCAAATAAAGCTTATTGGGAACGGGCCAATATTATTAAAGTGCCTAACAAGTTTGACAATTACGAGGACCTAGACAACAATATTTATTTAGCTGATCCAGACATAGAAAGCAAACTAGCCCAAGACACCGACGGCCTAGAATGGCTAATAAGCGCTAGTATAGACGCATACGCCAAACGCCCAAACAATGAGTTTACAATAAAACAAAGCGCTTTAGAAACTCAATTTATATACGACGGAGTAAACCCAATACGTATATTTATTGAAACCTTTATTATTGAAACCGATAACAAGGAGGATATAATAAGTAATAAAGAAATTGTTTTATACCTCTTGAGATGGGCCAAACAAAAGGAAATTACAAAGAAAGATTTAGGCGTTTATACTATGGGAGAATTAAGCCAGGAAATAGGCGCAAAGCTCAAAAACCAATTTAAAGACATTGAGGAACGTAAGCAAAAGAACGGAAAACACGGCGCGACAGCTTATAGGAGTTTGGCCCTAAATATTGACGGGTTCGAGGAACTAACAACACCAGACTTAAAAATCGAGTTAGAAATTTTAGAAAGCGAATACTTTTAATTTTTAACTCTTTTTTATTTTTTTATTCAAGGAGGTTTTTATATAACCAAAAAATTAACCGACAAACAAAACTTAGCCATACAGCAAGAGAAACAATTAATAAACGAATTGGAAAATTATATTACCACTTTAAAAGATATTAACGGAGCATTGGGCCGTTTACGTTATGAGATTGGAACGGCCGGACTATTTGATACCAAAGCCCCTAGCTTAGTATTGAAATCTAAGACAAACCAAAATAAATTAAACGATTTAATGGTGGAAATGGAAACCATTAACAACGAGATTATTAGAAACTTTAGAGTATTTTAGGAGGGCCTAATATGGAAACAATACAATTAACTAGCAATTTAGAGGACAAGCTAGACGAATTAATTATAATATTTGGAGGTATTGAAACCCAACTAAAACAGACAAACAAGCATTTAAACCAGATTAATAAAAATATTGTAGCCGTAGCCAAAGACTACGAAAACAAATACTAAAATTTTGTTGTTTTGGCCGTTCAATGAAAGACCGGCCCAAACTTTTTTTATTTTTTTTTATGGTGGTGGTTTATGGTCCTGGATCTATAGAAAACCCAATTACTAAAAAGGTTATACGTTCTTATTTTTCATTGTACAAAGTTATTATTATTTTAATGGAGTAACGGCCCATTATTTGTTTGTTATTCGTTGTTTAATATATAACTTGAATACTTTTGAACACCTTTATAATACTTTTTGAACACCTTTATAATAGTATTGAACACCGTTATTAAAAATCAAAAAAACTAGGATATGGGAAAACGTTATAATTTTTGGAAATTGTTATAAAATTTTTCAAGATCTCCAGATATTTTTATTTTGTTAAATAGGGGTTAAGTGTTCAATAGCTAAAATTTAATGAAATTCAAAACGGCTTTAAAATGGTTTGTTTATATGATTGGTGGAGCCTATGGCCGTATTTTTGTTTTGGTAAAATTGAGGTTAATATTAAAAAGTGTTCTAAATGGCCCCCAAAGTGTTTAAAAGGTGTTCAAAAGTGTTTAAAATCAAGGAATAGGGAAATATTAGAGCGTTATAAGTAAAATAAAGTAATATACTTTTGATATAGGAAAATTAAAGAGTTTTTAAAGATAATATTTTAAGAAATTTTATAAAAAGTAATAAAAAGTAATAAAAATATATATGATTAGTAATAACTTACGAAAATATAATAAAAGCCTGGAGTTTGTTATATTTGGATCAAGTGATAACCTTTAAACCGTGCGCCCATTGTTACAATAATACGTTTATGTTAAAAGACGGTTATACTATTTGTTTGAGCTGTGGCTTTATATGTTCTAGCCGGACCTATGAAAAATTTTATAGTATTGGTTTTGTAAATACCAACAGCCTAGAAAAAACAATTAAACGTTTACGGAAAACTAGGCCAGGACTAACAGACAAGGAACTATTAAACCGTTTGCACGTATTATATAATTTAAGTGAGATGGAATTAAAAAAAGCATTAGCAAAATATTAACTATGGAGTATTAAATAATATGAGCATTAACGACGTAAAGACGCCCAACGATAGAAAAAAACAAAAATACGGCCGTTTATCAAGTTACGAGCGTGTATTAAAAGAAACGGAACTACAACAAAAACAGCTTAAAAAGTCTATAGCTTATCTTGAGGAAATTAACAACGAAGATATAAGACTAACTTTTAATTGTCCTGGATTTAAAGGCACGTGTTACAGCGCTGAGCCTATGACAGATAAAGGGGAATATTTGGAAAACTATTATAAACCCTATAGAGATTATAACGGCCAAATATTAGTACGTTTTCAAGTCTTAAACCGTAAGCGCCTGGCCGTTCATAGCGTCCCTATAACCTGGATTAATGAGCCGTATTATTCAATTGAGGACGCCAACAAAATATTAATTTACACGTACAAAAAAGGCAAAGGACAAAACGGCGTTAATTTTTACATTAGAGAACGCCCAAAGGCTAAAAGAATTTACGCCGGGAGCGTCTTATATGATGATCCAAAACTTATTAATAGCGTAAAATATGCAATACGAGAGCTTTATATATACGGCCTAACCGTTCAAAGCATAGCCAATATTATTAAATATCTAACCAGGTACAAAGGGGAAAACAATATAAATTTAATTATTAATGTATAAAGGAGAGGCTAAAATATGCCGGATTTAAACGAATTGGAAAACAAAAAAGACGAAATACAAAACGAATTAAAAGAGATTAACGAGCTACAAAGGAAACATAAATATATTTATAGCGCCGGTTATTCCCCTAAGTGTTCGGTTTGTAACCATAATAAAATATTTGAAATTGAGGAAATGAGAGAAAAAAATTATACACTTGAGGAAATAAAGGAGGCTTTAGGCCTGGAGGTTAGCGTAATGGCTTTAAGTCGGCACTTTAAAAACCATACGCCAAAGCGTACGGCCTATAAGCTCAAACAAGAGTTATTAATGATGGATAAGGTAATTAATATTATTAAAAAATATCCGTTTTTAGAAACCTATTTTAAGACACGTAATTTAATAGAAATAGAGGAGTTTATAAAAGTAAACGGGTTTTGTACGGATTGTTTCAAATTGTGCGACAATATAAAGGCGTCCCACGTGGGAAATAGCCGGGACGTAATAGACTATTGCAACGAGCAAATAACAAACGAGTTAAATAATATTTCTTTTGGTTTGTCCTCTTGGGAAATAAAACGAATATTTAACCAAATTATTATAAAAGATAATTGTACTTATTGCAAAGACAAGGCGCTTAACGATAGACTCAATATATTAGAGAACGTAATAAGCAAAAGTATTTTAGATCTAGACGTAAGCCCAAAAGAATTAATTTATTTGCTTAATACGAAATACGACAATAATATTAATTTAATGTTAGAGGCGTTAGGCGTAAGACCTCCGGAGCCTAAAGACAATACAAACCAGGACGGCCAAACAGATTAAAATTATTTTTTTTCTTACTTTTGTTTTCTATTGGCCAATTATACGGCTTTAGAATATAGTAAACACGGCCGTAACTGTCTTATATTTTTATTGTTAATTAAATAGGTATAATTATTTTGAGCTTGGTTATATCATTAAATTTAATGGTCCTGGTAACTGGTGGAAAACACGCCCAAATAATACGCAAACGCTACAATAAAACAAAGGTTACGGCTTGAAACCATTATAATAATTAGGCCAATGATTAATTAAAATACACTAGCCAATTACTTATTATTTTTTTCGTTAGTTAATTACTATAAAGTTACTAATTTTTCATAAAATACGCTAGTTTTCATATGTTAAAAGTTAAAATTAAATTCACTTTTTGGGAAACTAACACGCACTTTTATTAAATTTTGGTACGGTTTGTTAAGATTAATTACGGTTTTGGTACGTTTTAATTAACTTTTTTATATTTTTGTCTGGATCTGGTAACAATGAAAACACAGCCCAAAAACCCAAAAACCCAATAACTCAATAACCGAAACAAGCACGGACACGGCCAGGACAAGCAAAAACAAACAACAATTAACCGTTAAATAATTGTTAATTTTTATGTACTTTTTTTTACTTTTTTGTTAAGCTTTTTGAATAACTAAGGAAACAAGCCCAAACATATAAAATAAGGCCAATGGTACAATATAAAAATTTACGACCAACAAAAGCAACGAAAAAACACGCCCGTTAATGTCTTTTTTTGTCCGGTTCTGTCAGAGTTTGACGTATAAAAAAATTTAAACCCGTTAAAGCGTTAGTATTTTGGCCGTTTGCTATAGATAGGTTAAGACTCAAAACATTAGTACGGCCTAATGGCTTATTTATTTGGTTTGATGGTTTATTAAAATTATAGGCTAGTCTAGGATAGGCTAATATTATAAAGGGTTTGTTAATTATTATGGCGTGGTTTTGGGTTCGGTTCTGGCCTAATGTTTGGAGGTGTTAATAATTTTGGGAAACCTGGCCGGGCGTTAAGAAACGTAACTATTATGACAACTAAATAAACTTTTTTTATACTTTTATTAGGGTTCAAGGTGTTAAAGGTTTTTTGGGTAATTCCACGCCAGGACAAAATAAAAAGTTAGATCTATAAATTTATTGGGCTATTGTTTCGGTGGTTTCGGTGGATAGTCTAGGCTAGGATATTTTAGGCTAATGTTTTGGCTTATTATACGGGCCTAATTTAATATATATGGGTTTGTTTATTTAGCCCGTTCTTTTTTGGTCCGTAACTGGTTTATATTGGTTTTTTGTTTACTGGAGGGGCTAAAGAGTTAATTATAATGGTTTTTGTTTTTGTTAGACTGGTTAGGATAGGATAGGCTAGACTATAGGATATAATAGGCTAGGATAATATAGGCTAGTGGATATATAAAAATATCCTAATTAGGCTATTGAATAAGGGGGGCGCTTATTGTGGTTTGTTTTGGGCCTATGGTTTGTTATTCGTTCTTATTTGATAAGTTTATAT
>Ga0310690_10011338_pt1 | contig 11007 bp, 17 predicted proteins | sample AusTroGonzalo_MG_2_FD_207661 | JGI IMG/M metagenome (GOLD analysis project Ga0310690, IMG submission 207661) | Bovine rumen microbial communities from tropical cattle in Woodstock, Queensland, Australia - Gonzalo_04 (v2) (version 2) | ecosystem: Host-associated > Mammals > Digestive system >...
ATCGAGATAGAAATCCAAAAACAGAAGGTTCCACACACGATCTTTTATCTCACTCATACGGATGCCACCCCTTATCTTTCGGCCTATAGTTCGTGAGCTGAACATGAGCACCGTCTCCGATATACTTGCTTATATATCGCATTTTCGGGCCGTCACCCCAGTGATCGCATCCGCCAGGTTCATACCGATGAACCCGTTCTTTGTACCACTCATATTCCTCTTCGAACTCTCGCCGGATTTTGTTGTAAGCCTGACGCGCCTTCCGCCATGTGCTGTATTCATGGCAGTACAGCACTTGCTCTCCGGCGTAGTACTACCCGCCCTCAGCAGGTTCGTAGATTGGATATTCCTCAATGTAACTGACGTAGTACATACCGACCTCCTTAGAAAGCCATCAGATCGAACGCAAACCCGTCTACAACGACCATCTTCTTGATGCCGTTGCCTTTCACAAAGTTGATGTAGTTGTTCACCCCAAGAGCGCAGATCAGACGAACCGTGGTCGCAACACCAAGCGTCACACCGCACGCAGAAACCGGAGTTTCTGCCTTTGCCTCTTCGTGAGAGAACTGCATCGTGTTCAGCAGGTTCTGCTTCATTGCGAGATCTGACCAATCCGCCGCATAGTGCTGAGCACTTTCCAGCAGAGTCCGGAAATCAAACACCGCCTGAACGAACGCGCTGTCCATATGCTTTTCCACGATCTCTCTACGGATATCGATGTTGTCCACAGCGAGGAAGATGAACCCGGACATCAGTTCACCCTTCCAACCCTCTGGCTTGATCTTGACATCAGTTTCCGCATCCGGATTGATCTCGACCAGAATGTCCTTCAGCGCTTCGACCTTGAGTTTCCCGATATCTTTTTGCCGGAACATCTGATTGACAATGTTGTGCGCCTCGACCTTGTCGAAATCCCAAAGTGTCATTTTTGTCACGCCGCAACGTGCAAGATTCTCTGCGAGCGTGGAACCAACGGAGCCACACCCGACAATATGTACCCGAACATCGTTCGGCTGGAAGAACTCATAAGACTTGCTCAAATCCATCATGGTGAAACCCTCCCCTTAAAACACCAACATTTCGAACTGCTTGTCTTCTTCCGCCCGCTCACTTTTCAGCACCTGGAAAGCTGAGGTTACAATGGACACGGAATCTGCGACGAGATCATCCAAACAGAGAGCGTCGTCGTACTCGAAGTCACATTCCTCTTCTGGCTCCTCCGGATCGGCATCATATGCCTCTTCTTCCACTCCCTCTTCTTCCTCCTCTGGGTCCCACGCGTCATTGTTGTCCATCCACTCCATGACATCTTCAACAAAGTCATGGTACTCATTTTCTCCGTAACCAATCCAGTCTCCCCAGTCATCACGCATGTAATATGCATAACCGGTCGGGATATCGCAGAGCCAATCTCTCAGCTGATCCCATGTGTCGTTTCTTGCGCGTTCGACAGCCTCGTCGCAGAGGATCTCATCGCGATAATCCTCGTCCATAAGCCCAGCCTCATTCAAAACCGGGCAGTCCACCTCGATACAAAGATCGAACAGATCAGACAGGCTGCGTACCTCATCATCAAATTCACTTCTTCGCATACGGATTTACCTCCTTATTTCCAACGCTCCCAATAATCCGAACTGTCATCGTCTCCATACCAGCTGCTGTAGTGACTGGTCTTGCTCGCAGGTTTCTCTTCCTTCTTGTCGCGGCGTTTTCCGCGACGTACCGTTTTGTCGTTTTCCTTTTTTTGCTCTTCCTTTTTCACTGGAGCCGGTGCTGCGGCAGGTTTCGCGAACCCACTGTCTACAGCGACCTTTGGCGTCTGCTGTGCTTGTGTACTGTACGAATATCCATAGTAGCTCGGCGTTGTGTTCACCGAGCCGTTATATCCAGAGCCGAACACAGACGAAGATTGCCAACTCGTCTGCATTCCTACCGATTTCCGCACAACATTCTTTGCAGCTTTGATAAACTCCTCGATCCCGATCTCGTCCGGCTCGATCTCGACGGTGCAATCTGCCGTCTCAAACAGGATGTTCTTTGCCATGTCGTACAGCTTGATCGTCTTGTCACCTTTCTTGTTCCAAATCATAAAGATGTAGAACATCGTGTCGTCCATCTGAGACAAAATCCCATCATACAGGGTTGTGTCAACGCCGGACGGTGATGTCGACATGTTCACATGTGAATGACCCTGCATCCTGAGGTTGTTGAAAACCTCATCTGGCTGACCCATTAGCCAGTTCTGATACTCGACCTGATCGGTCGTCACTGTTGCCGCCCCAACATCCTGCGGATAAACCAGGATGTCGGTGATTATGTATTCATCCTTTGCCGGATCTTCTCCTCTGAACGCAACGCCGTGCCAGCCGATTTCCGTGTCGAATCGACGAACCAGCTCCTGCATTTTGATCCATGCCGTTTCCTTGAAGACAATTGTTGCTTTTCTTGCAACAGTTCCGAATGTCTTCTGATAGGAAATCTTTCCGTCAGAGAACTTTGCGGTTGCGAGCTTTTCGAGGAACTCATTCTTGATGCTTTCCAGGATTTCCGCTGTCAGCTTAATCGTTTTTGCCATCACTCATTTTCCCCTTCCTTGAGATACTTGATTGCCTGCTTTGGAGTTGCCATCTTCCCGTTCGGCAACCAAAGGAACGCGTTCGGACTGTTGTCATAGAACTTCTGCGCAAACGACGTCATAACAACGCCATCTCCAAAGTTCAAACTCTGGCTTGATGCGATACACTGAGAAACCGCTCCGATGTAGTCATTATTTATCACGCACTGGTTGATGATCCGTTCGTGATTCCCAAGACACTGGAATTGGTCGATGTGTGGGTTCGGGAGGTAATTAGCAAATGACGCACCATAACCAAAGTGTGCCATTCCACGAACCCCACCACCAATGGTGATGCTATATGCTGCACAAACTTGGAGAGCGATTGTCTGATCGACGAAGATTGCCCGCATCAACTTCTTCATATCCTCGCATCGAATGACACCGTTCATATCTCTGCGGTTAGGTCGATAGAGCATACTATTCTCGTTGTTGATTACCGATTCCGCCATATCCTCATCGAAGAACGTCAGCTTCCCGGACGCAACAAATTGCAACCGAGAACCGTCACACGAAACCAAGGTCAACGCCTTGTTTGTGAGGAAGAAATTCATTAGTTCGGACTCGCCGCCGTCCTGATCGATCTTTAAATCATATCCAAGAAGCCGGGCGTCCATATCACGCTTCTCCCTGAGCAGCCGCGAGATTTCCTCGCTGTAACTGTTAATCTCCTCCATGATACCTTGGATACGCTCTGCGAGATTTTCACGCTCCCGGCGCTCGAAGATTGTTTCAAACCCTTCGAGTAGCCGTCTGATCTTCATTTCCCGGAAGTTGTACTGCTTGGCTATCCTTTCAATGACCGCGTTGTACTTTGCACTCGTCTTCTCTCTGAGTGATGCGAGCAATTCCTTTTCGTCATCGGTCAGAGAGTTGTTCTTGAAGAACCACGGCAGATACGCCGGAATGCCGCACTGCAAAAGGTGGAGCGCCCTGATGTTCACGCTGTCATCGAAGAACACCCGAGTTGCACGTTTCTCCGGATTGATGAAACACATCACATTGAACGACTTCCGGAAGAACTCTGTGATTTTCGGCACGTACACATACCCGCTGAACGTGTCTGTGAAACAATCTCCGAGGAGCGTCATCCAGTCGCGGGCGTCTTTGTACGCAATACCGCAGATCTGAAGTGTGTCTGTCTCGTTTTCCTCTCCTATTCGGACAAACCGTTCAATTTTTGTGCGGCTGTCTCCGATCACCTGCTCTGGACGTCCGTTGACCTGTGCGATGTCTACCTTGAAAACCTCGCCGTCGTTTACTCTTGACCCGAGCAACGCCCTGATTGTGGAGAGGAACGACGAATCGATCAGGCTCTGACCACGGGCAGAGTAAATTTTCCCCGCAAAATACTCATTTGCCTCTTGGTTCGTAAATGGGTTGTCGTAGATGTGCTCCGCAAACAATTTAAACACCTCCAATGTTTGCATTTATGGTGCGTGGCGTAGGAGTTGAACCTACCGGTTTCCCGTTCCGTTCCACGCATGTTGCATCGTTTTCTGCTTGGATTGTTTGTTGTGTCCCCCCGCACAATATAGGAAAATATCACGCACATTCAAACTCGTTGCGGCGCAACAGGTTTGATGCTGTCTGAAATTTCAACAATTTCAAAAATTCCGCGGGTGAAAGTAATTTGCTTTACATGTTTGTAAAGCATTTGCTTTACAGTTAAACCGGTGGCGCCCGGGAGCCATAAGACCCCCGGGCACCGCATTGAAGAACTTAGGCGTTGTCGGCCTTCTGAACCTTGAGCAGGGTGCAGCGCTCACCGATGCCGAGATCCTCGAAACTCTTGTCCAAATCCCCGGGGGACAGGGACATGCCGTCGAGGTAGATGCCGCCGATGCCGGTGTAGTCGATGTTGTAGGCTTCCAGGACCTCACGCAGGGTCATGCCGGACTCAACGATGTGGGACTCGCGCTTCAGATTCGTTCCGATAGTAACGTTAACCATAATTAATCTCCTTTAAATCATATAATTTCGATGTGTTGCTGACTTTCCAAAACCGGAAGTGTGCATTTGTATGGGCTGTTCATCAAACTCCATTTAACCACTGCCTTTAGAAGGGCGATTTCAGCGACTGATTTTCAAATCCGCCTGACTCGCAGCTCTTCCCGCGTGCCAAACCGGCACAACTTCGTGGCACCCAAATGCTCGGGATTCATCACTCGATGGTGATGTTGCTCAGGATCTCTGCCTTCTCGGCGTCGATCTCTTCGAGGATACCCGGGATGGTTTCCTCGAGCTTGTTCAGCTTGAGCAGAGCCGGGCCGAACGCATCGGCAAGCCCATCAAGGAGGTTGTCATCAAATCCGCTGATCATCATGGTGATGGTCGCATACTGGTTTTCGTCACGGGATTCCCCGCCGAACTCAGCACCATAGGTACTGATCTTTCCAGCATGACGATCGGTCGCCGCGATCCGGAACAGTTCCTCCTTGCCGTCCTCGCCGCCGTGGAGTACGAGGGCCTCGGGACGATACTTCTGAACCTTCAGAATATCCTCCTTTTTCAGCACACTCGTGATGACACAAGCGTCTCCGACAACACGCACATTCGCCATAATCAATGGCCTCCTTATAAAATATTTGAGTGACTTGTCACTCATTTGAACCGTCGAAGAAACCCTCGACGGCTCAATCAATGACACCTCACTTATGTATCACACCCGCCCCGGTGGAGGTTTTCCGGGGCGGGCGTCTGCTCAGGCAGTCCGGATAAGACCACCAAAGCGTTCCGAGACCCCTACAATTCCAAATTCTGAAAAGAGAGGTTCGTCGTAGTTGTACGTGTAGGTCAGGGGATAACCATCACGTACATCCTCGTTATCTTGTTCCCACTCCTCTTTGTAGTCGCTGACATACAAGTAGGAGTCCATCATGCCGTAGGAAGCATTGCTTCGTACGACCATGTAAACCAGGGCGTCATATTCCTCTTCGAATTCCGCCACAAGTCTCTTTTGCTCGTCATTCAACCAGAACAGAGCGCCGAGCGGAGGTTCCGACGTCATCACAATGTCGTCCTTTTCAAACTGCCGGATCGCGTCGTTGATAATCCCGAAAGCCTTCATGCGCTTTATAGCCTCGGCTTTCTTCTCTTCCCTCGAAACATGCATTGTTACGCCCCTTTCTTTTCCGGTTCTTCATCGTCGAAGATCATGCACTCGTACGGATATTCCTCGTAGAATTCCTCGCCGTCTTCATCGACGAGATACATCGGACGCCAGATACTGATCTTGTATTTCCTGTACAGGAGTTCGAGCACGTCGTCTTTGACCTGCTCCAAAATCTCGTATGTATCCGCTTTGCCGTCGGAAGCGATGTGGAGCAAATCCTCAAAAACAAGGTCAAGTTCATCTTCCCGCTCATCGATGATTGTCAACTCATCCACTTTTGTCAGACTATCATCGTGCTCGCCGAGAGTTTCAAAGAACCTTTCTGTGAGATAGTCGTCATAGATGCGGGCTGCCGTGATCTCGCAGTCCTTTTCGTTGATTGCTCGTTCTGTGAGCATCAGGTCGCTGTCGACATAGGCGGAAAACCCCGGGAGACCTCCCTCGTTTTCCAGATAGATTTCCACGCCATAATCTTCGTTCTCAGCAACGAGATGCATGACGTTTTCGAGGTCGTCCTCGTTTTCCTTGAAGTACCGCCAGGTATCCTCGGCCTCGATGTAAATCTTTGCGGACAATGTAACACCCCCTTAGAAATTGACGCAGGCAACAAGCCTGCATCGTTTGCTGTGCCGGATTTTGTTTGCGAAAACCTTCGCTTGGTACGGTGAGTCAAAGCCCCTCGTGACCGTCTCTCCCTTGTCTGTTATGAACGTGACCTTGTAGAACCCGTCCGAAGAACTCATATGCACCTCTCAATCTTCGTAGTCCGGAAACTGATCGAAAAACCTGTCCGCCATTTTGCGGAACCGCTTGCTCTTGTCGTAGAGCACAACGAACAAACCGTCCATGCCGAAAAGCAGGACGAAGAGAAATCCAAGCAGGATGACTCCGAAACAAGCCTCCGTTAACATTTGCAATCCTCCTTAAACCCAATCGTTTTGTGCCTGTAGAACGAAGCCGGTGACATGTTGCACACGAGAGCCGCCTCTTTGTGAGTCAGCTTACCCTCTTCCTGAAGCCCAACGATCTTTTCCCAATTCTTCGGCTTTTCCTTTGCCCGTGTGTCATGTCCACAGCGTGGCTGCTTTTCCTGTGGTTCATCGGCGGTAACCGTCGGCGCTGTGGTCTCGGCGATTGCCGCCCTCACAGCTTCCTTGGCGACGTGTTCCACTATCTTCTGGAAGAATTCCGGGGTCATCATATACATGCCGTCATTGGAGACGAAAACTCCGTTGCCCTTTGCGGCTTCCGCACGGTTTGCCATCAGCTCCGCCTGTTTCTCGGACTCTTCCGAAGCAAGAGCGTCTTTGTAATAACCATGCTCAACCTGCTTGCGGCACTGCGATACCCTTTGGTCGATTGGAACTGTTTTCCCGTGGAGCATGACCATGCAACTCACGAGTGCGATCCTCGGGTCAATGAGCGTGGTGCCGAATTCCTTTCTGAAAAGGCCCGGTGTAAGCCTCGGCCCAATCTTGAGCCGCATGAAAACCCGGTTCATGTACTGCTGAGTTACTCCGTAAAACCGTGCAAGCTCGCTTGCGCTGACCGGACTCTCGCCCTCAAACCCGAGAGCCTTGAGTTCGTTGTATGCTTCCTCTTCGGTTCCTTGGAGAATTCTGACCGCGTACGGTCCGTACGGAGTCGCAACTTCCACGATGTTCTCAGGAATTTTTGTTGAAACCCCCTTGACAATGCCGAACATTTGTTCTATGCTACCCATAGTCATGTTAGAAAACCTCCACTTCTGATATGATGAGGGCTGGTTTGAGTTAGCCGCCAAGCCAGCCCGCCTCTACTAATCCAGCATTCCGATGTCTTGCAGTGCGCGGGTGAGAAACCTTATCTCGATTTCGCTAAACCCTCCGTTTTCGAGAGCCTCGGCGACCCGAAGTTCATCGAAATGAAACTCATCAGAAACATCCTTGACCGCAACGATATCCCCTGCGCCCTCGCAGTAATCCATCGCCGCTTCTACAGAAACCTGAGGAACCGCAATCTTCATCGCGCTGTCATCGTCTCCGTCGTCGACGTAAACGAAGTACCTGTTATATACCATGGAAACCCTCCTTATTCACCAAACCGTGAAACCCAATGATCAAGAACCACGGCATACCGAACCCCGAGGATCTCGTCGTCAATGATCTCATCGGTCATATGGTTGTACAAGATGGCTACGCACAAATCCCCTGTTGCCCAGTCATCACATCCGTAAAACCAGAACACATCACCGTTTACCGTCTCAACTGCAACCAGGTCATCGTCGTAATCGACCTCGGTTACCATGAAAAGCTGCGGGTACAAAATCCCGAAACTGCACAGGATTGCCACGATTGCAATAATCGCAGCTGCTTTCTTTGCCACTTAAAAGCCCTCCCTTGCCGCAGGCACAAACCGTGCCTGATGCCCGGTTCCCCACTGTGCCGTGATGCTGACGCTCAGAGGGTTGGCGAAAAACCGCGAACCGTCGGAGCAAACCGCACAGAATTTTCCGTGCTCCGTGTCTTGCAGGAAACGAACTCGCAAACCGTCGACCTTGGCCACTAAACCCTTGATGTGTGCCTGAAATGCTTCGTAACTCATTGTTTACCCCCTGTGTAAAAATCCCCTGTTATTCGTGCAATCGGTTGAAATCCAGCTCCGCGACGTGGACGCTTGCACATGGAGCCATTGTGGGCGGCTTCTCAATTTCACAATCAGAAACCCAACAGTATTCCCTGTAGCCGCCCCATTACACAGAACCCGTTGGGCTCGTATAGCGGGATGCACCGCTCACGGTCAGGCAAGGTTGCCGGAAACCCGGATTAGCCACAACCGTTAGTGTTCTAAAAACCCGACCTATTCCTCGCAGTCTTTGACCACGATACGGAAGATACTCTTCCCGAAAAGCGACGGTTTCATCAAAGCCATGAGATCCTTGGTGAGTTCCGTCATGTCTTCGTACACGTATTCCCACTGGATTTCCCCGTGAGAATCCTGCACATACATCTTCTTCTTAGCCATGCAATACCTCCCTATTGCAAAAACCTGACGTTCCTTTGTTACACACAAAACCTGAATTTTGTGCATAAAAAAAGAGCGTCGTGAGACGCCCAGTGGAAAGGAGGAAACAAAACATCGCTCATTCGAAAACCCCACGTATTCGCAGGATTCTCGAATCAACGGTATAGGAAGAGCGCCGTTGAAACCAACGGCGCCCCATGCGCAAACACCCACCCACACTTTTGCGCTACAAGCAGGAGGCAGATGCCCATGAAAAACCTTAAAACACAAACACCCACTCTTTGCTTGCCCCAGATATTCACTTGTAAAACCCTACTTATTTGTGGCGGAAAACCCCGGGGATGTTGAATGAAAACTCAACCTGCCCGTTCAGCTTCGCGTCAATCGAGAGAGCCGACATATTACCAACGATTTCAGAGAGCGTGTCAAGTTCCGCTTTTGAAAAATCCATGGCATACGAGAGAACTGTAATACCCGCTGTCTCGAGTTTTGGTTCAAGCGATATACCCTCGATTTCCCACTTGCGTTTCTTTGACATTTTCCAGAAAAACGCATATGCCTGGGTGAACTTTTCCATTTGCTCCGGGACAGGCTCATAATCCTCGTTTTTCCGTGATGCCAGTTCTTCCTCGATATAACCCCACAATTCCCCAATCAGCTTAAACGCGGGGTCGAACTCGTCATCATCTCCCTCCAATTCCAAATTTTCCAGATCTTCGTTGCGCAATTCCACGTCCTCACTTTCATCATTTTCACACTGATACCATTCTAACAGGGAGGTTTGGAAAAGTCAACACTACACATCGTTGAGCTTATCGCTCGTTAGGATGCCCGGGATAAACCCGGGCACTCGATACCAACGATAATCTCGAAAACCCTGCTTATTTAGCGGGCTTCTCGGCCGGGGCGTCAGCGGTGGAGTTGACCTTGATTTCCCGCTGTTCCACGTCATACCCACGGCCATTGGTCAGGATGCGGTAGCAAACCTTTTTCAGATACCCACGCAGTGTCTTGTGGTTCGCGAGCGTGATTGCCGTTTTGCTCTTCTTGGCGTCGGTGGCGTACACGTCGATGAGGTAGTTGACGTCGTGGGACGTTGCCTTATACCCCTCGCCGAGCATCATCGTCACGACCTGCTGCAGGGTTTTCAGAAGATTGGTGTTGCTGCAAGGCGTTTTCCCCATTTCGATTTCCTTGCAAATCTCATTGAGGGTGAATGCGTCGGAATTGATTTTCGCTCCGACCCGGTCTGCGGCACGCTTGGTGAGATAGAAGTTGAACTTCTCAGCCGCATAGATCCACTTGGTGTCCGCTCCGATGCCCTCGAGGCGCTTGTGCATATCCCCGAGGTCAATCTGCTTGTTGGCGTCGTCGATGCTGCGCTTGATGATGGTCTTACCCTCGACCTCTTCCTTTTCCTCCTTGATGCGGATGACAGGATACCAGAATGTTGTGATAGCGTACTTCATGGGGTCACCGGAGTTCTTGGCCGCATTGTAAACGGCCTGCTTGGAAACCTTGGCGTACTCGGCGATAACGGTGTCGAGGTCTGCATCCGCTTCGGCGCGGGCCTCGATAGTTTCGGCCACATTGGACTTCTTCAGAAGTTCCTCGGCCATGGTTTTCATCTCCTCGAGGGTGATGCCTTTCTTGAATTCGACTGCCATGATAAATACCTCCTTAATATTTATGAGCTTATCGCTCATGCAGACGCCCGGGATTTCTCCCGGGCGCCTTTTATCAACGATAACCCGGCTCATTACTGAACCGAGGAGATATCATCATGAATACGATACTATGTCATCAATCATTCCGTGACTATAGCCGCACCATAACTCCTATAGAGCAGTGGCGCTAAGCAAGTCATCCTATAGATGCTCGCAAAACCCACACGAAACTCAATCCGACGTTCTCGCATTTGCCTGCATTAGTTCGACCGTCATCTTGCCTTGTACCCACGTCGGCGTATGGGTAGGGGCCGAGGTGTTCTCCCCACTGTTATCACTTTCACTATCAGATAACCGACGCCTTGACATTACAAGGTTACCCACGATAAGCGGTGGGCGCTCAATCTTCCGGCTATTACCGAAAGCACGCCTGCGACGTCGCCGTCGCCGTTGGCGTGGTAACGCTTGCACAAATCCGGTGCAAGTCAGACGATACACACCCGCCCGGGTGGGCCGGGTTGCCCGGAGGCGGCCCGGAGGCCGTCCCCTCGCCCTCAGAGGCCCGGGGGTGGAGGGGTGGGCCGGGTTGCCCGGAGGCGGCCCGG
>Ga0310690_10011340_pt1 | contig 11005 bp, 9 predicted proteins | sample AusTroGonzalo_MG_2_FD_207661 | JGI IMG/M metagenome (GOLD analysis project Ga0310690, IMG submission 207661) | Bovine rumen microbial communities from tropical cattle in Woodstock, Queensland, Australia - Gonzalo_04 (v2) (version 2) | ecosystem: Host-associated > Mammals > Digestive system >...
TCGACCTGATCAAAAAATATGTAGCGGAACATGGTGATTGGACCGTTGGCCGCGATGCCTATAACAAGGCAGTGAAGCAAGCTGCCTACGAAGCCGGCAAACGTCGTATGGTGCCTATCTTCCTGACCACAGCTACGACTGCCGTTGGTGTGGTGCCGATGATTATCGCTCAGAGTTCGTTCTGGATGCCTGTGGGTGTCACCATCTTCGCTGGTGGCATTGGTGCGCTCATTCTGGTAGTCACCATGCTGCCCGTCATTTATTGGAAGGTTTCGACAAAATGAACTATAAAATGAAAAAGATATTATTCCTCATCGTTTGTATCGTATGCTGCGATTCCATCGCAGCCCAAACTTATAGTTTACAACAACTCAAAGACTCCGCCCTACACAACAACATTGCCATCCGCAATGCCAAACATTCCATTGATGCCGCTCAACAGCAGCGCAAAGAAGCCTTCACCAAGTACTTCCCCTCTGTCAGCGGTACAGGCTTCTGGTTTAATGCCAACAAGGGAATGGCACAGACGGAGTTGAACCTCTCTGAGCAGATAACCCCCGAGTTAGGCATGGCCCTCGCCCAGTCGCTCCCTGCCGAAGCCCTTGCAGCACTTGGCAACCCCGTCAGCGTGTCGATGATGAAGAACGGCACCATCGCTGGCATCAATGCCGTACAGCCCGTTTTCGCTGGAGGACAGATTATCAATGGCAACAAGCTCGCCAAGGTGGGCGAAGACGTCAGCCGTCTGCAACTGCAACTCTCTGAAAACGAGGTCGAGAAGCAGACGGAACAATATTATTGGCAACTGGTTTCACTCAAAGAGAAGATGAAGACCATCGAGGCTGTTCAAGCCCTGTTGGCCGACATATATAAAGATGTAGATGTGGCCGTGCGTGCTGGTGTGGCCATGCGCAACGACCTGCTACAGGTCCAACTGCGCCAGAACGACGTGGAGAGTCAGAAGCTGAAAGTGCAGAATGGCATCAGCATCGTGAGCCTGCTGCTGGCACAGTACTGTGGTCTTTACAATGAGAAGTTCAGCGTGGAGCGTGGAGCGTTTAGTGATAGTTCATTCATACAAGTTATCAAACAGGATTGTGACGAGGCTTTGCTGGGGACAACTGAATTCCAGTTATTGAACAAGCAAGTAGAAGCCACCAACCTGCAGCACAAGATGGAGATTGGCAAGAACCTGCCGACCGTTGGTGTGGGTGCAGGCTACAACTATCATAACCTGCTCGACAACAACCACAGCTTTGCGATGGTCTTCGCCACTGTCAGTGTCCCCATCTCCGACTGGTGGGGCGGCTCCCATGCCATCAAGCGCAAGAAGATTGAGCAGCAGAAAGCCGAGGAACAATTGGCAGATAATTCAGAGCTGCTGAAAATTCGCATGCAGAACGCCTGGAACAATGTCGAGGAGTCGTACCAGCAACTCCAGATAGCCCAGCGCAGTATCGAGCAATCGGAAGAAAATCTCCGTCTGAACCGCGACTATTACCGCGCCGGCACCTCGAAGATGTCAGACCTGCTCGAAGCCCAACTGCTCTATCAACAGGCACTCGATCACCGCACCGATGCCTACGCCGACTACCAGAACAAACTCTTAGAATACCGTCAAGCCACTGGACAATAACAAAAATGACACGATACGCTTTATTCCTTTTGAGCCTGTTGGTGTGGCTACCTCTTGGGGCACAGCAGATAACAGGTGTGGTCACGGACGCTGAAACCGGCGAAGCCATCCCCTTTGCCAGTGTTGTCTATCAAGGCCACCATGTGGCAGTTATTTCCGATGTCAACGGGCAATACGTCATTCCGAGGCATGAAGGATGGAATATCACCTTCAGTTCTGTGGGTTACAAGTCGCATATCTTACCTATCAACAACAAGACAAAGACGCGGCTAAACATTACCCTGCACCCCGATAAGCAGCAGTTGGCCGAGGTGACCGTCAAAGCTAAGCGGCAAAGATATAGCCGAAAGGACAATCCTGCCGTGGAGCTAATGCGCCGCGTGGTGGCTGCCAAGAAGAAAACGGACCTCAAGACAAACGACTACTATCAATATAATAAGTACGAGAAGATTACCCTCTCACTGAACGACCTCAAGCCAGAACAGTTGGAACAGCCTCCCTTCAGCAAGAATCCGTGGCTTGTCGAGCAGGTGGAGGTCAGCAAAGCCACGGGAAAGATGATTCTGCCAGTCAGCGTCGACGAGACTGTGTCGCAGAAAGTCTATCGTCGTGAACCTCATTCCGAAAAGACCATTGTGATGGGACAGACATCGAAGGGAGTCAACGACCTGTTCCAGACGGGCGACATCATCAATACCGTTATCAAGGACGTGTTCACCGACATCGACCTCTACGAGGACCACATCCGACTGCTCCAGTACCCCTTCATCTCGCCCATCAGCAACGAGGGCATCAGCTTCTATCGCTATTATATCGAAGACACGCTGACCGTAGATCGCGACTCTTGCATCCATCTGCAATTCCTGCCCAACAATCAGAACGACATGGGATTCCGAGGCCACTTGTACATCCTGAAAGACTCGACCCTACACGTACGCCGTTGCGAGATGACCATACCCAAGCAGAGCAACGTCAACTTTGTGGAGAATGTCAAGATACAACAGGAATACGAGCAACTGTCCGATGGACAATGGGTACTGACAATGGACGACATGACAACAGACCTCTCTTTAGTCAGTTTCCTACGCAGCGCTACCGTCACCCGAACCACACGCCTTTCAGACTATAGTTTCGAGCCGCTACCCAAAAAGCTCTTCAAAGGAATGGCCAAGGAAGTCACCGAGGCTGATGCCCAGATGCGAGACGAACAGTTCTGGAACCAATACCGTCAAGTAGAACTGACAAAAAGCGAGAGCCGCATGGACAAGTTCGTACATCGCATAGAAAGCATGAAGGGCATGAAGTATGTCATCTTCGGACTAAAAGCCCTCTTCGAGAACTCCATCGAGACCACTACCCCCAACTACATTGACATCTGCCCCGTCAACACCATCCTGACCAGGAACTACGTCGACGGATGGCGCAGCCGACTGAGCCTCAAAACCACCGCCAACCTCAACAAGCACCTCTTTCTCAGCGGCTACTACGGTCACGGCTGGGGTAGCCGCAAGGATTATTACATGGCAGAAATGACCTATTCGCTCAATCCCAAGAAATACCTCCCCCACGAATTCCCACGACGCACACTCACCGTTCAGATCAACAAGGACGTTTGCTCGCCAGCCGACCGTTTCATGGATACCGATAAGGACAACTTCATGGTGGCACTGAAATGGGCAGAAACCAACAAAATGATGCTTTACAACCGCCATCAGGCCACCTTCGAATACGAGACCAACTGGGGACTGAAACTCACCATCAACGGAAAACTCGAAGAAAACGAAGCCTGCGGAGCCATGACATTCCAGACACTCGACCACCCACGACCCACTACATTCAGCAAGACAGGTAACGGGCTCTATATCCACACCACCGAAGTGACTGGACGACTCCGCTATGCACCAGGAGAGACCTATATCAACAACAAGCTGCGCCGCCGCGTCATCAATCTCGACGCACCCGTGTTCAGCGTCACCCATACCATCGGCTTCAATGGCATCCTGGGCGGAGAATACAACTACAACTATACCGAAGTAGGCATCTACAAGCGTTTCTGGCTCAGCAGCTGGGGTAAGCTCGACATAAACGCCAAGGGAGGCATCCAGTGGAACCAAGTGCCCTATCCGCTACTCATCTTCCCCGCTGCCAACCAGTCGTACATCATCGCGCCCGAGACCTTCAACCTCATCAACACCATGGAGTTCCTCAACGACCGCTTCGCATCCCTCATGCTATCGTGGGACATGAACGGCAAAATACTCAACCGCATACCCTTAGTCAAAAAGCTACACTGGCGTGAATATATCGGCGTCCGCATGCTCTGGGGAGATCTCACCGACAAGAACAACCCGCTTTTGACTCAAAACGCGGGCAACCCAAGACTCATGTACTTTCCTGAAGGCGTCAACGTGATGGACTCAAACAAACCATACGCAGAACTTGTACTTGGCGTACACAACATCTTCAAGTTCTTCCATGTGGAGTATGTTCGCCGACTCAGCTACAACAACCTATCCACCAGTCCTAAATGGGGCATGCGCTATGTCATCTCATTAACCTTCTAATTTGAGAAAATACAGAATTCTTATGGTTATCTCATCGTTTATTCGTACCATTGCAGGCGAAAAAGGATACACATCGGGAAATAGGTATTTAAAATCTCGTTTATAGACAGTTTTAAGGTAAATTAGAAGAATAAAAAGACAATTTTGGGGGATGCTTGCTGCCATCCTGGTCATTTGCGGAACAACGACAATGACACTTACATCATGCAGTGACGACGACGATTTAAGCACTGAACAATTATCTGAAACGGAGGCTCAGCAGAAGGCTGAGATGAAAAAGTCACTTGTAGGACTACAGGTGGACTTTAGCGACTTTCTGGGGGGGAGGTGACAATATCACCTTCTGGATGTTTGAAGAAAACGGCACTTTCACTGCGGTAGACATGGAGGTGGACGGTGCCACGGAGAGAGATGATGACAGGCCGTACTTGATCTACTATGAAGGCACGTGGGAGCCGTTTGTGAATGCCGAAAATCCCTGGGACCCTGCGTCAGAGAAGCTGAGCGGATTCAAGGCAATTGTGAAATGGGAAGGTGTAGATCCGTCTGGCTCGCAGTTTTCGAAATCCACGCTGGCTTTTATCAATAACGGAATAAGGCGGGAGGTGCCGATATCCTACCAGAACCTGTATGAGATGGAGAATGGTTTAAGCTCCCTCAAAGACTTCTATAATCTAAAGAAGCAACGTCACCCAGCAGAAGGGCTGGTGGTGCGGCACGTTCAAGAAGCTCGACAACGACAATCTGATAGAGAAGAAAGCCTACATCATCCAGTCAGATGGCATGTTCAAGCGTGTCAGCAAGAAATATAGCAACGTCTCTGTCAGTCCTTTCCGTGCCTACTTCTCTGCCATGGAGCTTTTACCAGTAGCCGACTTCCATGTGAAATACATGCACACGGAGAATGGTGTAGAGGATGGCGACATCACCGAATTCCCCACCAATGAGTTTGATAGCGATGGCGAGATGAACGAAGAAACCGCCATCCAGACTGTACATGGCGAAGAGTTCACGACTAATGCTTATTACGACCTTCAGGGACGTCAGCTGAATGGCAAGAAGCCCGGCAAGGGTTTGTATATTCACAAAGGCCAAAAGATTGTAATTAAATAATAAGGAAAGAATCATGGATAAGAAGAATTATATCAAGCCCGTCATCAAGTTAGTCAATCTACGTCATCAGGTTTGTCTATTGGCTGGTTCTGGAGCATCTGAACCTGATGGTGAAGCCCGTTCCCTCAAATGGAGCGAGACATTCGATTACGAATAGACATTAGTCTAATTCTCATAAGTTACAATAACGTGCACAACGGGAATTCCATTGTGCACGTTATTTATTTGGTGAGCTGCGGTAAGGCGACGGGGAAGTTCGTCAGAGATGCAAAAAACGAAAAATATAAGGAGGAAATTGCGCGATATATGAAAAACATTTCGTATCTTTGCAACCGATGACGACGATATTGATCATAGGACTGCTGATTCCGCTGCTGGGTACGATGCTCGGCTCAGCCTTTGTTTTTTTTATGAAGGACGAAATGTCCGTGAGGTTACAAAAGACGCTGCTGGGCTTTGCATCGGGCGTGATGGTTACGGCATCGGTATGGTCGCTACTGATTCCTGCGATGGAAATGGGAGCCTCCTCCCAATCTTCCTCTGTAGGTGAGGCTTTCGCTTCAGTAGTGCCTGCCGCTGTCGGTTTTTTGTTGGGAATGGGTTTCCTGCTGATGATCGACGAGCTAACACCTCACCTGCATATTGGCACTGACAAGCCGGAGGGACCACGTTCGCGACTGTCTCGGACGGCGATGCTGGCATTGGCAGTCACAATCCACAACCTGCCTGAAGGAATGGCAGTTGGTGTGGTCTTTGCTGGAGCCGGGAGTGACGTCTCCAACATCTCGTTGGCTGGTGCCGTTGCCGTAGCATTGGGTATTGCCATCCAGAACGTACCAGAAGGAGCCATCATTTCCATGCCTATGCGGGCTGCGGGCAATTCCAAGTGGAAGTCCTTCGCTATTGGCTCATTGAGTGGTGCTGTGGAGCCCGTCGGAGCCGTCGCCGTTCTCCTGTTGGCTTCGCTGTTGACGCCCGTCCTGCCTTACATGCTGGCTTTTGCCGCAGGAGCCATGTTCTACGTCGTTGTTGAGGAACTCATCCCCGAGGCCTCCAGTGGTCAGCATAGTAACCTTAGCACCATTGGTTTTGCCATAGGTTTCGTGCTGATGATGGTGCTCGACGTGGTGATGGGATAGACTCAACTATTATTAGCATCTTTGCAGATTATACACATACTAAATTAAAAGCTTATGAAGAAATCCGTATTTTTCGCCCTCGGCATGGCTACCTTTATGGTGGGCTGTAATTCTGCCGACCAAGTGACTAAGAATTCGTTGAACCAGGAAGAGGTGATGGCCAGAATGTCGCTCGAAGACAAGGCCCACTTCGTAATTGGCGTAGGCATGGCCGGATTTTCTGGCGACGATGCCGTGATTGGTGCTACACAGAGTTTAGTACCTGGTGCCGCCGGTACCACCTATCCCCTTGACTCATTAGGCATTCCTGCCGTCGTATTGGCTGATGGTCCTGCCGGACTGCGCATTGACGCTACCCGGAAAGGCGACTCTGCCACTTACTATTGTACACACTTCCCCATTGGTACACTGCTGGCCTCTACCTGGAACACACAATTGGTAGAGGAAGTTGGTCAGGCTATTGGTGAGGAGGTAAAGGAATATGGTGCCGACGTACTGCTGGCTCCTGCTCTGAACATCATGCGCAACCCACTTTGCGGCCGTAACTTCGAATACTACTCCGAGGATCCCGTGGTAGCTGGTAAGACCGCAGCTGCCTACATCATCGGTGTGCAGAAAAACGACGTGGGTACAAGTATCAAGCACTTCGCCGCCAACAATCAGGAGACCAACCGCATGAATACCGATGCACATATTTCCCAACGTGCCCTTCGCGAAATCTACCTGAAGGGTTTCGAGATTGCCATCAAGGAGGCGAAGCCCTGGACGGTGATGACCTCTTACAATTACATCAACGGTGTCTATACTTCTGAGAGCAAGGATCTGGTACAGACCATTCTTCGCGATGAATGGGGCTACGAGGGTACTGTCATGACCGACTGGTTTGGCGGCAAGGACGGTGCCATCCAAATGTGGGCTGGCAACGACATGCTGCAGCCAGGTAAGAACGAGCAGTTCGACTCGATTGTGGCTGGCGTGAAGAGCGGCAAGCTCGACGTGGCTGACCTTGACCGCAATGTCAAGCGTGTGCTTAATCTCGTGGAGCGCAGCCCGCGCTTCCAAGGTTACCAATACAGCAACAAGCCCGACCTAAAGGCACATGCCGCCGTCACCCGTCAGAGTGCTGCCGAGGGTATGGTGCTGATGAAGAATAGCTCCCTCCCAACCTCTCCTGACAAGGGAGGCGTTCTGCCCTTTGGCGAGAATATCAAGAATGTGGCACTGTATGGTTGCACGTCTTACGACTTCATCGCTGGCGGCACAGGTTCCGGAAATGTGAACCATGCCTATGTCGTGTCTCTGCTCGACGGTTTGAAGAATGGTGGCTATGCCGTCAGCGACGAACTGAAGACCGCTTACGAGCAGTATATTACCGAGGCCAAGGAAGCCAAGAAGAAGGCCCTTGAGGAGCTGGCCAAGAAAGACAGTCAAGCTGCCATGCTCGCTAACTTCATGCCTGGCACGCTGCCCGCCGAAAAGCAGTTTTCTGCCGACGAACTGGCTGCACAGGCCAACGTGGCTGATGTCGCTATTATCACCATCGGACGCATCTCGGGCGAGTTTATCGACCGCAAGGTAGCCGACTTTAACCTCAACGCCTCTGAGTTGCAGCTCATCCAGCAAGTGTGCGACGTCTACCATAAGGCAGGCAAGCAGGTGGTCGTGCTGCTGAACATCGGCGGCGTTATCGAAACCGCTTCTTGGAAGGACCTCCCCGATGCCATCCTCTGCGCCTGGCAGGCTGGTCAGGAAGGTGGCAACAGCGTGGTCGACGTGCTCAGCGGCAAGCAGTCCCCCTCGGGTAAGTTTACCATGACGTGGCCCATCAAGTTCAGCGACGCCTATTCGTCAAAGAACTTCCCTATCGACGAGGATCCCCGCATCGACATGCTGAACCAAGGCAAGAAGGGCAACGTGAAGAATGTCGACTATACTGACTATGAGGAGGACGTCTATGTGGGCTACCGCTACTTCGACTCGTTCGACGTGCCCGTCAGCTATCCCTTTGGCTTCGGCCTCAGCTACACCACCTTCGAATATAGCGATGCGAAGTGTACTGCAGACGGTGAATCTTTTACCGTCAACGTAACTATCAAGAATACAGGAAAATATGAGGGAAAGGAAGTTGTAGAACTCTACATCTCCGCTCCCGACAACAAGGCTGCCAATAAGCCCGTCAAGGAGCTGAAGGCCTTTGCCAAGACCAAGCAACTGAAGCCCGGTGAGAGTGAAACCCTCACTCTGAACGTAAAAGCAGAAGACCTCGCTTCGTTCGACGAAGCAGCCTCAGCTTGGGTGGTTGCTGAGGGCGAATACCAGTTCCTCGTTGCTGCTTCCTCACAGGACATCAAGGCCACGCTTACCGCCAACGCCAAGGCCCAGCAGACGAAAGCCAACGACGTGATGAAGCCCCAGGCCCAGATGAATCTGCTGAAAAGGTAAATCGTCATAACGAGATAACGGAATAACGAGATAACGGAATAACGGAATAACGAAAATGAAAAAGACCTTATTAATGATGGCTGTGGCAGTATGCTGTCTTAGTGCTTGTACACAGAAGGCAGAGGATGTGACTCTGCAAGTGAAAACCCAGTATGGCGTCCTTGAGGGCTTCGAGGAGGATGGCGTGAAGAAATTCCTCGGCATTCCTTTTGCTCAGGCTCCCGTCGGCGAACTCCGTTGGAAGGCCCCGCAGCCTGTACAGGCTTGGGAGGGCGTGCGCGAGGCTAAGGCGTTCGGCAACGACCCCATGCAGCTCGACATCTTCGGCGACATGCAGTTCCGAGGCCCAGGCCGCAGCGAGGACTGTCTCTACCTGAACATCTGGACGACGGCAAAGAGCGCATCCGACGCTCTGCCCGTGCTGATCTATTTCAATGGCGGTGGACTGATGGCCGGTTCTGGCAGCGAGCCCCGCTATGACGGAAGTTCGATTGCCAAGGAAGGTGTCATCGGTGTGACAGCCAACTATCGTGAGGGTGTGTTCGGCTTCTTTGCCCACCCGGAACTAACGGCGGCATCCGACCATGAGGGAAGCGGCAACTACGGCTTCCTCGACCAGGTGGCTGCCATCAATTGGGTGAAGGAGAACATTGCAGCCTTTGGCGGCGATCCCAACCGCATCACCATCGTGGGCGAGTCGGCAGGTTCCTTCAGCGTTTCGCTCCTCATGTGCTCGCCCCTCTCCAAGAACCTCATTGCCGGAGCCATGCTCTCGTCGGGTGCAGAGGTATTGCCCTATCTGCCCACCTCGCAGGCCGATGCCGATGCTGCAGGTGCCGCCCTTCTGAAAGAGGCAGGCATTGCCAGCCTGGCCGATGCGATGGCCATCAACGCTGACTCATTACAAAAAATGCTGCCTCCCAAGGGTATGGCCAACGTTGTGCTCGACGGCTACTTCATGAGCGAGAGTGCTGATGCCGTGTTCGAGCGTGGTGAGCAGGCGCAGGTGCCGCTACTTGCTGGTTGGAACTCCCTCGAAGCCCACCCCATGCAGGCGCTCCAAGGGCAAACTCCCACCCTGCAAAACTTCAAGAATGCCCTGAAAGGTCAGTTTGGCGACATGACCGACGAAATCATTGAGGCATACGGTATCACGACCGACAGAGACGTCATGACTCAGAAAGGCTTCAACCTTGTCTCCGACCTCTTCACGGGCTTCCCCACGTGGAAGGCCTGCGACTATCACGCCAAGACCGGCCTGCCCGTCTACCGCTACCACTACATGCACCCGCGTCCACAGGTTTCCGAGAAGATGGGCGACAAGACGGGTGGCCTTGCCGGTGGTGTGCGTGAGAAGACCGAAGAGGAGAAGGCCTCAGGTTGGCAGCCCGCCATTGCCCCCGGTGCCGTCCACTCTGCCGACATCGAGTATGCAATGGGCACCCTCGACACCAACGAGTTCTACGACTGGCAGGATGAGGACTACGCCATCTCGAAGCTGTTCCTCACGTACTATGCCAACTTCTGCAAGACCGGCAATCCCAACGGCGAGGGACTTCCCCAGTGGACAGCCATCACCAAGGACAACCTGGATGCCGCTCCAGTCATGATTATCGACGTGGAGTCGGCCGAGGTCGCTTCTGCTGAAAAGGAGAACGCCTATCGTACACTCGAGAAATTCTACAAAAGCAAGAAATAACAACTATGAGAAAGTCAATGATCGTGATGGCTCTGGCAATGGTTTGCCTCGGGGCCTCGGCACAAGAAAAGCTCTTCAACAGTGCCAGTGTTCAGTCCCCTGTCGTCAACAAGGACGGCACAGTGACCTTCAATCTATACGCCCCCAAAGCCGTCAAGGTGGAGGTGACGGGCGACTTCCTGCCCACACAGTCCATCGATGTGCCGGGCTATGGCAAATATGACGCTCCGGGCGTTGCTCAACTTGTGGAAGGCAAGAACGGTGTGTGGAGCTATACCACCGACAAGCTTGCTCCGGAGATGTACAGCTACACCTTCAACATCGACGGCATGACAGGCGTCAAGGATCCTTCGAATATCTACGTGAATCGCGACATCGTGTCGTTCACCAATATCTTCATCGTCAGCAACGA
>Ga0310690_10011341_pt1 | contig 11004 bp, 9 predicted proteins | sample AusTroGonzalo_MG_2_FD_207661 | JGI IMG/M metagenome (GOLD analysis project Ga0310690, IMG submission 207661) | Bovine rumen microbial communities from tropical cattle in Woodstock, Queensland, Australia - Gonzalo_04 (v2) (version 2) | ecosystem: Host-associated > Mammals > Digestive system >...
ACAAATGGATGAGAGCGGGATATGGTGAATCAATTCGGAAGTTTTTTTCTGAAAAACAAGATGTTGTTCAACTTGTAGATTTTGCTGGTTATAAAGTTTTTAGTTCAGCAACGGTCGATGTCAACATTCTTACCGCACTTAGAAGGTCTCCTCAACATAAGACACAAGCATGCTCTATCAATAAAGAAGAGTTTGACATAACTAAACTGAGCGATTACATTAGGCAAGAACACTCGGTTTGCGACTTCTCAGATTCAAACAGCTGGGTTATTCTTTCGCCTATAGAACAGTCCATCAAAAGAAAAATCGAAGCTGTAGGTATACCATTAAAGGATTGGGATATCCAAATTAATTATGGTGTAAAGACTGGATTTAACGATGCTTTTATCATTACGACCGAAAAACGAGACGAAATCCTTGCAAACTGCAAAACCGAAGACGAACGGCAAAAAACAGCTGAACTAATTCGACCCATTTTGAGAGGCAGGGATATTAAACGTTATGGGTATGAGTGGGCTGGGTTCTACCTGATAGCAACCTTTCCTTCAATGCATTACAATATAGATGAATATCCAGCCATCAAAGAACACTTGTTGTCATTTGGTATGGAGCGCTTGGAGCAGACGGGGAAGAAAAATGTTGTTAATGGACACCATGTTACAGCAAGAAAAAAGACAAGTAATAAGTGGTTTGAAACCCAAGATTCGATAAGTTATGTGGACGATTTTTTCAAGCCGAAAATAATGTACCCAAATATGACAAAGTTTTTGCCTTTTTATCTGGATGCTAAAGGATTTTATCAAAATGACAAATCTTTTATGATTACTGGTGAAAAACTTGCATTTTTAACTGCTTTTTTGAATTCTTCACTATTCAAGTATTGCTTCATTGACAATTTTCCAGAGTTGCAAGGAGGGACAAGAGAATTAAGAAAGATTTTCTTTGATAAAATTCCAGTTTATCAACCGGATGAAGAAACCGAAAAAATATTTGTTCAATTAGTGAATGATATTCAGGAGAATTATACACTTGAACAGGCCATACGAATAGATGACGAGATTTTTAAATTATATGAATTAACAGAAGAAGAAAGAAAACAAATAGGGTTCATTGAAATATCATAGCGAATCAATTATTGCTTGTACAAAACATGGTATTCTTTCAGATGAAAAATACTATTGAGTGTCTCCCTTATTGTTTCTGTATGAAAGAAATCTCTTCCTCGGTTAGTCCATATAATTCAAACATAAACTTGTCACAGAACATTTCAAATTCTTCAGTGGAAATCTGTTGTTTTTTTAACTTCTCAAATGATGCTATATACTTGTTCATCATTGGAACTGAAGGCTTTCCTACAAGGAGTTGTTCAATAGTATATTTTTTCCATCGAACAGTACCCACACCTGTTGTTGTCCCTACTTTTGAAAACATCCACTCCGAGATAGAAGAATTTAATGCACACAACAAATATTCAATGTCTGTACCTTTCATATAAAAGGTGGTTGCTTCTGGAGTAAAGCTTCCATAAAAGTCAAATGCAAATTTAGACTTGTCAGAGATTTCTCCCCAAACAATTTTCGGCTTGAAAAAATCGTCCAAATAAGCGCAGTTTCTCAAATTGTATGGGGTCACGCCTTTGTCATCCCTTTTGCTTATCTTATCCCAATATAAATCAAGGTGTTGCTTGATTGCAGGGTAGTCGTTAATGTCAATTGGTGGATACTTACCATTAACCCCATTATGGGTGTTTATCAACCACAAATTTGCCCAGTTATATCCATATCGCTTTATATCCCTGCCTCTCAAAATGGGTCTTCTATTTGCTTATAGTTTTTCCTCCATGAAAGTGTGGTAAAAGCGTCGTACAGTGTCACGATGAACATGAAGAATTTTGCCAATTTTATTAAATGAGACACCTTCTTCCCGGAGTTTCATGATGAGATCTTCCTTTTTGCCTAATTTGTGTGCTTCTTTTGAGGATTTCTTCCCTTTTGGCCGTCCCAAAACAACCCCCTCAGCCTTCTTCCTTGCCAAAGCCTCTTTTGTCCGTTGACTGATGAGATTCCTTTCAATCTCTGCCGAAAGACCGAACGCAAAAGCTAAAACCTTGCTCTGAATGTCTTCACCGAGCCTGTAATTGTCCTTGATGGTCCATACACGGCACTCTCTGGTCATGCAGATGTTCAAGATTTCCATAATCATAAACAGATTACGCCCTAATCTGGATAGTTCTGCACAGATGATAAGATCGTCTTTTTGTACACGGTTTAGCAGTTTACCTAATTGCCGCTTATTGTAATTCTTTGTCCCGCTGATGGTTTCCTCAATCCAGCCATCAATCTGCAATTGTTCTCTTTGACAAAAGTTGTTTATTTCAAATCGTTGGTTTTCAACTGTTTGCTTGTCGCTACTGACTCTGATATAACCGTAAATCATAGTGTTTTTTACGGTGAAGATACGAAATGATTCCTATCGTCAATATTGAGTAAGTCGATTATCTATTTTGCACACATCAAAAAAAAACGTAATTTTGCAGTTCCGTAAATGTCGTTTTATAGAAGTGTATCAAAATGAGAATTCAGGAGATATTAAACCAGATAGATCTTGGCAGCTATGCGTTGCCAGAGTTTCAGCGGGGATATGTTTGGAATCGTGAGCAGGTGAAACGATTGATTATGTCGCTTTACAAGGGATATCCCATTGGAGGGTTATTGATATGGGTAACTAAGACTGATCCGAGCATTACTAGAGGAGATGGACAATTAACTCCCGGTGTTGTGAATTTGATACTCGATGGCCAACAGCGTATCACATCATTATATGGCATCATTCGTGGACATGCTCCAAAGTTTTTTGACGGAAATGCAAATTCCTTCACGGGACTGTATTTCAATATTAAGGATGAAGTTTTCGAGTTTTACATGGCCACCAAAATGAAAGACAATCCCGACTGGATTAGTGTTACAGAACTGCTTCAAAAAGGAGCCAGTAATTACATTGGAGAAGCAGATGCGGAACGTAAGATGTATTTGTTCAACTATCTTGATGTGTTGAATCGCTTGAACAACATTAAGGAAGTGGATTTGCATGTTTCCAATGTCACGGGAGAAGATAAGACCATAGATGTCGTAGTAGAAATATTCAATAATGTGAATACTGGTGGCACAAAGTTGAGCAAAGGTGATTTGGCTTTGGCTAAGATTTGCAGTTTATGGCCTGATGCCCGAAATGAAATGAAAGAGTATTTGGGTCAGTTGCAAAAGGCTGGCTATAGTTTTTCTTTGGAATGGCTGCTGAGATGTGTAACTGTATATATGACAGGCCGTCCCTATTTCTCGGAGTTGGGAAAAGTTTCTGTAGAGGACTTTAAGAACGCTTTGATCAAAACAAAACAACAGATAGGCTTGTGTCTGGATCATATAGCCTCCAGATTGGGACTTGATCATGACAGAGTGTTGCCAAGCAAATTTGCCATTGCGACAATGATAGGTTTCCTGCGATTGCAACCTGCGTCTGAATTAGACAATTCCCAATGGAACAAGTTGATGTATTGGTATGTACATTCATTTCTCTGGGGTCGGTATGCTGGTTCGACGGAAAGTGTGATGGCGCAGGACCTCAATGTACTCTTAGAAGGTGAAGGTGTTGAAGGATTATTACGTTTAATGCGTCTGCAACGTGGCGACTTGGTGTTAAAGGCCGATGATTTTTGGGGATGGAGTACGGGAGCACGCTTCTATCCATTGCTTTATCTTTTGACAAGAGTAAATCATGCCAGAGATTTTAGCAGTGGAATTGAGCTCACTCACAGTCTTCTGGGCAAAAATTCTACGCTTGAAGTACATCACATTTTCCCGAAGGACGTGCTCTATAAAGTTGGCAAGTCAAAAGCATTGGTTAATTCTCTTGCTAATTATGCTTTTCTGACCAAAGAGACAAATCTGGAAATTTCCAATGAAAAGCCAGAAAATTACATGCCTGTGTATTCCAAGAAACAACCTGGAGCATTGGAGTCGCATTGGATTCCGATGGATTCAGATTTGTGGAAGGTTGAGAATTACGAAACCTTCTTGCAGAAACGTCGTGAATTGTTAGCTGTTGGCGCCAATGAGTTCTTGCAGTCATTATATGAGGATGTTGTTCCGCAAGTAACTATCGAGAATTTCACAGACAGACTCGCACCAAATGTGCAGGATGAGGAAGAAGAGAACCAGCTTGCCGAAGTTGCTCATTGGATGGCGGAGCAGGGCCTTTCGTCTGGTGAACGCAATTATGTGGTTTTTGACAATGAAACAGATGTGATATTAGATTTAGCATGGCCTGATGGTGTTCAAGTAGGTTTGAGTAATCCTTTGGCATTGCTGTTGAACGAATCGGAGGATGTATGTGCTGCGGCAAGCCGTTGTGGCTTTACATATCTGACTGATGTCCAGGGTTTCAAAGACTACGTTACGGCTAATTACTTAGTTTAGCCTTGATCGACTGATTCATCACCTATATTATGGAAAATCGATTGGAATCGCCAGAAGATTTAGAAAGGGTGCGTCAGTTCATCGACACGCACGAATGGCATTTTGCGAAGACGATGCCGCAGATTCCGCATTGGTATTGCTTGTTGAAGGACAAAAACGACGTGGAAGAATTCCGTTGGTTCGCTGCGTATATCCGTCAGTACAGCAAACCTGGCCAATTCTACGGTCGGACATATTATTATTACTATCTGGATGATTTCAAATATTGGTGGATGGATGCGACTGTGGAGGAGTGCGATTTAATCAATAGGGATAGAGTAAAAAGTTAACAATGAAACACTAATGTTCTGATGTCGCATCAGAACAACTCAAAATTCTCATCGAAATCATCGTCAAAATCATCCTCTAGATCCTCCTTGTCCTCGTCCACCTATTCTGAAACCTCATTCTCGTCCCCATTGTCTTACGGATTGGAAGTGAAAAAGAGGGTGGTGGTTGCGGTTGCTTTGGGGAGGATAACGTCGAAATAGAGCTCCAGGTGGTCGTCGTCGTAATTACCTTCGCTGGATGAAACTACACTTTTTCCGACATGATTTACCCTCCCATGCCTGCAATCAATGGTCCCATCCAGCACAATGGGTTAGGCTCGTGCTTCTTCCGGTATTCACCGCAAGCTTTATCCCTTGCCGAATAAAAGGCGTCTTCGAAATCGGATTCGTTTTCTTCGCAGATCCAGTATTCGCAGTCTCCTGTGTCGAGTGTTTCGCACACTTTCCCGTTTTCGTCGCAAATCTCACCAATGTCGTTAAAATACCCTCTAAAATCGACAGATTCATGCCATGCAACACTTAAACTGCTGTATTGTAACGAGTCATTGATGTGGTCGTATAGATAATTTTCTATATCTTCTTTCTGTTGTGCGCTCAAATGTCCAGTTATCGTCTTTTTTCCCATATTCCTGTGATTTTGATTGTCAGATGAATTCGTTGAAGTTACCATGATGAAAAAACAACCCAGCTTGTTGTCTGTTTCTCGGGTGCAAAGGTAGGATTTTTTCGATTAAAATGTAGAAACTGGGCGTGTGAGTTCGTTAACAAAAATGTTTGTAATCGCATTTTGAAGTTACGTGCATCCTGCATGCTGACCCTACTTCGCACTGTCCAACCCCACTGCACTTCTTCGTTGCTTGTATGATGATGTTTGTTTATTTGATATTTACCCCTAATAACCTCTCAAACTCCCTTAACTCCTTCTTTCTCGCTTCCCTGATTTTGCCGATGTCGAGTTTGTCGATGATGGGTTTGATTTTCAATTTCCCTTTGAGCCGGTCGTACACCATGCTTTTCTTCAAGAACAAACTTTTCATCTTCTCTTGTCCGGTACTGCCCTTCGGCTTAGTGTTTTTGGGCAAACCGAGGGCTTGGAGCAGTCCCGCTAAATCGTCCAATATCCAGTCTTCAATGCTGGTTTTGGCTTCAATTCTGCTGAAATGAGATATGTCGAATTTCTGTCGCAGATTGTCTTCGATTTTTTTCCATGCAGGTTTCTTTTGCAAACCTTTCTCGAAAATGTCCGTGTCGTATTCGCAGAACACCGTGTTGAATTCAACCTTCGATTTGTTGTGGGCTTGCTGAATCTGGGCGAGTTTAGTTGTCATCTTGCTTTCACTTGGAAAACCGTTCGTGTTCCTTATCACTAAGCCGTCCATATTGCACATGCATTTTTCTCTGTAATAATCACGCAGTCGGCTGAATAATAGTTCGTCGGCATCTCCTTCAACAAAAAGGACAGTCACAGTTTTTTTGTTGATGTTATTTTGTTTTCTTCTTGCCATACTATTCTTCGTTTTGAGGGTTAAAGAAAAAGTCTATGAGGGACGGGTCCGCCTCGGTGTCAAGCATCAATTCAAACAAGTATTCACCCAAAGACATGTCCCCGGCACTTGCAATGGACAAGACTGACTTCACTTTGGAAGGCTTTATGGTACGAAAATCCACTACGCCTTTGTCGGAGGGCAGGCCGACATACAATTGTTTGGCCGTCAGATTTCTCGCTACATTAGGCGAGTGGCTGGTGAATAACAATTTTGTGTTCCCCATCATTTCTGTGATGATGGAAAGCAATGTCTGCATCAAGTTGGGATGGATGGAGTTCTCCAATTCCTCGATAAACAATAGTTGAGTCCCTTCTTTACGAGCGCGGATGATGCATGTCAACAAAAATAGTATTTTCATACTGCCAGTTGAGAGATATTGCAGCCGTGTGGTCTGATTGTTATATGCCTCTTTGACCATGATGTCGTATGAATCTGGGTAAGTGAAAGGAGCATCTTTGTCCACTTGTGTTCTTAAACTTATCCGAATAGGTTCCATGGATTCAATATTTGGCAAAAGAATCTGTATGGCAGAGAACAAATAATCGTAAGTGTCCTTGTCTTCTTTTTTTAAATCGAAAAGGTATGAGGGGACCCAATCCCCAATGGAAAACCGAGCGCCGCTTTTATGAACCTTTAATTGTGGGGCGAAGTGCATTTCGGGATTAGTGAGTGAATCAATACCCTGAATGTTTATTTGTAAAACAGCTTCAATGTCAGAGTGGTAAAATAAATCATCGAAGTACGACAATTTATTGATCACTAATTCGTGAGGTCCAATAACCAACGACTTGTCACATCTTCCCGTAATGCTGGGGAGATATTTCGCACTTTCTGCGGCATTTCTCTGGAAAATAGTGGCAAACTTAGGCTTTTCTTTAGTGTTATCTCTGATTTTGAAAAATTCACCTGTGATTTTCCCGTTAATAATGTGGTCACCTGTCAGTTTGTTCTGGAACCAATTAAATTGATATCCATACTGAAAATCACGATTCGCATCTAATGAACCCTCCAAAATGAATACATAGGGCTTTCCTGCTATAGATTTGTTGATAGAAATATCCGTAATTGACTGCATCAAAAGTGCCTTTTTTTCGGAAGGAGCTGTCATGAAGTTGTGCCCGAATCCGATAGCGTCAAGTATATTGCTCTTGCCATAGTTGTTGGGTGCCAACAGACAAGTGATGTCTTGCAGGTCAATCGTAGTTGACAGGATATTCCTGTATCCTTTTATTGTTATGGACTTAATCGAAATCATTTCTTTCGTATGTTTGATTTAACGCCGCAAAAATACAAAAAATAATTTTATATACGCAATATTATTTTTCGTTTATATTATTTTTTTTGTTTCCACCATGCGTTGTAGCGCTGTCGCATTGCGGCAGCCCTACATACAATTCCTTTCATGTAATTCATCCTGATTCCCCCAATAATTATCCATTATCCATTATCAATTATCCATTAAATTCGTATTTTTGCGCTTCCAAAAATCACCGACTATGAGCAGAGGCTTTGTAAAAGAGGGCGACCAGGAAGAGGTCCCGATGCTGACACCGAGGGCGTTCCTGCCTCCCGGAGTGGAGAATTTCGTCACCAGCGCGGGACTTGAGGCGCTGAAGGCCGAACGCGAGGAGATCCTGCGCGAACGCAAGCAGTACGAAGGGGTGGACAACAACGACGCCCGCGTGAACAACAACTACCTGACGGGCAAACTCCGTCTGCTGGAGGAGCGCATCCACTCCGCCCGCGTGCTCGACTACGACCCGCAACGGCAGAATGACGTGGCTTTCGGGGCCACCATCAAGTACAAAAACCTCAAAAACGGCCAGCTGTTCACGTACCAGATTGTCGGCGTCGATGAGGCCAACATCATGCAAGGCAAAATCTCGTTTCTCTCGCCGCTCAGCAAGGTGCTGATGAACAAGAAAGTCGGCGACGTTGTCACATTTAACACCCCGCAGGGCGAAATCGGGATGGAAATCCTGCAGATTTCGTAACGTTATCCTTAAAGTCCTTAAAGCCAACAGCCAAAAGCTAAAAGCCAATAGCCAAAGGCCAACAGCTTAGAATTTCACCTTCACCCCGAAATGTATCTTCCCCGTCTTGAACGATATTTTGTTTCCCATTTGGCGCGGCAGGGCGTACTCGAAGTAGAAAACGCCGCTGCGCACCCCGATGTTGACGCCTAAACCGAAGCCGAACGGCGTGTCAAACAGGTAGTTGTGGTATCCCTGCTGTTCGTAAACGCCGCCGTCGAAGAAGGCATGCACGTCGGAGTTGCGGCCGAAAAGGTAGCGAAATTCCGCCGTGTAGAGCAGGTAGGTGCTCGCGTAAAGCTCGTTTTCCCGGAAGCCCCGGATCTGGCCCTCCCCCCCGATTTTGAACATTTCGTTTTGGTAGTGCGGACCGCTTAGCATCGAGCCCGCCTGAACACGCATCATCAATACAAACTGCTTGTAGACAGGGATATAGCCTGTTACGCCGCCAGTAATACGATAGGAGGTTTTCACCAAGTCCATAGTCGCAGTCTCCGCATCGCTGTACTGCCGCCCCAGCTCCAGTGTGCGCCGGCCTGCCGCGATGTTCGCCCCGATGTCGAAACCCCGGCTCGGGTTGTAGAGATAGTCCACCTGCGTAACCCGTAAGTCCAAGCCGTAGAGGATTTTACGGTAGCCCATGCAGGAGGTGTCGGGCCGAGAGTTGCTTCCAGACGGGTTCAGCAGCTGCGACCGCGTGACGTCGATATACGGCCGCAGGTAGCTGTCGTGACGGAAATGATAGGGGATGCCGAAACCGTAGTTGAGGGTCAGGTAGGTGGTGTCCTGCTTGTCGAGACGGAAGCGCCCGTCGAGGCCGAAAAGGGTGCGGAAAAGGTAAGGGAAATCGGCGGCGACATTCAGATATTGGGAGTAGCGCTCGCTGCTGCGCCATTCCAGCGACATCCGCTCTCCGATGTGGAAGACGTTCTGCAACGCCAACGACAGTTCTCCGTTGATGGCCAACTTTCCCGTCAGCTCGCTCACCGGCTCAAAGCCGATGTAGCCGTCGAAACGGTTCACCGCCCGTTTGTCTAAATAGATGTACAGCAGCGTTTTATCGTCTTCGAAGGCAATCTCCGGCGGTTGGATGACCGTGGCGAAATGGAGGGCGTTGAGCTTCTCCGCCACCTCCTGTACGGTTTTCTCGGAATAAGGGGCTTTGCGCCGCAGCCCGAGATACGGCCACAGGAAGCTTTTGCTCAGTTTGAGGTTGCCTTTCAGCACGATGGAATCGACTTTCGTGTAGCGGCCCCGGTCAATGCTCATCCGGTAGAGTGGGGTGGTGTCGTTCTCCCATTCGGTTTGTAGAGATACGGACGCAAACGGATACCCGTGGTTTTCAAGATATTGCACGATTTTCTCGGCCGATGCTGCGTAGTTGTCCAACGTCAAGGTCTGGCTTTTCCGCCCGAGGACCTTCGCATCGCGCAGCAGCTCGGCATCACTTTCGTTATACACGATCGATGGCGATTGCCCGAACACGGAAATCGTGTTCAGCAAAATCAGAATGGCAACAGATATGTACTTTGCCGCATTCATCCATCATTCTTGATTCTGAAATACATCAAGCGCCTCGCCGACCACGAAACAGCTGCCCGTGATGAAAACCAGGTCTTCGTCCGAGGCTGCCATTTTCGCCGCATCAATCGCCTCTTTCACAGTGGGATAGGTTTTGCACGACAGTCCCGCGTCCCGCATCTTGGCGGCGAGTTTCTCCTGGTCCATCGCCCGCTCGATTTGGGCGCGGCAGACGTAATAGTCAAACTCTTTGCGCAGTAGCGGCAGGATGTGGTCGATGTCTTTGTCGCTCACCATGCCGAAAACCACGTGGATTTTGCTCTTTTCGGAGGGCATTTCCTCGTAGATGTTGGACATCGAGTGCTTCAGACAGGCGTAGTTATGGCCCACGTCGCAGAGGATGCGGGGCTTTTCGGACAGAACCTGCCAGCGACCGATTAACCCGGTGTTCTGTTGCATGTTCTCCACGGCCAGTCCGATCCTGTCTTCTTGGATGTTGAGGACGAATTCCAGCACTTTCGCGGCCTGGTAGAAGGTGAGGATGTTCTTATCCTGGTAATGTGCCCTGAACGGGGTGTGGAGCGAATAGACGATTTCGTGGGTCTCCTTGTCGCGGATGTCCAGTCTGCCGGAATTGTTAGTGGCCTCGTAGTTGACATCGGCGGGGAACATCGGCGCGTCGTGCCGAAGGGCCATATCCTCGAACACGGGGAAGCTTTCGGGATGGTATTCCCCGATGACCACGGGCACCTTGTCCTTGATGATGCCGGCCTTCTCGTAGGCGATTTTCGCGATGGTGTCGCCCAGCATCTGCGTGTGTTCCAGCGAGATGTTGGTGATGACGGAGAGCAGCGGCGTGATGACGTTAGTGGAATCCAAACGACCGCCAAGCCCGACCTCGATGACGGCAAAATCGACCTTCTGCTTGGCAAAGTAGTGGAACGCCAAGGCGGTGGTTATCTCGAAAAAGGAGGGCTCCAGATGCGCGAACTTCTCCTGGTATTCGTCGAAGAAGGCCAGTACGTCTTCAACGGGAATCATCGTCCCGTTGATGCGGATGCGCTCGCGGAAATCGACGAGGTGCGGCGAGGTGAAGAGTCCG
>Ga0310690_10011343_pt1 | contig 11002 bp, 10 predicted proteins | sample AusTroGonzalo_MG_2_FD_207661 | JGI IMG/M metagenome (GOLD analysis project Ga0310690, IMG submission 207661) | Bovine rumen microbial communities from tropical cattle in Woodstock, Queensland, Australia - Gonzalo_04 (v2) (version 2) | ecosystem: Host-associated > Mammals > Digestive system >...
AGGCAGGTAGCATTTTCGTGGTAAAACCTTCCGCAAAAGAGCCTTTCGACATAAACCAAGTTGGCGTTGTGTTTTAGCGTTGTCCTTATACCTTAAACCCTAAACCTTAAACTATAAACCTTAAACCTTTCTATGAAAAGAGCTCTTTTTTTCCTCCTCACCATCACCGTCATCCTGTTCAGCGGCTGTCAGAAAATGGCGCAGAACAAGCTCAACCGACAGATGAAAAAGATGGCGAAAGCATATCTGAAGCAGGAGAATATCACTGATTATAAAAAACTCAGTGTCGTCACGGTTGACACTTTGACGGAATTCAGCTATGCCAAACTCAATTCCGAGCTGCTCGGAAACATGGAGGAGGTTTATGAGCAGATGTATTGGGACGATTCGGAAGACACCAATCGTCGCGAAGCTATTGGATTGTATCTCAGAGAGATACATCGTATCAAAGCCGATATGGACGAACTCATTGACGACGGAGACCTTCTCACCGAAGGCGTTCTGCTCTTCATGGTAACGGGCAATTACGAGCAAAAGGGTGAAAAACAGGAATTTATGTTCCTTGTGAATCCGGACAAGAAGTCGCTGCACACCCTGGATCCGTTCGGCGACAATCTATTATATAAGGACGAAGAGTGATGTTCCAGTGGGGTGGTGAGCGCCGTTTCAACGCCTACAGCCATTATTGTCGCACCCATTTTGGCGGCAGAATCCAAAAACTGCCGGTAGATGCAGGTTTCTCCTGCCCTAACCGCGTGAGCCGCACGCAAGGCGGATGTACCTACTGCGCCAACAATGCCTTTTCGCCCTCTTATCTTTCTGAAAACGATAATGTTGCTACGCAATTGGAGAACGGGAAACGATTCTTCGAAAAACGTTATCCCGACAACAATGGCTATTTCGCTTACTTTCAGGCCTATACAAACACTTTAGCACCTTTGTCTGTACTGCGCGACAAGTTCGAGGCCGCTCTGCAAATTCCAGACATCAAAGGACTTATCATCTCCACCCGCCCCGATTGTCTGCCAAAAGAGGTTTTGGATTACCTTTCCGAACTGAATGCACGCACCCGCCTGACCGTGGAATTAGGCGTGGAAAGCTTTCACAATGAGACACTTACGCACATCCACCGCGGACACACCGTAGAATCCACTTTCGAGGCTTTTGAGAAACTGCACTCCCGAAAGATCTCCACGGGTGCACATCTGATTTTCGGTCTGCCGAACGAAACACCCACGCAATGGCTTTCGAATGTGCAATTACTCAACCAGTTACATCCTCAGTTCGTCAAATTCCACCAACTGCAAATTTTCAAGAATACCGCCATAGAAGCAGAATATCACGACCATCCCGAGCGGTTTCTCCCGCTTCTTGCCGACGATTACGTACAGTTCCTCTGCCATTACCTCGAACGCATGTCCCCCGAAATTGTCATCGAACGCTTCTCCGCTGAAGTCCCACCCCGTTACCTCGCCGTCTCACCTTGGAAACTGCTACGCCACGACGCCTTGGTACGGAAAGTTGAGGAAGAGCTGACACAGAGAGACACATGGCAGGGCTCAAATTTTAACAAACAATAGTTAAAATTAAAAATATTCTTATTGCTTTGTTATTACAATCAAAATTTTTGTATCTTTGCCGCGAAGACAAAAAGATGTAATAACATGTTGATAAGAACGAACAATTGTGCATTGATGGGCGTTTCCGCGATCCCCATCGTAGTGGAAGTGAATGTAGACAACGGCATCGGCTTCCATCTGGTCGGGTTACCCGACAGCGCGGTGAAAGAGAGTCAGCAGCGCATCGAAACAGCGCTGAACATCTACAACTACAGAATTCCAGGGCGAAAAATCGTCGTGAACATGGCGCCGGCAGACATCCGAAAGGAGGGTTCGGCCTATGACCTCACGCTGGCCATCGGCATCCTCGCCGCATCGGAACAGATTGCCGGAGCGGAGAAGCTGGAGGACTACTACATCATGGGGGAACTGTCGCTGGATGGTTCGCTGCAGCCCGTGCGCGGAGCACTGCCCATCGCGTTGGAGGCGCGCAAACACAAGAAAAAGGGGCTGATTCTGCCGATTCAGAACGCGCGAGAGGCCGCCATCGTGCAGGACATTGACATTTTGGGGGCCTCCAACATCAAACAGGTAATCGACTTTTTCGACAAAGACATTCCTATCGAGTCCACCCACATCGACGTGGCCAACGCCTTTAGCGACAGTCTGGATCGTTACGAATACGACTTTTCGGACGTGAAGGGGCAGGAGAATATCAAGAGGGCAATGGAGATTGCCGCAGCGGGCGGACATAACGTGATTTTGATTGGTCCGCCCGGCTCCGGCAAGACCATGTTGGCCAAGCGGTTACCGTCGATTTTGCCGCCGCTTTGCTTGGAGGAGGCTTTGGAGACCACCAAAATCCATTCCGTGGCAGGCAAGATGAGTCGTTACGCCTCCATCATCTCCACGCGACCGTTCCGCGCTCCGCATCATACTATTAGTGACGTTGCCTTAGTCGGTGGAGGCACGCACCCGCAGCCAGGCGAAATCAGTCTCGCCCACAATGGGGTGCTCTTCTTGGATGAGCTCCCCGAATTCAAGCGGCAGGTGTTGGAGGTGATGCGGCAGCCGTTGGAGGAACGGCGGGTGACCATCTCACGGTCGAAATATTCGGTGGAGTTCCCCGCCTCGTTTATGTTCATCGCGGCGATGAACCCCTGTCCGTGCGGCAACTACAACCACCCGACGATTGCCTGCACCTGCAAACCCTTTGAGGTTCAGAACTATTTGAGCAAGATATCCGGACCTTTGATGGACCGTATCGATCTGCACGTAGAGGTGACGCCGGTCAGCCACGAGGAGTTGGCCTCCGACAAGCCGTCGGAGCGCAGTGCCGACATCCGCAAGCGGGTGGTGGCGGCGCGGGAGATACAGAAGCAGCGGTTCGAGGGATGTACGGGATTGTTCGCCAACGCGCAGATGAGCAGTCGGATGGTGCGCGAATATTGTCGGATTGACGAGGCGGGACAGCTGATTCTGAAGCAGGCGATGGACCGTCTTGGCCTTTCCGCCCGCGCCTACGACCGCATCCTGAAGGTGGCCCGCACCATCGCCGACCTCGACGGCAGCCCGAACATCGAAATCGGGCATTTGAGCGAGGCCATCAACTTTCGGAATTTGGATAGGGACAATTGGGGGAGGAGGTGAGGTTTCGCCCCTAAAGGGGCGTTTGTGACCCGTCCATGAACGCCGTTTCTACCGAGCTTTTGTCCCTTCGGGACATGTTTTGCCCCTAAAGGGGCGTTGTGGGGTCGGTCGGAACTGCCTCTCTACCGAGCTTCTGTCCCTTCGGGACAAGGCATCCGTCGTGATGGTGGCTTTCTACCGAGCTATTGTATCGGTCGGGGCAAGGCATCCGTCGTGGTTGTTGCGCCTTACGGAACTGTTGCATCGGTGGAACATGCCTCCTCGCTGTACACGCCTGTGCAAATCCGCAACGGTCGCGAATAGCCCCGTCAGGGGCCAAAGCTCGGTAGAATGGACGCCACCGTTCTCCCCTCGTCCCGCAGGGACGAAAGCTCGGTAGGGGAAATGGACACGGATTCCCCATCGTCCCGCAGGGACGGAAGCTCGGTAGAATAGGAGCCGTCGATGATGTCCCATCGTCCCGCAGGGACGAAAGCTCGGTAGAACGAGAAATGTCACGGTTCCCCGTAAACGTCCCTTCAGGGACGAAACAAAAGACGAAAAAAAACAATTAACAAACAAAAACAAACCATTATGAGATCAATGAGAAACAACACCTACACGCAAATCCATATCCAAATGGTTTTTGCCGTTCAAAACAGAGGCTCCCTGATTCTCGACACATGGAGAGAACGTCTGTACAAATACATGATTGCCATAATCCAAAACAACCGTCATAAGGTTCTGGCCATAGGCGGAACGGTGGACCATGTCCACATTCTGATAGGAATGCGCCCGTCGCAATCATTGTCCGATTTGATGCAGCAGGTCAAAGGGTGTTCGTCGAAATGGATAAACGAGAACAGGCTCGCCAACGGCTGGTTCTCTTGGCAGGAAGGATATGGGGCTTTCTCATATTCAAAAGATGAAATACCCACCATTATCCGATATATCGAAAACCAGGCGGAACATCACAAACAACAAGACATGGTGGATGAATATAAACAGATGTTGAGAGAAAATGAGGTTGAATACGACGAACAAAAAGTATTCAAGCAGGTTTAATACAACAAAAATTCTGACGAATAATCAAGGACTATGTCCCGACATCCGCAAAAAGGGCTCGGCCTACGACCGCATCCTGAAGGTGGCCCGCACCATCGCCGACCTCGACGGCAGCCCGAACATCGAAATCGGGCATTTGAGCGAGGCCATCAATTTTAGGAATTTGGATAGGGATAATTGGGGGAGGAGGTAAGGTTTCGTCCCTAAAGGGGCAATGGGGTGTTTCTTGTGGGCCTGCGGCCTGTTTTTTGTCACACAAATAGCACAGATTACACAGATTTTTGTGCCTTGTTTGGGTGTTGTTCCAAAGCCTCGGAGAGGCATCACGCACGCAGTGCAATTAACACCATACAAGCGAAGAGCAGGTGACAGACGGGCGCGGGTGGTCCAGCATATCGGAGATATGCGACTTTGTATGGTGTTAATTGCGCCTGTCGGCACGTCTCATGCCTTCGGCATGGTGCCCAACCGAACCATTGTCAACCACAAGGAACTCGCCCAAATAATTATGCATTGTGCATTATGCATTGATTTCGTATCTTTGCCGCCCAAATTCCAAACATCATGAACGGAGACCCGAAATTATATAAACTGCTGGATGAATTGCACATACCGTATGAATACCTGGAGCACCCGCCGGCCCCGACCATCGAAATTGCGAAGCAATACTGGGCGGGACACGATGCCAAACACTGCAAGAACCTCTTCTTCCGCAACCACAAAGGCAACCAACACTATCTGGTCTGCCTCGACTGCGACCAAGACATGAACATCCACGACATCGAGAAACAGTTGCACCAAGGCAAGCTGAGCTTCGCCTCGGAGCAGCGACTGATGAAGTATCTGGGTGTGAAGCCCGGTTCCGTGACCCCGTTCGGGCTCATCAACGACACAGAACACCACGTACATCTCTTCTTGGACAAGCAGTTACAGAATGCCGAGCGGGTGAGTTTCCACCCTTGCGAGAACACTGCCTCGCTCATCGTGAAGCGCGAAGATTTCGAACGTTTCTTGCAATATATGGGCAATCCGTACGAGTGGATTGACTTGTACTGATTTCTTTAAAACAATCAAATTATCAATACGACCTCCCAAAACTCCTAACTCCTAACTCCTAACTCCTAACTTTAATTTTTGTACCTTTGCCGCCCAAATCATAATCTTTATGAATCTCTCTTCAAACACCCCCCTCTTGTCGCCAAAGATAAAAATGGCTGATGCTATCAATCAGTATCACAGCTTGTTAACCATACTTCCCCGATTGGGCATCCCCTTGGGATTCGGCGAAAAAAGCATCGGACAGCTTTGCGAAGAGCACCGCGTTTCCGAAGCACTCTTCCTACTCATCAGTCGCGTGTATTGTCAGGACGACTACTACCCGACGGCCAACGAGCTGCAACAGTGCCCGATGACTGACATCATCCAATACCTCATCACCTCCCACAAGGACTATTTGGAGAACAAGCTGCCGCACATCGAGCATCACCTCAACACACTGTTGGAACCGATGGACAAGAAATACAGCACCCTGATTTCCAACTTCTACGCCGAATTCCGAAAGGAGGTGGAAAAGCACTTCGAGTACGAAGAGAAGGTGATTTTCCCCTACTTGCGACAGATTATCTCCGAACAGGAAGCGACCGAGTCCGCCACCTATCAGAAGAACACGTTCAATCAGCAGCACGATGACATTGAGGATACCCTCAACGATCTTTCCAACTTGCTGCTGAAATACATCCCCGCGGAAATATCTCCCGTGGAGCGCGTGGACATGCTATTGGACATGTATGCTCTCTCCAGCGACATCGCCAAGCACGCCATGATGGAAGATCGCATTTTAGTGCCTTACATCCAACTCTTAGAATCGAAACGCCATGAATAAGATTGCCATCGCCGAACCCTCGTATATCCTGCGCAACGGGCTCTGCAGCTTGCTCAATGAGCTGCCGGAGGTGGAAGTCATATTCTCCACGGACAACCTAAACGCCTTGTACGCAAGGATTTCCGCCCTTCACCCCGACATCCTGATCATCAATCCGCTGCTATTCGACTATACCAAACGCGCCACCATCCGAGCGGAATTTGACCAACTGCCAAACCTGCGCATCATCGGACTGATTACCTCCTACATCGAATCGCAGCACCAACGACAGTTTGCCGGCGTCATCGAACTCAACGATGACCTCCAGCGCATCAAATCAACCATCAACCAGGTAGTCAACACCTTCCAATCTGATAGCGACGAGCCCGACACCGACCCCCTCTCCGACCGCGAGAAAGAAGTACTCATCTGCCTCTCCAAAGGCCTGAAAAACAACGAAATCGCCGACACCCTCAACATCTCCGTCCATACCGTCATCACCCACCGCAAGAACATCGTCCGCAAAACCGGCATCAAGTCCGTGGCAGCATTAACGGTGTACGCGATACTGAACAACCTCATCGAAGAAAAAGACATTATTTAGTTAGTAATTAGTAGTTAGCAGTTAGCAGTTAGCAGTTGTAACGCAAAGCCCCAATTATATTAAACATCTTCCTTGAGCAGCCTCGAAGAGGCAAGACGCGCAAAGCGCAATTTACCCCACATAAGCGCAGCGCAATGTGGGGCCAGACAAGAACAAGTGACCCATTATGAACATAAAAACCCTACTCTGGACAATCCCGCTGTTGTGCCTCTGCATGGCAGCCTATGCGCAGGAGAACGACCCCTACGCCGGCTACGATCGCGTCACCCTCTACGACAGCATGACCGTGCGCATGGAGGAAAACGGTCTCAGCCATTACGTTAACCATCAGCGATACAGGGTATTGAGTGACGCAGGATGTCGCGACAACAACGCCATTATCGTCGATTACGACCCGCTGTCGGCCTACTGCGAAATCCGCGATGTGGTGATTTACCACCACGACGGCACGGAAGAGCACCCCGACTTTATGGTGTGCGACTACCCCGCACCCGCCCACATGATCTACTGGGGCGCACGGCAGAAGATGGTCGCGCTCGGCCGCCTCGAAGTTGGCGATGAGGTGGAGTTCCTGACTTACAAGAAGGGCTATTCCTATGCGCTGTTACAAGGTGAGGATCCCGACGCGAAGTACATCCCGCCCATGCGCGGCCACTTCTACGACATCGTGCCATTCTGGAGCAGTCAGCCCGTGCAGGAGAAGGTGTATCAGGTCAATGTACTGACAAACAAGAATTTACAGTACCATATTTACAACGGCAACCTTGTGGTGAAAACCCAAACGGACGGCGACCGCACCATCTTCACCTTCGTTAAGAAAGACATCACACCATTGAAGACTCCGCGTTACACGGTAGCGAACAACGACATCGAGGCGAAGCTCATTGTCACGACCGCACAGAATTGGGAGGCCAAGTCGACGTGGTTCTACGGCGTGAACGAGGATTTCGGTAGCTTCGAGGCCACGCCGGAAATCCAAGCGAAGGTCAACGAGTTGCTGAAACCGGCCAAGACCGAGAACGACAGTTTGGACATCCTCACGCACTGGGTGGCCGACAACGTGCGTTACTCTGGCATCTCGATGGGCGAGGGCGAGGGATTCACGCTCCACAAGTGCGAGATGACCTTCCGCGACCGCTGTGGTGTCTGTAAGGACAAGGCCGGCATGCTCATCGGCATGTTGCGGGCGGCAGGATTTAAGGCATACGCTGCCATGACGATGGCCGGAGAGCGCATCGAGGACATTCCTGCCGACCAGTTCAACCACTGCATTACGGTGGTGCAACGTCGCAACGGCAACTACCAACTTCTTGATCCTACGTGGGTTCCGGGTGTGCGCGGCGAGCTGTGGTCCAGCGCAGAACAGCAACAGAACTACCTCATGGGACTCCCCAAGGGTGCGAAATTGGGACTCACCCCCGTCTCCGACCCGAAGAACCACTACGTGCGCATGACCGCGCAGACGCAGGTGACAAAGAACGGCACGCTAAAGGGCACCGTCACCATCACCGCCGACCGCCAATCCGACAGAACCGTGCGCTATGTCTTCAGCGGCTTCCGCACCGAATGGCGCAACAATGTGGAGTCGATGCTCTATCAGCAATACCCCAACGCGAAAATCAAATCGGTGAAATACACCAGTGAGGACGACTACCTCAAGCAACCGGTAAGTATCACGTACAAGTTCGAGATTCCTGATTACGCGGTGGTTACGGACAAGGAGGTGATTGCCACGCCCTTCCTCGCCAACGGCTTCTTCACTTTTGTCATGCGCCACCTTTACTATGATGTTAGCCTCGAAAAACGCGACTATCCTTTCACCGACCGCTGCTCCCGTTACGTAGCCATCAAAGAAACGATGAGCGTACCGTCTGGTTACACTCGCGTAAGCGTCCCCGAAGCCAAACAGTTCGTCACCCCAACCATCTCGTTCAAAGGCGGTTACCAAATCGGTTACAACATGGTCACCTTCACCGAGAACATCTCCCTCGGCAAGCGCGTCTATGAAGCCAACGAATGGCCGGCGTTCCGCAATGCAGTGCTGTATCAACGAGAGTACATGGATAATCCCGTGGTGTACGTGAAATAGTTAGCCATTTTTCCAAAAAGGGCTGAAAGCCCGACCTATGTCAACCCTGGGTGAACAAAGTGAGCCCTGGGATAATCAAAAAAAAATAACAATATGACCAAAAAATACATCATCATAGTAACCATAATCTGTACGGCACTGTCCGCTCTCGCCAAAGCCCCCGAAAAGGACGCCGTATATCACCTCATCTCCAAAAATTACACATTGAACGCGGACGGTTCCTCCGAGTTCCGCAAGCGCACGGAACTGCAGATTTTCACGCGGATGACGTTCGATGAATTTGGGGAGACGTTCATCACGTACAATCCTGATTTCCAGGAGCTCATCATCAATGAGGCCTACACCATCCGCAAAGACGGCAGCAAGGTGGAGACGCCTGCCAACGCCTTCAATCCAATGCTGCCGGAGAGCTGCACGAAATGCGAGCGACTCAACGGCATCCGCACGATGGTAGTGACGCATACGGCGTTGGAGTACGATGCCCTCATCGTGCTCGACTACACCATCCGCTCCAAGAACTTTTTCTTCCAAGAGTTGCTGGAAAAGGTGGAGTTGTACGATAATGTGCCTATCGAGAAGTATGTAGTCAGTGTCACTACTCCAGACTACAAATCCGCAAAGTTCTTGTTGAACGGCGATAATCTCTCCTATACTACAACCGAGAGCAAGGATAAGAATTTCGCTACCACGGTCTATACCTTCACCAACATGCCCGAAGCGCCATCTTGCGATTTGGTTTTTCCGTCAGCATGGTCTTCCCTTACTTTCTACACGTTGGATAATCCAGATGCCATAATCAGCAAAATCGTCCAACAAAATTCAATGCAAATATTTAACAATCAGAAAATTACAGATTTTTTCCGTAGCCGTTTCACGGAAGAGATGAGCGACATGGACAAGATTTTGTTGGTTCGGGATTACATCCACGATTATATCCTCACTAACGATGTGGACGCCAAGACCTTAAACTACATGTTCGCCTCCCCGCAGCAGGTGTGGGAGACCAACTGCGCCACCCCGATTGAAAAAAACATCCTGCTAGCAGGTGTGCTGCAAAGTTTAGGATTTGATGCGGAATTGGCTTTTGTCAAAAACTCACTTTCGACTGATTTAGAGACAGTGGTGCGTGTCAAAAACAAAAATGGGGAAATCTGCATTTCTGCCAATGAAGCGGAAGACTTGAATTTGAAAGCATATTCCCCTAACTCATTCATCGGCATACACAGTGGATCGGCATTAACAAGTCCGCCTGTTTCCATTAGGGTAAATGTGGCCGCTAACATCTCCTTTGAAAACGGGAAACTAGACTCGCCTAAGGTTGAAGTAGAACGCAAAGACGTAAATTCACCAATGACCGAAACCCTGCAACCGCAAGAAATCAACGTCGCGAAAGTATCTGTTTCCCAAATTAATAACAAATACTACGAATTGACCATCGACGACGGCAACTACGGCACAAGCGTTCACTCCGTGGACATCCCCTCTGATTTGAAATACAACATCGACACTGAAAAGTCGGACGAGACCTACGCGTACACCATCACGTTGCCCGCCAACACCCGTTGCCTGACGAAACCCATGCATAAAGAAATCACCGTCGAAAACGCCAAAATGCTGATAGATGTTCATGTTGACGGTCAGACGGTGACTATTAAACGGCAGTTAAGTCTGCCTCAAGAAGGCATTTCTGCCAAGAACGTGAAAAAATTCAAGGCAATGATGGGAGAATGGGACGCACCCGTGAAAATCGTGGTTTCCACCCTGTAGAGACGATGTGTACATCGTCTCTACAACTGGACAATCCCATTATTCGGTGACATCCGCTGATATTTCCTCTTCCTCAATAAGGGTATTTTCCTCGACAGTTTCGTATTCTTCTGCTTCCCCTTCAAACTCTGCACGAATCATTTCGTAGAACTTCACCTCGGTCATCTGCATATAGGGCGCGAGCCATAAATAACCTATGAAAAGGGTAAATATACACAAAATCCCCCATCCAATGAAGCTGAGATAGAGGAAAAAAAGTTCCCATTTGTGGCCTTTCATCATCAAGCGGCTCTTCTGGAGAACTTCCGTTGCGGAAAGTTCAGGGTTGTCGTACAGCACGAACGGAACCATTGCGTATGCAAAACAAAGGATGATGCCCGGAACAACAAACAGAATAAAGCCAGCCATAATCGCCAACACCATCAGCA